>Ga0315904_10003386_pt1 | contig 23473 bp, 48 predicted proteins | sample LakEriMetagenome_6_FD_203529 | JGI IMG/M metagenome (GOLD analysis project Ga0315904, IMG submission 203529) | Freshwater fungal communities from buoy surface, Lake Erie, Ohio, United States - Buoy 12 MA120 | ecosystem: Environmental > Aquatic > Freshwater > Lake | place: USA: Lake Erie, Ohio... | reverse complement strand
TGGGACAGGGCAGGCGGAAGGGTGCTGGCAGGCCTAACAAAGCGCCGCCAAGACGAATATAGACGCTGTAAGGGGGAGACATGAGCAAGTATGCGTATGCGGCCCTGGTGGCCCTTCTAGGCCTTCTGTTGGTGGCTTCCCATTGGAAGGTGTACCACCTCGGACGAACCCTCAAGCAGGCTGAATTTAATCAAGCTGTGGCGGCTGCTACAGAACGTGCCAGGGAGCGTGAGCAGGCCTTGGTGAAAGCAAAGAATGAAAGCGAGGTGCGCTATGCTCAACTCAAGAAACGCAATGAAACTGACGCTGTTGGTACTCGCTCTGAGCTTGACAGCTTGCGCCAAGAACTTGCCCTTAGTGGTGCAGCCCCCTCAGATGCCCCCACCAGCCCCGGAGCTTATGGAACCGGAGGACTTGAGCGAGAGCTACTCGGCCATTGTGCAGCGACTCTTGCGAGCTTGGCAGCAGAGGCTGACAGACTGGAGGCAAAGGTCATAGGTCTTCAAGGCTATGTCAAGAATGTTTGTATGTCTAAATAATAAATAGGGTAGTACCCATTAAAAGGCCCCATTTAAGGGGCCTTCTTTTTTACCAGAAGATTAATGAAATTCTGAAGAGGAGGAGGTGAATGTGTATGACACTTCCCTCTTCCATTTCACCCGTGGGCTCATCTGTTTCTTCGTCCATGTCCATCACATAGATGGTTTCTTGGGCAATTCCTAAGAGGAGGCCATTGTTGAGAGAAATATCAAATTTCACAGACACCTGCCACACACGCCAGCATTTGAGCGCCTTCGACATTATCTGTGTGCTCCCTGAAGGATTCCCAATCAATTGCGGTGGGCATCAGGCTCAGGAGGTACGTATATTCCCCTTCGGAAATTGTCTCATACGGAGCCTGCCGATAAGTACCTCCGTCATGAGGCAGGAACGACACACCCGTAATCTCATCAAAATATTGCCACACAAACGCACCCACTTCAGGCCATTCTTCCTCTTTGACGGAAATGGTGACAGAAGGCTTATGTTCACAATAATGGCGCTGATAGAGGAGCCACAAACGCAAGTGCTGGGTGGCTGTGAGGTTGTCACGCAACAAGGCACTGTCAGACACCTTCATAGGGAAGGAAAACACCGTGGTGCTTTCTGGTTTCATAACACAAGGCTCAGCAGGGAATCTTGCAGCCTTCAAGAATGCAGTGAGAGGGTCTTTATTATCGGAGCGAACACGACGAATAAAGTGGCGAGCATGCTGAGGATGTAAACCACTAGCAGTGCCAGTAAGCTGTGATACTGTGCCTTCAGGCTTAATGGCAGTGATGGCAACGCTAGGATTAATACCCAGCAAATTAGCATGAGCACAATTAGTAAGAACAGCATGTTGTTTCAACCTTTCAAGACGATCAGGAAGAGAAGCATCATCAGGATTATTTAGCAGAGGATTATCCAGAGGGCCTGTCATGGACACACCCAACAGACGCTCATCTTCAGTGTTTGTCTGCCAAATCTTCCGTAGATAGGGGAAGTGCGTCATGGTGGACTGCCATGTACCCAGGATGGTGGCTAGTTCAATTTTCTCCAGCAGCTTAGCTTCTGTGTCGTCGGGACGCACCACCACAGATGAAAGGTTACAAAATTGGTAAGGACGCAAAATGATTTCACTACAGGGATTCGTGCCCCACTCCTGTCCTTGTTTGCGTCGGCCATTCTTTCCTGCCTGCTTGTCACTGGCGTAGCGATTGAAAATTCCTCGCTCCCCGGAATGGCTTTCATAAATGCTAGACCACTCACGCATGAATTGACCCACATCAGGACGGGCATCATAAACAGCGCTATTGTTTGCCAGGGCACGTTGACCATTACCATCCCACCAATTACCTGCTTTGGCGTGGGCCATGCGATCATCAGTGAGGTCGGACAGGCTAATCATGGCGCTTCGTCGAACACCACCAACCACCACAACTTCCCCAACCTTACAAAGAATATCGTGGGCTTCAAGCGAGGTGAGTTTACGACCACACGCACCTTTGAATTTTGCACAAACGTATTTAAAAAGTTCAACCAAGGGCTCGGGGCCAGAAGCTCGGCCCCCAAAGGTCTTGAGGCGTGTGCCAGCAGGACGGACAGCCGACACATCCCACTTAGGAATCTCTCCTGCGTATAGGAGGGCAATAACCTGTCGCAGGGCCTTTGCCCAACCTTCTTTGGAGTCGCGCACCATAACCACAGTGTCAGACTCAAACAACTGAGTTGGAATCTCAGGAAGTCTATTGACATATTTTTGCTCCACACTAAAGCCCACACCAGTGCCACACAGTAGGATGTACATGGCCTCATCGAAGGCTTTCACATCGTCAATGGGCAGATAGGAGCAGTTGTAGCCTGCCACGTTCTGGCGCTCCAAAGCCTCACCAGAGGTCATAATGGAACGCATCGAAGGCACCACCTCCAAGTTGGTCACAGCCGTCTGCAGACGATCACGTAGATCTGCGGGCACATCATAGTTGTGCTTGTCCTTCAGGTGCTTTTGCATGAAATCAAAATAACGAGCCACAGTTTCAGACCAATGCTCTCGACGGTCTTCCTTATCCAGAAACCTTGCGTAACGGCTTTTTGCGATGTACGTTTGGTAGGGCGTCATGTTAGTCATTTATTTCCTTAGTTAGTTTTTCTTGTTTGTCTTCGATGATGTCGGAGAAGGCCTCCACAAGCATCTCACTGTTGATCTCTAGAAGCTCTAAAAGACTAATCTCATCAAGCTCCTTGAGAAGTTCTTTAAGTTCGTGAAAGGTGATATTTCGCATAGGCTTGCCATATCTTTGTAAACTCTACAGCTTTTAAGAAATCTTCCACTGTCTGTTTCCTAGTCCCTATGCCGAAATAGGAGCTAGGGATGTAGGGGGTATAGTAGTTCATTTCTCTTGCTGTTCAATGATTTTGTCCAGATACCACCGAGCCTTTTTAAGGTCTTCTGTGCCCCCCTTGTCCATGAACCGCATCAGATATTGCATAAGCTGGACATAGTCAGCAACCACCATTCCCGGTGCTCCGTCAAGTTTATTCACAAGCTTTTCAATGACATGTCTCACCTCTATGCCTTGCTCCTCAAAGAGCATGTAATGCTTGGGCTTGTTTACGTTGTCATACTTGGGCGTAACCTTCTTGATTTCCTCTTCTACAAAGGCATCCTGAGACACCCACATATCAAAATTATGACAGGTTAAACAAGGCTGAAGACCGGCTGGGTGGACAGCATAAAAGCAAGTGCCACAATTGATGTTAGCTTTCGCCATATTTCCTCCTCAGGTAGTCTATGGACAAAAGCATTTCATCAAAGCCTCCGTCCTTCACATCATTTAAGACCACCAAACCCCTCCAATGGCTGTTTGAGAGGCTGTCCATGTACCCCTCATCGTGAAGGTAAAAGCTACCTGCAACAATGGCACAGATGGGTTTTCCGTCTGCTCGTTTGCCATAGGCTATTTGCTTTCCCTGTTGATGACCCGCGACACACGACATATGAAGCTTTGCAATGATAGTTGCAGCAGAAGAAGCAGGACGACCCATAGCGCCCACAGGCCAGTAATGGTTAAACCCCACGCCAGCAATAAATACTGGCTCAAGGAACCCATGCACTTCCCAATCTTTTGCATAACCCAGGTCATCGACAGAAATGAGTCCTTCTAAGGTGGGGTTGTTGTTCACGGCCCTGTTGATGCGGTTTTCGTGGTTGCCCAGCGTCAACACCATCCGAGGTTTATACACCTTGTCTTTGTTCTTCTTTTGTCTGCTCTGAAGTTCCCTTAAAGGAGCTAGGAGCATTTGCATAGCCTTCTTGGTGACATCTACGTCTTTCTTGTAGCGCAGCCCTTCAAAGGCTTTGCTTCCCTTGACATCGTGGGTGGAAAGGGAAGGCATATCTGCAAAGTCCCCGATGTTAATGACAACATCAGGGCGATAGTCACAGATGGCCTTCCCCGCCCATTCCAGATGTTCCAGAGGGACACCCTCACGCACTTGTGCGTCTGGAATGACTAAGATACGCATTAGTCGCTCAGGCCTGGGTTTGTTCCTTCATATTCGTTCCCAAAGAAGGAGCCGCTCCATTTATCTTCATTGAATCGTTGAGACTTGCTTTTAATTGCCACTTGGTCAGTGATGTCATAGCCGTATATTACGCCGATGAATTTAACCATTTTGTCCAAAGCCTCAGGCCATGTCAGGGGTTCCTCAAAGGTGAACTGATATTGGTTACCGTCTGAGTGCACATACGACAGGGTGATGGTTGCTTCTTGTGCTTCAAAATCATCGTTCATCGCCTTCTCCTTGAATGGTTCCGTTGGCCTTGCGGCTGGTGAGTTTGTCCAAATTCTTCTGAGCAATGTCCACCAGGGACATGTTGTAGTCGGCTGCGATGGCTGCCAGCATCCACATAATGTCACCAAGCTCTTTCTGAACATTCTCAGAGTATTGCTCCTTCATGCCATCACGAATGCTTTTGGCGACAAGGCTGTGAAGCTCCCCCACCTCAGCGGACAGGTTGAGCAGGGCGTACATGGTGTCTGCCGATGCTAGTCGGAACCCCATAGCCTGCTGTTGATAGTCGTTCAAATTCATTTCTTTTTCCTTTGTGCTTTCTCTGCTTTAGTCTTCTCTGCGTGACAAGGCTTGCAGAGCACTTGGTAATTATCTTCCTCACAGAAGAGGCGGTCAACAAAAACATCCCAAGAAACAAAACCTTTTTCAGGGTCTACCACCGGCTTGATGTGATCCACCTGAATGTCTGTGCTTGTGAAAAGCTGACGACAGGCGGCACATTTGTAGTGGTTAGCTAGTTTGTTTGTTTTCTTGTTGACTTTCTTTCCTACAAGGGCTTTCTTTAGGGCTTCAAACTTAGGAGGCCAGCGCCTAGAAGCAGTTCTCAGGGCAGATGTGACAAACCCTTTAAACCTTGCTGGTGTCCACTCTCCTGCGTTATATTGCCTTAGCTTGGGGGTTGCCATAGCTGCCCCTCATAGCGAGACAACCACAGAAGCTGCCCATTCTCCACTAAATGCTCATGCGTTTCCCCAGCTTTGTCATATGCCTCACACACCACCTTGTACATGGCTTCTTCTGTGTCGGCTCCTTTAAGGAGCTTTTCAGCCTTCTTAGGGCCAATTCCTTTGATTCCCTTGATGTTGTCAATACGGTCACCTTGAAGAATCTGGCTGTAGAAGTTGCGTAGGCTTTCTGTCTCATCTAGGAAGTATTCTTTGTCCTGCACCGGGTTGTAGTGCCAGCCTGGGAGTTGGTCGAGGTCTTTGTCAACATGAACAATGATGCCTTCAAAGGCGGCTGCTCGTGTTGCCACTTCATCGTCTGCCTCACAGTTTTCTGACACGCTTGCCCCCAATGCTACAAGATGGCTACGAAGCTCTTCATAATATTTAGGCTTGTCTAAGTTTTTACGGTTGCCCTTGTAAGGCACCGTCTTAGCCAGCCCATAACGGAAATTGGTTTTTCCTGTTATGAAGGCCTCGTAGTCTTCGCATTTCAGCCGTTTATAAACAATGTCGAACAGATATTCCATTAGTCTATTCTTGGCAATGGTGGCGGTTTCTGTTTCACCACAACTAAAGCCAATGCGGTAGACAAGGAAGTCAGCATCGACAAAGGCTACAGACGGCCTTTCCTTCACAGAGCCATGTCCTCTTCTTGTTCCTTGTCTTCAGGAACGTAAGTTTTCAGCTGAGTGACTACCAAAGCCTTCACAGACGGGGCCAGCCCGTGCTGCTTTGACATGCGGTGTTCGTAGGCCGACACCAGGGCCACGCACTTAGAGCCGTTGCCAATGGCGTCCACCTCGACGCTGTTGTCTTTCTCATCCACAGGCTCAAACTTGAATTTGCTCTTAGCAACAATGTAGTTACCCATGTTGTCTTTGTATTTCACTTTAATGCCCATACCTTCCAAAGCTTCCTTTGCCTTTTCAGACAGGTTGCCGATGGTGCATTCATACTTATTTGTGTCGCCAAACTTCGTATTAAATTCTCCCATCCACTTCGACCAGAAAAGTTCACCGGATACGCGAACGGGTTTAATCAGATTTGTCATGTTGATAGTCCTTATCAAAAGTTGGTGCTGCTAGTAGGAATCGAACCCACAACCTACCGCTTACAAGGCGGTTGCTCTACCGTTGAGCCATAGCAGCGATTGGTGTAGCTGGTCGGATTCGAACCGACACGCCCAGGGCGGGAGATTTTAAGTCTCCTGCGGCTACCTATTACGCCACAGCTACGGGTTCTTCAGCAGGGGGCTGCTGAGCCTTAAACTGGCCGTCCATCTTTGCCAGCACCACATAAGCACCCGTTTTAGTGGGAAGCTCACCCAGCACTTGCATGATGAACATAGCCTCGTTTTCTTCAAATTCAAACGTCATACCATTCTCCTTAATGAACACGTTCTTCGTCGTCAAAATCCCGCTGTGCAAGGTCATTCACAGCAGTCACCATAATCTGAAATACTTCAGCCATTGTAAGGGAAGCAGAACAGATGATAGAGAAATCTTTTTCGTTCACTGTGATGACAATCTTTCCGATTTCGGGATTGTCACTTTCTGTGGCTTTCGACATATTCTGCTGCCTTTCTTAGAAGTTCTGATCCGTTAGGATGCTTAGTGTGTTTCATACCAGTTGGCTCCCGTCTTTCCCTCAGCAGCTACAGGACAACGAAACTTCAAGATTTCTCCTGCTTGAGCAGCAGATTGTACCACAGTTTCGAGAACTTGTGAAGCATACTCTGGTTTCGTTTCAATTTGAACTTCGTCGTGTACCCAAGCAACTAATTTGTATTGAATTTGTGCTTCCTCAAGCCTTTCCGTAAAGCAGACAATCCATTGTTTCGCAATGATCGCACCGGCTGCTTGCAAAAGCGTGTTGAGAGCAGAATGTTCTGAACGAATGATAAGCTGACGTCCATCAAGACCCGGAATCCTCCCCTTCGCAGCATACCTAGCAACCTTTTGCTTGAGTTTTGCATAGGCAGGAACGTTTCGTTCAAAAGAATCAATAATTTTTTTTCCTTCCGCCGCTGAACCACCAATAATCGAGCCAATCTTCGGTGGCGAAGCTCCGTACAAGGTGGCGTATAGTACTGTTTTTGCAACATCGCGTGTACTAACTCCAAATGCTTTTTGGTTTTTTGTATGGACATCTCCATTAATCACCTCATTTATGTATTCAGGATCGTTCAGGTAGTGAGCGAAACAGCGCAACTCAATTCCAGAAAGATCAACACCAACAAGAACATTACCAGCGTCAACTGTCCAAACTTTACGACACTCAGGGCCATACTCAGAACGTACAGCAGGAACCTGAGCCATGTTAGGACTATGATGTGCTGCCCTACCTGTCACGGCTCCATTGGTAATCACCCTGCCATGCACCCTGCCATCAGGCTTCAGGCATTCAAACCAGCTTTCAATTTGTGCCACACGTTTTTGCAGGAGCAAATACTTGGCAATGGTTTGAGCTTCTGGGATGTCCACCTTGGAGAGCACTGCCTCGTCCACCACAGGCTGTCCTGTCTCTGTAAACTTCGCAGGCTTCCAACCTAGCTCTTGGAGCTTTTCTCCAATTTGCTTTCTGCTTCCTGGGTTGAAAACAATCTGGGCTGGCTTGAGAAGCTTTCCTGTTTTCTCAGAGACTCGTTCCTTTTGGTAGGGAGGCCACCGCTGCTGCATTTGTTCATATACGATGTCCATTTCTCTTTTGATGTCAGCAAGAAGCATGGTTGCATATTCTACATCCAGTTTAAATCCATTACGTTCCTGTTCAGCAATGATGAAGGCCACTCTATGCTCTAAATCAATGCTCTCCTGAGAAAACTCTTTTGTCTTCAATTCCTTTTCGAGGTGAAGGAAAAGCTTACATGTAACACTGACGTCCTGGGCACAATAGGCTGCCATAACGTCAATGGCAGGGCTGTCAAAGCATTCACCTGGGTAAGCTTCTTTGCGACCTACAGCGCCCTCCCAGGCCTCTTTGTAGTTAATCTTCCCGTCGCCCAGGCTTTCTCCCCAGCTTTCCAAGCTGTGGCCTTTCTCGCGGCTCGGCTCTAGCAGGCGAGACAGAATAAGAGTGTCGATTGTCCTCTTCAAAGTAATCGGGGTCTTCCATAATTTGCTCAAGTGATGCCCGTCGAATCCGATGAAGTTGTGGCCGATTATCGACGTAGCGTCCTTTATATAGTCCTGAAAGTTGCTTGCCTCGTTCCATGTGTGTTTCTCGCCTGTGTCAATGTCTTGAGTGCATACCACCCAGATGGTGTCATGCTTGAGGTTGGTTTCAATGTCTACCACTATCCTTTTGGGAGAGGCGGTATGAGTCATATTCTTCCTTTAGATTCTCGTGGGAGTAAATTAGCTCTTCGTACTTCTTTTTAAGTTCTTCGTGTTCTACAGCCAATTTCATGTGTCTATTGATAAGGGTTTCCAAGTCCATCATAGCGGCTCATCCTCATAAAGCTGGCATTCTACCAGATACCCTGTGTCACGTTCGTAACGCAAGCCAAATCGTTCACCAGTGGCGCTCCCTGCGAAGCGATCTTTCAACACCCTAAAGGTGGTGGTCTGTCGCTGGACAGGGTCAGGGTGCTGTTTGTCTCTTTCCAATCCGAACATGTAATGGCTCCAGCGGGCTATGGCGCGACTGCCAGTGAAATGCTTTTCCAACACCCTGCCGCCTTCCTCGTGGGCCTTTCCTTCAGGGGTGGTGAGGTGGGAGACAAAATGGATGATGAGTCCGTCGCTTTGCGCCAGAGAGGCCATGTCTGCCATGATGCCGTCCAAGGCCCTTCGCTCATCCTGCTCATTAGCGCTCAAGGCTGTCAAATGGTCTAGGTAAATCATCTTCACATCATAGGCCTTCGCAAAATACTTGATGATGTTTTTCACGCTCTGCCAATCTTTCGCACCAAAGTGTTCCATCATGTAAAGCTGCTGGCGCTGCTTCAGGCGCTCAATGGAGGACACATATTCCTCACGGCTCCAGCCAGCGTCAGGAATATGGTAGAGCCTTCTGTCAAGCTTGCCAACTACCCGCTGAGCAGTTTCCACCACGTTTTGCTCTAGGTAGATGACTCCCACCTTTTCGTTTAAGGTTTCAATGTCATAGGCAATTTGCTGGGTGAAAACGTCAGTCTTGCCAATGCCCACACCAGCCCCAAACCCATAAAGCTCTCCCTGACGTCTGCCATAGGTTAGCTTGGTGAGGGTGTCAAAGCACCAGGGAATGCCTTTGGCAGGAGGCGTAAGCAGCCTATCCATGATGTCCCCCACTGTGACAACTCCCTCAGGCCTATATTCCTCTGCCTTCCACCACAGGCTGACAAACTCCTTATCGCGTCCAGAGACAAGGTAGTCACAGGCATCCTTGTAGTCGCGGGTGTGTTTCATCACCTTGGCTTTGTTACCGAAGAGTTCCGCCACCTCCTTAGCAGCCTTCTTCCCAGGCTCATCGTTGTCGAAACAAACAACAATGTTATCGAAGCTGTCCAGCCATTCAAAGGAAGCTTTACAATCTTTCAGAGCACTCTGAGCACCATTGCGGATGGACACCACCGGCCATTGCGAGCCTGTCATTTGAAAGGCTGCCAGGGCGTCTAGCTCCCCTTCCACCAGGGTGACATACTTACCACCTGTAGAAAACAGATGCTGTCCAAACAAAACAGCTTCTTTCCAGTTGCCTTGGACGGAAAAGTCTTTTATTTCTACATCCCTGACCTTTGCAGCCACGGTGTTCCCTTCTTTGTCGGCATAGGGGTAGAAATGTTTGCCTTCCTTTTGCGTCACTCCATATTTCTCACAGGAGGACATTGAAATACCACGCTCGGGAATACTCTTAATTTCGCCAGAGGCTTGCATATGCACTTTCTTAATTTTAGGGGTTGCGTCAGAATTGCGGGTGGTGTTACAGACAAAGCAATGGGTGTGCCCGTCTGTGTAGAGGGCGTTTCCGTCAGAGCTTCCACACTCCTCACAGGAAACGTGTTTGAGAAATTTGGAGGTCATTTCTTTCCCTTCAGTGGGATGGCGCGGCCTTCAATGCCGCAAAGGTAGCTCTTGCCTTTACATTTATAAAACTGCATTAGGCCCTTCTTCTCTGGCCCCCATTCCTGGGTTTCGCTGTTATATATGCGGGACGTTGACTGAATGACACGATGACGCCTGCTGCAGTGAGGACAATGGATAAACGCGCCCAACATACCCCCTAGCTCATTGTTCCCAATGGCTAAGTAATTCATGCCTGCCCCCTTGCGCGGATGATTTCTTGTTTATCCATTTTGTTCCTTAGAGAGACTGTCTAGCGTTGGGACTCAATGATGTCGTTCACCACCTCTCCATCGTCCCCACACGCTTTCCAGAGAGCATTCATCAGAAGCTCGTTCTCCGCATGCAGGCGGCGCAGTTCATAGGCAATGTCCCATGCCTCTATTACTGGGAGTGTTTCGTCGTAAGCCCAGCTTTCTAACGACATTGCAAGGCGCAGGGCTTTGTCTTGTTTTTCCATGATGTCCCCTAGATGATCTATCGGATGCCGTGCGCGGCTTCGGCAAACCGCGCACCAGCAGCGAACGCCTGTACAAATTGATAGATTCCCGGGGTGGCGCAAAAAGCGTCCATGATCTGCACATCCGTCAGCGGCTGGCGCTGTGCTGCGGGTGGGGCGGTGTACAGCGCGAGCGCCCCCTCATCTGTCTCTGCACAGTCAGTCCAGCCGAATGGCTCGGCTCGGAAGTAGCCAAAGGGCTCCTGCTTCTCCATCTGCTCAATAACGGCGCGGAGGGCGGTGATGGCGCTTGCCACACCGTTAGGGCCGGATTCCCAGGGGTTCTCCAGCGCCAACAGCGCCTGCTTACTCGCCTCTAAAAGGCTCGTGGCTTCAATACGGGGCATCTTCTTCATTCTCCGGGTTAAAAGGAATCCTCCCAGGCTTGTCCAGGGGGTTAGGGAAGGGCGGAAAAGGCCATGTGTTCATTTCAAAGATTGTCCCCATAGGTTTCCTTCTGAAGCTCTATGTATTCCTTCAGGAGAGTTATAACACCCTTTTCCACTAAAGCCTCAATGGCTTCCTTGTCAACGTCCACGGTAAAGGTGGCAGAGCCATCTTCATGTTCTTCCTTCAAGTGCATAGAGAATTGCATTTAAGCCTCCATCAAAGTTTTAAAACCAACAGGGAACAAGCGCCGCAGTTCGTGAGCAACGCTAGTTGCGACACATTGTGTCTCCTTTTGCGTGTGACTGTCAAGCCTCAGACGACACATGTCAGCCCAGGCCCCTAAAGTTCCGCTCCAAATCCATTCCGTCATTGTGTTCTGAGGAAGCACCATACGAGCCTGCTCAGGACAGACACCCTCAGACAACAAAGAATTGTAGGCAAAGAGGGCGCTTTTGACAACATTTTTAGCCCAGCTCGTGGCCTTCCAAGGCTCTTCTATCATCGCATCAGCGCTTCCCTGCTTCACATTGTCAGCCTTCTTACGCCACACCTCAGGGAGGAAAAACTCAGGCTCACTGTCCACATAGCGCCTACTCACCTCGTTCCAGGGCATAAATTTATGCTTGACAAGCTGCCGAGCCACAAAAATTGGGGCCTTTACGCGGAACGTGGCAAAGCAATGGTTAAAGGGGCTTGTGTGCTTGTACTTGGCAAGGTAGTGGATGAGCTTTGCATCACGCTCAGACAGACGATATGTGTATCTATCAAGCACATCGTTTTGCTCAAAGGAAGCAACCTCCCACTCGCTGGTTTTGTCAAACGACACCCTGGCAGCATTCACAATGGACAAGTCTGTCCCCATGTGGTCAATATATGTCACCTCAATGTCACTCACTTTCATGCAACACCCCATAAATTAAAAGACACAAAATAATATAAGACACAATCATTTAAGTAGCCCCTTATTGTCTAAACGCTCAGACAATATGTTATGAATATACGACATAACATAGGTATATCCGCGCTCATTAATTAAAGACACAATCTCAGATATAAGAAAATACTCATGGGCTTCCTCATACATTTGTTGTTCTTCACTTGTTTCCATGTTGGCACACTCCTTGCTCTTTAAAGATACATTAAAGAAACGTTTAAGAAACATATATGTTACTAAACATAAGTTTATTATCTTATATGTCTTCTTCTTTATATGTATCGTATAAGTTATTTTCATGCAATAAATCTAAACGATCTATTGTCGCTAAATTTCCCTCAAAGGAAATATTTACACATTCTGTGCACATGTCTAGAAACCTTTTGGTCATGGCATGTCGGCGGGTTGCTTCGAAGTCTGAAAGCAGGGCATTACAGCAAGCGCAGCGGCTCATGGCTACCACCCCCCTAGGCTTGGTCTTTGGAGGCCTCCAGAGGCCTTCTAGGGGCCTTCCTGGGGCTTTCTGAGCCATAGGGAAGCAACCACATGAGCAAAACACGGAAGAAGGCCCTCATGAGGCAAGCTTCCACAAGCCTATGTTGGCAAAGGCATACCCAGCATAGGCTAAGGCCATGCCCATATTGCCTTTAAAGCCTTGCTCAAAGGCCACATAGGCATAAATGAACCCTGTAATGGCAATTAAGGGGCCACTCATATGCGCTTTACCCCTTCAAGCAAACCGGATGAGCTAAATACAAATTCAATATTACAATTGTGGGGATTGACACAAGGAACACAGATAACATTACCCAGAGTGTCCATGTAAATTTGTCGTCTGATGACATTTTCTTCCTTTATTCTATATTGCAAGTCATCCATGAACATAGGCCAGGGCTCATCCACCCATGTTTTCTGTTCAATTGAATAACGTTCAATGGTGGCACCATCGGCCCAGGCTTTGATGATGGCTGCGTGTTTTTTAGGCTGCATAATTAAAGCTCCTTTGCTAGTTCTTCTTCAATGGATTCTATGACGTCAGGGGACAAAACATCTATCAAATTCACTTCACTACCCTTAATGCAGATGACACTGACCCAGGCCTGAGGCGGGCTCCCAGGGTGATCGAAGGTGGCGGGTTCTCCTTCTTCAAGCTCATACAATATTTCAAATGGGACATTCTCAAAAGACAGGGAAAAACTTTTCATTTGATGACACTCCAGACAGATGCAATGATGACAAGCACGGCCAGGAAAGCGGCAAGGGCAGACCCAGCATTGTACACCCTGAACCCTTCTATGGGGTTGGCATGGTCACGCGGGTAAGCTTCGGCCAGAGAACGGGGATAGCGGCGAGTTGTAGGAAAATCAGACATAGGAAAGCCCTCCAAAAGTGACAGACAAAATTGTGTCCTTGTTGATCGCCCGGTATTCCCCTTTGATAACGTCAAATACAATGAGATATTTAGACGGGTCGAGGGTGGTTTTACCGCCTTTTAAATGCTTGGTGACACCTAGACGACAAACCATTGTTCGAATGGTGCCGTCTTTCTTGACAAAACGCACAGACACAAAACGGCCCTTAGAAGATGCAACAATGTCGGACAAATTCATTTGGTTCCCCTTATTTAATACCAGCCATCAGTTTTAATTCGTTCTTAATTTGTTTTGCTTTATCTCCACGCCATGAACCAGCATTGGCAAGAAAATACAAAACAATGGATTTTCCACTGTCGAACCCATATTGATCGTTCACTCCATTTAAAGACAACATAGCATCAAGATAGGGCACTGCCCCGAAATAGGGCTTAGTCCATTCTCTTTTAATCTCACGGGCAATTGTGTTTAAGCTTCGGGTTTCCATGAAAATACTCCTTTAGTGCATGGCATAAGAAACAACAACATCAGACCAACATGCGCGGCATGAGCCACATGATCCACCCTGCGAAGGGGCTTTGCAAGCTTCGCCTATGGGCTTTGCTTTGCTGTGGACGTTACTAGCGGTAACACCTTCAACCCCTTGTAAGCTTGCAGGGATTTTCACGGGCTCATCAGGGTACATGGCCGAAAGCCTGACAGTGAGGTTTGAGGGAAGCTTTCCATGCTTGGCAATGAAGGCCTTTACAATGCCGTACTCCCGTGTAGGGAGCCAATGGCGGGTGTCCGGTGTAGCTCTGCAAAGCGACACAATAAGCTCTAGATGGTTTAGCCCTTGAAGATCACCACTATCATGATGACGAAAATATGCATCTGAGCCAATGTGAGCCACCATTGCAGATACCCACAATTGAGCCTTTGCAGGGTCTTGCATAGCTTCAAGCACCGCGTCAAGCCTAGCAAACTGCGAAGGCTTAATTGTTCGCTCGTACATCTTGTAAAATCCCTTGTCAGCGTAGCAGGTGGCGCAAATAGACCCTTTAAGCTTTGCCATGCGGAACCCGGTGATGCAAGCCTCTGTAGGCAAGCTAGACGATTTACATGGCATTTTGCTTGTCTGGGTCATGCTTCCGCAGACACTAGCGGCCAGAGCTTTGCTCATGGGGATGATCGGGATGGTTTTCATGGGGTTTCCTTTAGGGGACAAGAATGTCGAAATAGGCCAGGGCAAGCACAGTGAGCACAGCGGCGACAGCGCAGGAGCCTAGAAAATGTAGGGCTTTTTGTTTTAAAGACGACATAGGACAAACCCTTATTTAGATTTGGCATAGGCCATGAGGGTGTTTTTCCGCTCTTGGAACCTCTGACCGTCCTGATACCAGCACACCACTTGAATTCCGTTTTTCTTTTCGCCGCACCACACACCCTTAGCTTTTCTGTCACCCGCGTAGACCCATTGACCAGCCTGCAGGTGCTTACGAATATCATGAGGGATATTGTGAATGTCAACGATGGAGCAATAACGCATGATGGTTTCCTCTAGATCAGGGACAATTCCCTACAAAAGCCCCTCATGGTAGAAGGGCTTTCATGGGAGACTGTCAAGCTTGTTCACAAAGCTTGTCGGAATATTCCATGCACTCTTCCATAACTGCATCCCATTTACCGCCCATAGAATTATCTGCAATTGAGTCCCAGCCATCATTACCCAAGACGATAAGGGCACAATGGGCCTTTTCCTCTTCAGGATGCTTAAAGAATATCGAGCACTCATCAATGTTAAACACTAAGTCCATGGCTTCCGACTCGGTGGACACTTTTACCCACTCTTCCCCGTCCCATATACGAGCCAGGGCATATCCATGTTTCTTGGCAGTGCGGATGAGGTGACGCACCATTTTCTTTTCCATTGCGATACGTTTTTCCAGGGTTTGCATGGTTGTTTCCTTTAAGGGCTGTAGGACAGACACCCCGTCCATCCATGTAGAAAATTCTACCCCTCTACCAGGGAAGGTCACTAGCACAAACCCTGACACCTTATAATCTTTTGAAATAAGCTTATAACCAACACTAAAGTATTCAAAACCTCCAGAATCGTTTTTACGGGCCTTTTGTTGACCCTCTAACCCTCCTATGGCTTGAGCCCCTTTTAAGAGCCTGAGGCCCCTTTAAATCGATATAGGCTAAATTTATGGGCTTAGCTAACCTAATAGGTTATTTCTATGGGGTGCTTTATAGGCTAGCTCTATGGGTTTGAGGGTGTTAATAGGATGCTTTGTAGGGCTTCCCCGGTAGCTTTGCAGGGCTTCCTAGGTAGCTTTAAAGGCACCTTCCCCGACCCTCTCACGATATCCTTTAGACCTAAAGTAATTTCTTTCCTGAATGATGGTGATAACTTTTGTGAATCGTGGGAGGCCTGGTATGTTAGTAAGTGCTTACTTCGCTGGCTGCTTTGCTGTGACTAGTAATGCAAATGCTAATGATTCCTATTTAGACCCGGGGGAGGGGGTGGCTGTAAAGGATTACTTTGGCGGGAGCCTCCTAAGTACACAAAAAAGAAAATCTCAAAAGACCCCCTAAATGTCGTTAAATGTAGCTAAAAACGACAATCTAAGCTGTTGTTTCTAAAAAGAAAAGACAAAAAAGAAAGGAAAACGTAAAAGGAGGAAGACGCGCAGGCGTAGCCGAGCTTCAACGACTCCTGTAATGTCTCTTTTACGCAACAATGGCTTATAAAATATTTTGTAAAAAAGCTAAAAAGTTCTTGACTTTAGGAAAGAAATATGCTATAATCATCTTGTTTGTTAGATACAAACCAGGACTCATGTAAAGTGTCTATGTAGGGGCGTAGACGGAACTAAAAGGGGAGTTTCTCCTTCAGGGTCTATGGAAAGTGTTCAGGCGTAGCCGAACTTATAAGGAAAAGCTCCTTACATGTTTATATACTTTACATAGATCCTGTGCAACGTAATAGGAACTTAGAAGACATCTTCTACGTTCTGGCTAAAGGTATGTCTAAATGGAAACCAACGTAGATGTTCAGCCTTCTGTAGCTAAGAAAGGCAGACCCCGTAAGGATGTCATAGCTTCCAAGAGGAAGGGAGGCAGGGGTGTTGTTGGTCGTCCCCCTGGAGAGGCTGCAAGGCTTCAGGAGTTTAGAGCTAGGTTGTTAGGGACAACGGGTGAAAAGATCATTGAAACCCTCATCCGCAAGGCCATGAACGATGAGGACAAAGATCAGTTTGCTGCCTTGAAGTTTTGTGCAGAGCGCATCCTACCCTTGAGTGCTTTTGATGTGAAAGCTGGAGAGAAGCCCCCTCAGGTGGTGGTTAACATCAGTGGTCTGACAGACGTCAATGTTTCCTCTGGGGAAAAGGATGTCATAGATGTCTAGATGGCTTTCTAGCTCGTTAATGGAGTGTGCCTATAGGTATGCCTTGGTCACCTCCGAAAAGGAGCTTAAAAGCCTGTTAAAGAAGCTCAGGCTGCCTCAGGTGGAGTTTTGTGATGATGGGGCTTTGGCACAAACCCATGTCTTTCGTGAAGAGGGCTATTGTTTGGTCTTGCTCAAGGAAGGGCTGGTTTTAAGGGCTGAGGAAATATTGGGGCTGTTGGTGCATGAAGCTGTTCATGTATGGCAGTTCCATTGTGAGTGGATAGGGGAAGACAAACCTGGGACAGAGGCGCAAGCCTACGGCATCCAAAAGATAGCGACGGAACTATTTAAGGCATATTCCCAGAGCATACCAACGGAACATAAAGAAAGTAATGCAGAAATCACGCAAAGCAGCTTTAGCCAATAAGGATGTCTACTACTTTACAGGTAAGCCTTGTAAAGTTGGTCATGTGGCTAATCGCCGTTCATCTAACGGATTCTGCACTGCTTGTGAAAAAGAAAAGAATAATAATCCTGAAAGGAAAGCGTACATGGCTGAGTATGCCCAAGCCAATCGCGCTAAGCTTCGGGAGATAGCCTCTAAGTGGCAAAAAAATAACAAGGGAAAAGTAAACGCCAATACCGCGTTACGGCACACAGCTAAAATGCAGCGAAAGCCAAAATGGCTATTAAAAGAGGATAAAGAATATATCCGCTGTATTTATCAGTTGGCTGCTATGCGTAACCGAGAATCCGATCAACAATGGCATGTTGACCACATTGTTCCTTTACAAGGCGAAACAGTTAGTGGGTTGCATGTACCGTGGAATCTGCGTGTGGTTCCTGCGGTTGAAAACATGAGAAAGAACAATCGATTCTATGGCTAATTTAAACTGGAAACTGTTGCCTTGGCAAATTGATGCTTGGTCTGACCCGGCACGATTCAAGGTGATTGTTGCAGGTCGTCGCTGTGGTAAGTCCAATTTTGCCATTAAAAAGATCATTGCCGAAGGCTTACAAGCTCCCGCAGGATCGGCTGTTTTGTATGTCGGCCCCACCCAAGGACAGACCCGTCAAATTGCCTGGGAAGCTTTGTTAGAACAAGGCCGAGAGGTGATTAAGTCTGCCCACGTTAACCAGATGGACATCACCCTGATTAACGGGGTGAAAATTCATTTACGGTCAGCAGAGAACCCAGACACGCTGCGAGGTATGAAACTGCACTTTGTGGTTATCGATGAAGCAGCGTTCATTAAAGATGAGCAAATCTGGTCTAAAGTTATTCGCCCCGCTCTGTCCGACTTAAAAGGTAGCGCTATTTTCATTAGTTCCCCTGCTGGTCGCAACTGGTTTTATGATTTGTTCATGCAGGGTAAAGACGAAGAAGACCCTGATTGGAAAAGCTGGCACCTTACCACTTTTGATAACCCTACAATTGATCCTAAAGAAATCGAAGCCGCTAAAAAAACTTTAAGCACTTTCGCTTTCAAATCAGAATTCATGGCCTCCTTCGACACAGCAGGCTCTGATGTCTTTAAAGAACATTGGTGGAAGGAAGGCAAAGAACCTCAATATGGGCAGTATGTCGTAGCCATTGACCTTGCAGGCTTTGAAGAGGTGGCGAAGAACGCCTCAGCCCACAAGAAGAAGCTCGATGAGAGCGCCATTGCCATTGTCAAGCTTGATGACAACGGTGATTGGTTTGTCAAGAAAATTGAGCATGGGCGCTGGGACATTCGAGAAACTGCTGTAAACATTCTCAAAACCATCCGTGACTATCAGCCCATTGCTGTGGGAATTGAGCGCGGAGCCCTGAAGAATGCTGTCTTGCCCTACCTCAACGATTTGATGAGAAAGAACAACATTTATTCCCACATCCAAGACCTCACCCACGGCAACAAGAAGAAAGCCGACAGGGTGGTCTGGAGCCTCCAGGGGCGTATGGAACATGGGCGCATTACGTTTAACGAGCAGGAAGATTGGGCTGAGTTTAAAGACCAGTTGCTGTTGTTTCCTTCCACCGGAGTGCATGATGACTTAGTGGATGCTTTGTCGTACATCGACCAGCTTGCGGTGACAAACTACCAGCAAGACTATGACGATGATGAATACGCACCTATGGATATAGTAGCAGGTATATAAAAGAGTGGTACTAATATGAAACAAGGCTTGTACGCAAACATTAACGCAAAGCGTAAACGCATAGCAGCCGGTAGTGGTGAAAAGATGCGTAAGCCCAACACCAAAGGTGCTCCTTCTAACAAAGACTTCAAAGATGCTGCTAAAACAGCAAAGAAAGGAAAGAAATATGCCTAACATGAAAGAATTCAAACCCTGCGCTGGTTGCCCCTCTCCTGCCAAGTGCAAGAAAGCCGGTATGTGTATGGGTAAGGAAAGCCGTGCTCCCATGCCCAAGCGTGGCAGCCGTGCCGCTACGAATAAGGCCAACAAACGTGGCTGACAGCCGCCTGAAGAAGGTAGGGGTGTCTGGCTACAACAAGCCTAAACGTACCCCTGACCATCCCACCAAGAGTCATGTGGTGGTTGCCAAAGAAGGCGATAAGGTGAAGACCATTCGCTTTGGGCAACAAGGGGTTCAAGGCTCTCCTGACGGGTCTAAGCGTAACGAGGCTTTTAAAGCAAGACACGCTGAAAACATTGCCAAAGGGAAAATGTCTGCGGCATATTGGAGCAATAAAATAAAATGGTGACCTATGAAGAAAACTAAAGCTGAGAAAAAGATTAGTAAGGTGATGACAGAATACAAAAAAGGCACCCTTCATAGCGGCAAAGGTGGCCCTGTCGTCAAGAATAAAAAACAAGCCATTGCCATTGCTTTGTCTGAAGCGGACAAAACTAAGAAACCCATGAAGAAAGCTAAATAACATGGATAAAAACCCTACCTTTGAAATGCAATCTCAGGAAGAAACTGAGCTTGTAGCGTGGATCACTTCGAAGCTTGACCCGTGGCGTGACCATCGGGATGTAAACTTCCTGCCCCTTTGGGAGGAATATGAGCGCATCTTCCGTGGCTTGTGGGCCATTGAAGACCGTACCCGCGAGAGCGAGCGTAGCCGCATCATTAGCCCTGCTACGCAGCAGGCTGTGGAAACCCGCCATGCAGAAATCATGGAAGCCATCTTCGGCCAGGGTGAGTTTTTTGACATTCAGGATGACCTCCGTGATGTAGACGGTAATCCGATGGACGTTGAAGTGCTAAAACGACAGCTTATGGAAGATTTTAAGCTGGACAAAATTAAGAAATCCATCGACCAAATTGAACTCCTAGCCGAGATATATGGGACAGGCATTGGTGAAATTGTGGTGGATGAGACGGTGGAATATAGGCCTGCAACGCAGCCCCTGCCGGGTGTCGTAGGTGCTGCTGCCATTGGTGTCGAGGAAGTGCCTCGTACACGGGTTCGTTTAAAGCCCATCAACCCCAAGAACTTCCTCATTGACCCCAATGCCGACAGCATTGAAGATGCTATGGGAGTAGCCATTGAGAAGTTTGTGTCTGTCCACAAAGTTGTGGAAGGCATGGAAAAGGGCATTTACAAGAAAGTGGACTTGCAGCTTTCTGGCGAAGATTCCATGTTAGAGCCGGTGCAAGAGGATGTCTATTACCAGCAGGACAAGGTTAAGCTCATTGTCTATTATGGTTTGATTCCCAAAGAATATTTAGATGCCATTAACGAGGGGGAAGGTGATACTGTCGATTTGTTCCCTGATTCCAGCTTGGCAGAAGAATATAGCAACATGGTGGAAGCCATTGTTGTCATCGCCAATGACGGCCAGCTTCTCAAAGCTGAAGAAAACCCGTACATGATGAAAGACCGCCCCATTGTGGCCTATCAGGATGACACCATCCCTGGTCGCTTCTGGGGCCGTGGTACGGTGGAAAAGGCCTACAACATGCAAAAGGCCATTGACGGCCAACTACGGGCTCACATGGACTCCCTGGCCCTCACCACAGCGCCCATGATTGCTATGGATGCCACCCGCCTGCCGCGTGGTGCTAAGTTTGAGGTGAAACCGGGTAAGGCTGTTCTCACCAACGGAGCCCCTTCAGAAATCATCTACCCCTTCCATTTTGGTCAAACCAATGGGGATGTTGCCGCCTCTGCCCAAAACTTTGAGCGGATGCTGCTGCAGGCAACAGGGACGGTGGACAGCGCAGGTATGCCCACCAGCATCCCCCGTGACGCCAGCGCAGGCGGTATGTCTATGGCTATGGCCGGTATCATCAAGAAGTACAAACGGACGCTTACAAACTTCCAAGAAGACTTCCTGATGCCGTTCATTGAAAAATCTGCATTCCGTTATATGCAGTTTGATCCTGAGCGTTACCCGTCTGTGGACATGAAGTTTGTTCCCACGGCCACCTTGGGCATCTTGGCCCGTGAGTTTGAGCAGCAGCAGCTTATTGGTTTGCTCCAAACCCTTGGCCCGAACACCCCTGTGCTGCCTCTCATCCTCAAAGGCATCCTGCAAAACTCCAGCCTCACCAACCGTGGCGACCTCATCACGGCCCTGGAGCAAATGTCGCAGCCCTCGCCTGAGGCTCAGCAAAGCCAGCAAATGGAACAACAGGCCAAAATGGCCCTCATTCAGGCTCAGGTGGCTGATTTGCAGAGCAAGGCAGAGAAACAGAGCGCAGAGGCTCAAAAAGCCCTCACAGAGGCTCAAATCATGCCTCAAGAAGCCCAGGCTAAGCTCATTTCCGCCTTGTCCACCAACTTGGATGAGGATCAGGAGGCCAAAGACTTCGAACGCAGGGCCAAAATTGCCGATTTAATGCTCAAAGAGCAAGATATTAAGAGCAACGAACGCATTGCATTAGCACAAATGGCTACAAAACAGCTAAAAAACTAATAAAAACACTTGACAAAAAGTCGCCAATGTGTTACAATAGCGACAATTTAGTAAAGTTCTCCTGAAAGGACAAAGAACTATGGATAGAGAGATTCAGAAGTATTACGAAGGTCAGTTTTCCATGATGGCAACCCAGGGATGGGCCGATTTGATGGAAGATCTTCAAAAGTTTAGGACGAGCATCAACGAACTTTCAACTGTCGTAGACGAGCAAAGTTTGTTTTTTCGTAAGGGTCAGCTTGACGTTCTTGATCTTGTCCTATCCCGTAAACAGGCTTGTGAGAAAGCCTATGAGGAAATTCAAGATGCGACGGATATTTGAATTCCTCTGCCCAGATGGGCATTTGACAGAACAATATATTGACGACTCCCTCAGGGAAGCACCTTGTAGTGCCTGTGGGAAGGAGTCAAAGAGAATTGTTTCCACTCCGCGTGTGCACCTGGAAGGTATTTCCGGAGACTTCCCAGGGGCCTACGATAGGTGGGAGCGAGTTAGGGCTGAGAAATTGGCCCAAGAAAAGAAGAAAGCCGCCAACAACGGCGAATAACTTTCTTTACCGCCCGTAAGGGTATTTTAAAATTTCCTAGAACCAGATATTGCTGGCAGGAGAAAGGGTTAGCATGGCATTAGTTGATAACGAGGAACTGTCTCAAGGAAACACTAGCGAGATTGAAGCTGTAGAACAACAGCAAACACAAGCCGCAGCAGAAACGCAGGCTCCAAAGATTCCCGACAAATATCGGGGAAAGTCGGTGGAAGAGATTGTACACATGCACCAAGAGGCTGAAAAGCTAATTGGTAGGCAAGCCCAAGAAGTGGGCGACTTACGCAAACTCGCAGATGATTTTCTTAAACAGCAACTCTCCGTTAAAGCTGAACAAAAGCCTGCTGTGGAAGAAAGCGAAATTGACTTCTTTGAAGACCCGCGAAAGGCGGTTCAGAAGGCAGTGGAGAGCCATCCTGATGTCTTAGCAGCTAAGCAAGCTGCTACAGAGTTTAAGCGGATGCAGACGCAAGCAAAACTTGCTCAGAAGCATCCTGACTTCACTCAAGTTGTTGGTGATGGTGAGTTTATTGAGTGGGTTAAGGGCAGCCCTATTCGTTTGAATATGTTTGCTATGGCTGATGCTCAATTTGACTACGATGCTGCTGATGAGCTTATTTCGACGTTTAAGCAGATTCGTTCGACAAAAACACAACAGACCAAAACAGATGGTCAAGAAGTTCTCAAGCAAAACTTGAAAGCTGCCAGTGTGGATGTTGGGGGAACCGGCGAGGCTCAAAGGAAGATTTATCGTCGTGCTGACCTTATTCGGCTACGCATGACAGACCCGGCTCGTTACGAAGCCTTGGAGCCTGAAATTAGGGCTGCATATGCTGAAGGGCGTGTCCGGTAATTTGACACAATTTTTTAGGAGATTTCAAAATGCCTTTAGGTACTAACAACGTTACAACGACCACCGCAGCAACGTTCATTCCAGAAATTTGGAGTGATGAGATTGTTGCAACTTACAAGAAAAACTTAGTTGCCGCTAACCTGATGAAGCGCATGAGCTTCAAGGGTAAGAAAGGTGACAGCGTTCACATCCCCGCCCCTGTGCGTGGCAACGCTTCGGTTAAGGCTTCCTCCACTCAGGTCACCCTGATTGCTGGCACCGAGAGCGAAGTGGTTGTGACCATCGACCAGCACTACGAGTATAGCCGCCTCATCGAGGACATCGTTGAAGTGCAAGCCCTGTCGTCCCTGCGTAACTTCTACACGGAAGACGCCGGTTACGCACTGGCCCGTCAGGTGGACACCTCGCTGATTCAGCTGGGTCGTGGCGCTCAAGGCGGTAACGTGGCTAACGCCGCTTACGCTGGTGCTTTCTCTGGCGCTGACGGCACCACCGCTTATGTGGCTGGTGCTAACACGGGTTCCGGTGCTCTGACTGA
>Ga0315904_10003385_pt1 | contig 23474 bp, 24 predicted proteins | sample LakEriMetagenome_6_FD_203529 | JGI IMG/M metagenome (GOLD analysis project Ga0315904, IMG submission 203529) | Freshwater fungal communities from buoy surface, Lake Erie, Ohio, United States - Buoy 12 MA120 | ecosystem: Environmental > Aquatic > Freshwater > Lake | place: USA: Lake Erie, Ohio... | reverse complement strand
CAAGTGAAGCATGACGTATTCAGCCATGCTAATACGGAATTCAGTTAGCGTCCGCTGAATCGATTCAACATTTCCCAATTGGTGAGCGGCTTATGCATTGCCGCGACGTGCATTTAGAGACAGAACGTTACGATTCAACCGGCGGCGGCCCAGAAGGCTTGACTTCAGGACCGACCCGATCCGCCGCTCGGTTGCAATCAATGGTTCGGCGCCTCGCTGATGACACACGGAATGGAAGAGCGGTGCGATCGACGGGTTTGCTGCATTCGGTATGTTCCGCGACGTTAATGGTCATTCAAGCTGGCTCCTTAACGAGTGCTGAATTCGGCCTCGCCGGCCACACACCACGACGCTGATGAGCCAGACAATCGCGCCGAGGGGAGTGGCAATGTAGTAGAAGATGACGTTGGTGGGTAGACGCAGGTCGTTGGCCAACGCGAGAAAGTAGATGGCGCCGGCGACAAGCGGTATGTTGAAGAGAAGTAGGTAGTTGAGCGACTTTACTCTCTCAGGAAATGCCACGATGGCATGGCACCGCGCTTCGGCGCGCTGGTTGTTGCGTAGTGCCCAGAATGTCACACCCATCAGCGGAGGGAGAACCCAGATTGCTTTTGGTGCGGCGGGCACAGTAATGAACGCGTAGTAAAGAAGTACGAGCACACCGACAGTCCACATCTCGATTTTCGAGGGTTTGAACTCGGTGGGGCGCAGACGCTGGTAGAGCCAATGCGCGAGCACCAGTAGTGCGGTAGTCCCGAAGGCGAAAAATGCAAAATGGATGAACAGTATGTCCTTCCGGCCCGTCTCTAGCAGCTCTTTCATAGGCTGCGGCGGTTCGTTCCACCAGAAGATTCCCCAGAGGCCGTAGAAGAGGCCAATGCCGCAGGCAAGCGCGATGGTCGTGAGATACTTGTTTTGCGACAAGACACGGCGCACCAGATACCAACCGACGAATACATCGATGGGCGCGTGCCATGCAAGTGCCGTGAACGAGATGGACATGGGGAATGGGGTGTCAGGTGTGCCATACGTCGTTTGGACGACGATGCCCTCCTCGAACCAGCCGTAAAACGCACCTGCAAGGAATATGGCCCAAGGATCGCGTACCTTGAAGTAGTTGACCACACAGAGGAACGGGTAGGCCATTATCGAATACAGCAGCCAGACCGCGATAATGCCGCCCACGTTCATCCCTTCACGATCGGGCGTAGCCCAGAAAACAAACTCACCGTAATACACGATGATGTAGCCGCTGCACAATGCCACCGCCAAACGCTCGAGGAAAGGTTTCATTGGCAAATCTCAGTCGCCGAACGGCAATGTTGACCGAGCCCCGCCAACAAGGCTTCCATTTCATAACGGACCGTCGGGGGCTTCGGTCCAACATTTTGTTCGTTGGTTACGGCAGGATTCCGCCGGTATATTTGAAGTGGCCAGTCACTTGCGTCCTGAGAGTGAAAGTCATTGGAAACGCCTTTTTTTCAGTCAATTCTAAACCAGTCAATAGTTCGCGTCGCGAGTCCTTGAATCCGAACGCCCCAGGATTCGAGATAAAAAGATACTTTCGGTTGTACAAAATTACGCCCTGGCAAACATCAGGCTTTCCTTCGAGGGTGGAGACAGTTACGAATCCAAAGAACGTTTTGCCAGCTGGCGTGCTGAAATCGGCGGCGACATGGCAATAGGAGCGTCGTGGTACGATGGTAGCGTTTACGGGGCGTACCCAAGTTTCGTCCATACCGTCATTGCCTTCTTCGTCGTCTGCATACTCCCAAATCGGAAACGCTTCGAAGTGTTTCTTACGCAGCTTGCCGACAGGCATTCGTGTTTTCAGAGTTACTGCAACCATGATCTCTACCAACGAACGTTCGCATTCACCGGGCCGCGATGAATGAGGTATCTTTTTCAAGCCGCCTGGCCCCGCGGCTCCGGTGCGATGGGTTGTTATGGATCGCAGCCGATTCCGAAATCTTACGCCATATTGGCCGTGATTTGAATTTTACCGCAATCAACTTCGGCAACCAAATCGGCCAAGCAACCGACATCTTCCATCAACTTCGATCCCAAAAATCCAGCAAGGCTGTGCAGACATAACGTTGGCGATCACGCAGTCGCCGCCAAAAAACTATGATTCAAAATCGCGGCCGACCGGCGACTTGCGTGCATCGCTTGGTTCTGCCATCATCCACGACCACGACCAGTATAGGAGATGTCGTCCATTTGCAACCATTCTACGCTATGCGACGCGCGACGTGCAATTGCGTTTTCCAGCAGTAAGAATGCAGCATCACGTGGCATGTGATACCGGCTTGGATACCACAGCATACCAACGCCACAGCACGGACACGCTTGTGCAACGTGAAGTTCGTCTGAAACCTGTCGTTGCAAGTTCCATTCGGTGTAGGCGTATCTAAAGTCTCCCAAGTCTTGGTTTTGGTACTCGCATACAGCGTAGCGCTCGGTAAAGCCGAGGTTCAATTGTCCGCCATCAATAGTGATAAGGAAAACATTTCCTCTCGATTCGGTTTTGGCAGCGATAAACGCGTCCGTTGCTGAATCGAAGTTCCGTTCAGCGTAATATTCTGGTTGAAGTTGCCATTTACCAGTAGCAAGTTCCGATGGCGAGGAGGTACTCGCACGTTCAGCAGTGCTCGGCGTAAAGACAAGTCCTTCTGCAAGTTGGCGTTCGTATTCGCGTCTCACAGTACGTAGTTCTGGAGGTACCTTGGAGCACGGCGCGCACAATCCGTCGTTGTCCGCAGCGGTTTGCGGGAGGATCATATTGTCGCATTCGCGGCATTTAATACGTTGCGTCATCGTCCAATTTCAGATGGCATAACTTCTTTTTAAACGGATCAGCCTAAATCCTGTTGACCGCACCAACGCAGCCTATCACGCAAGTTAGCCTCGATCCGAAGTTGAATGATATCAGGCACTTGCGAGCCGATCAAGGATTTTATGGGTTGATGGCTATTTCGACAAAATCTCGGGTTGGCCACGATTGCTCCATTCGATGCGGGCAAGTAGACAAACAGAATTGCAACGGGAGTTCCCATTGCATGTCGTTTGCTCTTGGCTTGGAAACTCACCGCGGATCGCTCAGCAGAGTTATCTGCTGGTGACTGAAGATGATTTTGCAGGGGCGGCCGGGGCGACGAAGGTGATGGTGGAGTGGTGAGAGAATCGGTGTTGTGGGGAGGGTGCCCGGAAACGGGCATCCTTACCCGATTTATTTGCGGTTCTTGGGACGGAAAAGGTAGCGAAACCCTTGATTTAACGGTGGGTCGTAGCCCGATAGGTCAAGGAACTGCGAAGCAGTGCTGATTACAGCAGCTTCGTCCGTAGGTTTAGGATCTAGGTTTCCTGGCACGACGATTAATCCAGTAAACTGTAGTTCCGTCGATGCTGCCACGCGCATAGCGGGATTAGCATCGCCGCCAAAGTATCCGTGAAAGTCCACAATCATTTCAAGTTCAACGCAGAATCGATCATTGTCAATGTAGCTCAGCAACATTGATGTCGATGATGCATTGTCATGCTCTGTCATGTAAAACGAGGCTTCCGCATGAGATGCATCGGGCAAATTGATCCTGTGTTGTCTAATGTTCCGGAAGTCGCCTTTTCCAAGTTGCAACCATTCGACCATTGCATTGCAGCGGAATGTATCCTTGCCGTAGACGAGCGGCGCGAAATCAATCGTGACCGACCAATACGCGTCGCGAGCTACGCCGGTAAGTTGATTCTCAAAAATGTGGCAGTAAATCTCGCCGCCAAATGGTCGTAGTTGATTTGCGGGAAACGCCACCTGAGAGTCCTTTCTTTGAGCATCTAACGTTCGCTATCACCCAGTCGCGGCGGAAAAGTCTCAATTGCCAAATCGCACGATTCCGCGAATTGGGTGCATTGCATGGTTCGTCGATTTCCGATATTCATCCGCCTTCGAATAGTTCGTCGCGTACGATTCGAATGTTCTTTACTGCATTCATGATTGCGCGATGATCAGACGCGATTCTCTCGGGTGTGTCCGTGATTGTCAAAAGGTAATCGCAGTCTCTTGCAGTCGCCTCGAAAAATTTCTCGTCGTCTGGATCCTCGCCGGGAATCCAAAGTGGATCCAAATTCTCCACGATATTACATTCGTTAAATCTCTTGCTCGTCTCGTTGAGATAGGTACCCAGGTAGAAGCTATCTCGTTCTTCAAATTTTAGCGCGAGAGCGGATTCGAGCGACGATCTTATGGTTTCCCGGTTGTATCCAGCAATTCCGTATCGACGTGTCTGAGTTGGCATGCTCAATCGCAGTTACTGTGACCTTCTTGAACCTACGAACTTGTTTTTATTTGGATCAGCCTAAACCCTGTAGACCGCACCAAAGCAGCCTATCACGCAAGCTAGCCTCAATCCGAAGTTGGATGATATCAGGCACTTGCGAGTCGATCAATCAATGGCTTGGGCGATAGTCACCATCCCTGGGTTTCAGGAGATCGCACGGATAGTTCGAATCCTACCCCCTCCGCTGGCGTGGATCGGTGTCAGACTGGCACATTCAAAACCCCAATGTTTTAGCGACTCGCGCGACGCGAACAACGACTCGATTTGGGCAGCGCGACGCGAAATACAACGCCGCAGGCGCCATGCACCGAGTTGCATGGGCGCTACAGACGGCCAAAGGAACTGGCCAGAAATGCGAACAACCCTGGGAAAACCATGGTTTTTGAGCGGAGAGGACAGGAACCGAACTTTTGTAGGTTTTCCTAATGTTTTTGCAGAGTTCGAGAGGTGGCACGATGGCCCAATGCGGAGATGGGTTGCTGTTTCTTGCAGCACCGCAGTGGATCCACTTCCTGTCGGTACTTCACCTCGAATCCTACAACCGATCAGTCAAGTTCATTTCATCCTCACCACTGGTAAAGAGTCCCACAACAATAATCAATTCCTCATCAATCCGGAAATACACTACCGCAGTGAATCGCTTTAAACGACAAGGCCTATAACCTGTATGATTAGGAGCAAATAGATACGGGTCGCTCTTAATCCGATCCAGTGGACGATAAAATTCCAGTTCGAATTGATCGCCAAGCCCAGTTGATATCTTCTCAAACCAAGCGATACCTCGCAAAAGATCCCTTTGCGCATCTGCCGTAAGTCTGGCGATCATTTCCCACGTGCAATCCGTATTCGCTCTTTGAATTCCTCCTCCGTTAAGGCAGCGGACGGATCTCTCTTATATTCATCCCAACGCCGATCAAGTTCTGCTTGTTGTGCTGCAGAAAGATCTGTACCAAGATCGTTGGGTAGCCTATCCCAAATCACTTGTGCTATCTTCAGTTGCTCGCTCGGTGTAAGCGACGAAATCTCGTTGAGTACTTGCTCTAGTGTCATATATTCTGCCTCCACCTCGATTGTAACGGGTATCGCTTGGCCGGGCAAATTCAGTTGCTGTTGGGGGGAAATCCTTCACCTTGTTTCTGCACCCACCACAAATCATGGTCTGTAACCTGATGAAGAAGGCAAACCCGGTTTGGCAAGTGATCTTGGGGCTGAGTCGCTACGGTGGGCTTCGGACGCCTTCGGAAACGTTGTCGCTTCGCTGGGACGACATCGACTGGGAAATGAACCGAATGAGCATTCCAGAGCCCAAGGTCGAGCACCACGAAGGACGTGGCATTCGTAGCTGCCCGATCTTTCCGGAGCTGCGTCCGATCCTAGATGAAGCGTTCGAGATCTTCGGGGACAAAAGCGAATACGTGGTCGCCGCACCGCAGTACCGCGCCGCAGCCAACGCGGCGATGGGCTGGAAAAATGCAAACCTAGGAAGTGAATTGAGAATTGAAATCCAGGCGGGTCGGCGTGTTCTTAATAATTCTCCATTTTCAATTTTCCATTCTCAATTCCTCGGTCATCGAGGATGATTTTGACAGAACGGCCGGGGCGAAGAAGGTGATGGTTCCGTGGTCCCGTAGGGATGTGTTGTACCGTCTTCGTGCTCAGCGAAGCGGTGCTCGTGATCGTAATCGATGCGCTTTTTCGAGTACGATCACGAGCAGGAGCACGAGCACGAATTTCCAAACCCACCCCTCTCCGCTTTGCGACCTTGGCGCCTTGGCGAGAAGCCTCGCGCGTAGTCCCCCGCATTAAAATAGGAGAGCGGATTTGAAACCTTCTAGGTACTTCGCGCATGCAAGATAGGTGGTTGTGATTCCACCATCAAATTCTCCCACCTTTCTCTCCGAATCCTTTCCCTCGCTCACCCTGAACTGCGGAAATTGGGAATGATTTGAATGCCCTTGGATCGACAACTGCTCCAAAAGGATGGTGCCATACGACAACCCGAGCTTCTTCAATCCGGCACAGTCGCGCTCAAGCGTCTTGCTTCCAATCGCTGGCAAGGATTCCGTACCGCCAAGCAGCATCCCTGTTACTCGCCTCTCGATGCTTCGCACAAACTTCGATGGGTCTTCCAACGCATGGCTTCCTTCCGTACGGTCGTATTCCTCTCCTTGGGGTTTTATTCCGATCAAATAATGTCTCTCCAACCGGTCAAGCCCCAAATTGCAGATGCCGTTCCAACCTTCGGGAAAATCAAGCCTCACCGAAACAGTTTCTTGCTCCGCGGATCCCAAACCTAGATCGCCCTGTACCGCTAATGCATCTGCAAAATGCATCCCATCCAACCTCAACCGACAATACCAACGCAATCGCAATCCTGGACACCGCGCGAGCAACTCGAAGTTACGGCGATACTCTAGTTGTGCAGAATCGATCGGAATCCCAAGCCTCCATAAGCCACCCCCGTTTGCGAGTTCGATGACCAAACAATCCCGGTACGCGCCCCGTACTTCTCCTGTCACTTGCAAAACATCCCAGCCCGCAGGCCTTGCATCCTTGGCCACCTTCAACCACCTTTTAAGCCCCGCTATCTGCGCCTCAAGAGGCATTCCGAAATTCCCCAGGGAACCTTCCGATTCCGAAGGCGAATTCGAGGACGACTTTGTCTTCCCCCACTTCGCATCCTTCCCCTTTCCGAGTCGCCCATCATCGGAAGCGGTTAACCCTTGCACTGAATAGCTGCTCCGACACAGCCATCTCGCTTCCTCGATGATTCCTCCCAACTCGATCCCACCTAGGTAAGCTTGCTGGATCAAGCTTGCGTCTCCCGGTCGGATTTCATTGACACTATAAAGTTTCCCCTGGTGGACATCCTGTAGCAGTACACTTACCCCGGCGTATCCACTGCGCGTGAAAATAGGTTCCGCCAAGACCCCTCGGACCTTGCGCACATCCAATGGATAGTAACTTCTCCGAGTTTGTCCGATCATCCAACGAGGAATCCGCTCCTGATCGCTCGCCGACTTCGCAGCCCACAAGGCAAAGACAAGGTCTTCGAACAACGCGGCCGAGTCGGCCTCGTCGGATTGAGTGCGCATGCGCCGAATCCCCTCGACAATAGAGATCAATGCGTTGCTTAAACTCACAAACTCCGAAGCCCGGCATTTGTGGGCGGATCGCAAAAGATCGGTTTGAAGCAAAATCCCAGCGTTCCTTGCTCCAACCCTCAGCAAACAATCAAGGCATTCCATCGCGTTTCGAGCGGCTCCACGTAGCTTCTCGGAAACATCGAGGAACTTGGTGCTATCGTCAAGACCATGTTCCTCTGCGCTTGCATCGCAAGGACTCGATTCCACCGATGGATTCGAACAGATCTCCAAGACGCTGCAACACGCCAAGATGTGGAAACACTTGGGTGATAATAAACAGGTACAACCCAACTCACTCAGACTCGAAATCGCCGCATCCTGACCATCGCTAGGTCGCAAGTGGACCATCTCCTCATTCGCTTGGATGACCCACCCTTGATCCATCGCGGTCCAAAGCCACTGATTTGCTGCTTGCGGATCACTATCCAGCCTTTTTCGCACGCGTCCGGGTGCCTGCTCAACCAGTTGTGCAAAGAGCGTGGAAGTGATCTTCGGACTCGCCATGGAAAACGAACTTGAAAACAGCGGGAATGAACCATCGACCTAACGAATTCAGATATGATCATAGCGATGCATTCATGGCCAAAGATCCCTATTCCATATCGGATCCAGCGAAAATGGCGAAATCCAAATCCGTACCTCCCCAAGACGAGGCAAGCAAAACCAGTCAATCGGGGGCTTGGCTCGATGCTGCTAATTCCTACAAGCTCGGTATTCTCAACGGCAAAGTAGCTTGTAAAAACCCCAAAGGCACCGTTCTCTCCTCTCTCCCAGCTTCCTTGAAAGAGGATCCGATCACCGATCAGCTTCAAGCGTTGGTCGGATGGTTAGAAGAGCACCAGCTGGAGTGTTTGCATACCGTCGAACGCTGGATGCTCAGATCGCTGGTCATCCCGAGCCAAACATTATTTGAAGTGTGGCGGGACCCTGACTGGAGATCCGCGATGATTCATCTGGCAATCGCCCCTGCAAGCAGCAAAGGAAAAATAGATACCGACAACATCGGGCTGCTCAAGGATGTCGATCCTCCAAAGGGACTTGGTGTCGTCGATGTCGATGGCGAATCCAAGTGGCTACGCTCTCCCAACATTGCGTTTGTCCATCCGACTCTGATCGGTGAGCTTGATGACCTTCGTGAGCTTGCCACAGACCTCGCGATCGCTCAACCCATTGAGCAACTCTATCGTCCCGTCTATTCCCCGACACCTGCGCAATTATCCCTCAATGCGATCTTGGATTACCAGGATGGGAAATTCGAACAGCTTAATTATGCACTCGGTCATTGTAAACGATGGGGGTACCCCGTACGGGGTGGATATGCAATCTGCAAAGTCTGGGAAGGCGAGTCCCCTTTCGAAGCCAGGTATTACATCGGCAGCGAACATCCTGAGAGCGAAACGCTTACCGGTGATTTGATCTTTGTGAATGCAAAACAACAAGCTGTTCCTATTCGCGAAGTAGGACCTGTCACCTTCAGTGAAGGGATGCGCATGGCGGCCGCCATCTATGCAAAACGCAAGGTTGAGAAGCAAGAAGGAGGTGATGCATGAGCAAGCACTGGGCGCAATCGCAATTGGATGCAGGGGGACTTATCAATATCGATGCGGATGCAACGGCGGGCATCGACGAAAAAGCGACCGAAACCATCGTTGCCCGAACGTACGGTGCCGCTGTACTCGGCGATCGTGTCGTCGTACGGCTAACTTCTGAACGCTTGATGCCTGCCGAAGATCTCTCGATGGAGTTCCTCGGACTTGAGGGGCGTGAAACCAGTAAGCCGTTTGCGAAACAAAATCGCACCGCATTGGAGTTTGGGCACTGGGCGTTGATCCATCAACCCAAGAATGCCAAGTACGCCTTGAATTTGGTCAAGCGGATGAAAGGGGCGGAGCGCAAAGCGAACTCAAAACCGGGGCATGCATGGGATATGTATGTCGAGATGGCCCAGGAGCTCAACAAGTCTGTCCGAAATTTTTTGCCCGCTTTCTGGGAGCAAGCGGCGCGGGCCTACAAAGAGATCGGCAATACAGCTTACGCCGGCCGCGCCTTGGCCAAGGCACTGGAAGCGGAACGTGTTCACTCGCTTGACGTCGATCGGACTCATCGCCGAGATGCGATCCTCGAATTCACTCTCAGCGGTTGCCTCTCGGGAAAAGCGCTTAGCGAATACGCGAAGGACCTCGAAAAGCAATTCCCGCCTCTGGAAGCCTACGAGACTTACAAGGATTTGACCATTCGACGTACGCTCGGGGGGATGGCTCCAATCGCCAACGCATCCGCCGACCTAACCCGCCTTGCCAAAGGAGCTAAGCGAGATACCGATGAGGAAATCAAATCCGTCCTCACCGCAATCATCCCATCTCCTGCCATGGCTCGAGCACCACTGCAATTCTGGAGATCGGTAAAGAAACAAGTCAGCAGTCTTGTGGCGAGCAGCCCCGCATTTGCCATGTGGCTGCTCGTTCACACCAATCCGACAGCGTCTTATTCAAGCGATAGTCCCGTTTGGGAATGGCTCGATCTACTTGAAGAATGGAATGTCCTTCCGTACCTTTCCATGCCCGAGTCCGAGTTGCCAAACGAGGTACAAATTCCCGGAGGAAGATCGGGGTGGTTTTCTCGAATCGCATCGGTCGAAACGTCTCCTAACAAACGCGTCTTCGACTTGTTGGAACAAATGACAGACGTTCTTCGAGCGGAAAAACAGCCGCTGAACCTGGGGATCGGGTACCACGGGAATCTCGATGCGGATGTACTTGAAATGGCCCTTGAAAAAGGGCTGGCTATCGCACCGGAAAAGCCTTACGCCAAATTGAGTTTTGAAGGTTGGTTACGGGAAGACGTAGATCATCCGCGACGAAATTCCCAACTCGTACATGTTTGCGATCATGAACGCTATGGCAAACTGCTGGCCGAGCAATTCCCAGAGCTTGTTAAATACCAAGGATCCAGCCGTGCCCAAAGTTGGGGGCGCATCATCCCTCCGGAACGGTCATTCGAAGCGGCTGCCGCCAACCATCCTGCAGTCCGCAAATTGTGGTGGGACTTTTTGGAACAGCAACTCCGATCGCTTGAAAGGGGTGGACTCGCGGATTATGAAATCGCACAAGAAAAACTTACCAACGCTTGCCGTATTCGTACGGCGCAGGAATTCCCGGAACTCGTCGAGCGTCTTTCAGCGGTTGATACCAAAGCCTGCTTGCATCGAACACTGCTCGCAGGTCTCCTCGACGAATACGGTTGGGATTCGCTTGACCAAACCGATGACAAATCCCCGATACCCAAATCCAAACGCTATAGCGATGACAAAGTGAATCGGGTCTACCCGTACATCTCTTGGCTGGATCAAGGCACCCTCTATTGCGTATCTCCCACCGAAGTCACCACCTGGGAACAAACGCTTTCCAAAGAGCAAACCATGATTCTTGCGTTTCCGGTGGGCTCCCAACTCGCATTCATTTACAACGATAGCAGTGAAGGTTGGAAATCGTTTCTCCGATGGTCTTCCGATCCACACACAAAGCATGAGCTTTCTGGAACTTCATGGGGGATCAAGGAGGGCTGGGATTCGCTGATGCCAATAGGCTCGGACGGAGTTATTGGCGGAAATCGGGTATTCCGTTTGGGGGACAGCACCCTTCCTGAAGCCAGCAGTCTCTGGTTCCACGATGGCCAACGTTTTTGGAGGTGGACCTCCGATTCGTCGCAATCGGGATACTTTCGTCCAAGAAGATCAGGGACGGTTTCAGAATTCGATCCCCTTACTGGAAAACAACTTCGAGCGAGTGTGCCACCCTTCTTCGAAGAGAACTTGCCAGCAGGTGCAACCATCGTGTGGGAGCACTCCCACCTGCTTCGCAAACCAACTCAACCCGGGAAATCCCCTTTGGGAGAACGGGATGGACTCATCGGACTGCGCTGTATCAAGCGACGCGATGGTGCGGTTGAATCTCAAGGAGTCGATGGACGAAGCTGGGTTTTTGGAAGTGATGTTCAACCATCGAACGAAACGCTCGGTGCGGTCGCTATCCTCGATAAACCCTGCTCGGACACATTTTGGATCGCTGCGAGCGATGGACGATTGATGGATTCGCACACCGGGATCAGCTTTGGTTTCTATCAAAACCGGAGCAACTACTTCGCCGGTATGCCCCGTGAATTGCCACACAAGTTCCTGCATACGCTCCGTCTGCGCTGCCATGCAACTTCAGAGTCCTTACGGAAGATCTCTCGCGAGGATTCCGATCGGCTCCACGCTGCAGCAATTACGGAACGCGAAGCTCGTCAACAAAAAGAGGATCCCATGATTCCGGATCCGAAGCGAGAGGAGTCCCAAAAGGCTCTGGCCGAAATGTTTCCAAAAGCTCCACCACGGCTCCTAGCGGGCTTGCGCGGTATCTTGCGGATTGCAGCCGGTGAAGAAGCAGCCACACAGGGTTTGATCAAGAGACTCACGGTATTACCGGAATCCACTGCCCATTTCGTCCCTAACAATCACCTCGCCGATCAAGGCTTCAAACAGCTCGTGCTTTGGAAGCCGGAGTTCCTTCCGATTCACTATGGATTCGAATACAAACTTTCTGAATATCTCAACGCATTAGCCAAGTTTTTTCGAGGCCAAGACTGCCCATCCCTACCCGATTTTAGGGAGTACTGGTTCTCTTTGCTGGAAGACTTACCCGCTGTTGTATGGAAGTCTTTTTGGGCAAACGCGCTTCGAGAACGTGCGGAACCAAGTCCGACTGCGGGAGCGAACTCCATTGGAAAACAGCTTGCGAACGAACCGTGGGTCAATGCGCTTCAAGCCCTAGCTCAGTCCGGGTTGCTTGACATGAAAGGCTCCTTTGGACTCTATCGCTTGAACTATTCCCAAAATGTGGCGAAATTCACCGCAGTCTCCCGTGAAGGATTTGAATCTGCACGCCCTGTAACCCTTGTGGAGGGGGATCAACGCTACGTTGCAATCAATTTCTCTTCCTACTCGAATGAAGACCTCTATTTGCTCGGGTATTCCGCGAGTGGGGATTGCAAACCGCCCAAGAAACTCCTCGTCGAATCGGCGAACCTGTTTACCAATCTTTGGGATTCGAGCCAGATTGAAGAATTCATCAAGGCCCTCAATAAGCTCGAAAAACTCCCTCTTCCGTCACCTGAAAAGCTTCAAGCGGCGGCGGAGCGGCTGAACCTCAGTCCAATCAGCGTAGCGATTCTTTGGATGGGCAACATTCGAACCCATCCCTACGGTCAAGAGAAATTGACCAAGGAGCTTCGCGATCACTATGGATGGAAGGTCAAGGATATCGCCGTGGCGGTTAGCGAATTGAATGCCATGGAAATTCCGGAAAAACTTCACTCTGCTTGTCTCAGGCAACCGAGCTTTTTATTGACCAGTGCCGGGCACAACTTCGAAACCATGGTCGATAAGTTGGCCGAGTCTCGTCGGGCACTTACCCCATTTCCCCCGGAAGTCATCAAGGAACTGGAAAAGGCAGCCCCATACCACCAGCTTCCGATGAAGGAATTCCATGAACTCATCATGGATCCGGAGCGATCGGAGCTGCTTAAGCAACGCAAGATCGACGTGCACTTGCCCGTTCGTCAAAACACATGGAAAGTGTTGGAATATACGACAGTCCCGAAGGCTGCCTTCCCGCTCAATAACGCCTATAGCTATCTCGCGACCGCGATCCGATTGCTGAACTACATGCTCCCCATCGGACATCCTGTTCGCCTCAAACTACCGAAAGCCATTCAGGCGATTCGGGCATTTCTCGATCATCCGGATACGATGCTTCCAATCCATGAAGGATATCTCTCCTATTCGAGCAAGCCGCTGGATATGGGATCGATTTTATCCAAGTTTTCAACTGCGGGTAACTTCGTCAAGGACGCGAATAGTATCTACCGTTGCGATAACTACCGATTCAGTATCGCGACCATTCCTCCTCAAGTCTACTGCTTCGCCAAAACAGCAAATCTCAAAACCCAACAGGATCTGCAACTATTGGCTGGAACACTACAACCGATTCTTGAGGCTGGAGAAACCGAAGGGACTTTAATCAATACCCCCTTCATCCTCGGTATCCAATCTGAAGCGATGAGCGAATTGATCGACAGCAATCAATCCTCTGAAGATCAACGAGAGGGGCTTTGGGAACAGTGCCCGATGCATTCTGCTCATCCGTGCGTCGAACAGTGCGCAAAGCAACTCGATGTGGAACCATCTGCGGCAACCCTCTATCTGCAACTGCTTGCGCTGCCAGATCCAACCACTTCCAATATCAAGACTTGGAATGGATGGAATGCCAAGCAGTATCAGAACGCTGCAATGCAATTGGTCGCGAAGGAGTTCGTGCTTCAAGCGAAACGGGAACGCGCGGGCCGAGAGCACTTCTTGCCCGGGGGATGGGAAGCCCTCAAGGCCCCAAACCTTCCGATTGAAACTTGGAAACTTGCGCTCTACGGATACGAAAACACAGAGTCCTTACGGGGAGGATCGGCGGAGAAGATCGTACCTCAAGGTTCCATCGCCTCACTCTTCCAACGAGCTTGGAAACGTTGGCTAGATGGCGATCGGCCTGCTTATACCGAAGCTCCTATCAAGACGACCAAGCCCAAGAAGAAATGAGCATGTCTAAGAAACCTAAAGCCGTTCAATTACCACCTGCCGAAGTTCGCTACAGCGATGAATTGGCTGCATTGCAAGCTGCAGATAACAACGAACGCCCTGAAGGTTGGAGTCTTTCACCACAAGCGGTGGTGGACTTTATCTGCGGTACCGATGGGCAAAAGATCGGTACAAGCAAAGCCAAAGCGATTTCTATCAGCCAGAAATTCGTCGGTCCAAGAGACTTGATCCAACGCTGCGTTGTAACGCTTGCTGGTGAGCGAGGGTTGCTGCTCGTCGGCGAACCTGGAACTGCGAAATCCATGCTCGGTGAGCTACTCGCCGTTGCGATAAGTGGGACCAGTAACCTGACCATCCAAGGCACCGCTGGCACCACCGAGGATCAAATCCGATACGGCTGGAATTACGCGATGCTTCTTGATCGGGGGCCGTGTCCCGAAGCCCTCGTGCCTTCTCCTGTATACAACGGGATGAAAACCGGTCGAGTCGTCCGATTCGAGGAAGTCACCCGTTGCTTGCCTGAAATTCAAGACAGCTTGATCTCCATCTTGAGCGAACGTCGTATGATGGTCCCCGAACTGGCCGAGGAGACGTCGAGCCTCTTCGCATCGCCCGGTTTCAATATCATCGCAACAGCGAACTTGCGCGATCGAGGGGTCTCAGAGATGTCAGCCGCGCTGAAACGCCGCTTCAATTTTGAAACTGTTTTTCCCATTCAAGACGCTGAACGAGAAGTCGAATTGGTCGCCAGCCGCGCGACGACCATGCTCGACTCAGGCAGGCAGAGTATTTCGGTCGATAAAGCATTGGTTCAAATCCTCGTTCAAATCTTTAGGGATCTTCGGGGTGGACGGACTTCCGAGGGGTGGCAAGTTCAACAGCCGAGCACCGTGATGAGTACTGCAGAAGCGGTCGCTGTGACGACAGCTATCCTGCGAGAGGGGGCTTTCTTTCCCTCCGGATTTGATCCCCTTTCTCGACTCCCAGGACACTTACTCGGAGTCGTTATGAAGGATGACCCCAAGGATCGGGAACGATTGCTTCATTATTGGGACGGCCCCGTGCGACGTCGGGGCGAAGATGGTCACCCGCTCTGGAAACGGCTCGGCGAGTTGAGGAGCCAATTGGACGGATGACTACCGAGCCATGACTACCGAGCTAACCCATGAAATCTCAGAGCAACTGGATCTGCTTGCCGCATGTCGCTCTCCTTATTTGATCGGGGTTCGACACCACTCGGCTGCGATAAGCCGGATTATTGATCCGTTGCTGTGCAAGGTGAATCCATCTTGCATCCTCCTCGAACTGCCCACGGACTTTACCCCTTGGCTTGAGTTCTTGACGGATGAACAAACAATTGCACCGGTGGCGATCTCAGCCGCAGACCCTGACGGTAACTTAGCCTTTTATCCATTGGCCGACTTCTCTCCAGAGCTGGTCGTCCTGCGCTGGGCAAGTAGGAATGAAGTGCCCGTTATCCCGATGGACCTCTCTGCGGGGACTCGAGTCCTCCCATCCAGACAACAGCAAATCGAAGCATGCTTAGCAAACTGGCTTGCGTCGCAAGCCCCGCATCGACTTGAAGAGGAGCTGTCCAAGTCCTCGCTTCTCGAACACCTTCTTTCACAAACGCACTCGACGGATACGGGACAACTCTGGGAGCGTTTCGTCGAAACGCCGGGGTTCGTGGGTGACCCTGAATCGATTCGCCGAGCGGCGTTGCTCTTCGGTTGGGCGGTACGCGAATCGACGGCGACTCGATCGCGCGAAGGAATTCCAAGAGCCTCGATGCAACGCGACTTGATCCGCGAATGCGCAATGCGGGAGGCCTTGCGCAATGCCCCTTCGAACAGTGTTGCGTGTATTGGTGCATTCCACGCAAGCGCCCTCCTTCCTCCGGTCGTCGAATCCTCGATCGATTTCGACCGCGAAATTCTAGAAATCATCCGTCAGGATGCACAACCAGTGGGCGTTTCTTTGGTTCCCTATAGTTTTGTGCAATTGGATGAACGAAGCGGTTACCCAGCGGGAATCCGCGACCCGAACTGGCACAACGTGGTTCTTGCGGCCTCGAACGCGGAAGAGATCGACCGCATAGCCACCGAACTTGTCGTCGACATTTGCAGGTTTCTTCGATCGCAAGGACACGTCGCGGGTACTCCTGATGCGATGGAAATCGTCAGGATGATGCGAGGGCTTGCGAAACTGCGAGGAATATCCGTCGCTGGTCGAGGGGAGTGCATCGAGGCCATCCAAAGCTGCTTAGTCCAAGGGGAACTCCACGGACGTGCCCGCGTGGTCGCACAAGCCATGGAACACGTTTTGATCGGAGAGCGAGAAGGAAAGGTCTCATCCCGAACTCCTCGATGCGGACTTGCAGTGAGTATCGACAACGTATTCGAGCTCCTGAAACTTCCGACCAAGGAAATCAAAGAGCTGCGACTTGATACGCTTCGCGATAACCGCGATCGCGCTCGAGCAGTCGTGCTTCGACAGCTAGTTGTTGCGAATATTCCCTATGCCAAGCGAATCGATTCTTTGGAACAAGGAGACCGAGAGAACCTCGTCGAGGTTTGGGAAGCTGGGGTTCGGCAAGGGACCTCCGCCACGATCGAAGCATTATCAAGATTTGGAGTTACGCTGTCTCAAGCCGTCGAGGGAATTTTGCAGTTGCGATTTCCTAAGACTGATACCCATTCGTGGAATCCAAACCAACTTCTTGAGCTGCTCGCGACAGCCTCTGAGTGCGGCTTGCATCGGTTGACCCATCAAGCCATCGGGCAACTCACAGGCTCATTCCTTTCATCCGCCCAAATGGCCGAGCTTGTTGGAGCTGCATCGCACCTTCATCGCATTCTAGCAGGCCATGTTCCTGGACTTCCTATGTTGGAAGAACAGGTCTTTTCGCCGATTCTTCACCCGTTTCAGCACTCTGCATGCAGTGAAACTCTTGCTGTGCTGATACGTGCCTCATTAGATCGGTTATCGGGACTGACCGGATCCAACGATCCTGAAGATGTCACGGGTTTAGCGGAGCTATGGCACTGGCTCCGGGGATCGATGACTTCTTGGGCCAGCGCTCATTTAGAACCACCCAATCGAAAGCTTCTGGAACAGGGGCTTCCGCAACTGGTGTCTTGGTGCCAACGAACCGCTGTCCAGGGGAGCCCTCGAATGCAAGGTGCCTCCAGTGGTTTGCTATGCGCGATGGGAATTGTCGAAATGAATGGATTTGCCGCGTTGATGGAAGGTTGGGTGGATGATGCGATCGATTCAGCCTCCCGAAAACATTTGAAAGAATCCTTGGCTGGAACTGTTCAGATCCTCCTGACCAGGGTGCAATCGGAACCGCAATGGCTTGATGGCGTAAGCCAGTCTTTACAACGATTGGACGATGCGCAGTTTTTGAAACGACTGCATCCTCTTCGGGACGCATTTCAGGAATTCTCTTCCGCAGATCGCCAACGAATTCTTGATGTTCAGTTGGAACCACTGCACGAACGGGAATCGAAGTTCTCGATTGGAAATCTCTCTGACGATGTTCATTCCGATTTAGGTGTCTTGTTCGCCAAGCTTCGTCGCGCCGACATGGCAGGTCAGGCTGCAGTCGCCGATAGCTTGTTGACGACACGTTCACCCGAACCGGAGGCGCTCTCTTCCTTCGAAATCGAGGATCGTTCGGAACTCGCTTTACAGGGAAATTCCCCTCGATGTGAATCCAAGGGAGAGCCTAGTGAACGACAGATCTCAATCGCTGATCGCTGGCGCATGATCTTGGGTTTCCCTCCGGAATCGAGACTTGGATATCAAGCTGCCCGAGCGCTCGATCAGCTCTATGGAAGAGGCAAAGGGGAGGGAGCACGAGCGGGACTGACTCAGCGAGGGAAAGGGGGACTCGGTGGAACAGACGAGCCGACCCCAACCGTCGCGCAATGGTCCGAGGATCTCAATAACCTTTTTGGATCGGAAATATGCCAAGAGATCCTCGGCGAATCCGCTGCCTCGGGAAACCTGAATGCCGTCCACGCGCTCGATCCCGATTCGGTCATTCCGAGCGTGGATTTACTGAAACAGGTCCTGTCGATGGCTGGAACATCCTCGGAGGCAAAGACGCAGCGATTGCGACAGTTGGCAAAACGAATCACCGAGCAGTTGGCAAAAGAGCTTGCAGTGCGTGTTCGACCGCATGTCCATGGGTTATCAACCCCACGTCCGACGAGGAGGCGAAGCAAGCGTCTCAATCTGGCCCGTACGCTTCGCAGCAACCTCATCAACACCATACAAAGAGTGGATGGGAATCGTTCCATCGTTGCAAAGGATCTAATCTTTCATTCCGCATCCAAACGAGAGATGGACTGGCACTTGACCTTCGTAGTCGATGTGTCGGGTTCGATGAGCGCGTCTGTTGTCTACAGCGCATTATGTGCCGCTATCTTTAGTGAACTACCTGCGTTGACAGTTCGTTTCCTGGCGTTCAGCACCAAGGTCATCGATTTGAGCGATCGGGTTCACGATCCACTTTCTTTATTGTTGGAGGTTCAGGTTGGAGGAGGAACCCATATCGGATTAGGACTGCGTCATGCGCGAGCAGGGCTAGCTGTCCCCAGTCGTTCGATCGTTGTATTGGTGACGGATTTCGAAGAAGGAGTATCGCCTGCGACGATGGTGGCCGAAGTGCTTGCGCTGGTGGAATCAGGTGCAAAATGTATTGGTTTAGCGGCGTTGGATGACTCCGGTGTTGCGCGATTTCATCAAGGCTATGCGCAGATCGTCGCCAACGCCGGAATGCCCGTCGCCGCTGTGAGCCCTGAGAGGCTTGCGAGCTGGGTTGGCGATCGAATACGGAACGCTTGACTTACCTGCTGTTGGGAAATGGATTTGGGCGTTTCACTCTATTACCGATCAGTCTATTGGCGGAATTTCGTAAGCGTACACGGGCTCGGTAGGGATTTATTGGAGCCCAGGCTTGCGGGGGGTGATTGGGTTTGTTACTGCGATCATCAGCTTTGACGGTTGGTCGCCCAGGAGGCCAGGATATCGTTAGCAACCGATGCCATCCAGAGGCGCTGGCGCCGGAGTTGAGATCTCTGCGACAAGGGCCAGGCGCAGGATCAGGCGCATCATCGGCCCTCGGCGCTATAGATTGTTTCGAAGAGCTAGTTGCCCTTGCGCAGTTCGGCTCGCACTCGCCGACTTGCAGCTTGCACGATGGCCGTATCGGCCTTGTCCCGACGCTCTTGCTCTCGGTACTCCCCCACCGCATGAGGATGCGCCGCCTTCCAGCGATCTGGGAGCAACTCTTCGATCTTGGCCGTTCCCCGCGTCATGTGTGTAACGACACTCTCTAAGTACAAGCCTACATCGAGATCCATCCTCAGCGCGCTTGCAACAAGCGACATCAAGCTCGCATTGCGGATCCCCGCTCGCAGGTTCCCGATGAACAACCAGTTCTTGCGACCTATCGCGACGCGCTTCATCAAGCGCTCGACCTGATTGTTATCGATCGGCAAGGCTCCATCACTGACGAACACGTTCAATGCATCCCAATGGTTGCGAATGTAATTGAAAGCCCCTCCGAGCTTGCTTGCCGGTAGAATGCTCTTGGCCACAGGGCCTTCGAGATACTCGCCCAAACGGTCTAGGATCTTGCGCGATTCCTTGGTTCGAAGTTCCCCGCGTTCCTGATCGGTCATTTTCATCGCGCGACGCTCGATGTCGTAGAGCTGATTCATTAGCGCAAGTGGCAGCGCGCTAGCCTGTGGATCGCTCTCATGATGCTCATAAACCTTTCTGCTCGCATGAGCCCAGCAAGCCATCCGAGTCATCTTCGACCCCGGCGCAAGCACCACGCTCATATTCCCCGAATAGCAGTCTGCCATCACATGACCTTCGTATCCACTGAGGATCTCATCGGGCCCATCGCGATGGGGGGATAATGGGCCGTCATAGAGCTCCTTCGGTTCCTGAAGTGAAGCTCTAGGCTCGAAGTGCGCAGGAACCTCTGCAGAGACACGCCATACGCCAGCAGAATATGATCTCACCTAGTCATTCTTTTTGACGCTCATGTAAAGTCTCTATCGGATAACGACGGCATTCATCGAGTCGCCGCAGAGGAGCCACCCTCAGGGAGTGGTTGATCGGCGACTTCGATGCAATGCTTTGTTCGTCCATACGGTCCCTGATCTGCGAGGTTGATCGTCCGCGAACGCACCGAATTCTGAATTGTCGCGTAGTATTCCCTTAGTCGTTTCGGATCATGCCCGATTTCGGCCGAGATTTCGTGCCGCACCCTTCGAACTTCTTCTAGTATTGGCGGTGTTGTCATGATCCTACATTTCCCCCGAGCAGTTCCATTGGAGTAACGAGTTCTGGAGTGTACAGCCCAAGTATACCATTGATCCGTCGAATTTGCCCGAATTTGTTCGCGTTGGCCAAACGCAGGCAGTTCCAGGTCACAAGGAAATCGCAACGATGATAGGAGGCGAGCGCCGGATGCAACGCGTCCCCGAAGGGATCGGATGGCATTAGCTTGTTTGCCAAATAGGCCTCGACGATTTCAAAAACAGGATCATCCAACTCCAACATCTCAATCGTGTCCAGCATTGCCAAGCATTCGTCGCGGCCAGGAAAGTCACCGCGGCGCAATTCATCCAACACAGCAACACTAGATACAATCCTATCTGAGGTAACAGCAACGTCGAACCATCTACGTGTCCAGTCCCGTCGTGCGACCATCGAAGGTTCAGATCGGACCTCATGATAAAAACTCGGAATTGTCGTCTCAATGTAGTAAATGGACATGCTTACCTATTTGGACGAACGGCGGCGGTAACCTAGTGCGAGCTGTTGACGTTGTCATCAAAATGCCGCGTGTTTGAGCACTTCGGTTAATCGTATGGTTCGTCGAATTGAAGCGAAGGCCCGTTCTCCACTCCATCCGACAGTGCCAAATATTGTAGCTTACTTTGGCACAGGATCAATCATTGCTATGCCCTGTCCTGAAGAGGCGTCGAATTCCAGAGTAGATCCCAAAGCAGCCAAGACAACCAAAAAGAAGCCCGCACCCTGGATCAAGTAAAAGCGGAATCCACCAAAGATTCCGTATGGTCGAGGATGGCGCAATCAGACATCCTACTGTTCCCATTAAGCCGCCAATCAATGGAACCATCGAATAGTTTCGTGGCTGTCCCTGGGCATTAAGTTTCTTCGGGATCGAGTAGATCGACCACCATTGACCGATAGCGATCAAAAGCGAGAAGGTTACGAGCAAGGCGAAAATCGACCACCTGAAATACAGCATAGGTTTGGATCGTCAAAGTCTATCCTACGAACACTAGGCATAATCGGGCACAAGCGGTTGACTCTGCGCAAGTCGCGAGAGCCGACAGAGTGCTTCGCGTGCATTCCATTGTTCGTCGCTTGAATCATTCGCGGCAATGTATCTGTGTAACGAGAGCGTCGTCATCATGTATACCATACGTCGGCCAACCGAAATATCCGTCAAAGTCTTCAACTCCAAGTGCACACGTCGGCGCAAGTGACAGTTGCAACAAAATTCCGTGGTCACGAGCTCGCAACAATGCTGATTTTAGCATTAGGCCAATTGCTCGCGACATGTCTATTTCACTCCCTTCCGAAATCAAATGCTCTTTTCCCTCGTGGTCGACAACAGACACTGGACCTCTCATATTGGCGGAGCTCGCTTTTCGCCAGTGTATTCGCTCTATGCGATGCTTGTCTATAAAACGTGTCCATTGCCCATCGGGTGAAGCCTCGGGTCTGGTATCAAAATAGATCATAACCCAGCCGCACTGCGAGTACTCGTAGCCGCCTTCGATTCGATACACACGGTCTGCAACGCTGTCGACAGTTTCCGCCTCTTGTAGATATTTCTGCACCTGAGTTTTAATGTAATCGAGTACATCTTCCAAGTCTTTGCAGAGATTAAGCTTGAAGAGTGGTTTTGATTGCTTGCGTGGCTTTCTATCTACCTTATCCTTATTAAGGTAAGCTTTTTGTACGGCATCAGTGATTTTCCAATCTTGCTCAGGATTGGGAGGCACCTTCATCCAGTAATTTGCGCGATAAGACTCGATTGCTCGGAAGATTTCCTCGCGGCCACAACCTCGCATGAGCAACGACACCAGCAGAGGAACCAGTGTTTCATAGTCATCCCCGTCCGAGAATTCATCAGAGGGATCAATGGGGGTATATCGCCTTAGAAGCCGCTCCAATTTACCTACGAGCCGGGCATACTCTAGTTTGAGTTTTTTCTTCTCGTGGTCCACAATAAATCCCTGTCGACGAACTTGTTTTTATGTGGATCCGCCTAAACCCTGTAGACCGCATCAACGCAGCCTATCACGCAAGTTAGCCTCGTCCCGAAGTTGAATGATATCAGTCACTTGCGAGCCGATCAAGGATTTTATGGAGTGATAGGCTGTATCGGCCTAATCCCCCTCAAAACCCTTAGCCAGCCTGTCTGCAGGACTGCGAACACCCTTACCTCCACGATTCAAAACGTGCGTGTAAATCATGGTCGTACGAACGTCGCTGTGCCCCAAAAGTTCCTGAACGGTTCGAATGTCATAGCCACGGCTCGTTGCACCAAAGATTCGTCCATGTGATGGCGACCTTGTTCATTTGTCCTCGGGTTACGCCAACGATTTTCTTGAGGGAATACATACTGCCACCGCCACTCGCGGTTGGCGTTCGGGTACTTGCGGGCCAAAGCGTCTGGCAAATCGACTCGACCATAGCCTTCTTCCAGGTCTTTACGGTGAATTGATTCAACAACCTCTAAGTGCCTCTGCAATGTTTCTAAAGTAGATCGCGGCAGCATAGTGATACGGTCTTTGTCACCCTTGCCTTGGCGAACGGTAATCTCAAATCGTTGAAGATCCAGGTCTTTTACCCGCAGTCGAAGCGATTCAAGTAATCTAAGGCCAGCTCCGTAAAGCAGCATTGCAATCAGCCATTTATCCCCCTTCAGATGCGCCATGATTCGAGCAACTTCGTCGACTGTCAGAACAACAGGTAGTCGTTTCGAGCGTCTGGCTCGAACATCGCCCAGCAATTCCAATATCCGCTGACGCCGACTCGCTGGCGTGTCCTCGATCTCTATCGGATCGGAGTCGGGTTGCAGCAATCACGAGAAATAAGTGTTGAGTCTCTCCGCAACATTGCGTTAAAAACCGGAATGCATTATTGACTACGCATGTAGTATGACTTAGCATGTTTACAGATGTCGTCACTCTAGTTTGCATGAAAGGATTTGCGATGGTCAAAAAGCCAGCGTCGCTCGGAAGAGTCGAATGGGAACTGCTTCAATACATCGACCAGAACCACCCGATCTCGGTACGCGAGGTC
>Ga0315904_10003383_pt1 | contig 23476 bp, 18 predicted proteins | sample LakEriMetagenome_6_FD_203529 | JGI IMG/M metagenome (GOLD analysis project Ga0315904, IMG submission 203529) | Freshwater fungal communities from buoy surface, Lake Erie, Ohio, United States - Buoy 12 MA120 | ecosystem: Environmental > Aquatic > Freshwater > Lake | place: USA: Lake Erie, Ohio... | reverse complement strand
GCTGCTCGTAGTCCTTGCGGAGCGGGTGGCCCTCCCAGTCCTCGGGGCAGAGGATCCGCCGCAGGTCCGGGTGGCCGGTGAACCACACGCCGGAGAGGTCGTAGACCTCGCGCTCGTGCCAATTGGCACCCCGCCACACGCCCGTCACGCTGGGGATCTCGGGCAACTGCCCGGGCACGTCCCCCTGCCAGCGCGGCAGCGAGCACTTCAGCACCAGGCTCGCGCGGGCCGCCGTGCTCCACAGGTGGTAGACCAGTTCCGTGTGCGGCTGCCACGACACCTTGGCGGCCTTCTTGGCGTCCGGCTCGAACCAGTCGATCGCCGTGATGCACTCCAGCGCGTCGAATCGCACCGGGCTCTTGGACTGCAGCCACTGGCAGACGTCGGCGATCCGCGCCGGGGCGACTTCCACCCAGGGGTCGATGGCCTCCAGGTTCTGTCCCACGACCGCGCCCGGGAGGGCGGCGGCGAGCTGTTCGAGGAAGGCGGGTCCGCGCATGGGTGGTGTGCCGTGGAGACGAGGAATCAGGCGGCGCGTTCCGACGAGACGGCCCGCACCCAGTCGAGGTCGCCGCGATACCAGACGTAGGCGAAGCCGACCAGCAGGATCGCGAAGAAGGCGGCCATGTCCACGACGGCCGTGCGGGCCAGCAGCGTCCCCGCCCTGGCCACCGACCATTCCGCCCGGGCCTGTGCGGGAGTCTTCGTGCCGCGGCCCGCCTCGATCGCCCGGGCTTGGTCGAGCGTGGGCAGGAAGAATTGCCCCTCCTCCTTGGGAGCGGCGGGCTGGGTGACGCCCAGCTCGCGGAACAGCCCGGCGGCGGCCGGCGTCAGGCTGCCGTCGGCCTGCGCCGTCGCCAGGGCCGGATCGGCGAGCTGCGTGGCCTTGCCGAACACCGTCGCCCAGGGGAAGAAGAGGGCCACCTCCACGTCGAAGATGATGAACAGCAGCGCGACCACGTAGAACCGCAGGTCGAACTGCACGAAGCTCGAGCCGATCGTCGGCTCGCCGCACTCGTAGACCTCGAGTTTCTCGGTGTTCGGCACCCGCGGCCGCACGAGCCAGCCCACGATCAGGTTCACGGCGAGGAACGCCGCTCCGACCGCGACGAACAGGGCCACGTAGCCGGCGACGAGAACGGGGTGCATCGGCAAAACGCTCGCGGGGGGCTACTGATTCGGTCCGCCGTGGACGGGATCGACGATCACCTTCGAGGCGGCGACCGCCGTGGGATTGAGCGTGGAGCGGCCCCAGGCCACCTCGACCGGCAGCCGGGCGAAGTCCACGATCGTGCCGTCACGGCTGTAGCAGGAAAGGTCGAGGGTGGAGCCCATGAAGATGCAGTCCACGGGGCAGGGCTCGACGCACAGGGCGCAGAACATGCACTTCGAGTAGTCGATGGCGAAGCCGCTGACGCGGAAGCCCTTGCCGTTCTCGACCCGCTCCTTGCCGATGTAGATGCAATCGACCGGACAGGCCTTCGCGCACTGGTCGCAGGCGATGCAGGTCGTGAGGTCGTAGCGGTGGAAACCGCGATACCGGGCTGCGACCGGCGCGGGCAGTTCCGGATACTCGAAGTGCTCGGTGAAGGTGCGCCGCTTTTGGTCGTACGTGCTGCCGAACACCCGCAGGGTCACCAGCATCCCCTCGATCACCGTCCAGACGGCGGTGAACAGGTTGCGAAACCAGGCTTTCATGGAGGGCCCTGACGGCTGACCGGCGGCGGCAACACGGTGCCTCGCAGCCACCGATGCGAGGCCAGTATAGGAAGCCCCGACAGGCCAACAAGCCACCGCCGCAGCGACCGTTCGCCGAGCCCGCCGGCGAGCCCACGGCCACCCGGCCCCCTGCCGAACCGAGTGTCCGCGCCGCTCGGCGCGGCGTCGGGGGGCGACCTGAAAACGCGTCCAGCGGCCGAAAGATCGCGTTTTATCGGCCTTTGGGCCTGGGATTTGCTTGACTGTCGCCTGAAAACCTTTTATTTTTGGGGGGTTTGAGGAAACTCGGTCGGTTGTCAGCACCGCCAAGGAATGGGCCATGCTGGTTCTGTCGCGGAAAAAGGACGAGAGCATCGTCATCAACAACGACATCACGATCGTTGTGGTGGAGATCCGTGGCGACAAGGTCCGGCTCGGCGTCGAGGCTCCGAAGGATGTGCCGGTGCATCGCCGCGAGGTGTTCGAGGCGATCGCCCGCGGGGAATCGGCCGATCTGCCCGCCGTGACGACGGTGGAAGAGACGCGGGAACCGACCGATCCGGCAGCGTCCTGATGCCGTCGCCGCGGCGAACCCGCCGCCGACGTCCGCCTCCTCTTTTGCCTTCGTCCGTTCGCAAGTAGTCTGTGTTTCCGACGACGCCTGCCTTGCGGCGTCAGCGGCCCCATCGTCTAGAGGCCTAGGACATCGCCCTTTCACGGCGGTAACCGGGGTTCGAATCCCCGTGGGGTCATGTGCCTGAACCGCGGAAAAGCCATCCCTGGCCTTTTCCGGCTCCGTCGATCGCAGGGAACGCCGAGGGTTCCCCGGATCGACAGACATCGCATCCTGCGATGCGCAGCGACTTCCTCACCCTCAACGGCGATCTCATGCCCACCAGTGCCGACGCCGATCGTCCCTCCGCCTACGACGCCGTGCTGCTCGTGTCGTTCGGTGGCCCGGACGGGCCGGACGACGTGATCCCGTTCCTGGAAAACGTCCTCCGCGGCCGCAACGTGCCGCGGGAGCGGATGCTCGAGGTGGCCGAGCACTATCACCACTTCGGCGGCAAGAGCCCGATCAACGAGCAGAACCTCGCGCTCCTGGACGCCCTGCGGGCGGAGCTCGACCGCCGCGGCCCGCGGCTGCCCGTCTATTGGGGCAACCGCAACTGGCATCCGCTGCTCACCGACACGCTCCGCGAGATGGCCGACGCCGGCGTGAAGCGGGCGATCGCCTTCGTGACCAGCGCCTTCAGCAGCTATTCCGGCTGCCGGCAATACCGTGAGAACATCGCCGCCGCCCAGGCCCCGCTCGGCGAGAGGGCCCCGCAGGTGGACAAGATCCGCGTGTTCTTCAACCATCCGGGTTTCGTCGGGCCGATGGCGGCCAACGTGCGGCGGGCGCTGGAGGAGTTTCCCGCGGCCGACCGCCCGGCCGTGCCCGTGCTGTTCACGGCCCACAGCATCCCCACGTCGATGGCCGACGGGTGCCGCTACGTGGCCCAACTCGAGGAGTCGTGCCGACTCGTCGCCGAGGCGGCGGGCGTGACGCACTGGCGGCTCGTCTGGCAGAGCCGCAGCGGCCCGCCCACGCAGCCGTGGCTCGAGCCCGACATCTGCGACGCCATCCGCGAAATCCACGCCCGCGGCGGCCGGCAGGTCGTCGTCGCGCCCATCGGCTTCATCTCCGACCACATGGAGGTGCTCTACGACCTCGACACGGAGGCGGCCGACCTCTGCCGGGAGCTCGGCATGCAGATGGCCCGGGCTGCCACGGTGGGCACGGCGCCCGAGTTCGTGGCGATGGTCCGCGACCTGATCGCGGAGCGGGCCTGGTCCTTGCCCGAGCGGGTGGCGATCGGCCGGCTGCCCGCCAACCACGACGTCTGCCCGCTCGACTGCTGCCCCGCGCCGCAGCGGCCGCCGCTGCCGGCCCGCCCCGCGCCGCCGGCCTGAAGCCCATGGGAAGCGCCCCCGCGGCCTGCGTGTCGCTCGTCCACGGCTACCTGGCCAACAAGTTCCTGATGGCGACGCTGGCCCAGCGGCTGGAGCGCCGCGGCTTCCGCCCGCGTCCCTGGGGCTACTGGAACATGCAGTGCTCGCTGCTGGTGCACGCGGAGCGGTTCGCCCGCGAACTCGCGGCCCTCGACGCCGACCCGTCGGTCGGCACGCTGCACGTCGTCACCCACAGCATGGGCGGCATCGTGGCCCGCGCGGCGCTCGCCCGCCACCGGCCGCGGAAGCTCGGCCGGATCGTCATGCTCGCCCCGCCGAATCGCGGCTCGTTCGTGGCCACGGCCACGGCGGGCACCTTCGGCCGGTTTCTGCGGCCGGTGGCCGAGCTGAGCACCGCGCCCGACAGCCTGGTGAACTCGCTGCCCACGCCGGAGGGCGTGGAGATCGGCGTGATCGCCGCGGCCCACGACGCGCTCGTCACGGAGGAGAGCACGCGGCCCGCGGTGCCGCACGCCCACGTCACGCTGCCCACGTGGCACACGGGCCTGCTGTTCCGCCGCGACGCCGCCGACCTCGTGGCCGAGTTCCTGGCGACGGGGAGTTTTCCAGACCGCTTGGCATCCGTGGCCGCTCCGTCGTGAAGAACCGTCCGCTGGGCTCGCCAGGTGCGCCCGGCGGGTGCTTGGCACCGACCTCTGGACACCGCCCCTCGAACTCGTGTCTGCAGCCGAGATCGACATCAAGATCTGCTCCGCAGGCCAAGACATCGTGAACACAGGCTGTCGCCCCCTCGGTTCGTCGCCCGTCGCCGTCGGCCCGCTCGGCCTCGGCTGCTGGCCGCTGGCGGGCATGACCCGCGGGGGCGTCACCCATGAGGCGGCGGTGGCCACCGTCCGGGCGGCGATCGACGCGGGCGTCACGCACCTCGACACGGCCTACTGCTACGGCGAGCGGGGCGAGAGCGAGCGGGCGATCGCGGAGGCCCTCGGGCTGGCCGCCGGCCGCGGTAGCCACCGGCGCGACGCGGTGGTGATCGCCGGCAAGTGCGGCGTGCACTGGGAGCCGGATCCGTCGCGGTCGCCGCCCCGGCGGCAGGTGGTGGATGGCCGGCCGGCGCGGATCCGGGCCGAGGTCGAGGAGAGCCTCGCCCGTCTGGGCACGGATCGGCTCGATCTGCTCTACCTCCATGCGCCCGACCGCTCGGTGCCGATCGAGGAGTCGGCGGGCGAACTGAAGCGGCTCATGGACGCCGGCAAGGCCCGGGCGATCGGCCTGTCGAACGCCGCGGTGGTGGATCTGGAGCGGTTCGCGTCGGCGTGCCCCCTGGCGGCCTGCCAGATGCAGTTCAACATGCTGCAGCGGCAGATCGAGGCCGACGTGCTGCCGTGGTGCATCGGCCGCGGGGTGGCGGTGGTCGCCTACTGGCCGCTGATGAAGGGTTTGCTGGCCGGGAAGATGCGTCGCGGGCAGACGTTTCCCGCCGACGACAGCCGCGGCACCTACCCGATCTTCACGGGCGACGAGTTCTCGCGAAATCTCGATTTTGTCGAGGCGCTCCGCCCTGTCGCCACGCGGCTGGAGTGCTCGCTGACGGCGCTGGTGCTGGCGTGGACGGCGGAGCAGCCGGGGATCACGAGCGTGCTCTTCGGCGCGACGAGTGCGGAGCAGGTGGCGGAAAACGCCGCGGCCCTGCGGTGCGAGCTCGACGACGAGGCCCGGGCGACGATCACCGCGGCGATCGCGGCCCGCGGCCCGGTTCCCGGCCGCCGGCCGGGGTGAGGCGTCAGGCCGCGCCGACCGGCTCGGGCTGCGCGGCCGCCCGATCGGTCACATTACACTCTCTTCAACGTCTTCGTTCGATCCAGTAGAGCTCTTTTTTTTCGTAGCTTTTTCGCTGCCTCTCCAACTCGTCACTGAACAGGAGCGGGGCCTGCAAAACCGCCTTGTCAACCGAGGCAACCGCGTCATCCCAGCGACCTTCAGCCGCGAGCAGAGCCGCCCTCGCCCGCCACGCCTTCCACTGGGGCCCGCTCGACGCGGCCAATGTTTCCTCCACTGCCTTGGCCGCAGCGTCCTTGTCCCGGAGGCGCTCGACCGGATTTGCTGCCCGAAGCCATGCATACTCCGCGGTCACCGTCGGCCGGTGGAGGCCCTCCGTATTCGCCATCACTTTCTCAAGTTCACTGACAGCTTCCGAGAACATGGATTTGTTTGCAAAAACCATGGCCTCGTACAACCGCACGCCAGGATGACGCACCAACGGCCCTTGGCGGAACAAGTTTTTCACTTTATCTGCGAGTGGCCGTTCCCCAAGCATCAAGGCTGCTTCTCCGACATCGATTAGTTGCTGTGCGCAAAACACTTGCCGCGCAGGTTTTGAAAAAATCAATTCTGTCGCGCGGCCCAAACTCGCCTTGGCTGCCGCCTCCTTGCCGTCCAGCATCTGCAGGTAGCATGCGCACAGATGGGCGTCCGCGCAGTTGGGTTGCCTCGCAAGAACGCCTTGGATCAGCTGCTGACGCCGGGCGAGTTTCTCGTCCCTGTTGTGCAGGTGAAGTGCCTTGCTCCATTCCCCTCTGACTGCCGTCAAGTCTTCATGGATTCGCTGTATCGAACGTGGGCTCTGGTTCGAGACGGCAAATCCCAAGGCTTCGAAAAGATCGGACCGCCTCTCTTCCGCTGCCATAAACGACCGCTCGTCGAAGGCCTGGCTGCCAACGATGAGTGCCGGTTCGGCGACCTGAAGCCGAAGGTTCTGCTGAGCACCATTTGCTGCCGCAATACGGGTTTCGGCGAGACGAATAGCGAGCGCGTCCGTCATGCCCGGACTGACCTGCAAAGAACGCTTGTAGATCGTCGCGGCGTGTCGCCGAATGGCGGCTTGGACGCTTGGGGAAGGGTTGACCCCAGCCTCTCCGTGCAATGAGTCTTTCTGTGACGCACCGGCCTCGGCGGCGTCCCACCAATGGCTGGCGACCGTGCAGAGCAGATCCGCGCTCGCCTCAGCGGGCAGGGTTGACTCGGACCGTGATGCGGCGACGAGCAGGTCGTTGCGGCTTTGGAGAAAGTGCCTGATCGCCGCCTCCCAATCGCCCATCACCGCCGCCTTGAAGCCAGTTCGGGCATGGCTGTCAGGGTCGGCCGGCGTCTCCGAAAGAACTCTCGCAGCCTGCTCGGCTGCCGCAAATACACTGGCGATGTCCGTCACTTCCCGTTCTTGATCACGCATGCGAGGACGGAGCCTGTCGGCTTCATTTGCGGGAAGTCGTTTTGCCAAACCGGCCGCAAGCTTCGTGGCCCTGTCGGCCACCTCCATCTCGCCGGAATCGATTGCATCCCGGCTCAGATCTATCGCAAGTCCGATCACGTCCACAGCCCTCCCCCGGCCTTCCGCCGCCTGGCGTTCGATAAAGAGAAGCATGGGGCCAAGAGCATCCTGCCCTGAGAATCGATCTGACCTGGATCTCAGGGCATCTCGCAAGAGTCCAGGTTCATCGCCTTGGGCTGCAACCTCGATGGCGACACCATGGGCGGCCAGGCGATCGGCGGGGCTCATGCCAGTTCCGCTTGCGAGCATGGTCAGGTCCGCCACGAGTTTCGCCCGCGACCGCCGATCGCGGGCCGCGTTGATTTCGGCTTCGTATGCCCCACGAACCTTCCTTTCGGAAGCTTGAACAAGCTCCCGGGCAGGTGGCTTTTCCGGCGATCCAGAGAATCCCTTGGCAGTTTCGTCCCTACTCGTCGAAGCCTGGGCAAGGCCACTCGAACCGGCACGCGCGGCAGACCGCTCTCCGTCGTCAGCAAAAGGCGAACGGCCTCCAACAGAACCGACAGTCAAAACCAACGCGATTGCGACCCATCGACCTACTGCAAAGACAGATCTCAGAAACCGCTCTTTATCTCGATGGGATGACCGCATGCCCCCCTCCGACGATGCCATGGACCCGGTTGAGACTGAACCAGGGTGAACGCCCGGACAAGAAGTGCCTGAGACGCGCACCGCTTACGAGGGGGTAGGATACCCCTTCTTGACGGTTGCCGGCAAGTCACTTGAGATACGACGCGGCTGCGTTCTCAGTTGCTGCCCGAACCCACCGGCAACGCGGCCACGCTCACATAGGCCTGGCGGGCCTCGAGACAGACGCGGCGGAACGACTCCGGCCGGCTCACGCCCGGCAGGCGGAGCGTCTCAATCGGACCCCGACGAAAGACGAGATCTCCCGCCGCATACCACTCCTGGCCGGGTTTGACGACGAGGTCGATGGCGTCGAAGCGATCAAGGTCAACGAACTGCTCGACCCGTGGATTCACGCCCCGCTCGATCGCAACGCGGCGGTTGGTGAGCCGGTATCGCTTGAAGGCCCAAGGCAGCCGCATCGACAGGTAGAGCATCAGGCCGATGGGAATGGTGGCGAGCAACGCGAGCCGACCGACGGAGAGCGGCCCGAAGCCGCCCTTGATGCGGTAGAGCCGCCCCAGCGCCTGCCCAAGCCCGGTACTGGCCACACTTGGCCAGACCGTCATCACGGTCGCCTCGGCGACCGCCGGAGGCACGACGCCAGAAATGGTTTGGGATGCAGCCATGGACTGAATCCTACCTTCCGATGCGGCCGCTGGAAGCCCCACGCGTCTGCCCCACATCGTCCGAGCCGGTTTACGGCCGTCGATGGCCCCGCCGACTCGCCGTCGGAGTCGCGCATGACCCTTGGGACTTCGGAACCCTCCGTGCATGATCCAATGCGCCGCACCCCCCTGCGGGGCTGGACGTTCTGCCCCGCGGGATCCGCGGGTTCATGAACCGGGTGCCTCGCCTCAGACCGCGTGTGCGGCCATAGCCGAAACCTTGGCCGAGAGCCTGCACAAGGTGAGTGCACGAGTCATGGTAACGGAGTAACGGACCAATCGATCGATCGCTGGCAGTTTCAACCCGATGCTTCATTGGGCGACCGCTGAGCCCCCCGAGTCGTACACTCCTTCGCCGGGCGACACGGGAAAAGGGACATATTGGTACCCCATATCAACGATCGCTTTCTTGATCCACTGAAATTCGGCAAACGAGTCATCGAAGACGATGACCGCCACGACCCATCGGTCCGGCGGAAACGCCGCGAGGAGCCCGCGAACCTCTTCCCTGATTGTACGACGCTCGATCGGCGCTCCAGTCGTGGGCTTTGGCTGGGCGACCGGCGGGTCACCCGGCAGAACAACGAACTGCGCAGGATTTGGGCCGAGACGCTCCCCGTTGCGCCAAACGTGCGTCATGAACACGCGGCCAAATCGCACGTAGATCGAAACCTGCTGTTTCGTGGTCGGCCTGAGAGCAGGCAGGCCGGCGGTCTGTTCAATCACCGCCGGCTGGGCTGCCTCTTCCAGTTCCACGAGCCGCCGGGTCAACTCGGCAGCCTCGGCCTCGGCCTCGGCCTTGTCTCGGCGGGCCGCATCGTGACGGCTGCCGGCCGCCGTGGCCCTTTCCGCGACCTTCTGCTCCTCGGCTGCCAGTTCCGCAGCCTGTTCGCGTTCGCGGCGGGCTGCCTCGGCCGCCATACGCTCCGCCGCGTTCCTCGCAACGGCCATCTGTCGTTGCAAGTCCGCCGTCGCCAACGTCGCGTGGGCCCGTTCATCGACCGCGAGGGCAACCCTCGCGAGCAGGTCAGCGACGCGGCGAGCGATCGCTGCATGCGGGCCGTCTGGCAGTTCGACCGGCCCAACAGCCTTTTGCAAACGCATGACCCGGTCACGCAGATCCTCGAGCCGCACTTCCAGCGCCGCGACCTCCGCCGCTGACATTGGCGGTGGCGTTGCGGCGCCAGCCGCCTGCTCCTCCCGGCCAGTAGTTTGCAGGAGCAGGGCCACCAGAATCGCGATGAAGAGAATCCCGCCGAAGGTGTTCGTTATCGTATCCAGCAGCAGTTCCAGACTGCTGTCCTCCGCCCGACGTCGCCGGCTCATGACGGGGGCTCTTCGGCGTCTGGCGACCCGCCCTCGCGCCTCGGGCCGGCTGCGTCGTGCACCGCCTGATCTTCACCGATGAAGTCGAGGCCGAAGGTGATATTTCGAGACTGGAGTGCCTCTTTGGCCTCGTCTGCCAACGGGACGCCCGATGGCCGGACCAGAATCAGCACGTAATCGTTTCCGGCCGCCAGCCCCCCCAACCATCCGGAAAAGACGGATCCGGGCCCGCTGCCTTCCCCCAAACGCCGGACCTTACCCGTGCCGAGGCGCACGGCCGCGAAGCCGGTCCGGGAAACCTCGAGCAGCCACGGCTGCCGTTCTTGGTTCGCAGGCCGACGGAACACCAGTTCGGTGCCCGTGCGGGGCATTTCGTCCACTTCCTGCTGCCGCTGATCGACCCTCTCCCGCTGCTTCGCGTTTGCCTGATGCAACTCCCCGGCCTCTTGCTCGAGCTTGGCAGCGCGACCCTCGTCGGCCACGGCCGCCCGCTCGCTCTCGCGGAGCCGATCGCGAGTCGCGGCCGCCTCGGCCGCGAGTTCCTCCATGCGATCGGCTGCAGTCCTTTCAGCCTCCCGAAGATCGATTTTCGCTCCCGCCAAGAGTTCCTCCGCGGCATTGCGGACCTGCTCGGCCTCGTCGCGGCGTTCTTCCGCCCACTCCACCTGCTGCTCGAGCACGCGTTCATCGTGCTCCAATGCCGCAAGCGTGGGCCGTAACCGTGTCGGCTGCGATTGGGGAACGAGCCGGCTCAGCCGCTCTTCCACTGCCTCCAGTTCCTGTACGGAGCCTTCGAGTCCTTCGCGCACGTGGGTCACGCTTCCAGCCGCCTCTCGACATTTTCGGGCGATAAGTTCCAAGGTCATGATCAGCACGAGCAGGATCAGGATCGCGGTGACCGAGGTGACGATATCCTGGAAGGAGAAAAGCGAGATCGCAGGCTGACCGGAACGGCGGCGTGCCATACGTCCCTCACTCCGCGGCAACTCTCAACCGACCGACCACGTGCCGCAGCGCGAATTCCATCGCCGCATCGAGGAACTCCTCCTCATGTTTTCGCATGAGTGTCATCAGCAACTGAACGATCAACGCCGCCACCAGGGCGACCAGCGTCGTGTCGAACGCCGTGGCCAACCCAGCTGTCACGCCCTTGAGTGCGGACGAGATCTGGCTCACGTCCTTGGCCGACCCCAGCACCCCGCTGAACTGACCGATTGCTTCGGAAAGGCCGAGAACCGTCCCAATGAACCCCAGGACCGGAATAGCCCACACGAATCCCTGGAGCAGTGAATAGCTCGTTTCGACCGCAGCCTCATCCTGGGAAGCCTGGGCTTGTATGACGTCGTCCAGATCAGCCACGCGTCCCAAATTGCGCAGGTTCGCCAAGGCGATAACGAGCCGGTTGAAGAGGATGAAGTTTCGAGGGTCATCCACGACGTCATTGATCCGATCGAGCACCCGGTCCACAGTGGCCGTGGAAATGACGAAACCCGCTTCGCTCGGGATCACGGACACATCAAGCGCCCGCCGCTGAAACCGAAGTTTTGACCATTTCATGGCCAGAATCACCAGACACCAAAAAAAGAGCAGGACCGTTGCATGCTGCGTGGGTCCGCGCTGCGTGAACATGAGATCGATCGTCGTGCCGCGTAGCCATGGCGTGGCGAGAAGCCCGTAAAAACCGCCCGTGAGCAGCAGGGCCAGCAGGCCCGTCAGCAAGCCGTTCACGCTGGTGTAGCGGCCGCCTGGAAACCAAAGCCGCTGCTCGATGTCGCACCGACCCCAGTCCAGGATCGCATGCTCTTGGTCACGCTCGCTCATGTGATCGATCTCACCACCATGACCGCCAGAATCACGACACCGGCGGCCGCGAACAGCACCCCGCCGATGATCCCCAGCCGCAGACCGAGCGTCGCGGCGTTTTGACCGCCGGGGTCCATCCGTCCCCTCGCGATCTCGGAGCGGTCATGATGTCCGATGAACATCGCAATCAACCAGAGCGGGAAGACAGGGAACAGGACCACTCCAAGGATTCCGGTCGCGATTGCCAACTCCGCGTGCGGCGGCGACAGCCCGGGTAACCTTGCACCACACGACGAACAGCGCCGGGCTCTGGGCGAGACCTCTTCGCCGCAGGCGGTGCACCACTCGGCCGGGCCGGCGAGCAGCCCTGGCACGTCCCCCGCTCGCCGCCATTCGGGCCAGCCTTCCCTCCACACCGTGTCGCTGCCGCCCAGCCGGCCGACCGCCGCGAGCAGTTGCAGGGTGGCGAATGAAACCGGTTCCTCACTCGGCTTCCCATCCATGACGTACTGCCAGTGACCGGCGCCGCTCGACACGGGAGGCGGGCTTTGCGGCTGTTGGCCCCCGCTCGGAACATCGTCCCAGAGTTCGCGCACATCTCCGGCAAGCCGCCAGGTCACCATGTCGCTCGACACAGCCTCGCTTCGCGCCAGCCAGCCCAGCCGGCGAAACCGCAGCATGTCGTCGAGCGTGTAGGGACCGCGAATCCACCCCGGCCTGCGGATGTACCAGGCATCCACCGCCGGCACGGCAAAGTCGTCAGCATCGAACGGTGAAGCCTGCACTACCATCGCGTCACCTCCCGGTCATTTTGGCTTCGGCTTGTTTGAGCGTGATCTCGCCGCGCTCGAACAGCTTGAGCGTGTCCATCAGCACCTTGATCGCCCGGGCGTCAGCGTTGGAGATGTCCAGCACGTCGATCACCTCCAGGCTCTCGACCGCCCGGGCTGCCTGTCCGACCTCGTCGATCGTCTTTCTCAGCTTCGCGAGGCCGAGAAATGCTTCGCGAAACTCCGACGTCTTGGCCGTGGCGCTCACGTGACCATCGTAGGCCTTCACCAGCGTGTCGAGCTGCACGCCCACGAGCCGACGATTGACCGCCGCCCGGACGGCAAACTCTTCCTCCGACTCACTCTCCTCCCTGCCGACTTTTCGATACCGGGCAACCTGCTCGGCGAGGTTTTTCTCCTCGAGCTTGATGTCGGTCGCGAAGGCGTCTATCTCGGTGCGACGCTGCATTGCCAGCCGATATGGCAGCATGGCCCAGCCCACCAGGGCCATGACGCCCAGCATGAGCGCGATCACGCCGAGCACGGTGCCTGTCGTGGCCATGCCTCGCGGCGTCCTCCGCAGGCCGATCACGCTGAGCACGAGCCCGACGATCGCCAGGATCGTGAAGGGGATGACGATGTTGAAGATCCAAAAAAATGACTCCGCGACGATGACCCACACGAGGCACGGGATGGCGAGCAGGACGATGGCCACCATCGAGCAGATGAAGCCGCTCAGCCCGGCGCCGTTGAAGCCCCGTTTGCCCTCCGAGTCCGGCTGGTCACGGCCGCCGCGACCTGTCCGGTGCCGCAGCTTGCTTCGTGATTTCCGCCGCGACTCCACGTCGATCTGCGGCTCCTGTTTTCGCGGCAGAAATCCGCTCAGCCGCGGCACGTCGGCGACGGCCGCCCACGTAGCGCCCATGGCCTCCGTCCAGACCTTGTCGCGCGGGCCGAGCGTCCCGAGCTCGATCATCGTCTTCACCTGCGACTCCGTCACCGGCCCTTGTGCATCGCCCCCGGACACCTTGAAGTGCCAGGCCGGCTCTGCTGGCGGTCCCGCCGGTTGGCCCGACCCTGAGCCGCCCCGCCCGGCCGTGGATCCTCCCCGATCCGATGGCGAGGCCTCTTCCCCTGCCGCGAAGATCTCCGGGTAGGAGGCCCCTGAGCTCCAAGTCTCGCACCCGTCCGCCGAAATCTGGTGGCTGCGGCCAACCTGTCCTTGCCGGGCGAGCGCCCGCATCTTGTCCAGCGGATACGGCCCCATGGGCATTGTGCCCTTCTTGTAGTGGTAGGTCTTCGTCATGCAGGGCACCTCCTGAGTGATTGGATCACCGCCGTGGCACGGCGGCTCTGGCGGAGGGCGTCGCCGAAACGAACAGCGGCATGCCCGCCACGAGCGGTACGCTGCCAGCCAGCGTCAGCCTCCCTGGCTCCCCGCATGTCCCGACAACTGCCAGCCTGCCATCCGGCCGGACGACGAGCAGGTCCTGACCCTTTTTCCAGGTCGCACCCTTCGATGGCACCGCGACAAGTGCGCCTTCGACGTCCCGCCCTATTCGACCGACGCAGTCAAATGGGGTAACTGCGGCCGATTCCAGCCGCCGGCGTTCCGCCTGGATTGACTCCCGCACTTGCTTGATGGCCACACCGGCATCGGCAAGGATGCCTTCGGCGAACCTTTTCACCTTCAAGTAGGCGGAATTTTCGTCTCGGTCAGGATCGAGAAACTCGGCGATCTCGCTTACGGTGATCTCGGGAATGCCTTCCGCATCGCCGACGCCGAGTTGCGCTGCCAGGGCCGCCACCTTGGGGTTCCGGAAAGTCAGGCAACAGCCCGTGGCAGTGGCGAGCATTTTTCGCAGATTGACCATCCGTACACACGGATCGACGTCAACGGCGTTGATGATGCGGAGCGTAATATCCGCGAGCACTTCATCCACGCCGATGCCATGAGCATCGGCCATGACGGCCAATTCCTTTGTCTTGAGCGTGTCTGACAACCGCTTCTGCGGTGAATCCTGGATCATGGCCGCGGTGACTTCGTCGACCACCTTCAGTTTTGGCGCTGGCCAGTTGGCGCCTTCCTTCCAGGCTCGTTGATACTTGAAGCTTGCGGACCCTTCCTTTGGCTTCTGCAGACAGTAATAGGATCGCCCGTCGGTAGGGCGAACGACGCAGGGGATGTCGCCCAGCCATTCCCGGTCACACCATTGCCTCATGGAATTGCGAATCTCGGCGGGGTCGCGAGCCGAAAATGCCTTCGCGGCTGGCAGGTAGGCCGAGACGAACTCGGCCGCGGGCTTGAACTTGCCGGATCGTTCCTGCAACCGCTCCAACCGTGCCACCAGCGCGCGGGCGGCCTCCGTCGTGCAATCCGCGAAGGGCCGAAAATCGCCTGTGAATCGATTCCATTCGTCCACCCCGGACCACAGTTCCTCGTCCTTCGCCGCTTCCGCGTAGTCCCGCGCGGACGCCTGCTTGCCAAACTCCGTGGCGATCGAGTCGAGGGCAGCGGCATATCGCTTCCAGTCGCCAAGCGAGTCGGAAAGCGCCTTGTCCGCTGCCTGAAAACGCTCCATTTCCGACACGTCGGCCCGCAAGGCGGCAATCCCCCGCTCGATGGCCTGATCCGGATCGAGTGCCAAAGCCGTCGCGCGGCTTACCCGCCGCTGTTCGGCGAAGGAACCGCTGGCGCCCGGGGCAGCCGCTTCACTGGCGATTACGCGGAGTTCCTTGACCTCCTTGGAAATCGAAGCGAGTTGCTCGCTCACGGTATCCCGCGACCGTCGGGCAACGTCCCGCAGTTTCTCCAGCCGATCCTTGATCGCCATGACCCGTCCGGCGAAGACGTCGTCGGCAGCCCGCTGGAAGCGGTTCGCCGCGTTCTGCAGTCTTCCGGCCAACTTCTCCAAGGCCGCGGTGTCCTCGGCTGTCTTGGCGAGATTGGCCTGTTGCAGCGCCGTGAGGAGCCTCGTGGTCTCGACGAAGGGCTCCGGCCAAGGATCGAGCGTGCCGGCGTCCGCCATCTTCGCCAAGCCATCGACGAGTTCCATCACCTTGGCAGCTTCCTTGGCGAAGTTTCGGCGCCGCTCCGTCTCCCGCTCTTTGGCTTCCTGCAACGCAGCGAGTTTCGTCGCCACCACAGGCTCTTTCACCAGCCACGGCGGCAGGGGCGGTGCAGGCAGATCGGCAGGATCGACAGCAGCCTGATCGACCTTTTGCAACTGAGCATCGACGGAGGCAACGGCCTGCTGAACCTGCTCTCGCCTGCGCATCACGGAAACCACGGTGATGACCGTGCCCAGCATGACGGATGTCGCTGCGGCGATTGCCATCAACGCGAGTCGTCGGCGGCCGGATTCCTCCCTCTGCAGTTCGCCGGCGACGCGTTCCACTCGCTTTCGAAGTCTCTCGATCGGCTCTTGTTCGATCTCGTCCTGGAGCTTTTCAGCCAGATCCTCGACCTCGTCTCGCATGCGGCCAAGTTTCCGCCCCCACTCACGGCGGCCCTCCCTCGTGGGCGGCCTGGCATCCAGCGCTTGCCCAACCTCTGCGACCAGCACGCCGAGCCTGTCGTGCCGCTCCACCCAGTCCACGGCGGGCAGCGCCCGCAGCACGCTCCCATCATCGGCATCAAATGCTCCCTTGGCGGCGACGAGGGCGTTCCAGCGGTCTCGCAGGCTCCGGCCGGCCTCGAGATCTCGGGCCTCAAGGGCCGCGCCGAGCCCGGCGGCCACCTGCGCGATCTCGCCGTCGATTCGCGAGCCGCGAATGGCCGTCAACGCCGCTTCCACCGCCTTGACCACCCGCTGTGGAGGCGGCTCCTGCCACTGGGCCTTGAACTCCTCCGCCAGTCCGGCGAGCCGCCGCTCGTCCCGGGCGGCTACGGCCGCCTTGACGTCGCCCTCGATCTGCATCGCCCGCTGCTTCTCGTGCAGTTTCAGGCTTTCGTGCCAGGCCTCGTTGTTCGGATCGTGCTTGCGAAGTTGACGCAGCGTTGCAATGCGAGCCGCCAACGGGGCGTTCATGAGATTGAATCGCCGCCATTGGTCGAGCAGCGGCTTCAGCCGCGCGGCCTCCTCCTGGGCCTCCCGCAGTTCCTGGGCGACCTCCATCTTGGGCATTTGGGGCTCGGGAAAATCGAGCGACCTAAGGACCTCGAGCCATCGGGGCCACTGCGGTCTGCCGGCCAGGTCGAGCAGCGTCACAGCGTCGAGCAACGCCGGCTCGTCAGCCTCATAGCCCAAGGCCTCGTGCCGGAGCCCTTTTTCCAGCAACGATGCGCAAAACCGGAGCCGCTGGTCGAGTTCCGGGACGATCTCGTTGTACCGCGCGAGACAGTCCGCGACCTCGTCTCGGGCGACGATCGCGACGCCCTCGACCAGCGAGTCGAGCGCCTTCGCGAAGTCGTCTGCGAACTTCTTCAAATCAGAAATTGTCTGCATGTGCTCGTCTTGCGATCGTGTCTTCAGTCGGTTGTATCAGTGCCCCGCGGCCCGGCAGGCTGTGCGGTCGCGGCCGTTGCGAGCACGACGTCATATCGCTTGCCTTCCGCGTCGTAAGCGGGCGAGGAAAGTTCCGTGACGACGACTATCGCAGGGCCGGTGAGCGGCTGAAACTCTTTCCAGTTTTTTTCCTTTAACTCTCTCCACTTTTTGATGTAGTAATCCAACCAGTCTTCGAGAATTGACATCTCTTGCTGCCAATCCTTGCTTGCGACGGCCAATGACTCCGGATTAACAGCCTTCGAAACCCGTTCGATAATGCCATTACATTTACCAAGCCACGCATCGACATGCTTTCCGTCGGGCTTGCTAGGAGGGCAATGATTTTTCTCCTTGAGGAACTCTTCCAACTTGGGCAACTCAGGCAACTCAGGATTTTTTACCTGAATTAGGTTCCGGAACTTTCTCTCAGCATCGCTGCCTAAAAACCTGCGGACGTCAGTTTTTTTGATGGAGGCTAAAGAACTTCGTAACGGTGCTGCTTCCGCTCGAAACCAATCGTCAAACTGCTTTTGTGTTTTGATCTTCTTGACGAAGGCCGCAATGTTGTCCAAGTTAACTTTATTTTTGTCCGGCCCACTTACTTCGGGATGGATCACAACGTCACCCGCATCCAAACCGATTTCGACATTCACTCCGATGCTAAGCGCTGAGTGCGGTGGCGGGCATTCGAGCAACGGACAGAAATCATCCGAGTCGAACCTGTAAGCCACCGGCTTGTCCAGCGGCTCACCACCGTTGTATTTAAGTGGGTAGTAGAACTGCACTTCGTAGGCGACTTTTGCATTCCCAGGCAAAACCGGCGATTGGCTTCCGGCCGCTGCGGTCGTCGTGTCCGGCGGCCTTGGCAGGGAAAACGTTTGGCGTCCTTCCAAAAGCGACACGTCCCAGTGAAGCTTTCCAGCCGCCGGGCGGACGAGTTGGATCGTCCGCTGTACGGTGGCCCTGCCCTTCGGCTCGGCTGGGTCGCGGGCTTTCACGAGCAAAACCGACCGCCGCAGCAGTTTGAACCGCGGATTGCTTACCGTCACAAGGTCAGCCGCCTTTAAATGGAGGTTGCCGTCGCGGGCAGTGAGCATGGCCAAGGGCAACGGTCGAGCTTCCCCCCCGTCGATCGCCCGCGAGGTGGCGAGAACGCGCCAAGACCGCTGGTTTCCCGGCACTTCCTCCACCCAGGCACGAAAGTCCTGGCCGTCGCATTTCTCCTTTGGAACCGCCAAGGCGAATCCCGGATCCTGGAGGGCCTCGACATCGAACGCCCCCAAGTCGACGTCCGTAAGGCTGGGTGTCCCGAACTCAACGCCCGCAACCAGATCCTGCACCACTATCGCGGGAAGTTTCTGCAACGCCGCAAACGCTTGGGCGGCCCGCTCCTTTTTCTCGCTTTTTTCGCGCTCGCGTTTCTCGGCATCCATCTCGGCTCGCCGTTTTTCCTCCTCCCGTTTCTTTTCCTCGTCGGCTTTGGCCTGCCGATCGGCGGCCGCTTTGGCTTCATCCTCCTGTTTCTTTCTTTGCCGTTCTTGCTCCGCAAGACGCTCGTGCTCACGTCTGCGCCGTTCCTTTTCAGCCTCTCCAAGATCAACGGTCCGGGCAGTTGCATGCCCCGCATCCGGCGTGATTGCGACGACCGTCGAGCCCGTGGTCCAATCCGGAAGCAGGTCGGGCCGCAGGACCACCACGCCGCCAATGACGAGCGGCAGCAGCACCATTGCCCCCAGGGCCAACCACATCAGACGCCGACCAATGGCGGCCAATCGGTCGGGCGACTCCCCGTCGGGAATAGGATCTTCGTATTCGCGCCGGGTTCGCCGCTTAGGCCGCGGCGGGGCTGATAAATGCCGGTTCTTTGCAGCTATCACCGACGGTGGTGCCGGACCATCGCCGGCGTTCACCGCCTGAGGCGAAGGAGTCACGCCCACCGGCTCGTCACGTTCCTCGCCGCCAGAGAGAACGGGCTTGGCCGTTTGCTGCCAGGGCAGCACCGTCGCTTCACCGCGGGCATACGCTGCATACGGCCCATCCCCGCCGCGGGGATCGGTCGCCAAGTCAATCACGCCTGCATTCGACCTTGCAGCGCGGGCCTGCGGCAGGTCGCTTCGGATCGCCTGCCAGGTGCCGTCGAAAGGTTCGATCCGACAGGTATTGAAAGTCACCTGCCACCGCTTCGCCGGTGCCACGAGCGCCAAGGCATCGGCAAAGAGTTGAAGAACGTCGTCGCTCTCGCGACTGATCAACGTCACTTCCCGGCCACCCATCGCCGCCTCGGCCAAGTCGCCCGCAATGCCGGGATCCAGCCCGGCGGCCTTCCACGCCTGGCACGGAGCCGGGTGGCGGTCGCCACCGACGACCGTCGGCGGATCGGACTCCCGCGCCGGCTCGTCCCATGCGGCCCGGAAGGGCATCCGCCGCATGACCTCGGCCGGCCCCGCGGGCTTTCGCCGCGCCTCGGAGTCGTCCATGGCGACGAAGTGAGCCAGGAAGTTCGACCGACCCGTATGGTCGCTGCCGGCATCGCAGATCCGGGCGATCACGTGGAGCACCTCGCCCGCAACCCGCTCGATGCGATGCACGTGCACGACCGGATTCCGTCGGTCGCCGTGCGGATAGGGGTGCGAGTAGCCGCTTCGCAATTGCAGCCGCTCTGCGATCGCCGGCTTCAGATCCTTGGTCCGAAGCACGGGTTGATAGCCCGATCCGCCGTCGAGGCCCTTCCGCACGCTCGTGATGATCAGTTCGATCGCCATGGCAGTTCGTCCTGGGTCAATCCCGCTGTGGCTGGATCACTTCCGTCGGCACGAGGCCACCCACGTGCCGGGAGAGCATCCATAACAGCGGCACTTCGGCCCACTGAGGCGCGAGATCCCCGACGCGGAACTTGTACGTCGGTTTGCTCGAGATTTCGTCGCGTCCGACCAAGCGCGGCGCACAACCCGTCGCGCTACTGGGAACAAAGTACACGTGTCGACTGAACTGTTCCGTCGCAGACAAGACCGCCGGAGCAAGTTCACGCATCAAGTTCTTGATCCGGCGGGAGATTTCCTCCAGGGCAGAAATTCGCAGGCCGCAAACGACCGTATCGCCGCCCTCCCGCGGTTTGGGCGACAGGTGGAACTCCGGCAGTTCGCCGCCCAGCAAATGCTTCCAGGCATCGAACTTGCTGACGATCACCATCAACGGCACGTCCAGCGGCTCGGCAATCTCACGGCCCAGATACTTCTTGACGTTCTGGGACGCCGTGGAGAGCACCACGTCCTGCGGGTCCGTGACCGATTCCTGACCGCGATCCCTCATATTCTCCTCGACCTGCGGATCAGACGTTTTGCCCGAGCACTCCCGAAGGAAGAGCGATTCCTGCGTGGGATCGAAGATGAAAAACAGCCCCGACGACCGGGCCATGTGCTGAGTGACCGGGTTGTTCGGAGTGTCTTTGCCGGGTTCGAAGCTCTCGCCGGCATTGTCATAGAGACAAAGCGTGCGGGCATAGCGGGCCGCCTTGTCACCATTGGGGTGGCCGCTGAGGGGCGCGATTTGGAAGAACATCGGCCGGGGGTACTGCCGCAGTTCATCACCGAACTTGACCTGTTGGTACCACTGACCTCCGGCCTCCTGCGTCTTGGGGATGTCCGAGAAGGCATCGACATTTGGGTGGTTGAAGAGAGCGTTTTCGTAGGCCTGCGCCAGCCGATTGGACGGCGGGTGCGGCTCTGTCACGCCGAGGGCGAACAGACGCGGCAGCGTTCGCTTCATCTGCCGCATCATTGCCGCCAAAAAGTAGGACTTGCCGGACGACGGACGACCGAAAATCGAGAGGAAGATCGTGGATCGCCGCTCAAATAGCACTCTCGGCACCAGCAGGTGGCAGTTGGGGCAGGCCAGGTCGCGGCACGCAGTGCCCATGACGTCGATGGCTGCACCATCCGGCGTGAACCGTGTCGGCGTGAATCGACGCTTTTCTTTTCGATCCTCGAGCCGGACATCGCCGGTCAGCGTCGAATGCCCGGCGATATACAAGGCGGACTCCGGTGGAAACCGGTGCCAGCAGTTTGGACACGTCACTTCCGGGACGAGCTCGATGGCACCCGGGGCGGCTTCGACCAACATCGCCTTCATCTCCGCAGGAGTCGTTCAGGAACTTCCTCACTCGAACCGTGTCGCGCCTGCGCGATTGTCGGGCCGGCTTCCAGCCCGTTCGATGATTGCTTCCGCTTCTTGCATGATCCTCCGGCATTCCATGTGGTCGATCGTGCAGGGAGCGACGACGGAACACGCCTCCAAAGCCAGCCGACAGGCGGCCCGCTGATCGCCGCGGCGGGCTGCGGCCGCAGCCGACTGCACGAGGCGTCGCCCCGCGGCCGCAGCAGCTTCGGGTGTCTCGGGTCGCTCGCGTGCCGCGCGGCCTGGCAAAACTGGCTCTACGGGCTGCACCGGGGTTGCGGGGGCACGACGATCTTGGTGCTTATCCGAGGGTTGCAGCGGTCCATCCGTCCGTTTGTCCGCGGGCCTAGGAGCGGGCGAAGGTGTTCCTGGCACGTCGAGCGGGGTCGGCGGGGATTCATCGCGAAGTTCTGGTGAATCATCTTCGCGGACATCCGCTGGCGGCCGACGCTCATTGGATGGCCGCGTTGAACCACGTGTGCCAAGGTCCGCCGAATCGGGCTGCGATTCCCCCCTGGGTGACGCTGCCACCGGGCGATCATCATCCAAGCCAGGCTCCTTGGAAACGGCCATGGGCCCACGCACCGTGCCAGCGAGGCCAATGAGCGCCAGTGCTGTCGCGAACCGCCGGCACATCGTCATTCGTCCTCCTCGGCCGCTGCGACGAAGCCCTCGATGACCAACGACCGGCCGATCGTTGCGGCGAGCGACCGGCTTCGTTCGAGCGACGTGCGAAACTCCCTGAGGAAGCCTTCGATCTCGTGCAGCGGGACGGAGCGCCGTAGATTAACCGCCTGCTCCTCGAGTGTCTTCCGCAGCTTCGTGATCCCGGCACGCACGGCCGGATCACATTCTTCATCGGCCGCAATGAGATCAACCTCGCTGCAGACCACGGTCTCGAAGACCGTAAAGTCGTCGCTCAAAATTCGCGATGCCATGGACTTGAAGTCGTTGAAGGCCGTCAGTCTCCCGACATCTGTTTCATCGCGCGACTCCATCGCGGCAGAGCAAGATTTCTGGAACGAACGATCGGCCAGGGCGAGCATCCGCACCATGTGGACGAGGCAATAGCGCTGCCGATGTAGCGACTCGGCCTGCCGGCGGTCGTGCGGAGAGGCGTTCTTGGCGCGGTCGAGCAGATCCACAAGCAAGCCATGCGGGACGGCCAGACCCTGCGACTCGGTCTTCACGAACTTTGCGACCACCACCGCCACAACCTGCCCGGTGGCTGCATCCACGACTGGCCCGCCCGAATTGCCGGGATTGACCGCCATGGACAGCGCCCATCGTTCATCTCCGCTGGGCAGCCTGTAGGGCGAACCCAGGCGACCATCAGTTGGCAGATTTTGCAGGGTATCGCCCGTGCCCCCGCCCGTTCCGGGACTGCCTATAGCGACAACGCGCTGCCCGTTCGTATGAGCATACGACGCCGGCACAACGAGCGGTGACACGCCGCAGGCGACGGACAGAACTGCAAGATCGGCTCGCGGATCCTCAACGACGACTGCCGCCGGAAACTCGCGGCGACCGAGGTCGGGATGGTCCGGAAAACGTACCCTGACGTCCGCCATCCGCTCCTCGGCGACCACATGGTGGTTAGTCACCAAGAGGTTTGGAGCAGCCATGAAGCCAGAGCCGTGTCCGGATCGGCAATTGATCAAGGCGACCGATCGCAAGGCCGACTGGATGGGATCTGCTTCAACCGGCGGCGGCGCTGGCGGCGGTGAAACAACCGACGGCAGCGGCTTCTTGGGTCCACCGACAGGAACCCGCGGACGCCGACCGATTTTCGATGCCTCCGGGCCTTTACCGCCGGGCTGCGCGGACTGCCGGTGCGGCAAATCCGAAAGGTCAGGATCAGTCACCACGCTCGGGCCACTGACGCGACTGTCACCGAACCACAGGATTACCATCAACGCGACCACCGCGATCACAGCGGCCCCGACTCCCGCGGCCACCGCCATCGATGTCTTCGACAGCCAATCCTGCCACGGGGAGTTTATGGGTGGAGGGACTGGGACGGACGCAAGTGGTGAGACCACGGGCTTTTCCGATTGCGGCCCGATTCTGAGTTGCCGAAGGGGTTGAATGACTGGCGAAATGGGCTCACCACCCTGCAACTGCGCAAAGCCTGACGAGATCTCGAGCCCACAACCGCATGCCGGACATTTCGCCGACGTCCGACCAGACGCCGACACCAGAATCTGCTTTGAGCAACCTGGGCACTCAAGCTTTCGCATGCTCATGAGCATTGCCCCTCCCGTGAGGGAAGATATGGCCATTCGCCGAGCGGCGTCCAGAACCCCGCACCAGTCAGCGAGACACGGGCCGCCCCCAGCCACTTGCAGGATGATAAACCCCTTAAGCGAGGTACGCCAGTGCCCTGCCCGGGAACTTGCCATGCCGGGTCGAATGGCCCGGTAGTCGCGGCGCCCGCGCTGCGGAAAACTTCAAACCGCTGGCAGACAAGCAGGTGGATATTTGACAAATCCACGCGACTGCGCGGACCGGCCACGGCCCGCGCACGAAAAAACCCCTCTGGGCCCGGCTGAGCCCAGAGGGGTCACGTGATCTTTTCGATCCGGCAGCCTCGCCGATCACCGGGTTTCCCCGACTCTCGGCCGATCTCTTTTGGCT
>Ga0315904_10003382_pt1 | contig 23476 bp, 23 predicted proteins | sample LakEriMetagenome_6_FD_203529 | JGI IMG/M metagenome (GOLD analysis project Ga0315904, IMG submission 203529) | Freshwater fungal communities from buoy surface, Lake Erie, Ohio, United States - Buoy 12 MA120 | ecosystem: Environmental > Aquatic > Freshwater > Lake | place: USA: Lake Erie, Ohio... | reverse complement strand
CTTGTGGTAGGCTTGCCCGGTAAAGCTCTAGGAGCCCTTGGGGAGTCTCGACGAAAAAATGACTATTTTTCTTATTGTGCTGCTCTCGGATGTCTGCCCAGGTCAGTGTGATACTGTCGCGCTTTCGCTGCGTGTAGAGACGCGCGCCGTTATTGTCAAAGATCCAGGCCCCGTCTAGCTCTTCGGGGAGAGCAAGTGGTGCTGCCAGAAAATCCGTAAGGTTTTTTTGCTGGACAACGGTTTGGCAGTAGTTGGTTAGAGGAGCACTGATCAGCTCTAGGAGGCGATAGGTTCGTTTTTGCGCCTCAACATTGAGCAGATATGCTGCATGGTTGAGTAGTTGCCGCTGTTGACTCTGCCAGGCAAAGAGCCCCATCGAACAACAGAGAAAGCATAGGGATAGTAAAAGAACGACTTTTGTATGTAACGAACGCATAACGACTTCTACGTTCTATGGTCGGTTATTAGTCAGTTTCTCGTTAGTCGGAAACGCGATATTTTATCAGTGTCCAGAGCGCTTGAAGAAAGTCTGAGGGACGGATTTTCTTGCCCTGCGCCATGGTGCGCGCTCGGTAGTCTACGGGTAGCTCGTGGATCTTAATCCCGCGCTTGAGCACCTTTGCCGTTACTTCGGGGCAGAAATCAAAACGCTGGGAGCTTAGCGTAAACTGCCTCAAAACATCCATCTTAAAGACTTTATAGCAAGTGGCTTCATCGGTGAGGCGTGCGCCGGGAAAGAGCAGATTTGCGGTGTTGGTGAGCAGAAAGTTGGCAAGTCGGTTGGCGGGCTGCATGTTCTCGATCTTGCCTGCAAAGCGCGAGCCATAGACCACTTGCGCCTCGCCGGAGAGGAGAGGGGCAAGGAGCCGAGGATAGTCTTCGGGGTCGTACTCTAAATCAGCGTCTTGGACGATTAAGTAATCCCCCGTGGCGGCCCCGATTGCTGTGACAATGGCGGCGCCCTTGCCTTTGTTTTGAGGGTGGTAGAGCACGCGGACATTGTCCCACACTCCCTCGACCTCGCTTTTAAGTAGCTCGCGGGTGCCGTCGGTGCTACCGTCGTCTACCAAGAGAATCTCCATCGGTACCGGGACGGCACGGATGCGCTCTAAGATTTGCAAGAGCGTGTTCTTCTCGTTATAGACCGGGATCGCAACGGAGAGCAAGTACGACGGAGCGCTCACGGGGCGTGAGCGCTCCGACGGAAGAGTGGGAGCCAGGGCATCGGTGACCATTGTACCTAGGATACCGCGCCCTGGCTCATTTTGTTCCACGGTACAATCCTTTTGTGAAGCCGATTCGAATCGCGCTGGCACAGGCCGCTTGGACCACGGTTCTGTGGAGCCATGCCATCGCCAAGCGGAAGTCGTTTTTTCTTTTACAGCGCGATCAGGCCGCGGCGTGCACCGAGCGTGACGGCCTCCGTGCGGCTGGCGGCTCCTAGCTTGGCGAGGATCTGGGCCACATGGAACTTGGCGGTGTGGAGCGTGACACCGAGCTTGAAGGCGATGAGCTTATTGGGGAGGCCCTGCGCCATGAGGGCCAGCACTTCCAGCTCACGGGCCGTCAGGATATCATCTGTGGGAGCGTGAGAAGGTGCACTTGAGGCCTGTGGCTCTTGGACGGCCAAGCCCGCTGCCGCTGACTGTAGTGCCAAGGCGAGCGTGCTGGCCTCGGAGTCGCGACTGAGATAGCCCCAGCCAGGGAGCGTACTCGTCGCCTGAAGGCGCGGCAGGTCGCGGCTAGCACTGTCCCCGAGAACCACCAGTGCCGGGGGATCAGGCAGCTGCATGATAACGCCAAGGAGCGCTTCAAGGCCATCGCCCTCGTAGAGAATCGCATCCGGGGTGAGGCCGGGGAGCATTCTCGTGAGTGTCTCCAGATTGCCTGGAAGCTCCCCCTGCACGCAGATCGCCTCTGACTCGCGCAGCAAGGCTGCCAGCCCGACGCGAACGGGAGCGTAGGGAGCCACAATCAGCGTGCAGATTTTTTTCATATTCGCTTCTACGCCGGGGAGGTGGCTGCGGTTCCCGTTAAAGTCTGGCGCTGGCCACCCCGCAGGATTTCCAGAGTGAAAGCACGGCCTGCGGCGAGGCGCTCACGGATCCCTGAGACATCGTCGAGTGGCGTACCATCCAGCCCGATCAGCGTGTCGCCCAGCAGCACGCCCGCAGCATCGGCAGCTCCCTCCGGCTCGACATGGATCACCAAAAGGCCGCTCTCTTGCGCTAGGGAGTGGGTGACTCGCAGCGCATCGGGAAGCGCGACATGCTGCATCTTGACCCCTAAGTAGCCACGTGGCACGCGACCGTGCTGAAGCAGCGCCGCCACGACACGAGCCACAAGAGGTGTCCCTAGAGCCACGCCCATCCCACGCCCAAAGCCACGGTTGATGAGCCCAATGAGCCTTCCGTCTGCGGCGAGAAGTGCCCCCCCTGAGCTGCCAGGATAGAGATCCGCATCAGTGCTAACAATGTACTCGGGAGCTCCTGCCGTTTGGGTCGCTTGGACGGACGCCACAATACCGAGCGTTGCGACGAGGCCATAGTCTCCGGGGCGAGAGAGTGCCAGAGCAAGCTGTCCAAGACGCGGCTCAAAGTTTTCGTTAGGGTGGGCGATGGCACTCAGCTCTGCCTCCACGCGAAGCGCTGCCAGATCGGTCTCGGGGTCACGGCCAATAAGCTGTGCAGGAAGCCGCATGCCCTCCGAGGTGATCACGAAAAGATCGTCGTCGCGCTCCGTGCCGTGGCTTGTGGTGACGATCACATTCGGCTCCCAGACCAACCCTGTAGCCGTCAGCCGCGTGCCATCATCCACGCGCACTAGGGAGCTACCTGCGGTGCTGACAAGCTCGGCGAGTGCGTCAGAAAAAGAAGAAAGTTCGTTGCTCATGGTCATAGGATATGCGCTGAGGACTTGCCGTGCCCCGGCCAAGAGAGCAGGGGGTCTACTGCCCATCCGAGCAAAATCGTGTATCCTGAGCCATGCAAAAGCAGCAAGCTCGCTGGAGCTCCCTGGAGGGAGTCACTCTGGCACTGAACCTCATCCTGGGGAGCTTTTTTGTCTTCACTCTGGTGCGCAGCCCTGGCGGCGAGCTTGTCCTGACGGTACTGGTAGCCTTGGTGAGCTTTTGCTGTCTGGCAAGCGTGGGAGCGCTTCTTTTGCGCCTGCGAAAAGCGGCCTGCTGGGGAGTTGCGTGTGCGGCACTGGCCCTGCTGGCCCTTAGCATCGCGCTCGCATTTGTGGTGGTGATAGGAGGAAATCCCCTCGTTTTACCCTCGGGGGTGATGATTATCATGGCACTGGCAGGCTTTGCGGGCTTACTGGGCTGGCTGGCGAAAATGCTCAAAAGTGCCGAATAAGATTTTTGAAGGTAAATCGGATAAAATTACTCTAAGAGTATCGGAGCGGGGTACGCTTTTTTGGAAGAATAAAGGATCTAGATATGAAGCTAAATCGACGTGGAATGTTTTCTCTGATGGGCGGCACGGGTCTTCTCTGGCTGGCGGGCTGCTCGGGTGGCGGCGGTGTCTCCACTCCCGCGGGGCCGGTAACACGGGCGACGCAAGAGCGTGTGGGCAGTGTGGTGCGCAAGCTCTTCTCCGGCGGGACGATGTTTGGAGCGGTGGATGGCATGGGGCCGGCGCGTGGTGGTGGCGGTATTGCGCTGGGAGCCGGGGGGGCTGCACCTCCGCCTAGTGCAGATATGAGCTACTCGGGGGGCAATGTGCCTCAGCTGGGGGCGTATCTCAAGAACATGGCAACCGAGGTTTCAGCCTCGCGTGCTAAGCACATCAGCCGGGGCGAAGATGATCCGAGTACCGGAACCTCATTGCCTTATCCCGGTTTCTGGGAGCCGCAGCCGACGTTCTACTTCGACTACTACCTCGGGCTCTGGACACAGACTAGCTACGATAAAGCCAAGGGCGAGACCCGCAGTGACCTCTACGAAGACGAGGGCAAGACTAAGCCTGCTGGAGAGATCGTCAGCACCTGGCCCACCGACTGGGAGAAGTTCCCGCAGGTCTGGAAGTCCAGCTACAAGTTCACAGCAGGCTTTCTAAAAGGCGCGTATGGCTCGTCGGAGAACATCACCAACGCGGGTTGGGCCTCGGGCAGCTCGAAGTATGAGAACGTCTACGTTGACGGCTGGAAAGACAAGGGCGCGAGCAACTGGGGAGGCAATGGTTCGTCGTGGCTCAACCGCAGCGAGTCGGCAGATGGCAAGGTCTGGAATGAGTCCGCCGGCTCCTGGCGCAACGACGGCGCTAGCGGCACCCGCATGAGCACCTCCGATGGCTACGAGGCGATCTTTACCCACAATCCGGATGGCAGTGGCCGAGGAACGGTCAAGGGCCCCGAGGCCGGTCTGCCCGCCACGATCACCTGGGACAGCCAGGGCAATGTCACCATTCGCTACTCCGATGGCACCGTGGAGCAGTTCAATCGCTGGGGAATCTACGGTGGTGGTGGCGGGATCTACTACGGCCAGCCCATGCCGGTGATTCTCGAAGGCGACGGTAGCGTCCGTACAGACATGGCGGTAGCGGCTGAGCCGAAGCGCTAAGCCCTCCCGGCGTACGGTTCTGCGCCGCTGGCTGCTCTCTGGAAGTTTTCTTGGGGGCGGCACAGCGGCGCTTGCCGCTTATGGGCGACGTGAGGCGCATCAGCCCGTTGTGGAGAGTATTACCGTCACGCTTCCCCAGCTTCCGCTTGCCTTCGATGGCCTGCGTGCTGTGATCTTAGGAGATCTTCACGTCTGCCCGAGCTTCCCCGCCGAGAGCCTTACGCCCGCCCTCGCACTAGCCAAAGCCGCCAAGCCTGATCTATTGCTACTTGTCGGCGACTATATCTGCGACCGCGAAGGTGACTACAACGCCGACATGACCGCTTGCGTCAATGCCTTGGAGCCACTGGCACGCAGCGCTCGCCGAGGGGCTTTTGCAGTCTTTGGTAACCACGACTTCCCCGCCCCGCCGCTCGATCCTCCCCAAGAGCTCTGGGAAAGCGCCGGGATCACGCCACTTCTGGACACCATCGCCTCACTTCGGAGCGAGAAAGCCGAGCTAGAGATAGCAGGGCTTCGCAGTGCCATCTCACGCCCCACCGACCCCAAGGCGCTGCTGAAAAGTAGCAAAGCCCCCTGCATTCTCCTCTGGCACGAGCCCGACCGCGCCTCGTTTGCCGCTGACGCAGGCGCGTCATTGATGCTCTCTGGCCACACGCATGGGGGGCAGCTGGTGCTACCGGGAGTCGGCCCACTCCGCCTCCCCGACGAAGGCAAGCGCTACCCGGCGGGCCTGACCTATGTCGAGCGCATGCCGCTCTACACCACCCGTGGCGTCGGCGTGCTCCCGCCCCGAATGCGCCTCAACTGCCCGCCCGAAGTCACTGTCCTCACGCTCAAACGTGCCGCCGGTTAAAATCGGCGGCTACTTCCAGTTGCCGCGGGTGAAGTCGGGGAAGGTGATCCCGGAGCTGCCTTTCTGAATGGACTCCTCAGAGAGCGGGCCTGGGGCGCTCCAGGCGGCGGCATCGTAGCAGTTCATGTCTGGGGTGAGGCCACTTTGGTAGCACTCGATTAGGCGGAAGTTCATGATGTAGTCCATCCCGCCGTGGCCCCCGAGCTTGCGCGCCAGCTCTCCCTCACGCTGCCAGAGCGGGTCTTCGTACTGTTTGTAGACCTCGGTGCCGACAAAGTCCTCGCCGCCTTTTTGGCCCTCGATATAGAAGCGCGCGGGGTAGTCCATGAAGATTCCCTTAGAGCCCTCAATGACGTTCAGGCGGGAGTAGGGGCGCGGTAGGGTGACCGTGTGCTGGAGGATAACGGTGCGGCCTTGGGCGGTCTGGATCAGGCTCGTATTCATGTCGCCGCACTTATAGGTTTCTTTGCGCTTGGGGCTGTCGGCGGGTACGTGGGAGTCGCGGTACTCGGCCAAGGCAACCGACTTGCTGCTCATCGAGACGAGGCGGGTGAACCGATCCCCGCTGTGCACGCTCATGTACTGTGCCACCGGGCCGAGGCCGTGGGTGGGGTAGAGGTTGCCATTGCGCTTGATGTGCGGGACGCGCCGCCAGAGCCCCTCGCCCGAGTCGGCGAGCAGCAGGCTCCGTAGGTCGTGATTGTAGGCCGCTTCTCCGTGCACCAAGTCCCCAAAGAGGCCCTTTTTGCACATATTGAGCACCATGCGCTCCGTGTAGCCGTAGCAGCAGTTCTCTAACTGAATGCAGTGCTTGCGGGTGCGCTCACTGGTGTCTACCAACTTCCAGCAGTCGGCGAGTGTAGTCGCGGCAGGCACCTCGACGGCGGCGTGCTTGCCATGCTCCATCGCGCAGACCGCCATTGGGACATGCCAGTCCCAGGGCGTGGCGATATAGACCAAGTCAATGTCCTCGCGAGCGCAGAGCTTCTCGTAGTCTTTCTCGCCCGCCCCGTAGACCTGAGGCCGCTTCTGTCCGGCTTTTTCCGCTCGGTTGGCAAAGTTCTCCGCACGCTGGGCGACCACATCGCAGGTGGCCTTGATCTCCACGCCTTTAATGTTGAGAAGGTCGTTGAAGAGCCCGCCGCCGCGCCCGCCACAGCCAATGAACCCAACCCGCACCACATCGCGCTTCTCAAACGGCACGCCTTGCATCGTCGCCGCCGCCGGGCCTGTCGGAGCCGCCGTCGCCTCCGTCACTGCCGCACCCATCGCTGTCGCCACACCCACCGTGGCCGCACTCTTTAAAAGATCTCGTCGCTTCATACAGTCCTAGTTCCTTTTGTGCAGAGGGATTTCCTGCTGCATAATAGCGTCATGGAAAAGATTCGTGTCGGAGTTTTGGGGCTAGGGCGCAGTGGCTATGGCATTCACTGCAAGGCATTTGAGAAGCTGAGCGAGAGCTACGAGCTAGTCGCCGTGGCGGATATGAACGGCGTGCGGGCCGCAGAGACAGGCGCAGAGCGGGGCGTGACTACCGTCAATTCGGTTGAGGAGCTGGTGGCGATCCCAGAGATCGAGCTGGTCGTGGTGTCGAGCTACAACCGGGATCATGCCAAGAACGCGGTGACCGCGCTGGAGGCAGGCAAGCACGTGGTCTGCGAGAAGCCGTTTGGGCTGAGCGTGGCTGAAGTAGATGCGATGCTGGCAGCGGCAAAAGCGGCGGGCAAGTTTGTGGTGCCGTTTCAGAACCGGCGCTACGAAGACAGCTACGTGAAGGTCAAAGAGATTCTCGCCAGCGGCGTGCTGGGGAAAGTGGTGCACATTCGGATCGCGCAGCACGGCTTTGGGCGGCGCTGGGACTGGCAGACACTCTCGGAGTTCGGCGGTGGGCAGCTCCATAATAACGGGCCGCATATTCTCGACCAAGCGCTGGGGCTCTACGAAGCTATGGGCGTGGACGATGTGGAGAGCTTGGAGGTCTGGAGCGACCTGCGGGCGACGCTCTCGTCGGGGGACACGGCAGACCACGCGCGTGCGACTCTGCGCCACCCCGACGCGTTCACGCTGGACATTGAGTTCGCGGCGACTTGTCCGTATCCACAAGATAAGTGGCTGGTGATGGCCACTTCCGGGGGCTTGCGCGGCACGAGCAACAAGCTGGAGTGGAAGTGGGTGGACTGGAGTGCGCACCCGGAGCGCCCCGTGCAGTGCGCCTCAACCCCAGATCGGAGCTACAACCGTGAGGATCTTTCTTGGCAGAGCGCCAGCTACGACTGCAACGAGAGCTTTGAGCGGCTCCAGGGTAGTTTCTACAACGACCTCTGGCACTCAATTCGCGAAGGTGCTCCACTCTCCGTAACCCCCGAGAGTGTCCGAAAGCGCATTCGGCTTTTAGAGCGCATTCGGGGCTAACCCAGCCACGCGCCTTGTGCGCGCAAGCGGCGCTGTAGCTCCGCAGTGTCCACCCTCCGCACGTCGCCGCTCTCAGGAAGGCTGAGCGCGGCGGCGAGTCCGGCGGCCTCACCGGTGGCAAAGGCGTAGGGCATGACGCGGGTCGCTCCCTGGACGGCGCGCTCGGCAGAAAGGCAGCGGCCCGCGACCAGCAAGTTCTCGATGCCTTTGGGAATCAGGCAGCGATACGGAATCCCATGGCTCTGTCCGGCAGGCAACGAGTACGAGCGCTGTGCACCATCGGTGACGGACTTTGCGCGTGCAGCGACTTCGGTGGTGACGGCGTGCAGGTCAATAAAATAGGCGCACCGGGCGATGTCATCCACGAAAGTGCGGCAGGAAAGATAGTCGTCCAGAGTCAGCGTGTACTCGCCCACAATTCGCCGCGACTCACGCACCCCGATATGCGGCCCGCTGGAGACCAGCTCTAGGCTCTCTTGGCCAGGCACATAGCGCCGCAAAAACGCCATCAGCTTCTCGACCACGCGCCGCCCTTCGCGCTCGGCGGCGCTAATGGAGAGCGGATCGGTGGCATCGTAGCCGTAGACATGCCCGAGATTGCACCCCGCGACACTCTCGCTCTTAAAGCTCATCCCCACTAGCGAGCTATCCGGAAGCTCCCACGCCCCGTCGGCCTTTGCCTTCTCGACGAGCTTGGTCAAGTAGCCATCGCCCGCCGTGTAGACATAGTCTAAATATTGACTTCGCGAGCCGCCCGCCACTGTGAAGCAGAGCGTCATGCCCTGGGTCTTGCCATTTTCGTCGCCCTGCTCGAAGGCGCACCCGGCGCGTGCTGCAAGATCACCGTCGCCCGTGGCATCAATAAAGACGCGGGCTTGTGCCTGCGAAAGCCCGGCTTTGTTGGCGAGAACCAGCCCCCCCAGCCCCCGCTCGGCGGGGGAGATAGCAGGAATGAACGTATGGAAAAGCACGGTCACGCCTGCTGCTTCGCAGAGCTCGTCGTAGAGGCGCTTGAGTAGCTCGACATCCAGCGGTACCCAGTCCATGCGGCCCTTGTCTTGCGGGACATTGTAGGAGTCGGGATCGGGTAGCGGGCGATTGAGACGGCGCTGGTGCTCCGTGAGAACCTCCCAGCCGATGCCGCGCACAATGGCTTTGGTGCGATCCGAGAACGGTGCAAACGCGGGCACCTGCATCGCCGTTGCGGAGCCGCCTAGAAAGCCCATGCGCTCGATCAGCAAGACCTTTGCGCCATTTCGCGCCGCCGAGAGCGCCGCCGCGACTCCTGCCGGGCCGCCGCCAACCACACAGACATCCGTAGAAAAATCAGGCATCTGGCCTATAATATAGCCTATGCTAACGGAAAGCTGGCTACTGAGCAAAGTCGGGACGACGATCTTCACACGTGGGAAGGACTATCTCTCCGAGGGACTGATTGAGGATACGACGCGCAAGGGTCAGATGCTTATTGCGCATGTACAAGGCTCGCGCTACAAGCCCTATCGTGTGACGATAAACTTCGACGATCAAAATGGCGTTGAGGAAGCCGACTGCACCTGTCCCTATGGCGAAGAGTGGAGTGGCTGGTGCAAACACATCGTGGCCGTGCTGTTGCATGAGATCCAAGAAGCAAGGCATAACATCACGCCCCCCCAAAAAAACTCCCCCGTCAATGTAAAGGCGATCTTGCGTGATGTCGAGGCTGCGTTCGACGAGCTTGAGGCAGACCCCTACAACGAAGATACGAGTATTCTTGACGAGGCACTGGCGGACTATACACAACAAGCCCAGAGCTACTTTGCCAAACAAGACCCCGATGCGGCTCTAACACTTCTCAGCACTTTTTTACTCGCTTTTCTTGCTGCACTGGAAGACTATGACTACGACTATGATGACGCATGCGACTTCCAGCCACTGGACATCGCTCTAGGGGGAGCACTTCTCCGTGGGAAACTAACGCCGGAACAACATCGAGCCTGGCTTGAAAGTGTCCAAGGCTGGCATGAACAAACTGCCGCGTTCTCAATCTCGCACGATATTTTGCAGAATGAACCCGATCAGCTTGACAAGCTCAAACGCGAGGAGCGTGAGACGACGCAGGTTCGGGTCGCATGGTTCGAAGAGCAGAAAAAGTGGGATGAGGCTCTGATTCTGGCGACCCTCACCGCCTGGCATGCTCAAATAGCCCTCTGTTTGATTGCTCTAAAGCGGCACAACGAAGCGGAACCGATCATCCAAGCCAATGCGTCCACGATCCAAGCTGAGGAAGCGCTTCGGCTTGTAGAAGCTCTCCAAGCGGCTGATTCCCGCCAGGCACTCCGTGTCGGACGGCTCTTACTTCCCTACCGTCTGATCCCTGACGAAGAGGGGCTGTGCGACTTTGAGTACGAGGTGAGCGATGTGCAGGTGAAGCAGCTCGCCCTCCTCGTGCGCTCCCTCTCGGAGGCGCAAGGCATTCCTGATGGCATTATCGAGGCACTCCAGGCCCTTATCCTGACGGAGCCTGATCCTACGCTTTGGAAAGAGTATGCCGCGTGGGTGCCCGCGGAGGCTCAGGATCGTTTGCTCAAGCGACTGGCAGGGGCGCGTGAAGTGACACAGGCTCTCTTGGATATCTTGACGGCGAATCAGCGCTGGAGCGAGGCATGGAATGCGGCTCAGCGCTGCTACGAACCTGGAGTCCGAGAGAGTGTGGCGCGAAGCGTGGTCGCCCATCTTCCTGAACCTGTGCGCAGCTATGCCCGCACGACTGCCAATCCGATTATCGAGGGGAACAAATCCAGCCAGTACGACACGGCGGCTTTTTGGCTGGCACGGGAGCGCGATGCGGATATTGCACTCGGGGAAGGGAAGCGCTGGAACATGCGCTTGGCGCTGCTAAAAGAGCAAAATATCAGAAAGTACAAGCTGATGCCGCTACTTAAGGCACTGGAGCTGGCTCCCGAGGATGAAACGCCGCCGGTGGCCCCCACACCGCCCACAGAGCGCAAGCGGCTGGTTTTTAAAGTGAACTAGTCGGAGTGCTTCGTGGGAACATTATGTGGGGCGCAGCAGCGAGGAGTTCTCCGCCTTGCCTGCCTGGAGTGCGTACTCCCAGGCTTGCAGACCCGCATGGCTTTTGAGAGCGGCATCGGCTCCTGCGAGGCAGAGAAGCTGAACCTGCTCGGGCTCTGCGGCACTCGCTGCGAGCATCAGAGCGGTCATGCCGCGCTTGTCTTGGGTATTAGGACGGGCTCGGTTCTCTAGGAGCTGTAGCATGAGCTCCTGGCCACGAGCCGCCGTCTCTGGGCTCCCGTGCTCACAGACTTTCATCAGCGGGGTGCGTCCGCCTGCATCCAGAGTGTCCACGAAGAGGCCCCGCTGAATCAGCCCGAGCGTGGCTTCGATATTTTTATGTGTTGCCGCCAGATGCAGCAAGCTTGCCTCGCCCTGAAAGCGCGCTTGTAGGTTGCCTCCGTGGTCTAGTAGCCGAAAGAGGAGCTCGTAGCGACCGTCTTTGAGGACGGTTCCTAAGGCGCTGTCTGTGGGGGCAACGCCTGCCTTGAGGAGCAGCTCGACGCAGGCATCTGAGTACCACCAGATCGCCTGGTCCAGTGCTTCCGTGAGTCCCTGGGAGGGGCAGGCTCTCAGGAGCTCTTGGAGCAGATCGGGGCGCTGACACGCACAGGCCATGGTCACGAGGCTATGTTGGTGGAGATAGTCACGGGTCTTATAGGTACGGTCAGGGACGCGCCAGCGGATGGCTTGCAGTACGAGCGTGTCAAGGTCGAGGTCGTCGCCAGGGGGTGGAATCATTATTTACTTGCTCGCCATTCTGAGTGGCGGTATATAGTTTTACCAGAAAGTAGGAAAAATGAGCCCAGTAATTTTAGTAGATTGGATCCGTAGTTTTAGCAGAGCCTCTCAGTGGGATCAGGTGGTTCGTAAGATCAACGATGACGAAACGAAGCTCTCACCGCTGACCGCCAACATCGGGGCAGGTCTGAGCGAGGGCAAGATCTGGATCGACCTGAAGTTCAAGGATGAAAACGATATCCCGATGCACCTGCGTGCCATGGTGGCGATTCCCAGTGGCAACGATGAGGTCTTTCTCAATGACATGGACACTCCCAAGACCAACGGTGGTATTGCGGTTCAGTTTCCCGTGCAGGTGAGGAACTTCAAGGCCAAGGCTCGCCTTTCCCTGCGCTTTGTCTACCACGAAGGCAACGACCGTGTCGAGTACCGCACGGATACTACCATTGCCTCGTCGTAGAGCTCTTTGTGGGCTGTGCCGAATATACCAGAGCTTCGTATCACCTGCATGCTTTTGTGAATCAGCAGTGCTGGTCGTTAGAGCGCTAACTTGACAGGAGCTCTGCGACACTCTGGTAGGCACGCTCTGGGGGGATGTTCGCCATTGCTCCATCCGGAGCGATCAGGCTGCGGTTACGCTCCCCGCGCCAGCTCCACTTCTGGGCAGGGGTTGGGCCAAAGAGCGCCACAGTAGCGGTTCCCAGAGCCGCTGCAATGTGATTGACACCTGTGTCGTTCCCAAAGAAAAGGTCTAAGTTTGCCAAGGCTCCCATGGTCTCCCGAAGCCCTGTCTTGCCTGTCAGGTCAGCGGCTACGGGGAGCGGGAGGCGCGCCTGGAGAGCCTCTGCAGCGGGACGTTCCTCTGGTCCCCCGAAAAGCACTAGGCGTGCGTTATGCGTGTGAACCAGCCGCTCGGCGAGCGCGGCGAGGTACTCTAGTGGCCACTGTTTGTAGTCGTGTGAGGCTCCCGGTTGCAGGCCGATCAGTGGGCCTGCGCCGGGAGGAAGAATCCCTGCCCCCTGCTGACGCTCCTGTTGAGTGAGGTAGAGCCGGGGGCAGGAGTCGTAGCTCCCCGGCAGAACCGCCCGGAGTAGGTCCAGAGCGCACTCTGTCTCAGGACGCTCCTCCTGGTAGGGGATTCGTCGGGTGAGTAGCAGGCCGCGCCCCTCTGTGTTGAAGCCGATCCTGTCCTGTGCTCCCATTCTCCAGGCAACCAGAGCCGCCCGTAGTGAGCGATCAACGACAAACGCCTGCTTGGGACGATTCTGGCGCAGCTCTCCCGCCCGCTGCCACGCCGCCTGGAGCAGGCGACGAGACCCTGCACGGCTCCTCTCCGCAGTTCCAGAACCATAGGTAAGTAGCCGATCCACGGCGGGGTGGTTCTGTAGCAGCTGGGCGGCACCCGCTCCCGTCACCACCACCTTTTCTGAGCCTGGGTAGCACTCATCAAGAGCGCTCAGAAGCGGGGTGGCGACGATAGCGTCCCCAAGAAATCGGTGTTTGAGAAGAACTACAATCATATAGGAAGTGAGCGGGTCAGAAAGTGCCTAGTTTAGGTGGAAAGTGCCCTGGTAATTGTACATCAGAACACCGGGAACAGGCTCGTTTATGTTGTCGAGCACGGGGCCGCCATTTGTGTTCACCGCATTGGTACGTGTCTGAACGGCCAAGGGGAAAAAGACTCCCTGAGGGATCCCGGTTCCTATTGCATTGGTATTGATCTTAGCCCACTTGGCATGTCCATCTGCATAGAGGAAGTTTCCTCCGCCTGCATGACGATTGACATCATCGAGGTCAGCTTGGTCAAAGAGGATATTGGTAGGACGTGGTGCTGCGGGAAGCGGGATGGTGACCAGAGGGCTGGCGATAGGGGCTGGCCCCTGCCCTATATTGTTGTAGTTAATGACTCGATTGACCGCGTGGCCGACGTTTAATCGAAGCTGGTTAATAGGCTGGGTTCCTATCAGAGAGCCTGTGGACGGGCTACTTTCAGCGATAATAACCGTTTGCGCCGGAGCCGTAAAAGATGCCTGCGACTGTGCCACGGCTAGATCATTGAGCATGTACCCGACAGCCGCGGTGGCAACGGCGGGGCGCTGGGCTGCTGAGGGGCAGTTGATCAGCTGACCATTTTTGATGTAGGGATCGAGTAGGCTTGGAACCTGCACGCCCGCAGGAACAATCGCAATTGGCACATTGACGCCACCGATTATATTCGCGCCCCAGTGCTGAGGAAGGACAACGGCTCCTACTTGGACTGCACCCACAGCAACAGGATACGTTTCATCGTAGTCCTGGGTATACATCATTATAGACGTCCCCAACTGTTTTTGATTGGAGAGGCAGCTTGCGGAGCGTGCCTTTTCTCGTGCCTGCGCAAAAACAGGGAAGAGGATCGCAGCCAGAATGGCAATAATCGCAATCACAACAAGAAGCTCAATGAGCGTAAATCCACGTGGACGTAACTTTGTAAACGACATGGTAAAACCTTTCTGAGGGAACCGGCTTTTTTTGGCGCGGGGCATGGTTTCCTAACTATTAAGAATATACTATGAATCACGAAACAAAGTTCCTGATTTAAGAATCTTGTTTTTAATATTTTTTTCATTTATCTTTTCGCAAAAAGAAAAAGGCTGAGTGACAGGAAGCAACTCAGCCTGAGAGAGGGGCAGGGGGTGACTATACCAAACGTGTCCGCAGGTAGCTTAGTAAGTCGGCGATGGCGATGCGCTCTTGGGCCATCGAGTCTCTATCGCGCACGGTGACGGTGTCGAGAAGCTCCGTGCCACCGTCTTTGGACTGCCCGAGGGTGTCGTAGTCCACGGTGATACAGAACGGGGTTCCGGCCTCATCTTGCCTGCGGTAGAGCTTGCCAATCGCTGCCGTATCGTCGTAGACCACGCGCATCCCGAGCTGGTTTTGCAGGTCTTTCTTGATCGCTTTGGCTTTATTGACGATATCGGGCTTGTTCTTGGCCAGTGGTAGAACCGCCACTTTGATCGGGGCCAGCGCGGGCTTGAGGCGCAGCACGACGCGGATATCGTTCTTTTCCGCATTGACCACTTCTTCGTCGTAGGCCTCGCAGAGCGCGGCCAGCACGCCACGATCTACCCCAGCGGCGGGCTCGATCACGAAGGGGACAATGTGCTTGTTGGTCTCATGGTCGAAGTAGGTCAGCTTCTCGACGGAGTGCTCGTTGGGGGCAACCGTACTGGTGAGTCCTAGTGTGTCGTTGGCGCGGCTGTGCGAGCCGAGATCAAAGTCGCCCCGATTGGCGATTCCCTCTAGCTCATCGAAGCCCAGGGTCGGGAAGTTGTAGAGGATATCCACCGTGCGGCTGGAGTAGTGCGCCAGCTTGATATGCTCAAAAAGCTGGATCTTCTCGCGGTCGAGGCCCACGACATTCACCCACCAGTTGATATGGTCTTCAATCCACTCCGTGTGGAGCGCGGGGGCGTTCTCGGGCTTGACAAAGTACTCGATCTCCATCTGCTCCAGCTCACGAACCCGGAAGATAAAGTTGCGGGGCGTGATCTCGTTGCGGAAAGACTTGCCCTGCTGCGCAATTCCAAAAGGTAGTTTGCGGTTGGTGGAGTCCAGTACATTCTTGAAGTTGACGAACATCCCCTGCGCGGTCTCGGGGCGCAAGTAGGCAAAGTTCTCGTCGTCGTTTACTGGCCCGACTTGGGTCTTGAACATTAAATTGAACGTGCGCGGCTCAGTCCAGTCGCCCGGCTTGCCGTCCAGCGCGTCCACCACTTTGGCGGCCTTGAGTGCGGTCTGGGCCTTTGCGGGGTCGCTGAGCAAGGCATCGACAAAAATGTCCATGTCCGGGTCGCGGGTAATTCCAAAGCTCGCCGCAATCGCGTCCAGTGTCTCGGTCGTCTGCTCCTTGAGCAAGTGGTCGAAGCGGTAGCGCTTCTTGGTGAGCTTGTTGTCGATCAGCGGGTCGGTGAAGCCTTTCTCATGGCCGGAGTAGCGCAGGACGTAGCGGTTGGTCAGCAGTGCCGTCTCGATGCCCTCCATATCGTCGCGCTCGTAGACATTGTGCTTCCACCAGAGCCGCTTAAGGTTATTCTTCAGCTCGACACCCAGTGGGCCGTAGTCGTAGGTTCCCTGGAGGCCGCCGTAGATCTCGGAGCCGGGGAAGATAAAACCGCGTCGTTTACAAAGAGAGATGATCTGATCAAGGGAAGTAGCAGGCATAGCGGATTATTGTATCGTAGCCGGAAGCACTCAGTCGCCCGGACAACGAGTGTCCGGGCTTAAAAGGGCTACGGCTGCCTTCGCAGCCAAACCAAATTTATTGGGCACACAGGTGCCCGTAGCCCTCTTAAGCCGCTGGATTTATCCGACGGCGACTTTGGGCCTAGCTCCCGAACACTTCCTCATAGATGGGATTGGGAAATGGCGCGGTGTATAGTTCGGTGCCATCGAGGCCAAAAGAGAACGCGAGGTAGGAGAGCTGGCCGTTCTTGTAGATCACGTTCTGGAGCATGTGGTAGACGCAGCCACGGACACTCCTGTTGAACTCGGTGTCGTTGAACTGGTAGCGCGCTTCATCGAGCTTCTCGGCAGGCATGGCCCTCAGCATTTCGTCCCAGCGCTTTGCCTCGGTCTCTAGCTCGGCGATAAGCGCGGCTTTGTCTTCGGGCGCATCGGGGACGCGGGCGTGCTTGCTTGCATCAGGCTCCTCGATATGCATGCGGTCGCAGATCAGCCACTGCCAGGTGTGGGTGACGAGCGTGCGGCCTGTGGGTGCGGCGGGGTTGTAGGTAAAGTCGAACTGCTCGTCGGACATCCGGCTGGCCCAGCGGTGAATGCACTTCAGGTGTCCGATTAAGTTGCCGTGTGCTTGCTCTAAATCTGGTGTCATATACCATCCTCCGGTTTATCTGCATCAGGTGGCTTGGGGCCGATGGTCATGATCCAGCGAACATCGAGTGCCTCCCACTCGTAGATTGCACCCTCGCCGCCGCCATTCCAGTAGCGATTGCCCGTGGAGGAGAGCTCTCCATCGGGGCTATTGCGTCGCGCTGTCCAGGTCTGGTTTCCGGCGGGGTCATTGACAATGATTCGCTTGTTGTCGGAGAGATAGCCGCATGCGGTCATCAGATGCCCGGCGGGGGTCACACGCGTCCCTAAGATCACCGGTCGGCCTGCGTTTAGCTCGGCTCTCACCCGCGCAAACGTGGCTTTTTCGTTGTAGAGAATCGCCACACCTGGGAAATCGGGCTTGAGGTAGGCGAGCATCTTGGCGTGTACTGCGCCCGAGTTGGGCTCACAGACCGCATCGTCAATCTCTTTGATGTAGCCGCCCCAGGCATTGGTGTGGACGTAGGAAGACGTGATCGCAACGGGCTTGGCGGGGCGCTTTCCCAGGCCCGCCAGCAGCATGATCATGGAGCAGGGGCCACAAGAGCCCGCGCCGTCAAAGTCGTCGGGAGAGTCCCATACCTGCATGACATAGGGGAGCTTGAGCTGCACCACCGGCGCTGCCCAGGGAAGAGGCGCGACATCGCCAAAGTGCCACGGCGCGGGTGGGCCGGTGGGGGCGCTCCGGCCCCAGGCAAGTTTTTCGGCCGAGGGACGGGTCACAGCAATCTTGGGGAAACGTCTTTCGCCGCCTGAGGCCAGTGTGTCCAGAACCTGGTTGGCATAGGCATGGCTCGCCGCGCCCTCTTTGCCCGTGCCGTAGCGCCCTAGAGCATAGAACCAGCACTCCAGGATATTGCGCCCGTCTTCGAGCCGCCCATTGCCCAGGATCGGCGCACGGTTCCAGCAGAGATAGAGCTTTCGCGCGAGCTCCTCAATGTCTTGTGCGGTGCGGAGCTGCTGCCAGCGCCCTTCATGCCAGGCAAGAGCCTGCAAGAGCGGGGTGGGAATACGCCAGCGGCGAGCCGCATCGTCGAGGAGTGCTGGTACAGAGAGCATGGGCTATTTTACCGGTAAAATGCTTTATGCGTGTTCTCCAGAGAGTTCTGACAGGCCCCGATGAGTGTCACTACTTGCCCGAGCGGCAGGCGACTATGGAAAACCTGGTGGTGGCGCAGCTTAGCCCGGAGGAGTACGAGCAGAAAATGAATGAGGGCTGGCGCAAGTTTGGCCCCGTGCTCTTTCGTCCGGTCTGTGAGGGCTGCCAGGAGTGCCGCCCGATTCGGATCTCGGTGGCGGAGTTTTCCCCGAGTCGCTCACAGCGGCGGGCGCTGGCAAAAAATGAGGATTTAGAAATACGCCATGCTCGCCCCACCGTGGATGCGGTGCGCTTGGCACTCTACAACCGCTATCACACCGCACAAGAAGTCGCCAAAGGCTGGCCTGAGGTAGAGAAATCTGCTGAGGACTACGCTTTCTCGTTTGTGCACAATCCCCTTCCTGCGGTGGAGATCAGTGTCTGGGAGAAAGACATGCTCCGTGCCGTTGTGCTCACGGATATCACGCCCAACACCGTCTCGGGAGTCTACCACTACTACGAGCCCGAGTGCGAGGAGCGCAGCATTGGGACTTTTGCGATGCTTCAGACCATCGCGCTTGCCCGCCTGCTCCAGAAGCCTTGGGCCTATTTTGGCTACTGGGTCGCCGCTTGTCCAAGTCTTTCCTACAAGTCGAATTTTAAGCCTTGTGAGATAATCAACACGCAGGGCCAGTGGGAATCTTATAAACCGTAAAATTACTAGGTTTTTACAAGCGGTTTTACTGGGTATAATGACGGGTAGTCTACTGACTAGGGTTCAGAATATTAGAATGAAAAATAAAATCTCTCTTGCGCTCGTCGCTGGTCTGGTGCTTGCTGGCAGTGCCCAGGCTCAGATTGTCTACTCCAACGACTTTGAGGCTACCACGGGAGGTTTCACGGCGGGTTCTCTTGTGAGCCATCCTAACACCGCCGACCCATCCGGAGCGGCCTCACAGTTCTTGGGGCTTTTTTCCGATAACTCCAGTACAAGCCTGACGCTCAGTGGACTGGTTCCCGGTGACTTGTACAATCTGACTTTGGATCTTCTGGTTAAGGGGTCTTGGGATGGAAATGATAGCTCTGTAGGACCCGATGTCTGGCGTGTGACGGCGGATGGTGGCATTTTAGCAGAGACGACTTTCTCCAATGTTAGTGGATCCGACCAATCGTTTTCGTCGAATGGCTATATTGGCATGGCGAGCTACGCGCCGGGCACCGATGCGGAGTTTAGCAACGCCGATGTCTATGGCATCTTTGATGGCTATGCTCTCTACAAGTTCGATGGCGTTTCTAACCCGCAGCTTGAGTTCACGGCGGCCAGTGACACGGTCACTCTGGACTTCGCGGGACACAACCTTCAGGGTGTGCCGGATGAGTCTTGGGCGATAGATAACGTGGTGGTATCGGGACGCGGTAATGCGATCCCAGAGCCTGGGACGCTTGCTCTGGTCGGCTTGGGGGCGCTTGCTCTCTTGCGCCGCCGCCGTAAGTAAACGTAAACGTGACGGCTGATTTTCTCATAACGGATGCCCGTGTCGTAGATGGCACGGGCAATCCGTTTTTTTATGCCGATGTGGCTGTGACAGGGAAGCACATTATCGCCGTCACGGCACCGGGCCACTTCCCACGCGAAAATGCGGGGTGTGTGCTTTCGATGCCGGGGAAAGTTCTCTGTCCGGGCTTCATAGACATTCAGAGCCACTCCCTCCATCCCTATCTGACCGATGGGCGAGGGCTCTCAAAAGTCACTCAAGGCGTCACGACGGAGATCTTAGGCGAGCTCTGGACACCTGCGCCCTTTGGCGGACGGCGCGTTGAGCGGCAGACGAGTGATGCTCCCACTTGGCGGCACTTCTCTGACTGGCTCAAGCACTACGAGACGCGCGGCGTTTCTGTAAATGTCGGGAGCTTTGTGGGCGGTGGCAGCGTTCGTGAGTGGGCCTGTGGTTGGGATGCTGCTGCGCCCACCGATGACCAGCTAGAGCAGATGCGCCGTATAACGGCGGAGGCGATGGAAGAGGGGGCCTTTGGGATTGCGCCCGCGCTGATCTACCCGCCTGACTCCTACTCCACCGACCACCAGCTCACCGAGTGCGCTAAGATCGTCGGGCGCTACGGCGGGGTGTATATCGTCCACTTGCGTTCTGAGGGTGATGGGTTTCTGGAGAGCATCGAGGCCACGGCGCAGCTCTCTGAAATCTCGGGCTGTCCGGTGGAGATCTACCACCTCAAAGCCTCGGGCGAGCGCAACTGGAGCAAGATGCCCCGCGCGATCGAGCGCATTCACACGCTACGCGAGCAAGGCATCGATATCACGGCGGACATGTACCCCTATGTCGCCAGCGGTACTGGGCTCTCGGTTCTCATCCCGACTTGGGCACACGAAGGCGGCAAGCTCTACGAGAACCTAGCCGACCCGGCCATCCGTCGCCGTATCTACGAGGAGATGATCGCACCCCAAGCCGCGACCGGCGATTTTGCCAGCAGTGACCGAGGGGGCCATGTGATGCCGCTGGGCTTTCTCAAAGAGGAGAACAAGCGCTTTAGTGGGTTGCGCCTCACCCAGATCGCCGAGCTACTGGGCTACGACTGGGCAGAGGCTGCCTTGAAGCTACTGCACTCAGAAAACCAGCGCATCGGCACGGTGTTTTTCTCGATGTGCGAGGAGAACCTGAGGCTCCAGCTCCAGCAGCCCTGGATCAAGATCAGCACCGATGCGGGCGGCCTCGACCCCACCACCCAGACCACCCCCGTGCATCCCCGCGCCTACGGCACCTATCCCCGCGTGCTGGGTAAGTACGTCCGCGAGGAGCGAGTTCTCACGTGGGAAGACGCCATTCGCAAGATGACCAGCGCCGTCGCCGAGCGCCTGCGCATCCGTGACCGAGGGCAAGTCCGTGAAAACTTCTTCGCGGATCTGGTGATCTTAGATCCTGCCACAGTGACAGACCGGGCGACTTTCATGGATCCCCACCAGCTCTCTGTCGGCATTGAGTGGGTCTTTGTCAACGGCCAGCCGGTCGTCACGAATGGTGTTCACACGGGAGCCATACCCGGCAAGGCACTCTTTAACGCACTTTAGCGGGCTTATTGGGGACTTCTGCCGGGCGCACAAAGTCGGTGTCTAAGAGCGGGACATTGTTCCGGAGCTGAGTGAAGGTAAAGACCAGCTCCAGCTCTTTGGTTTTCTGGCGCATCTGAAAAGGGGTCTTGACACCCTCGGTTAGTCGCCAGTCGCTGGTGTAGGTCGTGGTGCTGAGCTTGCCCTGGGGACTCTCCTGAACTTGATCTGTGCGTATCAGAAGCAGTGTCGTGGTGTCGTGGAACTGGATCATAGGCGCACTGCCATCTTTGGGCCAGAGGCGCAGCTTATAAAAGCTTGCTGCCCCGACTTTGGCAACCCCGAGATTCTCCACTTTTTTGAAGTAGCTTCGCCAGTTTTGTGGGGCGTTTGTCTGGAGCGCCTGAAGCTTAAGCTGCGCGAGCTCTGCGCCCCGAAGAATGCGTAGACCCAGATTTGGATCTCGTGACCAGCCCTCTTTGCCATCGAAGCCCAGGGAGACCTCTCCTTGCGTGGGCAGAAGCAGGCGCATCAGGAATTTGTTGGGCGCTTTGGACTTGATCTCTACCGTACCACGGGTCGCTTGCCCGACAAATGCGACTGTCCCTGAAGCCACGGCGCTGGTGATTTTGGCGTACGCTGCGGCTCCTCCTGTGTTCTTGAGGAAGCCATCCAGCACTTGTTCTGCTGTCAGTTTGGGCTTGAGAAGAACTTCCGGTTTGGGTTTTGGTGGGGGGGAAGGTTTTGCCAGGAGACGTTGCATCCTTGCATGATACCGTAAAGCTATTGACAAACAATAGTTCTTTTTGTTATTTTTACGGTGTAAGTTCAAACGCCATTGACAGTTACTAACACACGGGGTTATAATGCCCCGCATACGGAGTGCAGATAACCATCATTGAGCATATTTTAAGCGTCCGCGAGCGAATCGCGGTGGCGGCAGGTCGTGCGGGTCGGTCGCCAGAAGAGATCACATTAGTCGGTGTTAGTAAGCGTCACCCTGCGGAGGCTGTGCGTGCGGCATGGGAAGCAGGCGTGCGTGAGTTTGGGGAGAACTATGTTCAGGAGGCTCGTGAGAAGCGTGCTGCACTGGAGGATCTTGTCGGGCTCCGCTGGCACTTGATTGGGGGACTGCAGTCCAATAAGGCGCGGCTTGCCGTATCGCTTTTCGATACCGTGCAGACCGTAGACCGGCTCTCGCTGGCGCAGGCGCTTTCGCTTGAGGCAGAGAGAAACCAAAAAGAGCTGTCGGTGCTGGTAGAAGTCAACCTCACGGGAAGTGCGATCCGTGCAGGGGTGGCAGAATCAGAGACACAGGCACTCTGTGAGCAGGTAGCGGCTCTGCCCTGCCTACGACTGAAGGGACTGATGGGAATGGCTCCTCTGTGTGAAAATGCCGAGGGGGCGCGTCCCCATTTTTCTCGTCTACGAGATCTTTTTGAGGCACTTCCGGGTGAGAATCGGCAGGTGCTTTCTATGGGAATGTCGGGAGATTTTGAGGCGGCGATTGCGGAAGGGGCAACACTGGTGCGGATTGGGACGGCCCTTTTTGGTGAGAGACCACCACGGAATTAGTTTTATTAAATAACAAAGTTTGTGAGGAGCGAGGAACAATGTACAACGCCTATGAGCGTGAGGACGAGCAAGAAGAGCCGGTGGGGAGCAGCTTTAAAGACCGGCTAAAGACCCTCTTTGGGCTACGAGCCCCCGCAAGTGAGCTGGAAGATGAGGATGGTTTCGACGATCCTGAGCCTATATCGCGGCGCAGCTCACGATCGGTTCCCCCGGCCACGGTTGTCACTGCGCCGGCTACTGCCACTATGACCACCCGTAACACCACCTACCGACTCTCCAGCGTCCGCGATGGCTCGATCAATATCATGCCCGCGTCGTCGTTTGCCGATGTTCAGAAGGCAGCGGATCGCCTCAAGCAGGGTGAGCCACAGATCCTGAACCTGGAGAAGACCCCGCCCGAAGTCGCAGAGCGGCTGATTGACTTTCTCAATGGCGTGACGTATGCATTAGATGGCTATGTGGAGAAGATTGCGGAAGGGGCGTACTTGTTCACCCCAGCCAATGTCATGATCCACGCGGATAAGCCCGGCGAGCAGCCCAAGCCCTTCTTTGATCGGCTCTAGGTGAAGCTCGCGGCGATTGGGACGGGAAAGCTCGGTAGCGCGATTCTGCGTGGCTGGGTGACCTCGGGGCAGCTCCTCCCGGCAGAGCTTACTCTGCCGGGGAGGTTCTCGGGCGTAGCGCTGGCAGCGGAGCTAGGTGCACGGGTGATGCCCACCAATCGTGAGACGGTGGTAGGAGCCGAGGTGCTCTTGCTCGCCGTCAAGCCCTACCAGCTCGTCTCGGTTCTCACCGAAGTGCGTGAGGCGCTGACACCGGAGTGCCTCATCATCTCCGTTGCGGCGGGAGTTCCTACGAGCACGCTGGAGGCCGTTCTTTCTGAGGGCCAGCCGGTTCTTCGTGTCCTGCCCAATACCCCGGCGCAGATCAGTGCATCAGCGTCGGCACTCTGTCGCGGTAAGTCTGCAACAGACTCCCATGTGGCCACGGTTTCGCGCCTCTTCTCCGCGCTGGGACTCTGTCTCGAAGTGGCGGAGAGCCAGATGGACGCCGTCGTGGGGGTCGCCGCCTCAGGGGTTGCCTTTGTCTATTTATTTCTAGAAGCCCTCACCGATGGGGGCGTTCGAATGGGCCTGCCACGCCCTGCCGCGCGCCAGCTTGCCGCCCAGACACTGATCGGCGCGGGACGCATGGCGCTAGAAACCGGTCAGCACCCAATGGAGCTTAAAGATGCTGTCACGACACCGGCAGGAA
>Ga0315904_10003379_pt1 | contig 23494 bp, 21 predicted proteins | sample LakEriMetagenome_6_FD_203529 | JGI IMG/M metagenome (GOLD analysis project Ga0315904, IMG submission 203529) | Freshwater fungal communities from buoy surface, Lake Erie, Ohio, United States - Buoy 12 MA120 | ecosystem: Environmental > Aquatic > Freshwater > Lake | place: USA: Lake Erie, Ohio... | reverse complement strand
AAACAGTAGCAACGCGCCTTCCGCCCATGCCCCCAGTACGGCCGCACCCGCTGCAGCGACGATCATCAGAAAATCAATTTCAAACTTGCCCGCACGTATCTTCGCGAATGCCTCTGTGACCGTGTAGGGCCCGAAAAGTCTGTTTCGTTCGTGCTTGATTGGCAGACGGAGGAACGCGCTCGCTCATCATTGATAATCTACCACGCTACCAATTTGGGCTTAACTGCCAATTCCTTGTCTTCGCTTTCCGGCCTGTCACTAAAGCGTACCGTTGACATTTGGGAACAGCGAAATGCGACGATAGCTGAAGCAGAGGTTATTGCTCGCGCTCTCCGAATTTCTCTCCGAGACTTAATTGGAAGCGAGCCCGATACAGGAAACGGTATTCGGGTCGAATTTAAGAAAAACTCGTTCGTTTGGCGTGAAAACAGTGCTCTCCCCTTCTATGAGTATCGTAGATTGGCAAACTCAAACGCACTTGGAACGACAGCGGGACTAGAACTGACGCCTTTAAGACCGCTATCCTCTTTGGCAACTGAAGGCGAAATGGTGCATGGACTTCACGAGTATGGTTATGTCATTGGGAAATCGCCTGTTGAATTTGAATGGATCACTTCATCCGGTCCGGTCCGCAAAACACTGAACCATGGTGATTCGTTATACGTTAGCCCCTTCGTGCGTCACCGATTTGGTACTTTGGACAACAGCCACGATGCGAAGATTGTTATACTTAGAATCCCTGGGAAGATCGGCGGCGACCAATTGGTTGAGGCGTCAATCTTCGGCGAACAAACAATCAGACGTTTAATCACAGACGACAAACAATGGTTCAATCCTTAGAACGGGAACTCATGAATACTTTATCGAATCCATGCCGTCGTGTCTTTCTCCTGCTCTCGCTACTTGCCTTTACAAACGGGTGCACAACGCAGGAGAGTCCTCCATTGAAAATTGGAGTGGTCCCCGCTCAAACAGAAGGGGAGATGGCAAAGGGAATGCAGCGACTTCAAGATCTGCTCGCAAAAAAACTGGGGCGTGAAGTCAAGGTCGAGGTTTACCCAGAGTACAACGGGGTTGTCGAGGCCCTAAACTACCAAAAAATCGACGTTGCCTTCCTTGGTCCCTTCACATACGTGGTCGCTAATAAAAACTCCGGGGCTAGGGCAATTGTTACTCAACTGATCAATGGGGAACCGTACTACTTTTCCTACCTGATCGCTCCTGAGAACAGCAAGCTTCAATCGATTGACGATTTAAAGGCATCACCTGCGGAACTCAGAGTGATGTTTGGAAGCATCAATTCAACATCAGGATGTCTAGTTCCGTCCGCTGCACTGAAAGAATTGGAGTTGTATGTGGATGAAAACCACCATAGCTTCAAAGAAGTCAAGTTTGGTGGATCGCATGATGTCGTTGCTTTGAGTATTCAAACTGGCGCTGCGGATGTTGGGGCAATCGATAGCGCATTGTTCGATTCGTTCGTTAGGTCTGGGAAGATCGATGCAAGCAAGATTCGAGTCATTTGGAAAAGTGAACAGTTATTCCAATATCCTTGGGCTGTTAGGAGTGGATTGGATAGCACTCTTGAAAAGAAAATCCAAGAAGCATTCCTTACAATCAATGATCCATTAGTCTTTGGGGCTTTTGAGGGTGCTACCAAGTTCGTCAAATGCGCTGATGATGACTACGACCAAATACGAGAGATCGCGAAGAAACTGGGGAAGCTTTAGATGATCAACAAACAGCAGAACTTGAAAAAATCTTTCGTTTCTTTCTCGAATAACCAGTTTGGCAAAGGAGCGCTCCCAAAGACAACTACTATTCACGAAATTCAATCTAGGCTAGTAGCAGCGAACTTCGATACGTTCGCCCATAACAAAGACACGCCAAGTTTCATAGAACAAACCGAACCTTGGGATAAAGACGTCTTTCGTTCAAAACTTGCCCCTTCTGTGATTAATATCTTTTGCATTGATTTGGGTTGCGTTAGATCAACATCAAATCCCGAAGCCGCAATCGGCTCGGTCATTGAGTTTGGTGCAGCTATCTTCGCATTTACATACCTTAAGGTTCCGCTTTTTGGCTATGTGTTGGAAGCCGACTTGCACTGCAGTCAGACCCCGCCTTGGAAAATTCAAGATGAATGGAAGAAATATTCGAGTAAGTATGTAGACGCAGCGATCGAACAGACCAAGGGTAATTTGTCTCATTCTTACGTCCTGGAACTTCCGCCTGAGTACAAAAGAATTTCCGACCCACAGCTAAATCTAGCTTTGCTTAGAAAACTCGCAGTTTTACGGAAAAAAGTCGATGCCTCGATGATCAGTTTTAAAGACGTTGGGACTGATCGCCCCAAGATTGTAGTTTGGTTCGCCAAGAGGCCGGATTGTAATTCGTCGGAATGCTCAAATTTGTTGAATAATCAATCGCAATTGAAGGGCTTCGACGAAATCGGGATCGATGAGACAAAGGCGAATGAATTTACGAAATTCGTTGAAAGCGAATTACCTGAATATCGTGGATTTAGGCAAGAGTATGCCAAATACTTCCCGTCATCTGAGTCGTTTGCGTCGAGTATTAATCCAGACAAGGAAATCGCAGAGAAAACGAACTCGGTTAAAGCGATAGAAAACGTCAAAAAGGAAATAGTTGGATGTGATCATTTAAAGCATTTTATTAATAATAAAGAATTGCCACTACTCGTGCTTGGGCCATCCTTGTTTCGTAACGAGAACCATTTTCATGATTCTGAATTTGCTCCAATGAGTTGGTCGTCCCTCCTGGAAGCGGCGCATGCATTTGAATCGAAGAGTCACCCTGGAATTTCTGAGTTCATCGGTCAGGTCGGTGAAGAACCCCTGCGGCAGTTCAGGCAGGAAACCGAACGACTATCTGAATTGCACCCACGACTCGCCATTCAAATGCTTTCGCAAGCGTTTAACTGTAGTGATACTCATCGACGACTGCTGAGAGCCATTGTTGCAGAGGCCTCTCGTATTGAATCAGAACCGCCCCGACCCCATATCACGGTTCTTCAAAAACTGTTGGAACTACCTTTCAAAGCGGTAATATCTCTTTGCGGCAGCACGTTAATCGAAAAAACTATATGCGAGTTCAATCCGAGGAAGGATTGGAAGATTATTCGATATCGAGACTCTGAATGGAATAGCGCTCAGCCTGTTCAATCCATTCGCGGCGCGTTCAGCGATCATTCGCCCTTGCTCCTTTATCTCCATGGCGCAGGCGCTCGTAATGCGGTTGAAGTAAATGGAAGATTGTTGACATGCGAGTCGGAGATTCGGTTAGCTTATCAAAGCAAGTCCGTCTCGCAACTGCTCCATTATATTTGGGCTAGTATGCCGGTATTTTATTATGGATTTAGAAAAGACACAGAATGGTTTGAGATTGTAGCAAATGAAATCCTTGAGTGGCGTGGACGCCATCCTAACAAGCCTCATTCATGTGGAATTCTATGGAAAGCAGCTAGTCCTAGGGGACAGAATCTCGATGCGCATATCGTCAGGCATTTCTTAGATCGATTCAACGTCCAAGCTTGCCTCGTCGAAGACTCTGACGTTTCTGCTCGACACATCGCGAACTCTGTTATACCGGCCTCCAAAGCACAGCAGACTAAGCGACAGGCATCAAGTGAGATTAGAATTGGAGTTGTTCCGACAAGCAATGACCCTGGCTTAGAGACCATTAAAGTCGCACTGGAGAGGTTAGTAGGCAATGCCTCAAGGGCAAGGTCCATTGTAAATACGTCTCTCAGCGACTACGATAGTGTGGTAAGAGAATTAATTGACGGCAGACTCGAGCTAGCATATATGGGATGGGGAGCTTTCAAGACATTGCCGAAAGACGGATCGTTTGAGGTCATCGCGTGCCGCAAAGGCTATGCAAACAAAGATGACCCTACGTACAAGTGCTTGCTGATTGGGGCAACGGGAGGTTCGGCTGTACATGGTAATGCGGTCGATTCGTTTATGCGTGACATATTCGTCGATCCTCGGTTTTGTACCGACTATCGGGAAATTCTGCAGCGAATTGAAGAAGCAGCAAGTAAGATCACGATCGCATTCACGGATGATTTTTCGACCTCAGGATTTATTGAGCCAAATCAATTACTGCGTAAGATTGGAGTTGGCCTACATGATTGGGGCGCAGTAAAGTTCCTTCGATCACACGATCAGGCGCGACAGGCTCTTTTCGAGAATGGGCATAAAGAAATATTTGGATCGAACGGTGCAATTATTGCAACCGATGGAGATCAATTGTTTAAATATGCACAGCAACGAAAAAAAGAACGCAATCAGATAAAATGGACGGATTATAGGGGGATTCTCGTTAAGAAATGTGCACAGTATCCGTGGGTCGTTTCAACAAGCGTAGAAAGCGATATTAGACGAAAAATCCAGCAAGCAATTTGTTCGATTAATGTTGATGAAGCTGGAATGGTCTCGACGGCTGGCGATTCGATTTTGGATTTTTTTGGAGGAACAGGGTTTCAACCGTGTAGCGTCGACGCACTGAGGGAGGCAGAGAGCGATGCCGGAAAAGACTTCAACCATGATATTGATTTAGAGAAGGAATTCGAATGAAGCAGATATTGCTCTTGGTTGCCTTCTTGGGCCTTACATTCGCTTCGCTCGATTTGCTTGAGATCTCCATTTCAACTGCGGATTTTTGGAACGCGGGGCAATTTCTTCGACGATGGTTTCCGCCGAACTGGACCATCGCCGGCTCCATGTTCTTCCAAGGCGTATTGACACTTGCTACGGCCTATTTGGGAACTACTTTCGCGATCATTGCTGCATTGCCATTGAGTCTCATGGCAGCGCGCAAAACTTCGTCAGGTTGGTGCCCGGTTCCAATTGTTAGAAGCCTGATCAGTGGGTTTCGATCTATTCCAGATATCGTTATCGGTTTAGTCGCATTAACTGTTGTTGGTCCTGGACCAACAGCCGCTATTATCGCACTATCCGTTCACAACTGTGGTGTGATTGCCAAGCTGTTATCAGAGCGAATTGATGAGTCGCCTCCTGGCCCCTACGAAGCTCTGCAAACTCTTGGCGTTCCAAAGCTGCATTCCATCATTTTCGCTCTGCTTCCTGACCTATCGCCGGCAATTGCTTCTCAGTACTTCTACCGATTCGAGGTGTCTATACGAAGCTCACTAGCACTTGGGTTTATTGGTAGTGGAGGGATTGGTCAACAACTATTGAACCATTTTCGAACCTTTGATTATCCCTCCGTTCTAATGGATCTCATAGTGATCATTTTCCTTGTGATTGTGGTCGACCTATTCAGTGCGAATGTCCAGCGTCGGATTGGACACGAAGCATGATTGAGTTTTGTGATGTTACGGTTAAGTTTCGGCAGCGGGGCAGTGCAATTGAGTTGTGTGCATTAAAACACATTAACGCAAAGATCGAATCCGGGCATTTTGTCGCCGTTATTGGCGGAAGTGGAGCTGGTAAATCGACTCTACTAAAATGCATCAACGGCACGGTTCTGCCATCCAAAGGAAGTGTTTTGGTCGATTCAATTGAAGTAAACCAAATGCATACACTAACTCTCCAAAACATGCGTCGTTCTATCGGTATGGTTTTTCAAGATCACCAACTTCTGCTCAGGGCGACAGTCCGTTACAACTTGCTTTCAGTCCTTCTTGCGGACTATTCGCTTCTTCGATCGATTGGCTATGCGTTGACCGGATTTCTCCCTGCACAAGATTTGGACCAAATCAGGAACTTGCTGCAAAAGCTGGCGTTGTCAGAAAAGATTGACCAAATCGTCAGAACGCTTAGCGGTGGACAGCAGCAAAGAGTTGCGATAGCTCGCGCTCTACTTCGGAAGCCCAAGATCCTACTTGCCGATGAACCGGTTGCGAGCCTAGACGAGAAAAACGCGAAAGAATTCCTCACGTTCCTCAAGCTAATGAATAACGAAGGCTTAACGGTTGTCGTAAGTTTGCACAACGTTGAACTTGCAAAAGAATACGCTGATCGTGTAATCGGAATGCGGTCAGGCGAGATCGTCTTTGACGGACCACCCCAGTTCCTCACCTCAAATGAAAGACAAAGAGTCTTTGCTTAGAGTCGTTGCACCTACTGGAACCTACAGCTAACGTTGTGTAGTTTGCGTTGCCAATACAGGTTCCAGTTTTTGTCACTTGACGCCGAAACTTGTTGCGGGACAAATCACTAAAGGACAAATCTCGCCTCGGAGTGAGCGCGAAGAAATCCTTTCAGTTCTTCTATCGCGGCCCGCTCCATCTCGCCCATAATCTCAATTTTCTCTGCGGGGTCCTTGGAAGTGTCAAATCGATCCAAAAGGTAGTGGATCTTGCCTGCGTAATCGTTGTACCGCTGTAGTTCCGCAGGTGCCGCCAGGCCGTCCTGGATGGCCCTCGTAGTGACATTCAAGATGAGCAATACGATGATCGCTGCTGGAAGCCAAAGCGTATTGGCAAACTCGAAATGAAAAAAGTGTCCTATTACAATCAACAAAGAACAGATCAAGGACGCCATAAGGCAGAACCACGCCATTCCTTGCATTCGCTCCTGCAGTAAGGCTGCAGGCCATTTTAGGATACTCAGCGGCTTGGCGGTCTGTTTTTCCAACTTGTAAGCCGCATAGTTATCCTGCTTTCTAAACCGCATCGACCTGTATGCTTTAAAAATCTTTTCTAGTAATGGGTTTTCTGGCGCAAATTTCGTCGGCTCGTCGTGAAACATGTGATAACCGGACTCTGGGTGCTCGACCATTAGCGTTAGATGACTATCTAAGGCCCGCGTCCACTCGTAAAGAAAAGCTCGGAACGCTTTGTCTCGCAAGTCCTGGTATTCTTTCGGCTGTTTGCAATTAGTGGAATCGCAGGACGACTCGATCTGCTTCCCACGACAGATGAACGATTGGAAGTGCCAAAGACGGAGGACTTCTGCCATCATTCGAGCCTCCAGCCACTTTTTTTTCTGCTTAGCCAGGAAGATGCCGCCTGCTGCGATCACAACGCCGAGGATTCCACCGACCTCGGCCCACCATAGTACATTAAACATGCTCTCCGGCGTTTTCTCGTTCGAACGAAACACCGGCGTGAGTGCCGATCCGATCAATGCCGCTGCAGCGAGAAACAGGGCGGTGAGCCCAACACGATGCACCCAAAGCTTTGCACTGTTGGCCACTCTATCGTACCGCAGGAACTCGACTCGCAAGGCCGGGTGGTCTAGTACATGGTATATCTCCGGGTATTCTGCCTCCGCCAATTGTTTGTCGTCCATGCTGACTAGCAGGTCACCGTTAAACTGGTGTTCCATATCCGGCGTCGTAACCGCAGTATCGCTTGTGAAAATGATTTTTCCTCCGCTTCCCGAGATTTGAGAATTCACCGTTCGCTTAAGAACGGCCCCGCGCTGCTTGATTTGTTGCCTCTTGCGATCTCTCTTGCTTTTCTTCGACATAGTGACTCACCGACTACCGCCAAGTAAGGCTTTGAGGTTGTCCCATGTCCATTTGTAATCCTTGACCAACGATTGGGCATTGGACTGCTTTGTACAAGATTTATCAATGTAAGTGGCGAGCAGGAAGTAGTCCTTTTTCTTTTCATTGGCGATCTCCAACTCTGCGGCAACCCCGGTCGCGGTGTTCGTAGATTCACCGCCCAGAACGATTACAACGTCAGTATTGTCCATTCGCCGCTGGACATTAACTTTCCAGTCACCGCTAAGGCACCCTTTCAGGGAAGCATTCTTAAAGTCAAAGAGACTGTCCTCAAGCTTAGCTTGGCCGGCAAACATGATTTTCGCTACTTCATCGCGATCATAGTCGTAACTGATGAATACGCGATTCTTCGCCATGATCTCTCCTTCTCCTTATTCGCTAAGGACCCCCAAATCCTCCTTAGTTTACCAGAAGAAAACCCTGCTGTCTACATACTATCCCTTAACCAAGTATACGCTGACTGATTGACACGGAATTGGCGAATGAAAAACTCCAAAGAAAACAATTGGTTGGAAAAAAATGGATCAAACCTCTTTGATTCGTTCGTGATTTATTTCAGCCGGAAGTGGCACACTTTTAGTTTTTTCCAAGTGATGCTTTAGCTGGCCTGTAAAGGTATGGTTTTCTGCTTGAGTTTTAGGTTCACTTCCTTGCGATGATGTCGAGCGAGTCGCAGTTTTAATGCTCGATTCGAATCCAACTCGTCCGGGTTGCCGCGAAAAGGGTCCATCCGGCATTATCGTGGGTCGAGATCCAACTCTCCACGAGCAAGTACCACACATGGCTCAAACGCTACGGAAAGATCAACGGCCATAACGGCAAAATACCACGGGACTGGTGGCTCGAAGAATGGGAGAAGCAAGCGATCCTTGACTTCCACGACAAACACCCACTCGAAGGCTACCGACGATTAACATTCATGATGCTTGACGACGACATCGTCGCCGTGAGCCCAAGCTCCACGTATCGAGTTCTCAAGAATGCAGGGCGTTTGGACCGTAGATCGTGCCCCCCAGCAAGAAAGGCACAGGCTTCATTCAACCAACGAAAATCCACCAAGAATGGCATATCGATGTCAGCTACATCAACACCGGCGGGACGTTTTACTTCCTGATATCGGTGCTCGATGGCTTCAGTCGATACATCGTTCATTCGGAGTTAAGTGAAACCATGAAGGAACTAGATATCGAAGTGGTCATAGCCAGAGCGATTGAGAAACACCTCGGAGTCAAGCCTCGAATTATCAGCGACAATGGCCCTCAGTTTATCGCCAATGACTTCAAGGCATTCGTTCGGGAATAAGGCTCTGCAGAGGTGCAACCTGAGCGTCGTGAAGTCCGAAGTCGGAATGCGGAGCGGTCCTTTAAGAGGATCTGCTCTCTTCCATTCCGACTTTGGCAATATGCGATAAACCTTCGACGCACGATGCGGCGAAATCCCCGTGCAGGATGCACTCAAACTTAGTTAGCTATGAGGCGGTAGATTCCACTTGCCGGTGAACCAAAACACAATGACACAAATCACTTTCATGTCGCTAATCCTGCATGGCGTATTGATCGTACCGAATATTAACTGCAAGTCATTGATGATGGTCGATTTCATTCTCGCTTTTTGCGGCCATAATCAGGTCAAACATTTCGCCAAGGCTTTCCACTACATACGTTGGCGCTGCGGATCGCAGTTGCTTTTCAGTTTGCGCTCCAGTGGTCACACCGAATGTCATTCCACATCCGGCATTCCTCCCTTCTTCAATGTCAATTGCGGAATCACCTATTTTGGCAACGGATTGGCTTGCTTGCACACCGGTCTGTCGCATCGCGAGCCAAATCATGCCAGGATCCGGGCGACCGTTATCAACATCACTTGCAGTGACCAATCCATCAATGTCTTTACCCACGTCCCAGCCAATCTTCGCAATCAGGCATTCTGCAGTGGTTCGATCATAGCCAGTATTCAAAGCGACCTTGATTCCGTGCTGCCGAAGCTTTGCAAATGTATCGGACGCACCTGGTTGCTCTCTCACCTCAAGCGTTGCATAGGCCGCTGTTAACCTTCGTTTAAAGTCTCCAAAGATCGCCGCAACTTCACCGTCGGAATGGGCTTGCCCATCAAGTGCCAGTACATCGTGAATCGCTTGGAGTTTTTCTTTTCCGGCTCCCGCTACATGAACCTGATCCTGCGTGAAGCTATATCCAACTGAGTTGATAGCGGCTCGAACCGTTTTGTAGACGACATTGTCTTCATCGATAGTCGTACCAGCCATGTCGAATACAACGAGCTTTATCATATCGTAATTCTCTGTTGGAACACATCTTTTGGAAAACATTTTTCCGACAGCACTCGCAAGTCGAGCAACCCTCGCTTGCTTCGGTTAATGAAATGATACGTTATGACTTGTAGCTGTCAAATCCTAGAGCAACCTTCCCTTGTATTCACTTGTGATCAAGTACCCAGGGATCGGAACGCGAGATTCCGAGAGGTTTGGAAGTAAGGCTTATCGAGCATCGAGCGACACGAATGCGATCTGGTGCTCTTCGAATTTGCCCTTCAATTGGGCAAGATCCAAAAGCGATCTGCTCAGTCGGTCTACTTTATCGACCATCACACAATCGACACGTCCTGCGTCAATGTCGGCCATCAAACGCTGGAGCGCCGGGCGTTCCATGTTGCCGCCAGTAAATCCAACATCGTCGCAGTGATCTGGAAGGCAGATCCAGCCTTTGTGCTGCTGGCTCGTGATGTAAACCGTATCCGGCTACCTTCCGTGTTAGACTTTAGACTTTGGGCTTTAGGAAGACCAAAACATGAGAGACCACACCAAACTCCGTACATTCGAGATCGCAGACCACATTGTCATCGAGGTTTATCGTTTAACCCGAGCGTTCCCAAAGGAGGAAATGTTCGGACTTACTTCGCAAATCCGCCGTGCTGCCATGAGCATCGCGAGTAACATTGTCGAAGGATGCGCTCGTGCCTCAGAAGGAGATTACTTGCGATTTCTCGACATGTCTTATGGGTCCGCTAAGGAACTCGAGTATCAGCTTTCGGTCGCAGACCGACTGGGCTACTCTACCGAGCTTCAACCAATCCGCGATAAAGCCTCCGAGGCAGCTCGGATTCTAAACGCACTTATCAATTCCATCCGCCGCTCTTCCTAAAGCCTAAAGCCCAAAGTCCAAAGCCTAAAGCCTCTTTAGTAGTGCGAGTGGGATTCGAACCCACAAACACTGAGTTCTTAGCTCAGCAGCTATGCCAATTCGCCATCGCACCATTTTCAGTAGCTTGCCAAGGAATCGAACCTTGTCTAACAGTTTCGAAGACTGTCGTGCGAATCCAGCACACTCGCAAGCCATATAGCAGGCTTTAGACTTTAGGCATTAGGCTTTAGGAAGAGTGTCCTTGCCAGGAGTCGAACCTGGTCCTCAACCTTCTCACGGTTGAATGCTATCCTTTGCACCACAAGGACGAGAGTTTTTAACCTAAAGCCTAAAGTCCAAAGTCTAAAGTCTCTCCAAGCGACCCATACCGGACTCGAACCGGTGATCTCCGCCGTGACAGGGCAGCCTCACCGATCAATTCAGAGAGCTCGGTGGGCCCTTCCTCACCTACATTGATCCTTACGTTCAGTGACCTAATGCGACAGTGGTCACGCTTATCCGCAGTCTTGTCGCGCAGGATGTTTGCCACATACCGCTCGACGACGGCCGTGACGAATTTATTGCGATGCCCGACTTCCGGGTCGAACTTCGAGAGGCTATCAAGCACCCTGGCCAGAAGGTCCTGCTCGAGCGATTCTCGGTCCTGCTGGGTGAACCCCTCGCGGCCTATCAACTGACCGACTTTCCGTTTGATGATCCCTCGGATGAACCGGTCTTTGCTCGGATCAGTTTGGCCCGGATCCGCTGCCTCAGGCAAGCTCAGGTTGGGCTGGGTGAAAGAGGCGGGTTTCTTCGAAAAGCGACGATTCTGCATGAAAGCATTCCCTAAATGCGGTTAGCGTTCTTGCCGTGTCTGACGCACAGCACCAACCACCGGTGGAATTGCAGCAAATCGGATTAGGAAATTCGTGGCTTTCCGTAAGTCGTTTTCCGGTAATGGGTTGCGAAACGAAAATTTTTTCTTGCAGTTGCAGCAAATCGATCAAACTGCAAGGAACGGGGCTGGGATAAGTTGCTCCTATAGCGTTACAGTTCGCTTGGCGTTACCCAATTCGAGTCGTTTTCCGAGTCGTTCGAGTTGCCAAAACCCCAAGGTTTTACATCATCATTTTTGGCCCCGATACACGACGTGGGAGGCGGTAAGATTCGAACTAACCGTGGGATCTCCTGAAGCCAAGGGATGGTGACAACCGCTCAATCCTTTGATTGATTGGCTCGCAAGTACTTGCTATCATCGAACTTCGGATCGAGGCTAGCTTGCGTGATAGGCTGCGTTGGTGCGGTCTACAGGGTTTAGGCTGATCCGTTTAAAAAGAAGTTCATCGGACTTAGGCTGACTGTATCACAATCTGCGTTCGGTAATTTGGCGGAGATCTGCGGATTTGACATTCTAATTACGCCCAAGTCGCTAAAACGCAACGGACGTTAGCGTTGGCCTGCGTCATGAGCGTAGTGAGGTTTGGGTTCGCTCTGGGGTTTTCATCGAACGCGATTGCCGTTGTCGCGTAAGCCGATGAACTTTCCAACGCAGCGGTCATGGCATCGTGCCATGCCGCTAGTCTAAAATAGTTCGGCTGGAAGTGTGTTACTCAACCCAGGAGACCCACATGTTCATTAAGAGAAAGTTGTTGTTTCCGCTCCAGGCCGTGCTTTGGACATGGCTTGTGCTGCCCATGCGCTTTCCTATACTTGGATTGCTTGCTCCTCAACCAGGCGCACCGCTTGGTGGACGCTCTTTGGGGATTGGTGACTACTGGCTGCTTCGGATCGTTGAGACGCCGACACCGACTGGGGCGAGTTGGGTCATGGAAACAAACTGGCTGAACCTTGTACTGTGTGCAATAATCGGCGGACTGGCGATTGCCTGGATACGGTCGAGACACTCAGGCCATGCCGAACAAAGCGGTGACCGGGAGCTGCCGATGACGCGGGTTTTGAAATCATAGTTTTTTGGCGGCGGCCCCGTTACCGCCGTCGTTCGGCCTCATAGTAAAGTGGCGAGAGGGTTTCGATTGAGCGAGTTCAGCGAGAGCATCATCTTAGATCGAGTGAGAACGGCCCCCGGACCGGCGGCGCGTGCGGAGCTCTGCGAACAAGCCCTCCAGCAGGTGCGCCGCGAGGACAACCCCACGCTTTGGGGCAACCTGCAGGGCGCGCTCGCGGCGTCGGTCGCTGAAGCCCACGGACGCCGGTACACCGAGGCAATATTCCAGAAGGTGCTGCAGGGATACCAGTCGGCCTTATCAGTCTTCTCACCGGACGAATCTCCAGAGCAATTGGCAGCAACGCTTCGAAACATCGGCTGCACCCATACGGACGCGGCGGAAAGCGGACTCGGGGACATGGAGGCTCATGTCGAAGCGGCTATCGCGGTGTTCGAGCAGGCGGCGACGATTTCACAGGCTGCCGCACCGGACATTTGGATTGGCACGCTGTGCGACCTGGCTTCCGCGCTGCTCACCGCGGCGGACTGGCGAGGTGCAGCGGCGTTACTCGATAGCGTCGGCGTCTACAGCAAGATAATACACGCCCTACCCAGAGACGCATCGCCGGAATTTCGCGCCTGGCTGAACGCCCAATATGCTGCCGCTATCGCGGCGGCGGGTGACGCGAGCCGAGCCACTGAGGCGGTGATGGCGTGTGAGCAGGCCCTGAAGATTTACACACGCGAGAAGGATCCTGCTCAATGGGCGCAGATACAACTCATGCTCGGCGGACTTCTGCGCGCCCGACCCGATGGCGATCGGGCCGACAACCTCGAACGCGCCGCCACTGCAGTGGACGCGGCGCTCTCGGTTTTTAACCAAACGGACTTCCCCAATGAGTGGATGCGCGCCCACTACGAGCGGGGACCGGTGCTCGTCTTTCGCAGCGGTGGTGACCGCAACGAAAACCTTCGCCAGGCACTCGAATCTTTGCATATAGCGGTCGCGGCCATACCCTGCGATGATGCGCCGGGTCAGTGGGCCTCCCTACAGGTCACCATCGCCCACGCCTTGCTCGATCGCACCGACGGCGATCCTCAGGCGCACATCGAAGACGCCATTCCCGCCCTTAAAGCTGCGCTCGATGTGCTGCCCGAGAACGAGCCATCCGGTTTGCGGCTCCTCGGCATGCGTTTCCTAGGGGAAGCGTACTTGCAGCGAGAGGCCGGCGATGAAGCTGAGAACACCGAGCGCGGCATCGCGGCGCTCGAGGCAGCACAGGCGCTGGATGGCACGCCAGTAGACCTTGATGCGTGGACTGTCGCCCAAGCGAATCTGGGACAGGCGTACTTGCTGCGACACCAGGGTGACCAAGCTCAGAACAGAACGAAGGCAGTGGCAGCGCTAGAAGCCGCCTTGTCTGCGCCGTTTGAGGACGGAAGACCGGCGCAAGGATGGGGGCAAGCATTGGCATGGCTCACGCTACTCTGGGGGCACGCGGTGGATCATCAGTTCACTCGCCGCAGCATGAGTGCACAGGGACAGCCAGAAGGCTGGGACGATTGGGAGCGGGCCTCGTTCGCTGGCGGGTTGGCTGCCTTGGGCGCCTCTCGTGAAGGACGGCAGCACCTCGAGCTCGATCCACACTGGCACGTCCCATTCCATCTCGAACAGGACGCGTTGGGCCTCCAACACCAGCTTATACGCTTTCTCGACAGCGGCGTGGTGCCAATTCGCGATGCGCGCAGGCGGTTGCAGCTCGAGATCGAACGGCATAACCGCGTCCGTAATCTCATATTTCACCTCGAAGAGCGCCACAGAGCCGGCCAGCGCACTGAAGCGCTGCTGCAGGAGGTTCGCGATCAGGGACGGCCTTTTGCGTTATTTCTCCGCGGTTTCAACAACCGCATCAAGCGCTTTGGGGAGGGAGCAGTGGTGAGCGGTACCGGCAATCTGGAATGGTTTGCGCTCACCGACCTCGTCGCGTCCATCACACCGATGCCGGTGGTCTGGATGTTGAATCCTGTCGACTCGCCGGCGTTCGATCAACTGGTGGCGAAGAAGCAACCACACGAGATGGGCTTCCGTATCGAAGCGGGCTCAGAATGGGAACAGCACGTACGCGCGCTGATTGCTTCAGCCTCGTTCATCGTGATGCAAAACCAGTCGATGACGCCTGGCGTCGTAGCCGAAATCGGAATGCTTCACGACCTCGGGAGGTTCGGCGAGACGTTCTTCCGCGATGCCGATGCGGCCAACCAGGCCACTGGCCGGTCTGATTGCCGCCCACTCGACGAGCGAGCGCTCGAGGTAATTGCCCGTCACACGACTCCGCGGGTGCCGACAGCAGCAATGCCGCCAGCGATGTGTTCTTGGGTCGGCGGCGCGCGACGTACGGCGATGGAACGTGAAGCACGGGCCTCGGATGCCCTGCGCGAGCGCCTGGATGCAGCGCAACAACCTGTGCTCGCGGATCTAGAGCTTGACGTGTGTGCATGGTCGCTCAGCCATGCTGTCCTCCTCAACCGCCGTGAAGCGATCCCGAGTCTCCTCGCGCGTCAGGCCGCCCTCTTCGAGAGCCTGGCCTTCGACGAAGGGACGGCACTCGCGGCAGACTGCCTGCACTTATCGGCACAACTGCGCGGCGCGTATCCGCGCTAACGAGTCGTTGCCTTATCTGGCTGCCCCGAATCGCGTCTTGGCGTCGAGCATCTATCGAAATGGGGGCGACGGTTGTGATAAGGCGACCTTTGGTAAACTCGGCTGGGACTTGCACTCACTCTGGAATATCTGCTTAGCGACATTTCCAAAGTCCGTAAGCACCGTCGCGGGCAGTAAATCCAACATCGTCGTAGTGATCTGGAATGCAGATCCAACCTTTGTGCTGCTGGCTCGTGATGTAAGCCTCCGCCGATTCCCGCTGGGCATCGAGCGAGTTGGGCTCCCGCTCTAGTCCCACCTCGGTCGACTCTCGGGTATAGATCGCACAACGAACCGTGGGCACATCCGACTGTTTTCGACTCATTATTTTCGACCTCGCTCCAGATTAAAAAAATTTGTAGTCATTGCAATGCGAACCAGTGATTCGCTAAATCGCACTGGACAACAGAGAGCAAGGTTTCTCGGCAAAGCTCAAGGCGATCAGTTGGCGAATCACCAGGAATGTCAGAAGTCTCGACGTTGGATACCGATTCCCGATTCCGTAGGATCCACCTCGATCTCGTCCTACACCCAAAGGCGTTGGCACCCAGAGTGTCTCGATTTCTATCCCAGCCAATTCATTTGGTCGCTGCAAAAAAGAGAGCTGGGGGAAATTTGCAGCAATCTCCACAATTTATGATTGATTCAATCCAAGCGGATCGCTTACTCCTAGGAACGCTCATCCGGTGGCGGTTTACCCAGGGCTTCACGGACGGCACGGATCCAACTACCGAATTCACGGCGGATCGCCAACGCATAGTCCCTGTTTTCCAGGCACGCGTCTCGATACATGAGAGTCTTTCCTGTCTCGTGTCTGCCTCGGATCCACAACAACATGGTCTCCCTGGTCAGATGCTTGGGTTTGCGATTGGCGACGTTCTTAAGATCGATACCCGCCGATGCTAATGCCTTGCGCCAGGTACCAAAGTGCTTTAGCGCAGCTAGGTAGAGCGATTTATCCCGATTTCGGTTGACCGTGGCCCCTAGATCGTAGCCAGTCGTGCACAAACGCCGAAGTCGGTGTTTTACCCGTTCGGGCGATAACTCGCGAGATAGCAAAGCGTCGCGAACACTCACGCCTGCATACTCGATCGCCGTATCCCAGGAGCCGAACTCTTCGATGGCTGCCAAATACAACAGCTCTTCAGCGGATCGGATGTCGTCTTCGACTAACGGATTGCCTGCCATGTCCAGCTGCACAATCCTTCGAATGATTGTGTCTCGAATCATCGCTTCCCTCCGCTTTTGTGTTGCTGATGAGTCTTCTTTGCCAATTCCACAGCATTGATCCATGAGCCAAAGTAGCGTGATGCTGCCGCTTGGAGATTGATGTTGTTTGGATGGGTGGATTGCAAAGAATGGCCGTTGCTTAATCGCATCGTTATCTCATCGAGTATGATCTCGCGAGTCCAAGATCTTCGCTTTGGTTCTATTCCAGCAGCGTGGTAGGCTTCACGCCAACCGCCGAATAACGTTTTTGCATACCTTTCAATACTTGGAGATGATCTTGCGATTTCTCTCGATGTCATTCCCTTGGCATGACCATCTTGAATCGTTGCAATGATCTCCTCTTTCGTCCATGTTCTTGCCGGAGTCTTGATCTTCAAGCGATCGCCAAGTCCAGCGGCCTCAACGGCTTTTTGCCAACTACCAAAGTGATGAATCGCAGCATTGCCGAGCTTAAGAGAACCGAGTCCCTTGAGATTTAAAGGCTTGCCTTGCGAGAACCCCTCTTTGATTTCTCGAATGATACGTTGGTGACTCCATTGATTCGTCAGCTGGGGAGTTCCTGCAGCTTCGATCGCGTTACCGATTGTTCCAAAAACTCGAGCTGCTGCGTGCCGCAGATTGAAATCGGCATGCACCACAGGCCCTTGATACCCAGTAGCTGCCAGTTCGCGAAGTTTTTGGACGACTCGTTCCTTGGTCCATCGCTCGCGCTGCTTGCGTGGGATACCTGCCGCCAAAAGCGCGTTTTGCCAATTTCCGAATCGAGCAACTGCAGCACCGAAAAGCGATTTGTCCTCTCGATGTGTCGCAAAAAGATCGTCCCCGCAGGCTCGCCGATGTTGAATTGCCTCGATCACCCCCTGATCAGTCCACTTTCTTCGCACCTCGGATTCGAGCCCTAGAAGTTTCGCGGCATTTCGCCAGCTCTTGAAGTGCTTTTTTGCGGATCGAACAAGTTTCGGATCGCGATGGGACTTGTAGATTAGCGGTAGTCCTTTCTCATAGAGCTCAATCATTCGCATTTGTACCTCGTCGGCACTGTAGAACTCAGAAGCTTCTTTTGGAAAACCTGCTTGCTTGCGTGCTTCCATCCAGGTCCCGAGAAATCTCTTTCCTGCGGCGTATAACGAAGGTTCATCCCTATGAATTGAGTCCAAGTTCCTCCCTTCAAGGCCACGATGGCGGATGGCCTCGATGACGGATTCCTTGGTCCACTCGAAATAAGGTGGCTCCCGTTTCCCGCAGGGTAAGCCTGCAACCTCCAACGCCGCTCGCACACTGCCGAAGTACCTTTTGGCTGCCGCATCTAGACTAGTGTCCATGACCGGCCCATCGGCGCGCACTCTTTGGAGTTCGGCGATAACCTTTTCTTTGCTCCATTTTTGTCTCCCCATGATTAACCCTCCGTACTTGCCAGAATCTCTTGAAAGATTCGAGCCTGGTCAGGGTGATGGGACTTCAAATAAGCCTTTACGTCTTGGTTGTTCAGCAGGGACCTTACATAGATCACGAGCTTTAGCAGGTTCGTTGTGTACTGCCTGTAAAGTCCAGAGTAAAAGTCTTGCTGCTGCTCCGCCTCTTGGAGCTTTTTAAGCAAACTGCTTTTTCTCTCCTCTGCCTGTACCCATGGCGTCTTGGGACTATTCGGTTTCGATCTTTTGGCAGTAGGGGTTTTCAGTACCAAGCCCCGTGCAAACACGATACTGTAGTCGTTGCAGGATTCCATCAATTTGAGAATCTCCAATTGGCGATCCTGTTTCACGTGTGCAAGCTCGCGTGCCGTCTGTAGATGGATCTTGTTGGCGTTAAACGCTTTCTCCACCTCAGGGTGCAAGCTCGCCAGGAGCGACTTGTTTAGTCTGTGCGATATCCCTTGCATCCCAAGGGCACTGGCGATGGTTTTCTCGTCTAGCTCTTCGAGTGACTTCCGGAGCATCCGCATCTCCTGTGAAGCACTAAGCGGGTTTACCATCCGGTTCCCTGTTAGTCCATCTCGGCTGCTGTGGACTAGGCAGGGCACCGTCTCGATCCCCATATCCAAAAGGATCCGGTATCGCAATGCGCCATCAAGGATCTCGTACCCATCCTTCAGGGGATAAACAATCAATGGTTCGATCAAGCCAACGGCCCGCAAACTCGCTTCAATCCGTTGCCGATACTTCTTGGCAACCTTGCGCTCCGTCCTGGGCACCAGTTTGACGATCGAAATGTCCATTTTCCTGATCCCGTCGGAATTCAAATTCTTTGCACTCATGACATGCCCTCGTTGGTTGCTGGTTGATCGAATCGAAAGTTGCCCGCCAAATCGGGGCGTTTATCTAGATTGCAGCTGATTAGAAGTTCCACCAAAGCTGGATCCCTCAGCAAAGAGTTGACCCCCTCGAGCAGAGCCATGAAGCGGTTCTCCTTAGATTTAGCTTCGCGTACAAAAGAGGTTTTCACGCGTGTCGACTCTGCGATGTCCTTTTGAAGTTGTGAGACCGAGTACTCGCGTGTGGCATTGGCTTTCTTGGACGTTTTGGATCTCGTAGCGATAATCCTTCTTGCTTGAGCAAAGTTGTTGGTCGTCACCAAACCCTCTGCAAACGCGTCCATCAAAAGCCCCTGGATTTGCGAGTCTTCGGTCGAGCTGACCTGGATCGCAAAGCTCATTGGAAAGACCCCTGATTCGACGCCTTGAATCAGCCGCTCTTCCCCCTGTTCGATCAAGCGTATGATTGCGCGAACATATTCCTCGGATTTACAAGCGATCTTGGAGATCTGCTTGAGGTCCAACCCCTCGTCCTGCATTCGCTTGAGCTCCCGAGCAAAGTCGATGCTGTCAGGTTTAGTACGAGCGATATTCTCAATCAAAGACTGCAAAAGAGCATCTTTACGAGAGCAAGTTACCACTTCTGCCGTCACATGGGTCTTGCCAAGCTGCTTGTGTGCAAGCAATCGGCCTTCCCCACATATCAGCTCGTAAAAGCCCGTCGATTCCAAGTAGGAATCGTTCACACGGATAGGTTTCATCAGCCCCGTGTTCCCGATACTTTGGACGTTCATATCAAACTGTTCTTTGTCCCGGTTTCGAGAGTTGATGACTTTGACCTTATCGATCGGCACGTCTTGGTACCTCCGCTGGTCCATAGGTAAAATGTTGTTAGATGGTTTCATAGAAACTTGGCCCCTTATAAGAGTTGCTGAAGAAAGTTCAGGTCCGCTCGTCCGAACAGTTCGGTACGAGTCGATGAACTGGTGAATCGCAAGCCCCGGAATCGAACCGGGTCACCAATAGTCTCCTTAACAGGGAGATGCCTTACCAATTTGGCTACACCGGAATAAGCAAGTCAGGATGGTCGGAATCGAACCGACGATCTCGCGCTCACGAAGCACGCGGAATCACCAAGCTATCCAACACCCTGCTAACTCAAAGCGCCCAGCGAGAATCGAACTCGCAATTCCTCCTTGGCAAAGAGGCGGGTTACCACTACACCATGAACGCTTTTTGTTGGCTCAACCGAATTGTCAAAGATCCAGAGCACCGAGTGAGAATCGAACTCACGTAGCCACCTTACGAGGGAGGCGTCATTCCACTAGACCATCAGTGCTAATTCAATCAGTGGGATCGGTGGGTGTCGAACCCACATCGGCCGGATTAAGAGTCCGGAGCATTGCCTTGTCTGCCACAATCCCAATTTGTTTTTGTTTCCCAGAGTCGGCGTGGAAGGAATCGAACCTTCGACCATCGTCTTATAAGGACGCCGCTCGGACCATCGAGCTACACGCCGAACAAGTGAGGCCGGTGGGGTTCGAACCCACGCTTTGCGGATTAAAAGTCCGCTGTGCTACCGCTACACCACAACCTCGTAAGTGGTTATGGCTATACGTTTCAAGCGACTGAGTGACTGCATTTTGTTTCTCCTATAAACTTTTCTTAGTAGTGGTAGCCCTGAGAATCGAACTCAGCGCCACGCGGGTACTCATGCAGTAGCCTTTCATCTACGTCACCCCCAAGTCTTTCACGGATCTTTCGAACGATGTCTTCCTGACGCGGTTGGCCAAACACGAGTCGATAAAGTACGAGATCTCGTTTCAGTCGTTTATATTTGAGCGAGTCCTTGCTGTTGCTATAGAACAAGAGATGACGGCGTAAAATTTCTAGCTTGCCATCTCTTGGAACGTAAATCCAATGCGGATAGAGCCCTTGCTTGAACGACTGGTCGCTCATTGGCTCAGCTTCGATCGCGTCAAAGATCCACTGCCACGCCAATCCTCGCGATCTGTCGTTTCCGTTCTCTGCTGGGGTGGGGGACGTCTTGAGTTCGTTGTATCCAACCATACTCGTCAACGGGTAGTCGCGTGAGATCATCTCTCGGATCGAATAGCAATTGTATCGATTGAGACGCCCTTCGCGTTGCTCGAGGTCCACTGGATTCGACGGCAGATTCCAATGAACGATATCTTTGCAGTAGAGATGAAAATCGAGGCCTTCTTGCCCAACTGAAGTGGTCGCTAGGACGAATGGCCAAAATGGAGAGTTGAAGGCAGTTCTGACGTCGGATTTTCGTGATTCGAAATCGCCAACGGATTCAGATTCGACTTGGGCGTCGTCCCCGAAGGCTAAAGCGAAGTGTGCCGAGCCCGTTGTGGTGGCATCAGTTTTTAGCTTGTTGTTGACGCGATTGTTCACACGAGGTGAGCCCGCGTGCATCGAGAACACGACGCCGATCTGATCAACCAACTTCTCGGCGGTGGACTTGATCTCATCGCCGTTGATATTGCCAATCTGTAGGAAAACGTATTCATCGAGAACCGCCTGCAAGTGGGCTCGGCCACAGTAATCGAGAACCTTGTCGGTATATCGATTGCCTTTGCTGCTGCGCCCAATAATTGCCTGCACCAGTGGACGGTTAAAGTAGTTTCGAAGCTGAGCGCATCCGATCCTAGCCACGTACTCGAACAGATCCACAAGGTTCTCACGCTCGTCCGTTCCACGCTTCGTTGAAACTATCGAATCTGCCGAATGCATAAGTGAGCGGAGCACGCATACTGCAGGAGAATAAAGTGCCACATGAACCAGCGTGCGAAGTGTCCGTTCATTGACGTTAATCGGCGTCTTGTTCGTACCCGAGTAGGAATCCGAAAGCCACGCTGCATACCTTCGCTGGAACGTCCAGAGCCACTTTTGGCTTGCACTATCCTTGCTTTTACCGCCAAGTCGTTTATTTGAGATTACAGCGTGGAGCTGATCTCCAACCTCAACTCTTTGTTGGTCGCACCATGCGCCTTCAAGCCTTGCAACGACATGCCATAGATTTGACGAGACTCCTTCGCGTGAAAATGAGATACCGCTGTCGGGCTTCTGAATGGCGGCGAGCAGTCGCTGCCTAGCAACTCGCTCCATCTGCCTTTGGTCGGGCGTAGAATCAAATCCTGCTGCTATTTGCACTGGATCGATAAGCGAAGCTAAAGCCAAGCTAGGCATGGCCACGTTGAAAACCGACATCAAGCCTTTCTTGAACGTTAGAGGCGAACTTTTGAAGTCACGCTTGCGGAACTGCAGGCGGCGTTCAAGTTCGGAACTGGTCAAAAATGCGACCGTCTTGGGAACGAAATGCCAGTGGGAGAAGACAAGAAACTTCTGAGGCAATGGCCTGCCTTCGTAGAAAGTGTCTTGGTAGTAAGTGCAAAACGGCTTTATCCACAGGAATGGCCAATCTTCTTTCGCCGAGCTGTCACTGGTTGTGGGCGGCTCTCGGAAGACGTTCTCGAAGAACAATCGGAACTTCTGGTTGTACTTGTGGGACTGCTTGAGTTCCTTCCCAACGTTGAGGAGAAGATGCCTTGGTATCTCCTCTTGATTGTCTCGGAGAGTCTTGATGAGGGCATAGTGCCCGTCCATGAAAGACAGCAGCGATGGCCCTGACTTCCAGTAGTCCAGCACCTTTCGACCGTGCTCACGAGCTCGCTTTGGGTCTTGGAGCAAGAACTGACTGAGTTCGACGTACTGCCGCAACTCGTCGTACTTGGGGAGCATTCCTCTGGTGTTCTCGCCATCGGCTGGTAACTCCGTAATGCCCTTGCAGGAATCATCGATGTACCGATTGCGTTCTGTACGGCACATCACCTGCTGAAGTGCGGTTTCAATCTTATATTTCTTTTCGAGTAGTTCTTGGTCTACTTCGTCCGTGGGCTTGATCTCTTCCAGGCCAGTCCTGAAATCATCGAGAAACGTCTTCAAATCTGTAACTTTTGGATCGTCCAATTCACAGCTATTCAGAAATGCAAACGTGTCTAAGAAATCCTTGTGGTGGTCCTCGGTCTCATGCTGTAGCGTGTACATTTTGTATGGCGTCGCGGATAGGATGAGCACCTTGCATTTCGAGTTGGACAGCAACTTGGATTCGAGCGAGTCCGAGTGTCGAGACTGTTGGAGTACCTGTTTGAATCGTTGGAATTCGTCCATGATCACAAGATCAGGGGCAAGATAGTCAAGAGACGCGAGCGCGAGCGATTTCCGCAGCGCGCCGACTATGGCGTTCCGATTCTTGGTTATCCACGGCGCGTCATACTGGCTGTACTCATCGATACATTCATCCAGCACTCGAACCGTGCGAAAACGATTCGAGGTCTTGTCATCTATAAAGCGATCGACCTTGCTTTGCCCTACCAAGCTCGTCCAGCGGGCCAGGAATTTCCCATGTACGCTTGATTCGAATTCAGCCTTCAGTTTGGGGAGAGTAGTCGATTCTTCCCAATCAGATATTGTTGGGCCGCATTTAAAGAACTCACGCCACTTCTTCGTCAGTGTTTTGCCCAGCCCCTGACTGACGAGGTACAGCAGCAATCGGCGCTCGCGCTTGATACCAGTCGAACGTCCGAGTTCAAGCGACGTCCCTGGAGTGAAAGAATAGATTCGCAACGCCGCATGGCTTTCCTGATTGATCGCCAACGTCATCAGGGTCAATCTATCCTTGAGAGCTTTTGCTTGCGAGT
>Ga0315904_10003377_pt1 | contig 23510 bp, 15 predicted proteins | sample LakEriMetagenome_6_FD_203529 | JGI IMG/M metagenome (GOLD analysis project Ga0315904, IMG submission 203529) | Freshwater fungal communities from buoy surface, Lake Erie, Ohio, United States - Buoy 12 MA120 | ecosystem: Environmental > Aquatic > Freshwater > Lake | place: USA: Lake Erie, Ohio... | reverse complement strand
AACGGATCGGACATAGGAGAGTTTTCCGCCATGGTACTTAAATTTCAACCCTGGAATCGGAGATACTTTCACATTCGGATGGTCATTGTATTCGCCCCGAAAATGTGCATAAGCATCCTCCGATGCCAGAAGGATAAAGCGATGCCTTGGGATGAGCATTTCGACGATCGCCTGAACCCGCGTTGCATGACCGCGTCCTTCTCCGTTGACACTGTAAACAATCGTTGCCATAGAGCTACCTTGTTAACGTTCGAGCAAATAACTTGGACTACCGATTGACCGTCTATCTCATGAGCATGATCTGGCCTGATTCTGTTTCCGCGACATAGCTACGATGCTCCAGCCAATCACCGCAGTTTAGATAAGCCACCGAACCGACAGTACTCGATTCCGGCACATGGATATGGCCGCAAATCACACCATCGCAATCTTGCGATCGCGCTAACTCAATCATCAAATCTCGAAAGGCTCTTGCATGATCTGCCAAGAGGGGATCTTGATTCTTGCGATTCTGCAATGCTCTTACCCAACGGAAACGGCTGGAAGTATCCAAGAGTTTTAAATAAAGTGGATAGAGAGTCTCTGCAAGTCGCTGTTTCCAACCGCAAGCTCTCTGCGCGAAATAATCGTAGATATCCCCGTGAACGATCAAATAGGTGCGGCCATCACTGGCTGTGTACCGGTCGTGAGGCTTAATGCGAACTTCCGGCAAAGCGCTGCAAAGCCAATCCGAATGCTGTCCACCCCGGTAGGTTGCTGGATCGTGATTCCCAGACAACCAATGGATAACGGTGCCACGCTGTGACAAAGCGAGCAATTCATCTAAGAATCGCTGTGTAGAGACTCTCCTTGTTCCGGTGGGCCTATACATCCACTCCAGAACATCACCAACAAGGTAGAGATTTCGCGTTCGAAGGTTTCTCAGAAACCTCTGTAAATGAAGCTCGGAAACCTTGTCCCAGCCCACGTGTAGATCGCTGATAAAGACTGCGCGAAAGTCGTTGAATGCTTCGACGGCCATCAGAATCCTCCGTGATTCGACCACTTACGAAACCCGACCGATGCCTCCTACGATATCAGTTCATCGGTGGTCAGTTATGTATCAAACGGTGAATAATCAAAGAATGAAACATGATGAAAAGATGAACCGGTGCATCCAAAAGCATGCTTCAAGTACATCTGCGAAAACTACCCGTCAATTTCAATCTTCATATTAAGATCACCATTGGCTGGGATCGTCACTTTGATCTTCGGATCCTTGGGATTGCCATACTTGCCTCCCAGGCGATCGGCTCCTCCTGAGGAGCCTTCACCGCTCAGTGAAAGCCCCGAATTGCCCTTGTTTTCTCCGGGCCAAACAACGGTGACCCCATATTCTCCCGGAACCGCCCCATCATCCATCGTAAAGGTCCTGACGACAAACTCCCCAGAATCTTCGGCAGTTGCGACCGGTTTAGGATCATTCAACCGCGACTTTTCCAACGGATGAAAGACGATCAACGCCTTGCCGCAAGGTTGCCCCTGCTTGGTCTTGATCATCCCTTTGACCGCTGCAGTTTTTGGGTTCCCTTTCGAGCATCCAGAAATCATCGCCACAAGCAGGATCAAAACGAAACTTCCGAACTGCAAATTGGTTATCTTATGCACCGTCATTCCCATTACAAATGATGGTTGATTTTCTTCCGATTACTCATCCGTGGCCGATGGCGAGACCTCAGCCGCCGTCAAGCCATTGCCTCGAGCGGTCAAGAGAGCGGCGTAGACTTGCGGAGAGATATTCGCACTGGTGAATTGAACGCTACCATCAGCCATTGCATGCATCGCTCCACTCCCATGGAACGAATAAGTTTCGTTGTCATTGTGGCAATTGATCACGCAATTACCGGGCGAGGTTCTTGTGCCACTGACGGCACCGTCAAGACCATAGTCGTTCTCATGGTGCCCCCATCCGCCATCATTGAGTTTGCGGGTCGGATCGAGCTTGCCCATGATCCAAAAGTCAGGACGACCAGCATCCTCGCACAAAAGAATCGTGCGGCTCGTGCCGTCGGTAATGTCAGCGATACGAAACGCCTTACGCTGGGCCTGACCCAAAACGGGTACAGCACCCGCCCCCTTTACCTCCGGAGCTAGTGCACCAAAGAGATCGTTTTGGGTTGTTCCCGATGGGTACCCAAAGAAAGTAATACTTCCAGGATTGATCGAGCTACAAGTGGCATAATCGGTGACCGCAAGGTTTTGATACGGAAAGGGTACTCCAAAACTGAAGGTTCCTGAGACCGTTCTTGACGATCCGCCAGGCGAAGATGGGCAGATGAAAGCCGGAAGTGCGTTTCGCAAAACCGATTGGTTGTCCGGTGTTCCAGGCACAATCGCAGGCGATGAGAACCAAGGAAACTTTAAACTGTATTGCGTGTACAGAGATCCCTGCTCCATGTAAGGCAGGAAAAACACGCTCCAAGCGTGAACTGCTGCCGGATAGGGTGAACCCGGTTGACCAGCCCCACCAGGAGGAAGTCCGATATCCACAAAAAGACTCGGTGGAAATCGCTTCGTGGCACTCTCATGATTGTGCGCGGCTAGTCCGAGTTGCCGCATGTTATTGCTGCAAGCCATTCTTCGAGCCGCTTCCCTAGCAGCCTGGACGGCAGGTAAGAGCAAACCAACGAGTATCCCTATGATCGCAATGACCACCAACAACTCCACCAAGGTGAACGCATTGCGATTGTTTCGAAATCCCTTGAGCATCACTGACTCCCTAAAAAACAAACTGATAACAACACCCCTCTCAGTTTGCAGATAAAAGTGAGCTTTCAATGAAGCTCAGCTAGGTACTTTGGTGAAGTTCGGCGAGAAATGCACTCCCGACTCGTGCTCGTCATCGAAATGCATGAATCGACTCAATTCGATCGCTTATCAACTACATCCCAATGCGCGTCAAAAATAAGTACCAAAAGCACCCGTGGCACAAGCGTTGGCATCCCTTGAGACCTGAGATCTAGAAGCAATTTCTAGCCGAATCGACCCGTGACGTAATCCTCGGTTTCGCTGAGTGTCGGCCTGGTGAATATCGTCGAAGTCTCAGCCATCTCTACTAAACGACCTAAATACATAAAGGCCGTGTGATCGCTGATACGAGAAGCCTGCTGCATGTTGTGCGTGACAATCAAGATCGAATACTCTCCTCGCAATCGATCGATCAAATCCTCGATCTTGCCCGTGGCGATCGGATCAAGCGCCGAACATGGCTCATCCAAAAGCAATACCTCAGGATCGCTGGCAATCGCTCGAGCGATACACAGCCGCTGCTGCTGACCTCCCGAAAGACTCAATCCCGACTCGTGCAACCGATCTTTGACCTCATCCCACAAGGCCGCACCCCTGAGCGATTGCTCGCAGACCTGATTTAAGAGAGTCTTGTCCCGCTGGCCATCGATCCGAAGTGGATAGACGACGTTCTCAAAGATACTCATCGGGAATGGATTGGGCTTTTGGAATACCATCCCCATCCGCTTACGAAGCTCGATCACATCGACCGAAGGTGCAAAGATCGAGTCGCCATTGAGTAGCATATCCCCTTCGATCCGAACCGATTCAACCAAATCATTCATCCGGTTGACACTCCGCAGCAACGTCGACTTGCCACAACCACTAGGGCCTACCAACGCCGTAACAAGCCCTTTGACGATCGGCATGCTGATGTTGTACAAAGCTTGTTTGCGTCCATAGAACAAAGAAAAGTCCTTGATCGCAACGACAGGCTCCCGCGAAAGAACCTCGGGGTGAATCACCGACTCGAATGTTTGTCCATCAGCGATTGCTTTGAGTCTATTCATGGAAAAACTTTCTAGAACTGGCTCGTTTCAAACCGCTTACGCAACCTCGCCCTGAGCCAAATCGCTGTTTGGTTCAGCAGCGTCACGATCGCTAAGAGCAGCAGTGTGGCGGTAAAAACCATGGGCTTGGCCGCCTCGCTATTTTGACTCTGAAAACCCAAGGAGTATATCTGAAATCCCAAATGCATAAACGATCTAGATCCATGAAGAAATGGAAACTCTCCATCGAGTGGAAGCTCCGTTGCAAGCGGAATCGCACCGACGAGCATCATCGGCGCGACCTCCCCTGCCCCCCTAGCCATCGCCAAAATAAACCCAGTAATAATCCCAGGTCTTGCATAAGGCAGCACGATGCGATGGATCGTCTGCCACTTGCCCGCACCACAAGCATACGAACCTTCTCGAAGCGAATTTGGAACCGCAGAAAGCGCCTCCTCCGTCGCGACAATCACCACAGGCAACGTCAGCAAAGCCAACGTCAGAGCTGCCCAAAGCAAACACCCCTTACCAAATGTTGGATTGGGTAATTGAGCCTGATAGAAGCCCTCAAAATGGGGCGATCTGATCAGCAGCCAAACAATCCCCGCAAGGGTCGCAAGCCACAGCAAGCCACCAGCCCATCGAAGTGTCGCTCGAAAAGGTGAACGCCTCGCTTCTGCTTGACCAGATAACACCGATACAGCGAACGATGCTAATCCCAGGATAGCCAAACCAGCGAGGGCTGAAAACCAAACAGGACTTGGCCACGGCGTAAAACCAGCCTTCCTGGGCCCACCATCGATGTACCCCCCGACGATGTAGCAAAAAAAGGAGAGGCCAAACACGCCATAGACGATGCTCGGTACGCCCGCGAGATTATTGATGCTGATTCGAATCACACTCAAAAGCCAACCACTTTTCGCGTACTCGCGCATGTAAAGCGCCGCAAGCACTCCAAAAGGTATGACCGCCATGGACATGATGATCGTCATGACCACGGTCCCCCATATCGCCGGGAAGAAGCCCCCTTCCATGCCCGCTTCTCGCGGATCACCCGAGAGAAACTCCCACCAGCGGCTTGCGTAGATTCCAAGCCGCTCGAAGAAGCCCAACTTGTTTGGCGGAAAGAACCGAACAACGTCGGCCAGCAGGATCGAATGCTCCTGCAAAGCAGACACCGAAGCACTGTTGTCTGCCAATCGGCGTATCGAGAGTCGACGCACAGGTTCGTTTTGGCGTTGGACCTTGCACAGCAAGTGCCCTTTTCCAACTTGCTTCACAGAGATCTGCTGCTCGGAAATCTGCTGCTCGGAAATTCCGGCCCCATTGTCATCGGACTCGATGCCAAGCAGCGTGGCAAAGCCAGGAACATCCTTGAGCTTGCCTGCCGATAGCTCCGACCAGTCGGCATCAAGTTTACCTAGCTCTTGGCCAATCGGGAGTTCAAAAACAATACTCCGTTCGGATCGCTTTGCCTCCAGCTCAGCGATCTGCTCATTGATTTGTATCATCGCCTCGTCGGCTCGGCGATTGCGCTCGGCAAGACGTTCAATGGCTCGCTTGGCAAGCTCGCTCAACCCTTCGACCGATCCTGTTTCGACGGCATTTTGCAAGTCGACCTTCTCGGCCAACTCGACGCGTCGAACACCCAAGCGAGCTTGGGCTATCTGATGATCTGTCCGCTTGAGTTGATCCTTTGCGACCGCTAACTGCCGATCGATCTTGGATGTCTCTTGCAAACCTAATGCAACATGCTTTGCAAATTCCTCGGGTGCGGATTTCGTCCATGACAAATCCTTTGGGAAGCCGTAGAGATTCCCCCACTCCTTGCGTTCGACTAGCCAAAGATCCGGATCGGTCCACGGTGTTTCGTCCGAGAGTTCTAGGCTTGAGACATAAGCAAAATGGCGGCTTGAGATATCGTAGTTGCCGGTACGCAAATAGAGTTTGTCTTGTCCATCGATACTTTGTTTCGAGTAAAGCTCACCGCCGAGAATACTTCCATCGTTTCTGCTGTAGATCGAGTAGCTCCTGGGCCAGAGCGTCCATAAGCCTTGCCACAGCACAAATGCAAGCAGCGAGAGAATCATCAAACAAGCGATCGCAAACATCCCACCAGAGAGCCAAACCATCGGTTCTCCTTGAGCCGCGATTCGAGCTTGTGCATTTCGTTTCGAGCCGGTACGGATCATAGCTGATAGGCCCTCTTGCGAAAGCGCATCCGAACCCACTCGGCCAGTGTGTTTGCCACTAGCGTAAAGAGAAACAGCAATAGGGCTGCTAAAAACAGTGTGTGGTAGTGAGTCGACCCCCGAGCCGCTTCGGGTAACTCCGTAGCAAGCGTCGCGGACAATGTCCTGTAGCCATTGAAAGGGTTCCAATCGATCAAGGGTGTGTTTCCGGCTGCCATGAGTACAACCATCGTCTCACCTATGGCCCGACCAAAACCAATCATCAGTGCGCTAAAGAGTCCGCTCATGGCCGTTGGCACCACCACCCGAATAGTCGTCTGCCAAACCGTTGCACCACAGCCTAGCGACGCGCTGCGTAGATGCTGAGGCACCGACTGCAACGCATCGTCTGCCAATGTATAAATCAAGGGGATGATGGCAAAGCCTAAAATCCCTCCTACCAATAAAGCATTGCGCTCCTGATACGCACCCAAGAGCCCTCGGCGAGAATCCAATTCAAGTCCGCTTAGCAACCAAGCGATGGCACATGAAAGGAATAACACACAGACACAAGCCACGCAAAAGAGGATCGTCAGCCATAGAGCACGCCCCTGCAATCCTAGACGCTCAGAAAGCCCATCGAGGGATGCCGACAAAGGGCTTGAAAAGAGCCATAGAACCACCAAAATCGAGGGTAAGATCATCAGCAGAAACCAACCGGGCCAACTGGACATCTCAGGTGCACTGAGCCACGTTTGCATGGTCGAACCGAATATCCAACGCTCGATAGAACCGGACACTAAACCCGATAAAAGTATCGCCGCAGGTGGAATCAGAAACAACAGCGGCAGTCGATATTTGCGCAACGGGATCGATCGCTCGCTGGGTATCAAAATCCATAGATGGGCCGCGAATAGAAAAAGAAACACAGTCAACGCTACCGAACACAATATCCAAAACAACGAATCTCTCATGATCGGTGCCAAAACCATGGCACCGATGAAACCCAAAACCACACTCGGCACACTTGCCATGAGCTCAATCAAGGGCTTGAATCGTCCTCGCCAAGATGGGCTGAGAAACTCGCTTCCAAAGATCGCTGCAAGGATCGCAATCGGTGCTGCAATCAACATCGAATAAAAGGTGGCTTTGAGGGTTCCAAACACCAGTGGTATCAAACTGAATTTCGGCTCCCCTTCGCTACTGCCGGTGCTGCTTTGCCAAACATAATTCGGCTGCTGATAACCCTCGTACCAAATGGGTTTGAAAAAACTCTCAAAAGAAGCTTCGGGATACTCGCTATCGAGCTCCAAACGACGCACTCCTGATTCACCGCATAGAAGCAACTCTCGGCCCGACTTGGAGAATCGCAACTGCTCGTCCGGCTTTAACTCGGCAGAATCGAGTTTGGCTATCAAACGTTCGGATGTCACATGCAAGATACTCAGCCCCCCGACCATGTCGGCAACGGCTACCAATCTCTGCGTCGGACTTGAGGCAATCGAACGTATCGAAGCGTTCGAACAGGAAAGCTTATGGATGGTTCGCAACTCCCTTCCTGTCTCGCTGGTCGTTAAGGCCACGGCCTCTACCTGACCACTTTGATTGCCCAACAAAAAAGTAGAGCGACCGAGCAATGGCTCACTGGCAGACAGTGCGCTCAATTGAGCGGTGAGCGTTTTGTAGCTTTCTTCCCGTTTGAGCGTCCCATTCTCGTCAGAAGTCCAACGGCTGATCCGGCCGGTTTGATCCACACTCTGGATTGAATCCCACAAACCGCTGATCATCATTCCTCGAATGGATGATTGTGCGTCGAGTTTGGTTTTCCAAATCTGAACGTTCTGCTTGGGCTTCGACCCAAGCCCCCCGCTTTGACGCTCGAACTGTCCCATCGCAAGCTCGTCCGCAGCCGAACTTGACCAAGCTCCCCTTTGCGAAGAAGCCATCAGCGATCCATCGGACTTATAGACCCAATCGATATTCTCGACCGCACTGCTATGCACGGGAATAGGCTCGATGTACTGTGCTCCGGTAAAGGTCACCTTGCGGATCAGCCCCTCGGAGGTTGCTCGATAGACGGTCTGATCTTGCAAGACCGGTAAACCACCCTTGGCATCGATCGCCTCGGCGAGCTCCCTATCAAGTTCTGACTTGGAAGCAAAACTAACATCAACGGTACAAAGGACGACCCGAATCGAACCATCTTCTAAGCCCAAGAGAACCGAAGACTGTTGATCGTCGACCCTGGCCACGGTCGCTCGAACCGTCTTACTGTTCTGATCCACTTTCGAAGGAGTCGCTCTCTGGAGATGCTCTCCGGTTGCAAGGCTGTAGACATCCAAGCTTTGGTCAGGTCGCACCAACCATACCAATTCGGAATACTCATCGGATCCAAAAGCCAGGATGGACCCTTCGGTGCTGCTAATGGGATTCTTGATCGATATGTCAGAAGCAAGCTGGATTTGGCTTTTACGAAACAGCGGCAATACATTCGCAAGGAGAACTAGAACGACCAACAGTACGACGATGATCGTTCCGATCCCACCGACCGTGATCACCGCGCGTGCGATACGGTCGGCCCAATAGACCCTAGCGCGCGAAGTCCGATCGCGCCGATAGACGCTCCGATTGGCGGTGGATTGTTCTTGACTCGATTCGGTACTGATGATGCCCGCCTGCGGTGCGCGAAAAAAAGATCTTATGGATCGATGCCGAGGCTCTTCAATACCTTGGCGGCCGTCGGGCCATCGACCGGAAACGAACCTTCCTTAACGACCAACTCTTGACCCTCTTTGCTGAATATAAACTTGATGAACTCGCGACGCACCGGATCGAGCTTCGTGCCCGGTTTGTGATTGATCGCCAAATAAAGGTATCGGGCCAGTGGATAGTCCCCGCTGTAGGCGTTCTCGGAGGTTGGCGGAAAGGCTTTTTCACCTGGTTTTGAAGCCAAAGCCAGTGTTTTTACCGAGGCGGTTTTAAAACCTACACCGCTGTAGCCCATCGCGAATTTGTTCTCTCCAACTGACTGAATCACCGCTGTCGAACCAGGCTGCTCGTTGACCAAGTCCCGGTAGTCGCCGTTTCCAAGGACTTTCTCCTTGAAAAACCCATAGGTTCCAGATGCTGCGTTTCGTCCAAACATCGCGATGTTTGCAGACTCGTAGTCGCCCGAAAGCCCTAAATCTCCCCACTTGTCAATCGAATTGCCACCGAGTTTTCGAGTGCTCGAAAAAATCGAATCCAGTTGTTGCAAAGATATCTCCGAAAGCGGATTGTCGCGATGAACATAAATCGCAAGCAGATCGATCGCCGTCGGGATCATCGTCGGCTTGTACCCAAACTTCTTCTCAAAGTCCGCAATTTCATTACTCTTCGCATCCCGACTCATCGGCCCAAAACTCGATGCACCCTCGATCAACGCCGGCATGGCCTTCGAAGAACCTTGCCCTTCGACCTCAGTGCGCACTCCCTTGTAATACGTCTTGAACTTCTCGGTCCAAAGCAACATCAGCGGATTCATCGAATCAGAGCCGACGCTCTTGAGTTGTCCGGACACCCCAGGAACCACTCGGTAAGGCTTCAGGGAGGAGTCAACAGCAAGTTGAGCCTGGGCCCCATAAGCCATCGACAAGAGTGCAAGCAGGCAGAGCAAGCCTCTGCGATAAACCATTTTTCGCGGATGAATCAAAGTAGTTCCTAAATTCTCTTGCATGGAAATCCTCCTAGGAATCAGCTATCCTCTAGCCTGCGTAAGTTCCAGAATCGTCGCTGCAGATTTTCATGCAAGCCCTGCAAGTGGAACAGTCGACCAATATGAAGATTCTGCAAAGAATTGATGAACGAAAAAGAAATGAAATCCTCGATAACCTACTCAGCAGTCCCAGAAGCTCTCGGCGGTCCCTTCGTTTTTTGGGGTTCGCTCCCAGAGAGTATGGGTTTGGCCGCTGAATTAGGCTTTGACGGGATCGAGATTTTTCCCCCAGGTCCGGAATTCTTCCACCAACAGGATCTCAAAGCTCTCTCGGCTCGCTTCGGGATCCAGGTTGCAGCCATTGGAACCGGAGCTGGCTGGGTCCGGCATAAACTCTCCCTAGCAGACAGCGATAACTCAGTTCGATCTGCGGCGATCGAGTTCCTCGAATCGATGCTCGAAGTAGCCACACAGCTAGGAGCTCCAATGATCCTCGGTTCCATGCAAGGACGCTCAGGTCCTGGGGTACCCAAACCCTTGGCAAAGCAGTATCTGCGAGAGGGACTCGAACGACTCGATTCGCGTGCTCGAAAGATAGGTGGCCAGATCCTCTATGAGCCCTTGAATCGATACGAGACCGACCAGTGCAATACTCTAGCCCAAGGCTCAGCGATGATCCGAGGCTTGTTTTGCACTAAATTGCTGGCAGATTGGTTCCACATGAACATCGAAGAAGCCGACATCGCTGAATCGATACGCAAGGCTGGCACGGCGATCGGACACGTACACTTTGCCGATAGCAACCGGCAAGCCATCGGCTTGGGGCATCTAACGGTCAGTCCACTGATCGAAGCTTTACGCTCGACCGGCTACAGCGGATATCTGAGTGCTGAAGTTTTCCCACTACCAACTTCCCAGCAAGCAGCCTTTGAAACAATTCGCTCTTTCGCAAAATACGCAAAACCAACTTAGTCGATTTTAAAACAATCAACGGACTTGGCCGTAACCGCCGCCACCGGGGGTCAAGATCCGAATCCGATCGCCCGGCTGGATTTGAAGTTGGCAAGAACCTTGCAATCGCTGTTGGTTGCCAAGCCGATCGATCCACCAGTTTTCACCCAGCAAACCAGCTAGCCCACCTTCGAGCCCATAAGGCCCTGAGCCTTGGCGGCGACTCGTGACCAGGGACACCTCAAGTGGCTCGAGTGCCATGATCTCTCGTTCCATTCCACAGCCCCCTCGATGGGAGCCATCTCCTCCACTTCTGCGTCGAACACCAAAGCGCATTACACGCACCGGATAGCGACTCTCTAGAACCTCGACATCCGTCAGCCGTGTGTTGGTCATATGGGAATGGACAGCGTCGGACCCGGGTCCGTATTGGCTTGCTCCCGTCCCGCCTCCGATCGTTTCGTAATAACCGAACCGATCGTTGCCAAACAAAAAGTTGTTCATGGTTCCTTGACTGGCTGCCGCTAGTCCAAGAGCTCCCCAGAGCACATCGACGATCCTCTGACTCGTTTCAACATTACCTCCTGCAACCGCAGGCCAATCCTCGACTCGTCCGGTTCCACGAGGATTAAGTATGCCTCGTGGGATGCTTAATTCGACGGCTCGCATCACCCCGGAGTTTAGCGGCATGGTGTCGGCTATCGCACATCGAATCGTATACATGACCGCAGCCGTAACGATCCCTGGATTGGCATTGAGGTTCCTTAAGCTCTCGGTGCCAGTACCCTCAAAATCGATCCGCAGTCGATCCCCAGCCTCCTTGGTAATTAGAACCGCAATGCGAGTCCCGTCATCCATCGCATCTTCGAATCGAAATTCAGACTTCGACAAACCCGCGATCCATCGCATCGTTTTGGCTCTGGCAACTTCCAAAATGGACTCAAGGATCGATTGCAATCGAACGGCTCCGAGCGACCGAGCCAACTCGACCATGGCCAGAGCCCCTCGTTGATTGGCCGCTTGTTGGGCGAGCAGATCCGCTAGGTTTTCTGGGACATTTCGCGACGGATACGGAGCACTCCTGAGCAACTGCTCGATTCGATCCAATCGATCGATCCCGGCCTGGGTCAAATGCATCGGTGGGATAATGACTCCCTCTTGGCCCAAGCATATGGAAGTCGGTGCCATAGATCCGGGTGCTATTCCGCCGATCTCTGCATGATGAGCCCGAGAAGCGACAAAGAATGTCGGTCGTTGCGATCCCTCGATAGCAAAAACTGGCGTGACGACTGTCACATCCGGCAAATGCGAGCCACCTTGATAAGGATCGTTCGTGACAAAGCAATCGCCAGGACTCATCCTCTCGAATCGCTCGATCATCGCTTGTACTGTGCGCCCCATGGCTCCTAGATGAACCGGCACGTGGGGTGCGTTGGCGATCAGTTCCCCATGGGCATCGAACACCGCACAGCTAAAATCCCGCCGTTGCTTGACATTCACGCTCAGCGCGGTTTGCTCCAGCACGATTCCCATTTGCTCGGCAATCGCAGCAATCCGCTGCGCGATGACCTCTCTAAGAATGGGATCAAACGAATCGGCGACGGACTGGCTCGATGCACCTGCATCGGCAGTTTGCTCGATACGATGATTCGCTCGATCGATCCTAAGCGATCCATCGGACTCCACGGTTGCTTTCCAACCCAAATCGATGATCGTCGTCGAACCGCTGGATTGCACCAGCGCCGGTCCGGTGATCTCTTGCCCGGTCCGAATCGCTCGACGATCCAGACATGGTGCATCGACTCGCTGGTTTCCAACCACCATCGAGATGAACCGCTGCTCAACGATGATCTCTTGGGGCATTGCCATCGGCTCGATGGTCGCTTGCGGCGAAGAGCCTTCTAGCCACAAGCAGGTAATCTCCAACGGATGCGAATCCCTCGAGACTCCAAACTTTTCCTGGTATCTTTTTTCAAACCTAGAGCCCCAATCCTCGGGGTGATCATCCCAGAGGATTCGCAGTGTCCCTTCAGTACCCAGGTAGCGAAGCTCGACCTCACCGAGAAAAGTCTGTTCCTCCAAAGCGATACCTTCGCCGGCCAACTCCAGACGGATTTGCTCGGTGAGCCTGCTGTGAATAAGATCCAATTGCCCTCGGTCGAGCTTATCCAAAGGCATGTAGAGCGGATGGGTCGCAGAGCGTTTGATTTGCGCAAGCCCCATTCCCAGGGCGCTGAGTAGACCGGCCTCGGGATGATCGATAATACGATCCATATCCAGGAGCTCGGCAATCTGACAAATGTGTTGGCCGGCAGCACCCCCGAAGCCTACAAGCACATGTTCGCGCGGATCGGCTCCTTGTTCGATACTGATGGCTCGGACAGCCGAGGCCATTTGCTCGTTGGCGATTTGACGCAAACCTGAAACAAGCTTGTCGGCATCCATGGACTCAAACAAAGGATTGCACTGAACTTGCTCGAGCAGTTCCATCAAGCGATCTTGGGCGGCCTGGGGTTGCAATGGTATCGGAAACGCTTGAGGATCGATTCGACCTTGGAGCAAATTCAAATCGGTGATCGTAAGGGGGCCGCCTCGGCCGTAACAAGCAGGCCCTGGATCCGAACCAGCGCTCTTGGGGCCTATGCGTAACTGGACTCCGTCAAACGTGCAGATGCTACCGCCACCGGAGGCAACCGTATGGATCGCGAGTGTCGGTACGGTCATTCGAATCCCCGCCTTGACCGTTTCGTGTTCGAGTTGCAATCGGCCATCGATGCGGCACACATCCGTCGAGGTGCCACCCATGTCCAGTCCGATGAGCTTCGGTGCACCGGATTGTTTGGAGATCGCCTGCAAAGCCACCGCGCCTCCAGCAGGTCCCGAAAGAACCAATTCCTTTCCGGAGGCTTGAGCAGCATCGATCAGCCCTCCACTGCTGGTCATCACCCGCAACTTGCTCCCAGCAATCTGACAGATTTGCTGCTGCAACCCCGAGAGGTACTTGCGAACCACGGGAGTCAAATAAGCATCCACGAGTGCCGTTTCGCCCCTGGATACGGCTCGAATCACCGGTGCGACACGGGCAGAACTAAATACCCAAGGAAAACCCATATCCGTTGCAATCTGGGCTAAACGCAACTCATGCTGAGGATTCCTATACGAGTGGAGCAAACAGATCGCCAAGGATCTGATCCCTCGGCCCCAGAGCGATCGCAACTCCTCTTGAGCTTGTTTCTCATCAAGTGCGATCAGGACATCGCCATTGGCGTCGATTCGTTCGACGATCCCAACCGAATGAGTATAGAGACTGCGTCTTTTCCGGACATGGATTGCAAAGAGTTCAGGCCGCTCCTGGTACCCGATTTCGATCAGATCCTCGAACCCCTTGGTCGTAAGCAAAGCTGTCGGCTCACCGGATCGAGTCAGCAGAGCGTTCGTCGCGCGAGTAGTCCCCAAGCGAACATCGAGAACCGGGAGCGGATCCTCCAGGGGAACATCGAGCATCATTCGGGCAGCAAGCACGGGAGCTTCTATCCCTGGTATAAACTCGTAAGCCACGGCAGATCGGGCTTGCGAAAGTCCTTCGACCCGGATGGCACCCGTCGAGCCGCAAAAGTCGCTGCAAATCCCTTCAGCAATGGCTTGTCGAGAAGCATCGTAAAGCACCACGGAACTCGAACGCCAGAATCGATCGCTTTGGCCAATTCGGCGAGGATCGATCCAGGTCGATGAGTCCACCCATGTATCGACACTGCCTGGCATACGACCATGCGATAGGACTTTGAGTCGGAGCTGGCGCTTCTGTGGAGTTAGGACGAAGCAATCTGTAAAAGTGCCTCCGACATCGCACCAAACTTGGTAACTACCATCCATCGGGAAATCGTCTCTTGGCTCTCGATAGTAGAGTGCTGATCGCGGAATTCACCCACCTAATTTACAGGATTCCAAGGGGAAACCCAAGGGTGCGTCCGAAGGGAACGGATTTTGGCTCTTGACAATCAACCATGTCGGTGAGAATACTGGGAGTGGTTCAGGACTAGTTCTATTGGCTTAATGATTGACGATCAATGGAGTTCAAGTTGGCTTCATCAGCATATGATATCGAAGCGTTCGATCGTGCAACGGACGGCATCATTGATTTGTTTACCGCACAACAGGCTCAAGCAATACTGCATTATTGTGGAGATCCTCTTATCAGGGATCGAATTGCAACCCTAGCCGAGCGAAATAATGAAGGAAGCTTATCGGACGCGGAAAAGGCAGAATTCGAAGGCTACGTACGCGCCAATAAATTCATTTCAACGCTGCAAGCCAAGGCGAGAAAAAGGTTGATGAACGGCTAACTCGCATGGATTTAGATCTGCGCCAACGCGTCCGAGAGCGAGCCGACCACCGATGTGAATACTGCGGGCTTCATCAATCACACTCTCCGTTAGCTGCACTACATATCGAACATATAATTCCTCGAAAACACGGCGGAAGCGATAGGTTTGATAACTTAGCGCTTGCCTGTATTGACTGCAACCTTCACAAGGGGCCAAATATCGCTGGATTCGATCCTCAAACAAACATCCTTTCGGAACTATACCATCCGCGGAATCATCGATGGGTTGACCATTTTGAGTGGCAGGGTGTGATCATACGGGGCAAGACAGCAATCGGACGAACGACCGTTGAGGTTTTGAGACTCAACGGAGAGGAACAACTTCAATTGCGACTGGAACTACTTCGGTAGATCACAGGCGAACCGATTTCTCACCCAAACCCACAATCATTCCTGAAGAACCCAAAAATCATATCTGATCTCAATCACAAGTCAGATACTCATGCCACAAGCCATCGCTTAGGACTAGGCCCGCTCGGGTCAATCGCACCCGATCCTCGGCATGCTCGATCCAGCCTTGTGCGATGTGCTTATCCAAACACTTTTGGATCGCCTGAAAGGTATTTTCAGAGAAATCCGCTTTGAATTGATCCCAAGCCACTCCCTTGCGCTGCCGCATCCCAAATACGAAACGCTCTCGATCCTGCTGATCGACCGTCAGTTCGTCTTGCTCATCGATCGGTGAGAGTTTCTCCTGGATTCTGCGCAAGTACTGGAGAGTCCCTCGATGATTCACACTTCGAGTGCTCCCCAAATAACTTGCAGCACTTGGGCCAAACCCCCACCATCGATCCGAATTCCAATAGGACTGATTGTGCAAACATTCTTGTCCATCGATAGCGAAGTTCGAGATCTCATAGTGCTCAATCCCAAGTGCACACAGCGTATCGATCGCCATATTGTACATGTCGAGTTCTATCTGCTCGTCGACCTTGGTGATCTGGTGCCGCTGCAGTTGGCCATAGAATCGAGCACCTTTTTCAAAAGTTAGCCCATAGGTCGATACATGCCCGATCCCGAACGAACCGCAACGCTTCAAATCCGCTTGCCATTCATCGAGCGTCTCGCCGGGTGCTGCAAAGATCAAATCGAGCGAGACCCGGGGCATACAAGAGACAGCAAGCTCGATCGACCTTGAGAGTTCCTCGGGGGAATGGTCTCGCTCAAGAACCCTGAGTTTGCGAGCTTGAAAGGATTGCCCACCGATGCTTATACGGTTGATCCCAAAGCTGCTCCAGAGTTTCAAATTGGGCGGGGTGATATCTCGCGGATTTGCTTCGATGGTCCACTCTCGGGCACCTTGAATCGGCAACCAAGTTCCGATGCTATCGAGCAGTCGCTCCATAAGCTTAGGACTGAGAATCGATGGCGTCCCCCCACCTAGAAAAATCGTCTCTACCGGTTGCGGAGTTCCAAGCCATGAGAGTTCGGTTCCAATGGCATCGACGAATCGCTCGTGAAGATCGTCGCGGCCTGCAAGCAACGTAAAGTTGCAATAGCCACAGCGATGGTAGCAAAATGGTACGTGCAAATAGGCCGCTTTTGGACGAGGACCAGACTTGGACAACTGCAAAGCTACATGCGGATCAAGTTTCGAGAGCATAAGGCAGTTAGAGGTGCAGTCTATTTTGGAAGATTACCTGTGAGGATGGCCAGATACTGCATGAATACCATAAAGATCACGGTGATGATCATCGCAGCTATCATGAACCAAATCAGAAACCCGGCGGCTACTGCCAATTGCTTGAGCGCAATTTGTGCCTTCTCACGATACTGGATCGCAAGACGCTCGAGCGATTCGCTATCGGCACCGCTAAGCTCGCCGACTTCGAGGGTCTGAATGAATTCGTCCGGGAGGCGATTCGGCTCTGAAAAACTCTCCGAGAGCGACTTGCCCTGCTGGATCGCTGATTCAATTTCAGGCAAACCCGAGATGTAGTAATAGTTCCCGGTGCTCAAGACCGCATCGCGCACACTTCGTTTGGCCTCGACTCCAGCACCGAGCATCATCGAGAGGGTCATCGACAATCGACTCATCGCAGTGGTCGTAAAAACCGGGCCGATCACCGGCACGTTGCGAACCAATGGAACCAACGTCTGATGGCAGTTGTACCAGTTTTTCCAAATACCGACGCAAATTGTTCCAAGAATCAATGAGATCACCAAAAGGATGCCTAGGAATATCATCACTCCGTTGATACCCCGAAGTCCAACTCCGGTAATGTCGAACGGTTTTTCATTGGGCCCACCGGCTTGGAAAAATCCATTGATAAAGATCATGCCGCAGATGATCAAGATCGCCAAAAGCAATTGAATCACCGGAGCGGTGATCTGCGAGACAAAGTCCTGCCGCGTTCGCTTGAGATCTTGGTAGTAGTCGGACATGTAACCGAGGACTCGGTCAACTTGCCCAGACTCTTCACCAGCCGAAATCATCTTGATCAAAAGTGGTGGAAAGAATCCTTTTTGCAACTGCATCGCTTCTGAAAAGGTGTATCCAAGCCTAATCTTGTCGGCTGTATCTTTCGCAGCATCGCGATAGCGGGTCGCACCCGCTTTGGACTCGGCATCCAAAAGCCGCAGAGGATCGACTCCAGCCCGAAGACCCGTCGAGAGTCGGTTGCAAAAATGATAGAGTTGGCCAAGCGATGCACCGCCGAACATACGCTGAATTAAACTTGGCGTAGGCAACGGTTCCTGTTTGCCCCGAGGTGGCACACCGGGAGGATTCTTGTCAGAGCGAGACATAAGCTTTTGCCATCCAGGAAACTTAGGGAAACTTTTCCGGGTTTCTTTCAAGCTACTACGGCAGGGTTGCCGAGTGTGAAGAAAACACGATTGTAGCGATTCTACCAAAGGAATGGATGATGCAAGAGCGACATTATGCTGGCAAACCAAAACCCAATGCCTCTGCCAGGCCATTGAATAACTTGGATAAGCAGTCCTACAGATGGCTCTATAGTGCTGTGCTCACAAGCGTTTGTCTTACCGGCTGCGCCTCTCAATCAGCCAATAAACTCCCGGGCTTCTCGATGTCCAGCGCAGGCCAAGGGGTAAAGAATCAGATTTCTTCCGTGGGTGCGGCGATGTCTTCGGCTTACTCCAAGACCAAAACAGCCATCGCGGCACCCTTCACGCCCGTCTCGGCATCTTCGATGGAGAACGCTAATGGCGAAAGCGACTCTGCAACCAATCCTTTGAGCATCGCTCCAGACACTTTCGTCGCGCAAGGCAATTACTTTGAATCGCAAGGAAACTATGCAAAAGCGCTCGATAGCTACTCGCGAGCCTTGGAAGCCGAACCTAAGAATGCCGTCGCACTGCTGAGCACAGCAAGGCTCTATGACCGACAGCAAGAAATTGCCAAGTCGATCGAGTTCTATCAAAGAACAATCCAAGTGGCACCGACCAATGCGGACGCTTGCATGGAACTCGGTCGAGTCTATGCCAAGTCCGGCGATATTGCTTCGGCTCAGCAGCATCTGCGCAAAGCCGTCGAATTGCAACCGACCAATAAGTCCTATCGTCATGCACTCGCCGGTGCAATGCTCGATGCAGGGGACGCAAACGGATCGATGGCCGAGTTGGCACGATGCGAGACCCCAGCGATGGCCCAATACCAGATGGCCTACCTGCTATTCCAGCGCAAGAATATCCCTGCCACACAGCAGCATCTGACCGAGGCTCTAAAAATCGATCCGAATCTCAAACCCGCCCGCGATCTGTTGACGAGTATCGGAGGTACGGCCAACATCGATCAGCTTGTCGAACGCGGCAGGCAGGTCACTCAGCAGGCAAGCGGTATTTATCGCCAGGTAGGGGCAGTGACCGAGAGCATATCGAGTGCGATGAATCCCACACCCGGCACAATGGCACCCGGCACAATGGCACCCGGCACTCCAAATATCGCTCCATCGAATGGCAATCTGCTGGATATCCCAGTCGTTCCTTATCCAAACACACTTGCCCCAGGCCAAGAGCCGGTCCGAGTTAAATTGAACCAATAACGACCGCATGGGCTCGCACGATACCCACAGGTCGATTTATGCCGATGGATTTGATAGAATCCCAGGCATGAAACATTCTCCAATGGATCCAAGTCGTCAGCCCAATTGCGATCGTGCAATGGGTATTTGCTCGCATCAAAGATCTTTGATGCGCTGGCTGTGCACCTGCATCGTTTCGATCGTGACGATTTGGTCGAGTCCAAATTGGGCGATGGCACAAGGCTCTGTAAGTCCGGCAGATGTCCAGCAAGCGATCGAAGACTTGCTGCAATACTTTCGACGCACCCAAAATCGGCAAGCCAAAGATGGCCCCGTCGGTGCTTGGCAAGGTCACCAGGATCAAAAAACTGGCTTGACGAGTTTAGTCGTCTTGGCACTTCTGAGTGCTGGTCGCAAACCCAATGACACCGAGGTGGCCCGCGCGATGGACTACATCCGCAGTGAGCCGCCCATGCAAGTCTACGAAGCGAGCTTGCAAATCATGGCCATGTGCTTGGCCGAACCAGGCAGAGACCGTGCCCTGATCGAACGCAATGTAGAGTGGCTTATCCAAGCCCAACAAGCCGATGGCGGTTGGGCTTACCGGCAAGACCGCGGAGCTTCTGACGAATCGAACACTCAGTTTGCCGTGCTTGCTCTTTGGGAAGCAAGCCGTATTGGGATCGAGATACCTCAACCAGTGATCCAAAAGGGACGCACCTACTGGCTCAATAAGATGAGTCCTGCGGGCACCTGGGGTTACCGAGGCGACCCGAAGCCTCTTGGAAGCATGACTTGTGCAGGGATCGCTTCGATGCTAATTCTCGAAGATGCATCGGCAACTCAAGATGCCCGTGCCCAGGGCAATCAGATTCAGTGTTGCACTCAAGGGGCTGCCGAAGCGTATGATCTTGAGAAGTCGCTTCGGTGGCTTGCCGATAATTTTTCAGTCACTCAGAATCCCGGTTCGGCTGCTTGGTATATGTACTATATGTACGGCCTGGAACGTGTCGGTCGTCTCTCAGGCCAACGCTTCATCGGTCAGCATGACTGGTATCGCGAGGGATGCGATGCGATCGTCGGTCCGAAAAACTCTCGGCTCATGGGAGTTACGCAAGGTTCCGCTGGAATCGAGTCTGCGGCTGCTCGCGCCATGGCATTGCTGTTTTTGAGCAAGGGCAAGCGGCAGGTCGTCATAGGCCAGTTGCAGCATTCGACCGATCCACAGGATCGGGATTGGAATCGACACCGAAAAAGTATCCAGCACCTGACCGGACACATCGAACTTGCTTGGAAACGCGATCTAGCCTGGCAGACGATCAAACTCCAACGGGCAACACTCCAGGATTTACTCGAAACACCTGTTTTGTTTATCACTGGAAGCCAGGAGTTTGTTCTCTCGGCCCAGCAACGTAGGATGATCAAAGACTACATCGACCAAGGCGGATTCATCTTCGCAGAAGCCTGCGCGCAGGAGGGTTGCGATGGTCAAGCCTTCGACGTGTCTTTCCGTCGTGAGATGGAGATGATCTTCGACAAGCCTTTTCAAAAGCTACCTCCGAACCATCCGGTCTGGAGTGCAGAGGCACGGCTCGATCCGTCGGCCTTACCCGATGGCTTTTGGCTCTATGGCATAGAAGCCTGTTGCAAAACCAGCATCATCTACAGCCCGATAAGCCTGACTTGCCGCTGGGAACTCTCAAAGCCCTATGGAGCAAAACCTCAGTATTCCAAGGCCGTAAGCTCCCAACTCGATAATGCGGTCAAGATCGGGCTAAACGTCGTGGCCTACGCTACAGGAAGAGAACTCAAGGACAAGCTTGAAGCCGTTCAGATCGTGCAAAGCGATATGAATCGCCAAGTCCTCGAGCGAGGTACACTGACTCTGCCAAAGCTCATGCACAGCGGCGGTGGTGATGAAACCCCTAAAGCCCTAAGCAACCTTGTGGAAGTCTTTCGGCGCGAGACCAAAGCCATGGTCGATCCAAAGACACCAAAACTCTCGGCGACCAGCACCGAACTCGAAAAGTATCCTTTGGTTTATATCCATGGAAGAACCAAATTCGCGTTCTCCGAGGCCGAGCAGCAGGGCATGCGAAACCATTTTATCAATGGTGGTATGGTACTCGGAGATGCAATATGTGGCTCTGAGGAATTCACCAAGTCGATGCGTGAGGAGTTCGGCAAGTTGTTTCCCGATGCCAAGTGGCAACTGCTACCCGTCGACCACCCACTGCTGCTCAAGGATGGCCCAGGTGGCTATGATCTGCGCAACGTTAGCTTGGTCGATCCAGGCCGCGGAGACGTGGATTTGGCCAAGGCCAAACGCGAGGGTCCTGCGGAGATCGAAGCGTTGGAATGGAACGACCGGATCATCGTCCTTTTCTCACCGAACGATCTAAGCTGCGCTATGGAAAGCAAGCACTCGTTGCAATGCAGGGGCTACGTTCGAGAGGATGCATTCCGAATTGGAATCAACTTTCTTTTGTATTCCCAGTTGCATTAAAAGGCATCGAGATCAGCAAGACTCATGCGAATGCTCTCGATCATTCTCTCGGAGCCGAGCTGCTCGTAGAGACCTAAAGCTTCTTGCCAATAAACCCTCGCTTGCTCTCGATTTCCTCTGGCTAGTTCGATTTCGGCTAGCTCGTCAAGCACCGCTGGTACTCCGTCGCCATGATGCATTTTGCGGGCTCGTGCGAGAACATCCAGTTGCCGCTCGAATGCTTCATCAAGCCTACCCATCATGCGATGAACGTAGCCGAGTTGAGACGAGATCGCTATAAGGTCATCTCCGTAGCCCTCTCTGGACATGAGGGACTCTAGTTGCGTAAGCTTCTTTTCGGCAGCTTCGTAGTTCCCTCGTCCAATATCGATCTCAGCCAAGACGAGTTTATCAAAAGCGATACCGATTAGGTTCTCATTCTTCTGCTCGATCTTGATGCTTTTAAGAATGTACTGCTCGGCTTGATCCCATTGCTCCATTTGGATGTGCAGCCGCGCTAGATTCCCGAGGTTCACGCTCTGACCTTCGAGGTAGCGAATATTTCTGTTTATATGAAGTGACTTTGTGTGGTAATCTTTGGCTTCGTCAAAATGACCTTGGATCTGACAGATCACCCCCAGTCCATCGAGGGCAGAAGCATTCAAAAAGGGATTGTCATATTTTTGGGAGAGAAACGCGATTTTTTCCCACTGAGCCCTCGAATCATCAAGCCGTCCGAGCATGCGGTAAGCTTCAGCCAAGCAGGTGCGGATGTCCAAGGCAAGATCGAAATACCGGCGGCGTTTGCGATAGGCTCGGATCTCATTGTAGGCTTCTTCCAAAACCTCTGTGGCTTGTTGAAACATCCCTATTTCGATCAGAAGCTCTCCTATTAAATGCTTGATGAGCCAAATGCGATCAAAGTCTCCGATTCCACTGAATACATCGAGAGCTTTACGATAAGAATCCAAGGCCTTTTCAAGATCGCGTTGGGCTTGGTAGGTCGAAGCCATACCCATGTAACCGACACCGCGCCACTTGTTTTCAAATTCCTGCGATACCAAACGGTCAAACCATTCCAGGGCCTCGTCGAAGTCTCCAGATGTCCTTGCAAAGTCGCCCGAGAGTTCGATCGCCATGGGTGATTCGGGGGCGATCGCCTTGAGTTTATCGAGAATCTTTCTACCTCGAACCAGATTCCCGTCGGCCAGCGCAATAGTTCCATCTTCATAGAGACGGTTTGCTTGTCGTTTCATCAATACTTTTCCAAAAGTTGCTCGCCGAATTGACTCCGATGTCTACCCAATCCAAATTCGACTCTCCGGCATTCTAACCGGAATCCGCTAGGGCGGAGCAAACTTGCGCGCGATTTCATTTCGATTGACACCACCTTTCCAATGCCTCAACCCATTTTCGATCGTCCAGGGCTCCTTGACGACTACGACTTGGGCAATTTCCAAGTGTTCCGGCTGATCTTTGTGCAAAGCTCGAATTTCGGACAGCAAACCCTCTGGATTGGCCCAAGAGTCCCCCTTGAGACTTACGATCGCAACTGGTCGCCTGAGACCATTTCCTACAACGACGCACCCTGCGATGGACTCGATTTGCTCGATAGGCTCTTCGAGGATCCGAGGTGCGAATTTGTATCCTGTGTTTAAAACCTGGATATCATCGGCGCGGCCCGATATTCGGATCGAACCGTGGGCTAGATTACCGATCGATACACAATCGCCTGTATCGAGCCAACCGGATTGGATCCGCTGCTGACTGGCAAACTCGTCGCGCCAATAACCTTGCATCACTCCGGGGCCTTGAACCCAAAGCTTCTGATCGCTATCGATCCGCAGCTTGACTCCTTGGACTGGCGGTCCTACTCCTTGAAGAATCGCCGGTACGGTTTGTCCACCCTCTTGCCTTGCGGCTCGGTTAGAACAAACAACCGGCGATGCCTCGGTTAATCCATAGCCTTGGAAGATCGTAAGCATCTGGCTTTCGAAGCATTCCCGAACCGAGTCTTTAATCGC
>Ga0315904_10003373_pt1 | contig 23531 bp, 15 predicted proteins | sample LakEriMetagenome_6_FD_203529 | JGI IMG/M metagenome (GOLD analysis project Ga0315904, IMG submission 203529) | Freshwater fungal communities from buoy surface, Lake Erie, Ohio, United States - Buoy 12 MA120 | ecosystem: Environmental > Aquatic > Freshwater > Lake | place: USA: Lake Erie, Ohio... | reverse complement strand
TAGTTAAGCGAACGAATAATTAAGGTACTGATAAGATAAATTTTTCTCTGATAAAATGTCAGTTAATTCTCTTAAAATGTTTTTTATGTCTGGGCGTATATCCAGTGTATATCTCACCTTTGGTGGGTATAGTTTCGCATCAATAATTCTATGACAAATTGTCTTATTTCCGACCTTTAAGATTATGTTAAATATCTCAGGCCCATCTGTGTTTGATGTTTCTAAAACGCTTGGGTCCTCTTCAATCTGGTATCTATTGTCTAACATATATACCATACACTTGTTTCTCAATTTTGTTTGAAGTGACTCAGATAGATACTTAATGTACTCATATAATTCAACTGAATTTTCAGCCTTTTCATGATAACCTTTTACATTAAAGAATCTTTGTACCACAAAATTGTTGTTAAGTGTAATTAGAAACTCAACCTTTGTTACATCATTCTGCTCTTTCATAATTTTACTTTTTTGTTTTAAACTTTGTTTTTTCTTTTCTTGTTAACTTTAAAAATGGTTTTAAAAAATATACCCACTGTTCATCCCCTTTTGGTAGGTATTTAAATAATCCGTCCTCCATCATCATCCGAATTAGATTCTTATATCCTCTTCCGTCAGGATCCAATGACTCAGAGTAATAAGAGTGAACTAACTCTTTTCCTTCTTCACTAATAAGTGGTTCCGATAAATCCACAATCTTTTTATTGATTTCAAAAAACTCGTCACCAAATATACCTTCTTTTGTTTTACCCGTCAGTAAATTTTTTAAAGCGGTATTATCTTTTTGTTCTTTAAGGAGTTCTTCACCCTTTTGTAAAATATCAGAAAAACTAACCTTTTTATCAAGTATCTCAGGAAATAGTTTGATTAATGTTTTTTCACCTAGATAATAGATACCATCTATGTTATCTGATTTGTCACCAGATATTATCTTAAACGTTTTAACATTGTAATGGGGAATCTCTATTTCATGTAGTTTGATTTTATCTCCGTTTTTATAATACTTTTTTGTATTTGGGGAATACAGAGTAACATCTTCTGAGATAAGTTGTGTGAGGTCTCTATCTCCACTAAATATGGTTTTAGATTCGTCTTTAGATATTTTACAATAATAGGCGATGAGGTCGTCGGCTTCAGAGTTTTCAAATTCAACTTGTCTGACAAACATTTCCTCTAAGTATTGTTTTACTCTTTGTTTTTGTTTACCAAATGATTCTTCTTTGAAGTCCTCGACTGTTCCTTTTCGGTTAAGTTTGTATTTTGGGTAGATTAACCTTCGTTGGGATGTTGACAGTTCTCCGTCCCAAAATACAACTACCTTGTTGAAGTTTTCTTCGTCTATGAACCTTCGTAATGTGTTAAGGAAATGCCAAATACCTCCTACATGTTCAGTTCCGTTAAAGTAATCTTTAACTCCGTGAAAACCAATTTTCAATAAATTATTCCCGTCAACTAATAGGGTTTTTGTCATTTCTGTAAACTTACAGGGTTCTTACTATTCTACTTCTTCTTTTTCTGCTTTTAAATCAAAGTCACCATCAACTCCGATAATTTCTTTCCAATACTCAGCATAATCTTTTTTGTATTGTTCAATTGATGCCTTTTCTTCGGACGCTTCTTTACCGGGTAAAAATCCATGTGGTGTCACAATAATTTTTCCATCTTCAAACCCAAGTCCATTAATGTGATTTTTCATAACAGACACTTTTGTTCTTGATGCAAACTTTACAGTTCTTTTGTCTTTTGTTGCTGTGATCTTAGTTGTTCCTGCTCCTTTTTGATTTCCAAATAAAAATACCAATGATGAATTTAACCAAATTGCTTCTCCGCCTTTTGCTTTAATTTTAGGTTGACCAAAAGGATTGTCAGGTAATTCTACCCAAGGCTGATTAACAATAATTAAAGTGTTTTCATATTTAGAATCCGCCTTTCTTGATCCTGATATTCTTTGATTGATTCCCATTCCAATCTTGTCGGCTAATACACTTGCATTGTGTTGTTTACCGCCTTTACCTTCATAAGTCATCTTACAAGGAACAGAACCTACTGAATCCCACATAATACATAATGAATAGTCTAAATCACCTTTTTCTTGTGCATCTAACAAATCATTAATGTAATCTGTAATCTGTTCAATGTAATCAAAGTTATTATTAAAGATATAAAACCCGTCCCACTCTAACTCACCTGTTTCTGTATCAACAACTTCTTCACATTCAAATCCCATTAGTTTAGCATGTTCAAAAGACCATTTTTGTTCTGTAATTATGAATACAGGTAGTATTCCTTTCTTTTGTGCATCAACCGCAGTCTTTACTAATGCGGTTGTTTTACCTGTATCGCTATGACCTAAAAACATATTTATGTGACCCATCGCAGGTCCTGGTAAACCAACAGCATCTAAGAAAGGTTCACCCAAATCAAAAAACCTTTGTGGTTTATATTTTGCAGATGTAGAAAACTTTTTCTTTAGTGAACTAAAATCATTCTTTTTAATTGCCATTTTCTTCTTCTTTTTGTTCGTTTAAAATTTTTAACATATCTTCAGTCACTTCAAATCCCTCTTCTTTTTTTATGTTGTACTTGTAAACTGTTTCTAACATTTCTAACTTGTCTTTAGCGTTAGTCATTTTTTCAACAAACCTATCCATTTCTTCTAAGTGTTGTGGGTGTTCTCCAATACCAACAGAGTTATTAAAGTAAACTAAAAGGGTGGCTTCAGCTTCTGCCATCTCTGACCTATATTTCAAGGTCAGAGCTTCATACATTTTTTGTGCGATCTTATTCATATTAAATTATTTTAGAAAGGTAATTCTTCAGATGGTTCATCATTTGCTTGTGGGTCAACAATAGGTGTCTCATCTTTTTGTGCCCCACCTAATGAAATCTCAGCTTCTTCACCATAAACATATTTCTTTAATTCAGAATTCCAAATTGGCGTTTCTCCTACAGCAACTGCCTCTAAATACTCAACAGGTTTTTTAGAATAAACATCTTTCCAAGTTAATTCGTCTTGTAACCAACCTTCCATGATTTCTTTATCTCCGTGTAATGGAGCAGGATCATCATACATAATTGTTTGAACAACGGTATATTCTTTTCCTTGTGGAGTTTTTGCCTTTGTTAATTCAATAATAAGGTCTCTTCCTTTTTCTGAATCTGTAACGTCACCCTTAGCTTTCCAAATAGGTAAGATTTTATCTAACACACCTTCTTGTTTGTAATTGTGTTTAAATCTCCAAAACTTAACACCATCTTGCTCATTATCTCTATCAATAACTTTTACAATGTAAAATAAACGTGCTCTGTATTGTGATGCTAGTTCTTTATCTTCTTTTTTACCTGTTGAAATAAGTTCATTATAAACTTCTGTAAGTGGTGATCTTTCGTTGTCGTTTTTATCGGGGTCGTACAACTTAACCCACTGCCCGTTTACTTGAATTTCGTGATACCAAACTTCAACAAATGGTGATGAACCGTCTTTTGTAGGTAAAACTCTGATTCTTTTTTGTGCAGATTTTTCATTTTTTTGAAGAATTGCTGAAAAATACTTTTTCATTCTGTCTTCTTGTGAGATGTTTTGTCTCGGTGAACCACTTGGTTGTGAGTTCTTTTCGTACTGTGCTAGTACTGCATCAATTGAATTTGCCATAGATTTTTGTTTTTAATTTATACTCTTTTATCTATAACAATTATAAGTGAATTTGGTAGAATGTCAAATAAAAAAGGGACCTTGTTGGTCCCTTATATTTTTATAAAAATCTACGTCTTCTTTTGTAATTTTCTTTTATATTTTCTTCGTCTTCTTCTGCGTCATAAATATTAAAAGTTTTTTTAATTTCATTAGGTGAAAAACTTTCTACATCATCGGAAGTTAAAACATATTCATTTTTACCTGACTTTTCCATGTCCATTTTTTTATCATCAAAAAAATCTGTTAATTTTTGATTGTATGGGTAAGAATCTAAAGATCTTAACTCTAACTTTTCTTCAGGTGTTTTTTCTCTATATTTATCAAATTTATTTTCTAAACTATCTATTTTATTTAAAAGTTTATCCATGTTTTCCAACTTAGATGTTAAATCATCTAATTTTGAAAAAATGCTATCCATAAATTCCTCTTGTTTAGATTTAATTTCTTGTTGTGCAGTTACTAAATCAGTAATGTCAATTTCTTCGGTTTCGTCCTCACCTTCTCCTTTATCTTCTCCTCCAACTTCTTCAACGTCAGGATCATTTGGTACGTCAACAGGTTCTGGTATTTCTTCTCCTCCTGCCGGTGGTGCACCTGCATCTCCTCCCGCTGGTGGCGCACCCGCTGCGGGATCTCCAGCTGGTGGTGCTCCTGCGGCGGCAGGATCTTCGGCTGGTGGTGCACCTGCGGCTGCAGGGTCTTCAGGTGGTGGTGGTACATCACCTTGTTCTTTGATTATGTAATTATTAATTTGATTAAATCTTCTGATCTCTGCTAGTATTTTTGATTCTAAATTCATTTTGTTAAAAAGTTTTAACCATTCAATAATGTTTTAACTCCCGTAGGTGTCTCAACTTTTAATGTTCTGTTTGTTTTTACGGTATTGTCGTATCTTTCAATAAGTCCATCTTTCATTCTAATTGTATAACAATCACCAGTATCTAAATCACAAACTTCTTTATACCCATTTTCTGTTTGTCTTTCTGTTATACGAGTATCTTTTCTAAGATATTCGTCTAAAATTCTTTTTACGTTCATAGTGTTTAATTTTATATATAAATATATGCTTATTTGTAAAATTTAAAAATAATTTTCAGCAATCTTAACCACGTTAATATAGGAATCAAATGAGTCTTGTGTAATTGTTCCCTTACTTAAATTTAAATCTATGTAGTTTTTGATGTATTCCGCGTTTAACTGTTCAATAACATTAGGGGTTGCCGGATCATCCGCAATTAATATTCCTGCCTCCCATATTGTTATTACAAATTCTGAAATTCCACTATAAAACGCGTTTTGATCATTACCATTTAACTCAATCAATCTTGGTAGTACTAATATTGGTTGGGTCAAATATGAAGATGCAATTTTTATAGAATCGGTTTCGGCACTAAACGAAAATAATGGTGTCGGTACGTCTGAGTTATTAACACAAATTAATTCTGAAAATTCAGGTCTATTTCCATTATTTTTATTTACCGCATTTATTTCAAAATAGTTATTATTTAATGGCTCAATTGTTCCTGAACTTTCAGATTGGTTTAAAGGTCTTGTCAAAGCAATCGTAAATAATGTTATTTTTAAATTTCTATCATTTTGATTATTTGTTGGTCCTAATGTATCATTTATTAAAACCTTTAAATCTTCAAAAGTTAAAGTTTTTTTATCTACTTTAACAAATGGGAATGTTTTATAATCGGCATTTACTATTTGTTCACAAGCACTTTGGTCTGACAATAAACCTTCTTTTTCTAGTTTTTGTTGTTCTGGATCTAATATTGATTCATAATTTTCAGGTTGTCCCTCTGTGTTTTTTCTTTCTAATATTTTTGCTTTATATTTTTGTAAGTAATTTGCCTTAACATATGTTCCTAAACTTTCAGGTTGTGGTAATGCGTATTTAGGCATTCTTGAACCTGTAAAATCAGTCGTAAATTCACCACCACTACTTAACTGATGACTTACCTTAAATATTAGATATGGTCCATAAAATAAAGGAACATGTCTTAAATTAAAATACATCATAGGTTGTATCATTGCATTAGACATACTATTAACACTACATGTATATGACAATGATTTGTAAAACGAATATAATGAAGCGGTTTGTTGATTTATTCTATCACCACTAGCACTATTAGCCAAATTATCTCTAACCATAAATGTTGCCGCTGTGTTTTTTTTGTCTTGCATCCCAACACTTATATTTTTAAATATATTTTGATTTCTTATACCAAAGTCAACATTAAACCCCACCACTTTATTTGATAAAGATTTATTTTGTTTACCGTCTTGTTTTCTGTTTGGGTTTGTTGTTGGATTTCTAAAATCGTAACTATCATCTCCGTATAATACAAAACTGTTATCATTTTGTCTTGGTTTTTCCGATTCTTTACCTGTGTAAACACATAAAAACTTTGCTGTTGAATTTATATAATCTACGTTTGTCCAAGTACCAAATAAACTATTAGCCGGATCAATGTCTACCGCTTGAGGATTTTTTGATGGGTTTTGTATACCGTAAAAATTAATGTAAGCAGGTAAAGAAAAAAAGATCATGTTACTACATAACTCCAACAAGTAACCAACTATTGAATATATATCGGTTCCTCCGTCGCTTTTAAAAAGATCTCTTACGTCTTCTAAATTTATTTGTATCTTATCTCCAATATCATTATTTGCGGTATCATGGAATAAAAAATCTTCAAATAGTGTTTTGGTTTGAAAGTCAGTACCTGAAATCCACTTATCATTTAATGTTTGAAATACATTATACAAAGACAGTTTGGTTGTTTCACCTTCTACTGTTGCATTTGAATTGGTTTTTGTTTTTTTGTTAGGTAAGTTTTTATTTAAATACAATGATACTTCTGAAATTATATTATCGTCAACCAAACTTAGGTCATCTAAAAAAGCTTTAAGTTGTTTTGTAAAAGTTTGACCATTGTATGGTAAATTTTGTTTTAATTTTTGTTGTTTTTGTGTTGCATATATTCTGATAAGTGGATATAGTGTTTTTATATTCTCTTCTGAGAATTTAATATTCATATCTATAAAAAAATCAGTAAACGTGGAACCCGTATTAGTGTAGTTGCAACCACTGATAGTTGAAAAACCAACATATTTTAACATAGTTTTCCATTCATTATTATAGCTTGCCCTACTTTGGGTTAATGATATTGTTTGTCCGGCACCAGGTAATGTGTTTATCTCATATGGTTCAAAAACAAATGGGTCAACAGGATTTCCTGGTTCATTCAATATACTGTTAAATAACCTTCTATCAAAATTTCCAGCATTTCCCATTTTAAAAACACAATCAAACTCCATAAATTTTTTAATACCTAACGACATGTTGGCTAATTGTCTTTTTGCCAATTCATAGGCATCTTGGTTTTCTTGGTTAACTAATTCAACGTCATTATCTCTAACTAAAAAAATGTTTTTAATTTGATCAAATAATCTTCTTTCTTTTATATTTTTTATTTTATTTGTACTTGTATATGTTGGGCTTGTTTGTTCTTTTTCTAAAAAAAGAATATCGTTTGCGGTTGGGTTTGGTTCACAAAAACCTAAAAACACCTTTTCAAAAAAGTCTAAGATTTCAGGTTTAAATATTGAAAACATATCTTCCACTGTTTTGGACATCAGTTCTTTCCCAAAATTTAAATATTCATTATACTCAGGTTTTTTAATTAAATCGTTATCATAATACCCAAATTGTGGTGCTCCCCAAAAAGACCTTACAGAACCATTATACATTGCCGGATTATTAATCACTTCAATTTTTAGTTTGTCGTTAACATCAAAACACTCAAATACTGTTTGGTTGATTTTTATACCTCCATTTGAAGGTATAAGTAAATGTGTTTTGTAACTTTTATCAATCAGTGGGTCTTTATCAAATGTGACGTATTGAAAATATGGTTTAATAATAATGGCTCTTGCGTTGTCGTTTGGGTCTCCACTAAAATTCATAAAATAAGAGGCATTAGTGTTTGATCCAATTTTTAATTTACCTTCATTATATAAATTATCAAATTCAGTTTGGTTATATGTTGTGAATAAATCTTTTTTAGTAAAGAACCAATAAAAATCGTTTATAAGTTTTGGGTAAAATCCTGTGTTTAATATATCCATGTATCCAGTAAATGGTTCTACCTTTAAATCTAATGCTTTAAAGTCTATAGATCCTCCTGTATAATTTTTAATTTTAAACTGTGTTTGTAAATTGTTTAAAAATGGGTCATAATATTTTTGATAATTAAAATTTTCCCATACATCGTCTAGTATATCTTTTTGGGTTTCTACATAATTTTTATACCTATGCCAAACAGAACCAAATTTTAATACTGTTGCATATGGTATTTGATGTATTGATGAAAAATTCTTGAGTGTTCCACCAAAAGAATCTAAATACCTATCAGTATCGTAGTCAATAAGTGGGTCAGATAATTCTGAAAGAGGTAATGAGTTCAAATAAATATATCCAAGTGCAACATATGGGTTTTCGTTTGAATTTTTTTCTAATTCAACACCTTTTAATAATGCATTTATAAAGTATGGTGTATTTAATAATGAACAACTTTGTATGTTTGTTTCAACATTTCCTGAATAAAATGTTGGGTCTAGTTCAAGTTTATCTACTGTAACATATCTATCAACAAAATCATTATTAAGAAAAAATTCTTTAAGTGTTAGTCTATTATTAATAGTTTTTGAACTACTTTTACTGACTAATATTGGTGTTGTAAAATTTTCAAATTGTTTTTTAGCATAGTATTTATAACATTTTATTTTTTTAATGCTTTCAGTCTCGTTCAATCTTGCAATTGTTTTTTTATCATCTAAAAAAATATACGTTTCAACAGTTAGATTATAATTATTAGGCGTAGTATATACCGTAGAACCTGTCACAAAATCTTCGTCAGTATATGGTAAAGTATCCAAAAATGAAATTTCTTCTACTTCTGTACTTCTTAAATAATCTTCAAAATTTTTAATAAATGGTGTGGTGTTATCTAAACTTATAGATCTTGTACTCAAAGTACTTAAATCATATAAACCATAATCTTTTTGAATAACGTTTCTTATTTCTTCTGTTACGTATTTATCTCTTATAAAATCATTCCATGATGTACCAGCACCGTTATAATTTGATATCGCCTGTAGCTCATCTCTTAATGTTCGTAAATTATATTTTTTTGTTTTTAATTTCTCTACTAACTGTGGGTTTTGTAGTGCAGAACTTATTATATTTTTAGCCTCTAATTCTGCTAAAAATTTATTTATCTGTTTAGTGTTAAATGTGCTTTTTTTGAGTTTTGTATAATGACTCAACGCATAAATTCTTTCATACATTTCATACATAAATTGTACTTCAGATGTGTTAAAATATGGTGCGACCTCAAATGGAAAATACAAAGTATTACAAGAACCGTATTTTGCTAATTCTTTTGGGTTGTTATAGACATTTCTCTTAGCTTGAACTGATTTTTCAATTGAAGCGTTTAAGTAACTTTCTAAAAATTTTACTTCAGGCCAAACATTTTCATCAAAACCTTCTGTTTGATCAGCATATTTTGGTTCACCAACATAATGAATATTATACTTATTATTACCTTCTTCATCTTTTTCTTCAACAAAATATGTTGGCCAAGGATAAACAATATTAATATTTTTAATTTCTTCAGATACTCCTTGTGTGGAATTTTTTCCATCAATACTATTATTTTTATCAGGAGGTAAAATTGTAGATACTCTTCTTGGATTATCTCTTAAATTATTAGCGTCTGTATGTGTCTTGTCCATTAGACGATAGAAAGTATCTAAACCAGCAATTAGTATTGCCATTACATTTCTTAAAGTGGGTTCATACCCTAAACCACCATCTTTAGAAAAGAATCTTACCGCTAGACTGTTTGATATTTCTGTTTCTATTTCTACTTCCCTTTCATCTATTCTAGTTTTAAGAACGTTTATTTTATCCAAGAAACTATTTGTGACGTATTTATTACCACCAAAATTTATTTCTCCATATTTTATAAGTGTAGGGAATGTTTCAATATCATTACCATTAATATCTTTTATAATTTCTTTAGCTAAAAAATCTTGATTTATTTGAGCGATAAAAAGATTTACTTGTTCGTCAGTAGGTATTGACCCAATTCTTGCGGCCATTGTTTTTTTATAATCTTCAAAAGTTAACTTATTATAATCAAAATCCTCAAAAATTTCTTCATCAGTTATAGTTACAGGTATTTGATTTTCCCCTTGAGCATCCTCACCAAAAGAGGCATTTCTTCTCATGTTATCTAAGGAATTATTTATTTCAGCTTTAATTGCCGATATTATGTCTTGTCTTTTTTGAAAATCTAAAGTGTTTTTAAATGAATAAAAAATTTGCCCATCATAAATTATATAATTTGATGTGTCTAAATAGTTATTCAAAACTACTTTATATGCCCTATCTTTAATTTCTAAAAGGTCGTTTCTAAATTGGTCAATGTCACTTAAAACCACAAAATCACCTTGTTCTATACTTTGGTTCATGAAGGTTGTAAAGCTATCTGCATCTTCAATAAACTCATCTATTGTTAGATGTGGGAAACTTTCATCAATTAATCCTTTTGATTTATAAATTTTATAAACTTCATCTAATTTTTGTCTACCTAATGATGATTGTTCTGATTTTACTGTAGTATTTACACTATTTGTTGGTGATGGGTCTTTTGTTTCAACTATTTGTGGAAACATTTTTGGTGCGGTCCTTGAATAGTCTAATAAGCTGTCGCTTAGTAATCCTGAATTTTTACCAATCAATTTAAGATCTATTCTAAAATTTCCCAAGCTGTTATCAAAACTCGCATTAAAACTAACTAAATTTAAACTATATCTTATTGCCTTACCGTAATAACCTTTTAATGTTAAATAAAATATGGGGTATGGTAGATTAAAAAATACAGAATAAAGTGAGTTTTCCCCTTGTTCAAACAAAGTTCTTCCTTGTATATCAATAAGTTGTATCTCTACTGTTGGGGTAAACATACCTCCTGCCTTTCCACCGGTTATATCTACTCTAATACTTTCAATACCTAACATTTGTGTATCTTGATAGTTAGAAACCGATCTAGCGTATCTTATGGTACCGTCTTTATTGTTTATTTGCCTCTCATTTGTTTGATTTAATCCTTGACCTTCTCTTGACCCCATACCGGTTACTTGATCTGACCAACTTGTATCATATGAATCTTTACCTTTAGGTCTTAAAAAGTTAATATCATCTCCTTTTTTATTCGGGTCTCCGGTTTTTCTTCCTTCCAAACTTGCAATTTGTGTACTTATAACATCACTATCCAAATCTAACCCAACCGCTAATTTTGTTCTTGGTACAACTTTAGTTTCTAAATTTGCATAAAAGACTAAATCTTCGTGGTCAACTAAACGATCTTTAACTTCTCCATCAACTACAATTTTATTAGGGTCTATTAAAATTATATTATCGTAGTCAGTTTCTACATAAATTGTTTTTTGATTTAAATTATCTGCCATAATAAAAAATATAACTATCTATTGCACTTTTGTAGTCTTGTAATGCACTTATTAATGGAAATGGTATGATCAATATTGTGCCATCTGGTATATTACTTTCAAGACCACCATAAATCGGGTTCGCTATTTGTATTAACCAACCAAAATATGGTGAACCGTATTTTTCATAACTAATTTTATCTAACCTTGATTGTCCCGATCTGTAAATATATTTTTGATCGGAAGGTCTATTACCTATGTTTATGAATGGTACCACTAATGAGGTTCCATTAAGTGTAAATTTGCTGTATCTTCTATAAAAATCCATACTAATTTAATGTTTTTTTAAGGTTAAAGTATTCGCTTGGTATGTCTATTTGTGACCAAACATTTCTTAAATTTTGTTCGTTTTGTTGTTGTGCTGGATTTTGTTTTTCATAATCCATAATTCTTTTCTTTTGTCCAGTAAATGGTTTATAAATATTATTAGGTAATAAACTCGTTAGTACTTCATCTTTAAATTTTTGAAATAATTTTGTACTTTCCGTTTTAGATCTTTCAAAATCTTGATATAGTCCTGTCTGTCTTTTCACTATTTTATTTTCATTTGCAAAATAATTAAATCCTAAGTTGGATAATAAATAAGTTTTCCAAAGGTCTTGATTAGTTGTGTCTTCTATGACTGTTACAATATTGTCTACAAATTTTTCGTATCCATCCAAAATTTGTTTACCAAGAACAATAAAAAACACATTTACGGCTTTAGGTACATTTTCATAACCCTTACTTTCTTCTAAATCAGGCGTTAAGTACATCTCAAAAAGATATTCCGAATTAAAAGTGTAAGGAGATCCTGAAGGAACTATTTTATACTCATCAAGTTTTTGATTGAAATAGTTTAAATCGTTACCCACTTTTAAAAAATCATTTACAAATTCATCATAAGTGTTTGATAATGGGTCGTCTTCACCTGTAGTTCCAGACAAATTATAAATTACAGCACCGCCTCTTCTATTTAAATAACCGTCAGTCTTATCACAAATAAAATTTAACTCATCTGTAATTTGTATTAATTTTAACTCATTATCTATTATATTACCTTGAGCGTTAGAAGTCACTCCAATTAAAAAACCGAATTGTGCGTCAATTATTTCTTTTAACTTTCTTTTAATTTTTCGTTTTTCCTCTTTATTAAAATTAGTATTTTGTAAACCTCCAAGTATTGGTGAGTCTTCGTTATCTACATCCAGTTTTGCTTGGTCTATAACTTGTTTTATTGTTAATGCGGTTGCAACGGGTTTACCAAAAATTTTAACAAGATTATTCGTACTACCACTTAACCAATTAAAATATCCATCAGTATATTTTTTATTATTATTATATAAAATAATACCACCAATTAATGCTTCATTATTAATTTTTTCTATATTATTAAACACCGAATCAAAATAGTCTTTGGTTTTTTGAACCAATTCTGTCATTTTTGTTTCGTACTGAATACTTCCTGTAACTGCACTTGTGGTCACATCTAAGAAATTAGATAAAACACCACCTATTGTGTTTCCAGCACCACTTCCTTGATTGTCTTTAACATCTAATACCCCGTATTCGTTTTCAATATCGTCTAAAATTTCCGCGTTTGTTTCATCAAAAACAGGTTCTGTTACTTCGGCTCTTTCATCGTAAATTTCAGTATTAGCATAATAATTAAATGTAAGTGCGTTTTGTATTTGTGCGATTGGTTTTGCTAAACCGTGACCACCAATAAATTTAAGACTTAGCGTCACATCCGCAATCATTGGTTGAAGTCCTATACCTTCAGGGTTCAGATCAAATTTAGCATCGTCATATTTAAATTGTACAGAATCAATAACTGCCTTAGTGTGATAAAAATCCCCTACTCTGATTATAACTACAGGTGGAGTACCAAAGGCACTATTAAATACGTCATTATAATCTAACCCCGTCCCTGTTGAAGTAGCCGTAGGTATTGTATCTCCAGGTCTTGTACATTGATGTAAAAAGGTTAATCTTGAGTTTAATCCTTCAGGAGTGATTGAATGAAAAACGGGTTGGAAGTTTTTAATCTTACTTTTTATCCCGTCATAGATCATTGGTTGTTGTTGTTTGACCATTTCAAAATAATCACATTCACTTAACAACCTTCTCAATAATTTTTTGGTCAATCCCTTTAAATTTGGGTTTGCTGAATTAACAGTGATTTGTCTTTCAACCGTTTTATATTGTGGTGTTGGGTTTTCTGTAGTTTTGTTGTCAGCAGCTAATAAATTAGGACCACTACCCTCTAAATTTTCTTTTAATTTATCAGGAGTTGATGAGGAGTCTTCAGGTGTTGTTGTAATATTAGGTGGACTCACTTTTAATTCTGTTATGGTTGTTCTTCTACATAACATCGCCTGTATTGATGAGTAACCATCTTCATTAGTGTTTTTAAATGGCTTATCACATCTAATATCTGAGTAATTTTTATTTTTTAATAAAGATGTTTTTCCTTCAAATACCGGTGTTATTGTTAATTTTTTTGAGTCATAATATTTTTTTAAGGTTCCATTTGATGTTGGGAAACTTAAAATTGTTTGTAGTACCGCATCATATCTTCTTTTAGATAATAAATCGTTATATGAAACACTACCATTAGCATTTGCAGATGCAACTATGTTGAAAGAAACTGTAGATTCGGAATCTAATGCTGATGCGATTTTTTTTAATAAATCATCAAAATTATTTTTTTGTTCTTTTATATTAGAAAATAAACTGTTTAATTCATTTTTTCTAAAAATAATATAGTCGGTACCTAAATTAGTATCTGTAACAGTATTGTTACTTGCAATTATTTCTTCTTTTGTTTTAAATTTTTTAAAGTCTGAAAATCTCATATAGTACCCATCAGGGTAACCAAGTATATTTTCTATCTTATTTTTATATGTTTGCTCATTATTAATAAATGTACTATAAAGTGTTTCATAGTTAGCATCACTTAGAGTTTTACTTTTTTCTACATCTGGATCTAAATTTGTTTTTTCCTTTGGTATTGATTGGTCAAATAATAAAATAACCTCTTCAAATTTACCTCCTTTTTCCGATTCTTTATTTAATTCATCAACAATTTTATTTATTTCATTTGATTTTTCTTCTGCTTTAGGTAATTCTGTATTTGTTTCTATTGTTTTTTCTCCTGTTACTTTTTCATTAGGTAATTCATTTTTTACTAATTCAAGTTCTCTTATCGTTCTAAGTGTGGTTGTCGTTTCGTAAATGTCACTCAAACTAAATTGTCTATACTTTTTTAATAAATCAATAGGGTCATATTTTAAACAACCCGCAAAAAATGAATCAATAATCTTAGTAGTTTCACTATTATTTTCTTTTTCTAATTCTTTATTAACTATAATATTCATTATTGATGGGTGATCAACAACTATTTTAAATGATAGTGATCCCCCTCTCTCGGTACTTTTATAAACGTATAGAGGTTCAGGTCTACCTAAAAATCTAATTCCTTCCCATTGTGCGGTTGAGGTATCATTAAAAGTTAAATCATATGGTGGAAACCACATTATTCTACCACCATTGGGTCCGACCTCACATGCCGGTAAATCATCAATTCTGTAACCAGCCCTACTAGAACTTCTCCAAGCTAAGTTTTCTATTGATAACATGTACTTTTTAACTTTTCCGTTAATGTCTATGTTAGTTGATCCAGCATTACCAACGGATTTCATTGGTGCGATGTTCAAGTTATATGTGTTATCTAAAACTGAATATGAATTTTTACCGCCACTTCTTAAAAGTCCGTCAGACTTTTGTAATTCGTTATATGTATAGTAAGGTCTATCTTTTGTAAACAATCTACAATATTCATACCCCTTTATTGTTGGTGTCTTATTTACTGAATTTGGTGTAGTATATCTTATTACTTTTGATCCTTTGGTCATTTCCAAAAGCCCGTCTTTGAAAACTTTTGATACTTGGTTTATTGCGTTACCAACATGTTCAGATCTTCTTGATGAGTTATTAGCTGCTTGTACTAATTTTTGAGTAACATCTAGTAAAGAACCTTCTGTTAAATCAAAATCAGATGATTTTGTTTTGTTATATTCGGGACCAAAAGATGATTGTTCAAAAACCGTGTCAGTACCCGCACTATTAATTTGAAGGTTACCAGGCCCTACAAATTTACCTGGTTGATATATGTTATTATTTGCAACCCAAGTAAAACCTCCTTGTATACCAACGCTATCGTAGAAAGGTTTGGCATAAATACCAAAAGGAATATCAGTAACTTTTTGACCTTCATATTCTTTAGAAATTTCACTATAACTAAAAACAGGTCCTATATTTGCCTTACCATTTTTCCACTTAGCCAAATCCGTTTTTGGACTTACGGCATCTCTTATAAAGTTTTTATTATTACCAATATAATAGTTACCTTGTGGTGCTAAAAGATTGGGGTTTCTTAATGAAGTTAATAGATAGTTTGGTCTATAATAGTTGTAAAATAATTGATCAAACAACAATCCTCTAACCGCATCTGAAGTATTTGCTAAAAATAATTCAGATGAAGTATCAATCAATGGTGCGGCTATCCTGTTTACTAAATTATTAAGTAGATTGTTAGTTGTACCTACAGGATTTTCTTGTATTTGACTAATAAAGTTCCTATTAGGATAATCAAAATATTCTCCAGGAATTATAGAATATGGTGAGTATAAACCTGAAAGTCTACCAGCAAACCCTAAAGTACCTGGATTATCAACAAGTGGTTGTGTAATTTTAAAATCTCTTTGTATTATAGGAAGATTATTTGATAATACACCTAAAGCATCAAAAGGATTTAAATTTGGTTTTACTGAAATACCTCCACTATCAGGCGATATAGATGAATTACTAAGTGTTGATCTACCTAATGTTTGTTGTAATAATTCAAATGCAACTCTCGCCTTAAATTCTTTTTGAAGTTGTTTTGCACCCATTTGAGCCAATGCGGAATCTTGACTTAGTTTTCCATCACTACCATTAATATTTTCAACATTGTCTGTTGTTAAGATTGTTACAGGTAAATAATCTGAAGGTATGAACGCAAATGTACTGTCACTTAATCTATAAGGACTATTAATTGTTTCATTAATATATGTTACTTCTTCAGGTGTTGTAAAAGTACCTTCACCACTATTGTATTTATTTTTTGCATAATAAAATGTTTGAGATTCTTCAGTTGTTTTACCAACAAAAGATCCGTATAAGTATTCACCCTTATTTGGTTTTTGTTCTACATTATCGTTAGGTGTTGCCTCTACAGGATTAAACGGTTGATATGTGTTATTTAATAATATTGTAAGGCTTTGTTCACCAAATATTTCTAAAGGGCTATTATCTCCTGAACTTTCTGTAGGAAGATATTCTCCAAAATTTGTTTGTGTTTGTTGATCTTTATTAATATCAACAGTACTACCATAAGAACGTCCACCTTTAGTTGCCGGACCATACTTATTTTTAATATATTGAAAAATTTCTTGTCTTTGCCCAACGGTCTCTAATTCACTACCTTCAGCATCTTTTTGATTTCTATATTCACCAGTATTAATACCAAATGTTTTTAATTCAAAAACAACACTATCACCATATTGACCTCCTCCTTTTTCCGGACCGTATTTATTTAATACTCTAAGAAACCTTTCTAATTCATTTCCTTTTTTTTCTAAATCACTGTTAATAGAATCGGGATAACCATAATTACCTTCATTTGCTTTTGTTTGAAAATTTACGTTAGGTGTTACTGTGGTTTTACTTTGTTGTCCTTCAGGTCCGTACTGATTTTGTACAACTAACTCTTTTTCTTTTGTTTTACCAAAAACTTCTAAAAACGACTTTTCAGTTTTAGGATATCCGTAAAATCCTAAATTTGTTTGTGTTGTTTTATTTACATTAATATTAACAATATCACCAAAACTACCGGCTTGTGGTGTGTATTTATTTTGTCCTATTAAATTAGGTTCAATTAATTTTGAAGTTATGTCTAATGGTATTGAATCAATAACCGAATAATCGTTTACTGAAAATTCTCTACTTGTTACTTTTTCTGCAGGACTATAAAAACCATCAACTTTATAAGGTTTCAAGTTTTTTAGTAATAATTTTTTTCTAAAGTTTTCCGTAGAATCAAATGATAGTGGACTTTCCATCTAATGTTTTATTTATAAATAGATGATGGGTATTTTTTTTATCTTACTTGACCTTTTTCTACTGAGATTTTTGACTTATCTTTGATAATTGTCATGACTCTATTTTTTAATTCTTGAGTAAATGTCCTATCTTTCATAAGAGCATCGGATAAGGTTCCACTAGTATTGACATTAATGTTTATATTTATGTCTCCAGATGCTTCAATTTTTTGAGTTGACTCAGTTTTAATACTTGAAGGTGCGGATGACATTTGTTTAATATTATCTAAACTTCTATTACCCTCAAAATTATTTTTAATTTTAAATGAATCCTCATATGTTTTTTTGAGGATGTCTAAGTTTTTTAATAAGTTTGGTGCAAATACTGCTTCATCTTCTTTAATAAAATTAAACATTTCACCTTTCCCTAAACTTAAAACTTTATTTCCTGTTGAAAAAGCAACATCATTTTCTGGTGGTTTTTTTCTTGATCCTGATATTGTTTTTTCCTTTGTATTTGCATAGGTTCTTTGGTTAGCTTCATCAGTTGGGTCAAGTTTTCCGTCTCCTGTATTTTCCATTTCTTTACCACTTCCTAATACTTTTTCTTTTACAATGTCAGCGCCTTGTTTAGTTGCCTCTTGTGTATTTTTAGCCATAACATCTAAACCTTTTTCATAACTGTCTATAATACCTTGTCTTTGATCTTTACTTAAACTCATAATTAAAGTATCGCGAATAATTCTTTGATCTCTAGCCGAAGTTTCTTGTAATGTGAGTCCTTTTTCGGCGATTTGTCTATCTGATAAGTCGGCAACTTTTTGGTATTCTTCTAATGCCTTTTTTAATTGTTCTGGACTTTGTGTCATCGCCTTTTCTAAGTCATCCGTTTTAAATCCAGGAATGTCTAAAGTCATTTTACCACCTTTAAACTCGGTTAGTGATGCTAATAAATCTTTGGATTCTTTTGGCATCCCCTCACCAAATCCTGTTTCCGCCGCAGATTGCATTACTTGTTTTGCTTTGAACGCTTCTCTACCTATTTTGGTAAAATCTTCTAAGGTCTTACCAAATAATGTTGCCTGTTCCTTCAGCCTCATTCTTGAAGTGTTACTTATATCTATTTCACCAGTTTTTTCATTAATTTGAAACGCTTTAGCCGCCATATCAACCATTTGATTTTGTAACTCCTCAACGTCATTCATACCCATATTCATTAATTTAAATGGATTACCTAAATCACCTATTGACCCTCCAAGTGTTTGTAGGTTTGCCGCCAATTCTATTGATTTTTCAGGATCCCATAAATCTTGAGCCTTTGTCAATGCACCAATACTATCAATACTTGTTCTTAATATTTGTGCTTGAGCGGCCATTCTTGCTAAACCATCAACTCCACTTTTAAAATTGAATGAGTCAACGGATTTAAGATTTGTTTGTACTTCCTCTAATAATTTTTTACTTTGCAAACCTGACATTCTCGCAGTTTTAGCAAGGTCTTGCATTTTTTCTAAACTTTTGGATTGCGACCCTTCAAGTCTAATGAAATTACTTACCATTCCCCCAACTTCTTTTTCTGCCATATTAGTACTTTTAGCCAAAGATACCATACTTTCAGCGGCGGTATATGTGAGGTCTTTCATTTCGCCGTTAGCCATTTTGATTTTTTCACCTGTTTTTACAATGTCTGTTGTCAAAAAAGTAACTTTTCCCATTCCGTCGGCAATTCCACCAACAGCATCAGTAATTGATTGAAAAGACCCCCCCATTTTCAAAACACCGGCATATGATAGCATAAGTTGTTCTCTAAACTTACCTGATTCTAAGACCATACCTCCGGTCATAGTTTTTTGTAATTTTCTAGCCTGATCTTCTATTTCGGTGATTCCTCTTAAAGTTGTGTTTGGGTCAACTAATTTGTCTAATGCATTAGCAATTGCAGTGATCGCCTCCGTGGCGGTAATACCTTTAGAATCCCATTCATTAGCCGAACCTGTTGAAGCAGGATCAAATAACCACAACATCATAATTTTTTATTATATAAATAGTTATTCATCTTTTTTTTCATATTCTTTATACAGTTTGTCCATAAAGAATTTTCTTTCAAAAACAGGCATTGACATTAAATCGGAATATGAAAAATTACCAAACTTTACTAAATAATATATTTCGTCTAATAAGTAGGTCTTGAAATTAGAAGAAAGGGCGAAAAAATTCCACCCCAAAAGTAATATTCACTATTACTTCTTCTCCAGACGGGGCGATAACTTTTCTTTGTAAATCCATTTTAGGTTCACATTCGTTTATAAATTTTCTTAGTTCTTTAGAATCTGAAATAGGCATATTATTAATGAACGTAGCAATAACTCCTTTATCTCTACTACCATCTAATTCAACAATTTGTGTTTCTAATCTTTTTGTAATGACAGGTACAATCATACCTTTAGGGTAATTCTCAATTATTGTGTCAATTCTTTTTTCTTCACCAACATTCAAAAGTTTAAATTTTACAATCTTTTGTGATTTAGGTAAGGTATATGTGAATAATCCTTCAGTATCTGGCACAATTTTCATAGGTAAATAAGAAACTTCATCTAAAATTAATGTAGCATCAAAATAAGTATCAGTCTTAGGATCTTTAACACTCACATTATATTCAGGACCAAAAGCAGTATTTCTTAAAAATAAAAGTATTGCCTGTACATCTGCAGTTATTAACTGTTCAATATTAAATCCAGGTTCATAAATTTTATTTTTTAATAAACTATTAACAATACCATCTTTAGAACTATTTTGTGACATTAATAAGTTTTCATCATTTGCCGTTAAATATCCTACTTTAACTGATTCTTTTTTTGGTGTATAAAAAATTCCTTTAGAAGGTAATTTTACCACATCGTGTGGTAGATTAAAATTCATTTGACCATATTCTGCCGCGTTATCCATAATATTTTTTTCTTTAAAAATAATTAACTATTACTTTATGTAAATAAAAAAACCCACCTATTAAAGATGGGTTCAATAATATAAAATTAATTTTTTAGTAAACTAATATACATCTGTCAGGTTGTAATGTCATGTCAACCATAGCTAAATCATCACCACCGTAACCTAAATCTCCAAATGATGCTTTAGTTATTAAACATCCTTGTAGAATCCATTTTTCAACAGCAACTCCCGTTGGGTCTAGCATTTCTAAATCAACGTCTTTTTTGTACCCCGCCGCATAACCCATACGACCTGTTACTGATTCTGCATGTAAACGAACCCATTCCATAACTGCTTGTGCGGCTGAAGGTCCAATTGGATCTCTTAATTTTACACTAATCTCACCCCATTTGAATGATCCTGATACGTATGTTTCAGTGTTTAAGAATTTAATCTCCTTTTTTCCAATATCTATTGATGGTCTTGACGTACTTTCAACATACCATGAATTGATACCCAAAGAAGAAGGAAATGTCATAATAAACCTATTTTTTCTTTTAGGTTCATACTGAAAAGGCATTTTCATTAATAAATCAGCCATGTTTTCTCTTTTTTAATTGTTTTATTTATTATATAAATATTATGTTGTTTATTTTTTTTCTATTTACTTTTTCTATTTAAAAAATATTCTTATATAGAATCCGGTTTTAATATTCTTTTTTAATATTTCCTTTAGTTAAATATGTTTTTACTGGATTTTCTTCATATTCACTAGATAAAAATTCTTTCATTTTTTCTACATTTTTTAAATCATCATCTGAAAAACCAATAGAAGGTATTATTTCTTGATTATTCATATCATTTTTAAAAAATGCCTTTTCACCTATTTCTTTTGCCAAATCTTTACAATAACTAATAAAAGTTCTCATAGCTTTGATTTTTCCTTCTTCAGGATTTGCAGCACTACCCTCCCCAAAAGTTACCGGATGAAACCGACACATATCTAAATATTCGTCAATTAAATCTTTATCTGTGAAATTTAATTCAAACCCCTCTTCTAAATTTTCTTCAGTTGTAAAATTTCTATATTTTTTTAAATTTTCTACTAAAGTATTTTTATTGATTCCGTTATGGTTAGAAACAATATAGTTATATGTCGCCTCTTTTAATGTTTCAGGGTTATGTCCCCTTGCTGTGATTATTGCAAATATTGACCCTCCATTAATACATTCCACAAAATCGTTCCATGATGGGCCAGGTGACGCAACCATTGAGTCTATAATAAATCTTTTATCTCCTTCTAATCTGAAGTTTCTAAATGGATTAGGTGCGTAACCAACAACGGTAGTTCCTTTATAATTAAAAGGTTCAACCCCCAATTCGTGTCTGTGTTCAGCAAAATCTTCAGTGGACATCCCAATCTCTTCTTCGTTTTCAGTCATCACCATAATTTGTGTTGGCATAAAAACAATATTGTCGTCCCAATCAAACGCATAGTATTTTGTGTCAGGATTTCCTTCTTCATCAAAACCCTCGTGTATTCTACGTTTGTTTAAATAATTATATACGTGTTTTTTTATATTCATTTTTTATTGATGAACTCTAAAATTTTTTCTAACTGACTTTCAGTTATGATTATGTTTTGTTTTTTTTGTGAGTATGTTGTATGATTTCTACTAATATCACCCACAGTTTCTTTAATTAATTTTTTTTTAATTTTCATAACTTTTTTTTTAATAAATATATAATGGGGAATATTTCTACTCCCCATTAATTTTATTTTTTATTATACATCGTCAAAAGACGCCCCTGTTGGTGTAATTACAAATTCAATATCAATGTATTCTAACGCCCTTGTAGGTTTCAAGAAAATTTTACCAGTTAACGTATTGGAATCTAAATCTTCAGGAGTGTTAGATACTGTAACTCTAAAGTCAATTAAACCTCTATCTCTTCTGATTGAATCTAATATTGGGTTAACTGAATCTAGGAATTGTTGTCTTACTTTATCATCGTTTTGTTCAAACAATAATCTAACGGCCACCGCCGAAATCAATTTACGTGCTTGTAATAACAATCTTCTTACGTTAATTCTATCAAGTGCAGATTCTCTAACTTGTAATGTTTTGTTACCCCAAATTACTGTACCAACGTCTGAGAATGTTGCAATTGGGTTAACTCTACCTTTATAAAGAGTGTCTCTATCTTCTTGAGTTAGTTTTTTACGTGCTCTAATTGCGTTTACTAAACCTCTTGTGTAACCTGCAGATGCAAACCAAGGGAATGCTATGTTGTCTGTTAACGCCAAGTTTTTAGTAACTTCTGCTGTCGGTGGAATATAAATCTGTGTATTATTCACCGTGTCTCTTGTTAATACCCATGGATAGTATGTTGCAGTGTAGTTAGAATCTATACTTGTGTTTTCTAACCTATCAACAATCTCTTGCGGATATACTAATCCTTCTTCAATATCTTGATAAGATGGTAATAATAAGTTAAAGTCAGGTGTTGTACAAATATAAATTGAGTCAGCTCTATCTGTTTCAACCATATCAATTGCGTCTTCAACTAAATTTGAGTTGTAATAATAATCAATTCCTGGCGTTACAAATACGTTAATGTTAACTGATTCAGGATTTGCAAAAGTTGCTTGACCCCATTTGTATGCATAATAGTCAGTATTCGCCCAAGTCTCTTGGTTAGGTCCTGAAATTTGTTTGAATGCTCCCCATCCCGATGCTGTAGGGTAGGTAACTGAAGAAGCCGCTCCGTATTTAAATCCTGATTGTCCTAACGCGAATGTATCTCCGTTTGTTCTATATTCTCTGTAAATATCCCATCCATCAAAACCACCATAAGCTAATACTGTAAATTTACGAGTATTTAATCTGAAATATGGATTATCTGAATCTTCAGGTTCACTATTGAATGAACCAGCACCAACTTCAAATGCTTGAGTGTATGCTGATGTTGCTGGATTGTATATTGTAACTACGGTAGCCCCACTATCCATATGGAAACCTTTAGTAATATAACCCCATCCGATACCTTCAGTATCTGTTGCTAAGTTAGCAGGAATTTGTTTACCTTTATATTCAAAGAAATCGTAGTCAATACCTGTGATATTTGAAATACCTAAGTAAGCCTTTCTTGGGTTTTCTCCATTTGAGATAACTGGATTATCACCACCTGATGAAGAT
>Ga0315904_10003371_pt1 | contig 23552 bp, 15 predicted proteins | sample LakEriMetagenome_6_FD_203529 | JGI IMG/M metagenome (GOLD analysis project Ga0315904, IMG submission 203529) | Freshwater fungal communities from buoy surface, Lake Erie, Ohio, United States - Buoy 12 MA120 | ecosystem: Environmental > Aquatic > Freshwater > Lake | place: USA: Lake Erie, Ohio... | reverse complement strand
GCTCGTAGACGTACGTTGCAATCTGTTCCGCAAGAAGATCGTATCGGGCCCGTTCAGGTGGATTGAGATTCACCGGAATACGGACCACGTCGTAGTCGGCAAGCGTCGTGCCCCGCACTTCGCTGATAGGCAGTCGATACACCACAGGTCCAATCCACTGCTCTACCCCCTTCATCGCGGCATCGGACGACTCCAAGGTCGCGGTCAGTCCGAGTCGCTGCGTTGCAACACTCTGCCTCGCTGCATCGCCTCGAATCGGACCGCTCAGGTGATGGCACTCGTCGAAGATCAACAGGTCGAATCGATCGCCGATCTTCGGCATATGGATGCATGCACTGGCATAGGTGGTGACCGTAACGGGACGAATATGATGCGAGCTATCTCCCAAAATCCCGGCATCGAACCCAAGGCCGCGCAGGATCCTGCGATGCCACTGGTACATCAGATCCCGGACCGGGGCCACAACCAGAGTGGAACAACGCGCGATCGCCATTGCATGAAGCGCGACTTCGGTTTTGCCCGTACCAGTCGGCATGATGACCGCCCCTCGGCGCGTCCCCAACCACGCGGAAAGCGCGCGTTCCTGCTCGCTGCGCGGCGCAGGTAATCGAACGGCAGGCCACTCGATTTGACAGTCGACCGTTACCCCCTCACCCAAATCGATCCCGCATAGGCGGGCGACTTCGACGATCCGGCGATAATGCAGCGCGTCGCATCGCCAACATTCGGCGCGAGGGTCCCAAGCCCAAGGCACATCGGCAAACAACAGCTTCACCGTGTCTGCAGGCCATCCCTCGAGGACCAAGGTCCCGGAATCAAAGCGAAGCGATGACGTGGACGGATGAGGCAACATGGCACCCATTGTAATCCAACGCATCGGAAAAACGGTACCGCGATCGACCCGCAGTTATTCGACGGTGACGCTCTTGGCGAGATTGCGCGGCTTGTCGACATCGCAACCGCGGGCAATCGCAATGTGGTATGCCAGCAATTGAAGTGGAATCGCCGCGACCACCGGTTGCAGGAAATCCTCGACGTACGGAATCTCAATCACATCGTCGACGAGCGAATCGAGTTTCTTGTCGTGCTGGTCGACGATGGCGATGACGGGTCCCCCCCGCGCTTTGACTTCCTGCAGGTTGCTCATCACCTTGTCATAAACGTACGATCGAGACAGCAAGAATACCGAAGGTGTGTGCTCGTCGACCAAGGCGATTGGTCCATGCTTCATTTCGGCGGCTGGGTACCCTTCGGCATGGATGTAGCTGATCTCTTTGAGCTTGAGGGCTCCCTCGAGGGCGGTGGGGAAATTGTAATGCCGTCCCAAATAGAGGAAATTGGTTGCATCCTTGTATTTGTCGGCGATTCGTCGCGCGACCGCGTTGCATTCGAGTGATTTGTCCACGGCCGCGGGCAACGCTTCGAGACAATCGATAATTCTCTGTCCAGCTTCGAAACTCAGGTGCCGCAGGCGCCCAAAGTAGAGAGCCAACATCGCCAAGACACACAGTTGCGACGTGAACGCTTTGGTCGAAGCCACGCCGATTTCCGGTCCAGCGTGGAGATAGACCCCCCCGTCGGCTTCCTGCGCGATACTGCTGCCGACCACATTGCAGATGGCGAGCGTGTGATGCCCCTTGCGCTTCATCTCGCGAAGCGCGGCCAGCGTGTCGGCGGTCTCGCCACTTTGTGTGATCCCGAAAATGAGGGTGTCATGATCGACCGGCGGATTGCGGTACCGCAACTCGCTCGCGTACTCGACTTCGACTGGGAGCCTCGCAAACTCCTCGATCAAATACTCTCCGACGAGGGCCGAATGCCAACTCGTGCCGCATCCGGTCAGGATGATTCGGTTGACGCTCCGCAACTGCGCTGGTGTCAAATTGAGCCCCCCGAATTTGGCGGTGGCATTCTCCCGATCCAACCGGCCTCGCATCGCGTTCCGCAACGAAGTCGGCTGCTCATAGATTTCCTTGAGCATGTAATGCGAGTAGCCTTCGCAGTCGACTTCGCTGTCGCGAGCCTCCAGCACACGGACCTCGGGACGGATCCGACCTTGATCGCGATGGACGACCTGGATCGAGTCTTTTGTTACGATCGCTAGTTGATGATCGGCGAGATAGATAATCCGCTCGGTGTATCCAACCAACGGGGATGTGTCGCTGGCGATGAATTGCTCGCCTCGTCCCACTCCCAAGACCAACGGACTACCACAGCGAGCCGCGATGAGCAAATCAGGTCGATCGCGGAACATGACCACCAGACCATATGTCCCGCGAAGCAAGGGAAGCGTCGCCCGTACCGCTTCGACAAAGATCGCGTTGCGATTGTCGCTGGCGACGCTCCTAGCAACGCCTTGGGCAGGCGACTCGAGCAACTCCTTGAGTTGATCGGCGATCAGATGCGAGATGACCTCGGTATCGGTGGCTGATTGGAAACAATATCCCTTCCCGATCAGCATCTCCTTGAGCACTTGGTAGTTCTCGATCACTCCGTTGTGCACTACGGCAACCGAGCCTCCCCCTCCCAGATGCGGGTGAGCATTCTCGGGGGTCGCGGCGCCGTGCGTGGCCCACCGCGTATGTCCGATCCCAATCACCCCAGGCATCGGCGAACCAACGATCTGTTCCGCAAGGGATTCAATCCGGCCCACAGAACGCGCCAGATAGAGGCGACCCGATTCCCCCAGCGTGGCAACACCGGCACTGTCGTAACCTCGATACTCCAGCCTTCGCAGACCCGTCAACAGAAAAGGACAGGCATCCTGCTTGCCAACATAGCCGACGATTCCACACATGCTATTGGCTCCTACAGCGCCATCCGAAACGAAACCCGTGCAAAGGAAGTGTATCTTTTATGTCGGCACTTCGCGGAACGGTTTTCCGAAAATAGGAAATGCTATCCTTCCCCCGATCGCGACCCGCGGAACCACGCGAGGGGGCCTCAGGCGCTGAAGTCGACGCTGTCATTGCTCGAAAGGATCGGTTGGGACGACGTGCTGGCGTCGCGTCCCTCGCGCTGCACGAGCATTTCCCACGAGATCATTTCGATTTCGAGGATCTCTCGCAGGTCCTTCAAGGCAGGGATATCCCGTCCTTGTTCCGCAGTCGTCAGTAGGACCGATAAGAAGAGGTAGAGATCGGATTGCTGACGGGCCAACGGGTGCTCAGGATCGACGATGCCGGCGAGCAATTCGGTAAGGATATCCCGGACCAGGGTGATCCACTGCTGGGCTCCTTGGTAATCCCCTTTTTCCCAAAGATCGGTGATCGACAACGTCAGGGTATGGGCGCGGCGAAGGAGCATCCAATGCAGTTTGGCCGGGGAAGCCGAAGCGACCTCCTGCTGCAGGAATTGTTCGATGGGATCGGGTTTTGTCATGCCAGAAGGATTCCGAGCGAGTGGGTCGATTGGACAGCCCCAGGGTCATATCGACCATCAAACCGCCCCCGCATCGGTGCCGTCCCATCGCTCGTCGCAGCCGTTACAACCGTCATATCCAAGTCGGGTAGCGTCGGTGGGGGACGTCGACCACAATGGGGTATTGGACGAGCAACCCACCCTCACGATGGAACCAGCCACCGATGTCCCTACAATCCGACCGCGATGCCATCCTCAGTTTGACGCAACGACTTTTAGGGTGCATCGCGCGCGGGGACTGGGAAACGTACAAGGAATTGTGCTGTCCCTCGCTGACGTGTTTCGAGCCGGAAGCGATGGGGAATCTGGTCGACGGCCTCGACTTTCATCAGTATTACTTCAACCTGCCTCCTTCCACGACTGCGGTGCAATCGACCATGGTTGGACCGCATATTCGGATCATGGGGGATGTCGCAGTGATCGCCTATATCCGCTTGACCCAGAAGATCGCGGAAGGCAAACCGGTCACGGTCTCGATGGAAGAGACCCGTGTTTGGCAGCGTCAACAAGGACGATGGAAGCATGTTCACTTCCACCGAAGTCCGACTCGGTAAATCGTCCCAGGAACCTCGACTCATGCATTCCCTTGATTTCCTTCGCATCACCGCTGCCTGCACCCCGACGCACGTCGCTGACCCCGCGGCCAATCGCGCGGCGATGGAGCAGGCGCTCGGCCAACTGTCGGATTCCGATGTCGTCGTCTTCGGCGAACTGGGACTGAGCGGATACACGTGCGGCGAGTTGTTCTTGCAGCGAACGCTTCTCGATGCTTGCCAGCAAGAACTGATTCGCTTGGCGCAATCGATCGGCCAGCAATTGGTAGTCGTGGGCCTGCCGCTCGAGGTGCAGGGACGGTTGTTCAACGTGGCAGCGGTGATATGTCACGGGAGGATCCTGGGGCTGGTTCCCAAGCTCCATTTGCCAACCTACAGCGAGTTCTACGAGCAGCGCTGGTTTCATTCGGGCCGAGAAATCGCTCGAACCCATGTCTCCCTCCCTGGCTTCGAAAGCGTTCCATTCGGTTCGCAGCTTCTGTTCACCTGCGGCCTGGCAACGGTGGGAGTCGAGATCTGCGAGGATCTCTGGGTCCCCAATCCCCCGAGCAGCGACCATGCCGTGGCAGGTGCGAATGTGTTGTTGAATCTCTCGGCAAGCAACGAAACGATCGGCAAATCGGCCTACCGCACGCAACTGGTCACCATGCAATCGGGGCGATGCCTGGCTGCCTACGCCTACGCCAGCTCCGGACCGACCGAGTCGACTACCGACTTGGTCTTCGGAGGTCATTGCTTGATCGCTGAAAACGGGAGCTTGCTCGCGCAATCGCAGCGTGTGGGTACCGGTTTGTGCTTGAAACCCAGTTCGCAACTGGACGGCCTCTCGAGCTATGCGACCTGCGATATCGACTTGGATCGCTTGCAGCACGACCGCCGCACCATGCAGACCATGCATCAGGTCTCCGATCGAGGCGATGCCAGCGCGGGATATCGATCGATTCCGTTTGAACTTTCGGTTTCCTCGAAGCCGCTCGCGCGATGGATTGATCCCCATCCCTTCGTTCCTCAATCCGCGACCGAATTGGAACAGCGATGTTCGGATGTCTTTGAGATCCAATGCGCCTCGCTGGCCAAGCGGGTAACGAGGATCCCCGAGTCGATGCCGCTGACCATCGGGGTTTCCGGTGGACTGGACAGCACCCTGGCCCTCTTGGTCGCGGTCAAAATGTGCGACATGCTCGCCTGGGATCGGAAACGGATCGTCGGTTTGACCATGCCCGGGTTCGGCACGACCCGCCGAACCAAGAGCAACGCGGAGGCCCTGATGCGATTGCTCGGGGTCCAATCGCAGTGCATCGACATCCGCGAGAGCTGCCTGCGAACCTTTCAAAGTCTCGGCCATCAACCCTTTGGGATCGATAGCGAGTCCCATGATGCCGACAGCCTTCAGAAAGTCCTCGAGAAACTTCCCACGGATCGGCGGAACGACCTCGTGTTTGAAAATGTACAGGCTCGAATGCGGACGCTGCTCCTGATGAGTCGCGGATTCGTTCTCGGAACGGGAGACATGTCCGAGATGGCCCTCGGATGGTGCACGTACAACGCCGACCACATGTCGATGTACAACGTCAACGGATCGGTCCCCAAGACCATGGTGCGGTTTCTGGTCCGGTATGTTGCGGAACATTATTCGGACGGCGAATTGAGGAAGATCCTTCTTCAGATCGTCGACACTCCGATTACGCCCGAGCTGCTGCCGCTCTCAAGCGATCAATCGATCCAACAAGAAACCGAAGGGACGATCGGACCGTACGAGTTGCACGATTTCTTCCTGTATCATTTCGTCCGCGGTGGAGCATCCCCCGAGAAGATCCTCTTGCTCGCCACGCATGCATCCTTCGACCGCCAATACACACGACGGGAAATCGGCGAAACCCTCAAAACATTCATCCGCCGATTCTTCGCGGCTCAGTTCAAACGAAGCTGCGTGCCCGATGGTCCCAAGGTCGGAACCGTCTCGCTCTCCCCACGAGGCGATTGGCGCATGCCGAGCGACGCGGAATGCAATGCTTGGATCGCAGATCTCGATCGAGCGATGGTTGATTCGAGCTATGAACATCCGCCAGAGGATCCTTAGTTTCTGGGTCAGCTCCAGTGTCAAATCAGTGGGTGGCACGAACGGCACATCCTGTCAGGCCCGAATGGGTCGGCAGTGTGGTGGTTCGCGCGAGCTACTGCACACAGGGTGGTTGGTTAATGTGTCAACCTGTTCGCTGGCAAAATCATGCGTGGTTGGCACGCATTAGACTTCGACGTGCGAAAAATCGGCTAGCGCCTCAGGCTCATGGAAACGAAAACGGACTTTTGTCGGCTGTGTCTCTTGTCAGGCCCGTTGCTCCGCATTTCAGGCTCGTTGCTCCGCAACAGAGGGACGGCTACAATGCGATCCACTCGAAAAGGATGCTGAGCTGCCATGACGCGAAATACACTCTCTGAGGCTCGAACCAAGATCGTTGCGACGGTCGGGCCCGCTTGCGAAGACGAAAATGTGCTTGCGGATCTGGTGACCCACGGAGTCGATGTGTTTCGCATCAACTCCGCGCACGGCAAGCAAGAGGATTTCGAACGCATCCTCGGCAAGATTCGACGGGTCCGCGAACGAATCGGTTTCCCGATCGGGGTGCTACTCGATCTGGCCGGTCCCAAGATTCGTCTCGGAAAGCTGCTCCAAGACCCCATGGATGTTGAGGTCGGACAGGAACTCACCTTCATTCGCGGAACCGATCCCACATCCCCCAACGAATTGACCAGCAACTACGCCAAGCTGATCGACGAAGTCGCTATGGGGGATCGCGTCATGCTGGCCGACGGGACAATCTCGATGCAGGTCGTCGAGAAAACACGCGACAAATTGCGATGCTCCGTAACCGTGCGCGGCACGATCCGGTCGCGCCAAGGGATCAATCTTCCCGGGGTTTCGCTCTCCGTCTCCGCCATGCGCCCAGAGGATGTGGAAAACGCATTGTGGGCTGCTCGCAACGAAATCGACTTCATCAGCCTCTCCTTTGTGCGGTCCGCCCAGGATGTCCTGGCACTCAAAAATCTCTTGGCCTCGATGGATGGTCAAGCCCTCGTCATCGCCAAGATCGAAAAGCGAGAGGCCCTCGCGTGCCTCGAAGCGATCGTCGATGCCGCCGATGGCGTCATGGTCGCTCGCGGAGATCTCGGCGTGGAAATCGATGTCGCGGAAACACCCGTCGCGCAAAAGCGAATCATCCAGGTCTGCATGGAGAAAATGAAACCGGTGATCGTCGCAACGCAAATGCTCGAGAGCATGCACCACAATCGTCGGCCCACCCGCGCCGAAGCCAGCGACGTCGCCAACGCTATCCTCGATGGCGCCGATGCTTGCATGCTCAGCGGGGAAACCGCGATCGGGGATTATCCGGTCGTCGCCGTCGAAACCATGAATCGAATCATGTTGTCCACCGAACAGATGCTCAAGGATCAACCGCCGCCCGCCAAGACACGGTTTTTCTCGCGAGTTCACCCCATCACTTCCGCCGTCACCCATCATGCCGCCAACATCGCCGAAGCTATTCAGGCAAAAATGGTGGTGGTCGCATCTCGAACCGGAGGAACCGCTTGGGTCAAAGCCAAACAACGCAACTACATTCCCACGCTCGGTATTAGCGATTCCGACGCAACGCTCCGACGCATGTGCTTGTTCTGGGGAATCATGCCCCATAAAGTCGACCAACTCGACAGCCCTGAAAATGTCGTCGCCCACGTCACCGCCTGGGGAAAATCTACCGGCATGCTGGCCCCCGGCGATCGCGTCGTCTACGTGACTGGGACCGGACTGCTCAACAACACCCACAATTTGCTAGTGGTCAACGAAATCCCAGCCGATTGATCGTCGCACCACGCACGACGCGGTACTCAGCTACCCATCGATGGGGGTTGGCCCCCATTCTTCAGAAGAAAGATAACGGGAAGTTTAACCTTTTTAGGGCGCAAACAGCGGCGTGTATTCCCCCATTTCCTTGAGGTTTCTCAAGGTTGGCTTTATGATGCATTTCGCGGGTTTTGGTGAAAAATTCGTGAATTTATGAAACGCATGCAGTGTGGTTGATGAACGAAATTTCGCTTTTCTGTTAGTCGCTTTTTTCTTTTTCTTTTTCTTGATGGGGTGATCTATGAAACGTTCTCGGAAATGGGCGGCGTTGGATCGGCGTGGTTTCACGCTGGTCGAACTTTTGGTGGTGATCGCAATTATCGGTGTTCTTGTCGGATTGTTGCTCCCCGCAGTGCAGGCGGCCCGCGAAGCTGCTCGACGCATGAGCTGCAGCAACAACCTCAAGCAGCAAGGTCTCGCCTTGCACAATTACGAATCCACTTTCAAACGTTTCCCGGCTCACATGACTGGGAACGGAGATCTTGGTTCGAATGGAAGTGTTGGGCGCACTCAACGAGGACAGTATGCGGGTTGGTTTTCGATGTTGCCGTACCTCGAGCAAGCGACTCTCTACTCCGAACTCGAGACCAACCCGATGCAGCCCGGCTTCACCAATGCAACCGGACTTCAGTTGCTGGTGTCAACACGATTGCCTTTCCTCGAGTGCCCGAGCGACGCGGGGGATCGGGATCCCGAGCAGCCGAACCGTACCAACACACTCAGCAGCTACGCGTTCTGCACCGGCGACAACTATTCCTCGTCCCAGGTTGTACCCGGCGAACGGAATAATACCGCGCTGCGCGTTCAAAAGCTTCCGATCAACAATCGGGGTATCTTCGGACGCTACAACTACCTAAGGCTATCGGCCATCACCGATGGGTTGAGCAACACGCTGGCACTGGGTGAACGTCAACGCCCGTTCGAACGGAAAAATGTAGGCTTTGTGATCGCTCTCACTGGCGATCCTACTACCCTGCAGCCAATTGTCTGCAAGGCGACGCTCATCGGGCGGAGTTACATCGATCCAACCTTGGTCCCCAACTCGGATGCTGGCGTGGGATACCGCGGGTTCTCTGGGCTTTGCTACCATGCTGCCTTCACGACCATCCTGCCGCCGAACTCGGCGTCTTGCTTGATTGGCGAGAGTGGTATTTCCTATCACGTCACCGGTGGGATTTGGACTCCCGGTAGCGAACACGGTGGCGGTGCACAGTTCACCCTCGCCGATGGGAGCGTTCGATTCATCAATGAGTCCATCGATACCGGGAACCTCGCAACCGTTGCACCGGCTCGAGACGGCGTCGGGCCCAGTCCATACGGGGTCTGGGGCGCGTTGGGCACCCGGATGGGGAGCGAAACGGTGCCGGTGCCTGAGTAACGGTTGCTCTAGTTTTTGTATTTTTTGAGGCGAATGCGTTTTGCATCCGCCTCTTTTCTTTCTGGAGGGGAGAAAATCGTGTTGAGATTTTTTTGTTTGCTGAGTCTTGTGTTTCTCGTCGGTTGCGGTGAAGAGCCCGGGCCACGCACGGTAGAGGCTTCCGGTGTCGTTACGCTGGATGGTAGTCCTGTTGAAAAAGCGCAAGTGACCTTTATCGATTCCCAAGCCTCCAATCCTGCGGTGGCTACTACGGATAGCGAAGGCCGTTTCAGCTTGAAATACAACGGCCAGAAAAACGGTGCGATACCGGGTGACTACCAAGTGCAGGTTAGCAAGACGGTGATGGAAGCAGGTGGTGGCGATGGTGCGGATATCACTCTCAGCTACGGACTTCCCAAGAAGTATTCGAATATCGCCACCAGTGGACTGAAACAAAATATTCCAGACAGTGGGATCAAGAACATCGAACTCAAGCTGCAAAAAGAATAACGGGTAACGGTTCCGAATCGGCTCGAGGGTTGTTAGGGTGGCCTGGTTCCGCCGCGCTCCCCATGCCAAGCGGGATCGGCATAACGCCGCTCCATCCAATCGCGAGCCAGTTCGGCGGTCTTCGATGCCAGCGGATGCTCGATCCATGCCAGTCGTGCATCCCACGCGTTGGCCAGTTCCTTCGCCAAATCCGACTGGAACGTCGGCACGTCCTCAACGGCGGGTCGAAGGCTCGTCACGAATCGGTCGTGCGCTCTTCCCTCGCGATACGCGGGTTGTCTGGGCGGAACTTTCAGGTACTGCGAAATCCATTCCAACGGCATCGTCAGTAGGATGGTGCCGTGGTACATCAGCCAATGCCGTTTTACACGGAGGGCATTCCCGGAAATCTTGAAGCCGTTCCAGGTCAGGTCGCAGATCCCTTCCACGGCGATCGTTCCCTCGATCCCATGCCGTCTCAGGGTGCTCTCGACACCCCTGCGGGTTCGCTCCATGACAGTGCGATGGGCGGCATCGACATTGCGGCATTCGGGGCGTTCCTCGAGGGACAGCAGTGCGCTGTACATCAAGCAACCCGGCCCGGCAACGATGGCCGACCCGCCGCTCATCCGTCGAAGGATCGGTACATTGTCCCGCGAGCATCGTTCGACGAATACTTCATCGTCGACGCGGCTCGCTCGTCCAACCACAACGCAAGCTCGAGGCATTTCCCACACCCGCAGCGCTTCGCTCCCTTCCATTTGCTCCGCACCCTCGAGCACGGCCTCATCCCAGGCGAGATTCTCGACCGGTGTATCGCAGGTGTGTTCGTGAAAGTACATCACACCAACTCGATCACCGCTTTGAGAACCCCTGACTCCGGTCGCGTCAATGCATCGAAGTCGCGCACGGCATCTTCGAAGCTTGTTCGGTGGGTAATCCAGGGTTCGGTCTGAATGATTCCCGACTCGATCAGCCCGATGATGTAAGGGAAATCCTTGGGCAGAGCATTTCGAGATGCCAGCAGGCTGATCTCGGGACGATGCAACGCCGGATGTTTGAAAGCGATTTGGTCTTGGGTGATTCCCACATAGACCAGGGTTCCTGTGGGCGCCACGAACTGCAAGGCACTGGACATCGAATGCGGATTTCCTGTTGCGTCGATCACGATGTCGTAGAGATCTCGGTCCGTGTAGTGCTTTGCTGCCTCGAGACCGGAATCCGATCCGCTTACTGCGATGCGCCGGTGGATCCCATACGTCTTTTCGACAAAATCGAGTCGGGATGGATTCATGTCCATGACGGTTACCTCGGCACCGCTCAGTCGCACGAACTCGAGCGTTGCGATCCCAATCGGCCCCGCGCCGATCAACAGCACCCGATGGTTTGGGCCTGCTTCACTGCGCTGGCATGCATGGCAACCGATCGCGAGGGTTTCTACGAGCGCTAATTGGTCCATCGACAGCAACTTGGACGGATGCAGTTTGTCAGCTCGGACCACGAAGCGATCGCACAATCCGCCATCCATCATGACGCCGATGACTTTAAGCTGAGTGCAGCAGTTGCCGGCACCTTTGCGGCACGCGTAGCAATCGCCGCAGTTCATGTAGGGTTCGACGCTGCAGCGATCGCCGACCGACAGATGGTGGACTCCAGGTCCGAGGGCGAGCACCTCGACCCCCAACTCATGTCCTGGGATGCGGGGGAAATCGAAGAAAGGAAACTTGCCGAGGTAGCAACTGACATCGGTTCCGCAAACACCCATGCGATGAGTCCGCACCAACGCCATCCCGGGGCCAGGCGCGTCGGGTTCTGGGATATCGATCCGCTTCAATTGCTTTGGGGCTGCGATTTGAATCGCTCGCATGATTGGTACCAATCCCTAGGAGACTGTAACGCGGCGACCGGTTTTCGCAGAACGGTAAATCGCGTTGATAAGGGCAACGCTTTGCCGACCTTGCGAGCCATCGATTTTCGACGACTCACCCGACGCGATCGCTTTCGAAAAATCCTTGAACAGCTCCCGGTGGGCTGCGTGTCCTATGGCTGCCGGGTCGGATGCACCGCCTCCGGTCGTGTTTCCCTTCATATCCGCCAGAATCTTGGAGTCGCTTCGTTGGGATTTCGCAAAATCCCAACGGACCAGCGCCTCCTCCTCCAGGATTGCGGTGCCGTGCGAACCGGCGATCTCAATCCGTTTGAGGCTTCCTGGGTACGCTGCGGTGGTGGCCACGATTGTGCCGAGCGCACCGGATGCGAATTCGATGCATGCCACGGCGGTATCCTCGACCTGAATTCGCTCATGGGCGCGCAGCGCGGTCATGGCGATCACTGCGCGGGCTGGCCCCATGATCCATAACAGCAGATCGACGCTGTGGATGGCTTGGTTCATCAAGGCGCCTCCGCCATCGAGTTGCCACGTACCCCGCCATGCGCCGCTGTCGTAGTACTGCTGGGTGCGATACCATTTGACAATCGCATCCGCCACCGAAATTTGGCCGAATCGCCCCTGCTCCACCGCCTCCTTCATAAGGATAGCGGAGCGGTGAAACCGAGACGGAAAAATAGTCCCCAGATAGACGCTGTGTTTCTCACACTCCTTGATCAAACGATCGCAGCGACTGGTCGTCACCTCGAGTGGTTTCTCGACCAGCACATGTTTGCCTGCTCGAGCCGCTGCCATCCCCGGTTCGAGATGCGCGCCGCTCGGAGTGCAAATGGTGACAATGTCGAGGCCCGGGTGGGCGAGCATCTCTTGGAGGTTGTCATAGGGGGTTCCTCCATACTTTTCCGAGAATGCGGTCGCCTTCGACAATTCGCGTCCATAGCAAGCCACCAAGCGAGCTCCGCGAATCTCGGAGATCGCCATGGCGTGAAACCTTGCGATCATGCCACACCCAATGATTCCCCATCCGACCATGGTTTCACCGATCCGATCTAAGAGATGCCAGGAGCGGCTGCCGGACGGCCAACACCGCTGCTCCAACGCAAAATAACAAGCCCAGGATGATCACCCAACCGAGCATCCACAAGGGCGCTGCCAAGGCTTTCGCCGAGCTTCCGTTCCAGAGCGTCGGCGCCGATGCCAACAGCGCAGCCGTCAATCCGACTCCGATGCCGCGCAGCAATTGCCATCCGTTTTCCAGGGCGAGCGTCCAAATCAATCGCGGCTTTGAAAACCCCATCGCGCGCATCGCCGCCAACTCGGATCGTCTCTCCATCGCCCCGCGTAGCTGCGCGACACCGAGCCCGAGGGTTCCGAGGACCAGTCCCAACGCTCCGAGTACCTGGAATGCATTGAGATAAGTGTTCTGCACCGCCAACAAACTCGACAGGATGCTCGACGCCGAAGCGCAGCTGAGTCCATCGTCGCTCCATCCTTTCTCGAGGGCCAAGCGAATTGTCTCGAGTGGGCCGGGATCGGATTCGGGAGACCTGGACTTGATCAAGAACTGCCGGTATCCCGTAATCTCGGGAAAGATTTTTTGAAAATTGTTTTCACCGATCCATAGCGATCCTTGAAGGATGGTGTTTTGCGAAACGCCGACGGTGACGAAATGCACGCGGTGGGTTCCAAACGTGTACTCGAATCGCTCGCCGACATACCCCGCCAGATGCAGCGCCCAGAGGGCCGTGTTTTGATCGACGATGACCGGGATCGGGGCGGCCTCGGTTCCTTCTGCTGGTTTCTGAATCGCGGACCAAGGGGAAGCGATCGCACGATCCGACGGGTTCGACTTGCTACTCTGGGTTGCAAACCACGCAAACTCGGACGCGCCGTCGGGACCCTGATCGATGGTTTCGATGTTGGAGGGAACGCCCAAGACCTGCGGTTCGCTGGCTTGGTAAAGGTTGTTGCAACTCGCATCGTCCCCTCCGCGCATTCGGAGACTCACAATCTGGGCGTCAAGAAGCGCGTCGGCTTGCGGTCCCAGCACCAGTCGCTGCTGTTTGGGATCTCCTAAGGGAACTGCGATACTTTGAGAACTTTTCGCGACCCAAGCGAACCCTCCCGTTCCGCGCCGATCCGGTTGCGATTGAAAGAGGCTCATCGACAAAATCAGGAACGACGCGCTCGCCATCAAGGCGACCGTCAAGATGCTTCGAACCGGCGAACGCTGGGCATTGGTGCGGCTCAGAAGCTGGATTCCGAACGGGTGGATCGATGCTGGGTCCGAGTTGGTTCGGCCGGGTGATGTCAGCCCCCGGTAGAGCCCCATCACTCCAGCGATCATCCACAGCATGCCGCTGGCCACGAATGCTCCGGCCTGGGCTTGCCCCTGGACGAATTGTCCTGAGGCCATGGCGACTGCGCCGAGCGCAGCGCAGGTGATCGCCAACGCAGTTGGCCATCGGCTGATCGGTTGTTGGGTCAAGGCGGGTTCGATGCGGCCTTTGAGCAGCCTGGCGGTTTGTTCGCTCCGTAGTTGACGCGTGACGAACCACGTCGTCCCCAACGACATGGCGAAGGCGGCGACCCAGCCGAGGAGCAAGCTCGCAGGACGCAGATAGAAATCAAGGAACGATACCGAGACAGCGCCGACCCACCAGGATCGCAATCCCGCTAGCATCGCATAAGCGTATCCAACTCCCAACAGGACCCCCAGCGTCGCGCCCAAGGCGGCGATGACCGCGGCCTCCACCAGCAGCAACCGTCGCACTTTCGATCGCGTCCATCCGGTGGCCAACAGCAAACCCCAGTGATCGGCGCGCTTCTCAATACTCAATCGGAACAAAAGCGCGACGAGGAGCAATCCGGCCGCGATCACAAAAAAGCTTAGCGAGAGAAACAATGCATCGAAAGGTGTCGTGCCAGAGGCCGCCCGAAGTTGTTTGGCGCGAAGCGGAATATCGCGCCATCCCAGATCCTCGAGATGCTCTCGAGCCGCATCGAGGATGGACGAGCGAACTCGGGTCCGGGACTCTTCGTTCAATCCATCGTATCGGATCGACGTCTGGTCTCCGAACCGGGAGCCAAACAGGGAATGAGCGAGGGAGTCGGAGATGAACAGTTTGGGAGTCAGTCGATAATCGCTCCAATATTCGTCGTCGACTCCTTCGATCTTGCGATCGAGCGGGAAAGGAGTTTCCCAGCTCGAAATCGATTCCTGATCGGTAATCCCGGGTACCTCGGGGGTCCAATTCGGATCGTTGAAGGGAGTGGGCATTCGATCGAAGCGGGCTGGGACGCTTCGACGGTAGGGAGTCTTGGGAGGTGTCAGGGGTGCGATAGCAGCGACGTATGCCTCGAATTGTTTTTCGATTTCCTTTCCATCGACGGTTTCCGGGAGAAAGTAATCGATGCGGATGCGATCTCCAACGCGAGCCTGCATTTGATCGGCGATCCACTGGTTGACGACAATCCAATCGTCACCGGCGGGGCGCGACGCATTGTTCCCGGTGGTGGCCAGCATCCGTTCGATCAATTCCCAGGGTGCGCCGCTGATCGTTGAGTAGGGAACCCCACGGCCTTTGCGTCCCTGATCGCCATGGTTGTTTTCAACAACTTCTGCATTGTTCGCTAGATACGTCATGATCCGCTGCGGGTGGTGCTCGTCGGTCTGCTCCGCGATGGTCTCGACCAATCGATCGTTGAGGAGCATCTGATCGCAGGTCAGCTGGTCGTAATCAAAGGCGGTCTGCGGAGGAGCATCCGGTTTCGCCATATCCACCGCCGGATCGGGGAAAACACGGACCACATGTTCCCAGGACAATCCTAAGTCTTCGAGGTCCAATTCGAGCTGACTCAACATCAGCGCATCGATTGGTTCAGAAGATATCGCTCGCAAAACCGTGTTGATCTTTCCTTCGATCTCGAGCGAATCTTGCAATGCGTCGATGGAGGCGAATGCATTGAGCACGGGCCGCTGATCGCTTCGGAGTGAAAATCGAGCCAGGCTCGCGTCGGGGAGAATTTCGATGATTTCCCATCGCGCCAGGGCGATGGTTTCGCTTTCTCGTTTTCCCAAAGCGCTGTCGGCGGGAACGACAGCGGCTCGGGACACCTTCAAAGTGATGCGATCTCCGACTTGCGCGCCGAGTTTTTCTGCCAGAGCGCGGTTCACGACGATCTGCTCTCCGCGAGGGGCAGATTTTGGTCGAACGGATCCCAGCTCCCAGAAGGAATCGTCGATGCCAAAGAGTGTCATTTCTGTGACGCGTTGGGTCTCGAGCTTTCCGTCTCGATCACGGAGCGATTCGGCGACGACGGTGTCGATCCGAACACATCCGTGCAAATCGGCATGGTTTCCTAATGTCTGGGCGCGAAACCAGCGAGGAGCCACGACGATGCGATCGATCGATCCGATGCGGTCCATCGCGATATGCTTCAACGAGCCTCGCATGGAGTCGCCGACCAGCAGCGCCCCGACGATCACGGCGCAGCAAACGGCTACTCCGGCCGCCACCGGGAGGAGCCAGCGGTAGAAGTGAAAGATGGTTCGGAGCACGAGGGAGAACATGATGCAGTCCCTGAACTCTCTTCTAGGTGGATGGAGTAAAGTAGCGCGTCGTGTCCCCTGCCCGCACATCGATCCACTGCATCGATCGCCAGAAAGGAGCGATCGTGCTGCCGGAATCATCGAGCCACTGGGATGGCATACTGCGCGTGCTGACGACGATCAACCGTTCGACATGGCGATGGTCCCGCTCCAGCAATTGAAGGGCGACAGCCAACGTAGGTTTGGTTCCGCCGCGGGCATTCCCCAAACGGTCTAGCAGGGCATGTCCTTGCGATCGAGCGGTGATGCGCGAGGCGAGGGTCGGATTGGAATCCGCGATGCTCACGGTGATCGACCCGGTATTCCCGCGGGTGATCTCATGAACCATGGTCGCCACAAACTCCACCGCCAAGTCCTCGACTTGAAAATAGGCTTGTCGCGCTTCCTCGGTTGCGTTGGGAGGGATCAAGAGATCCAACACAAAGACCAATTCCCTGCTTTCGGGTTGTTGAAACTGCTTGACCACCAATTCGTCTCGCCGGGCGCTGCTGCGCCAGTGGATCCAACGTGGGCTGTCTCCGGTCCGATAGGCTCGCAATCCGAAAAACTCCCCTTCATCGGACAACGAACGGACGCGGCGTTGTCTCGCGCCGGCGTCGCGAATGTCGAAGATCTCCTTCCAGGCCGGGAGCAATCGTCCCAGGGCTGGCTGCACCGTGAAATAGGTCGAGTCCTTCTGCTGCAGGATTCCTCGCATCAAGCCCAAGGGGAATCGGGTGGTCATCTCGATACCCATGAACTGGTGTCGCCCCCGTCGCTCGGCGACGCAGCGATAGCGCTGGGAGCGGGAATCCCTGGGCGGAATCGACATGTACAACAAGCTGATCGACTGCGAGGCGCGATGAATCGTAGATTGGAGAGGTGCGAAAACCATGCGGTCTTGCACCAAAACCCACCAAGCGCCGAGCCAAGGTTTGGGATTCTTGAGAGTCAACTCGATTTCAAAAGGACGCCTCGCATGGATTGCGCGCGGCAACCTTCGATCCACCGAGAGTTCGAGAAGAATGCGAGAGCAGATACGCCATTGGATCAAAATCATGCCGAGAAGGGTCCCGGCCAAAAAAACGAGAAGATTGACATCCCTGAGGACCGCCCCAAAGAGAATGAAGGTGACCATGAACAGAAACTGAAACCCCTCGCGCGTCAATCGCGTGCTGACAGGAGTTCCCGTCTTGAGCGTTTGACGCATCCACCGCATGCCGCGAGCCATCGGCGCTCTCGCGGTTTGCGATGGCGGTTGCATGGACGTTGGGGATCCGTTGGACATAGGGAGGGAACCGTGGGGTTAAACCGGGACGGCGACCGATTCCAGGCAGCGCTGAATGATCGCCTCGGCAGCGCTTCGATCGCTCCCTGCAACAAATCCTCGAGGCAGCACGCGATGAGCGAGAACGCTGACTGCAAGGTCCTTGATGTCGTCCGGGACGACATAGTTGCGAGCGTTCAGCAAGGCGCTGGCCTGGGCCGCGCGATAAAATGCCAATGCTCCGCGCGTGCTGGCGCCGACTTGAAGATCATTGTTGTTGCGGGTCCGTTCGATGATGTCCTGCAGATAATCCAGCAGGGAATCCTCGAATCGAACCTCGCGCACCAGACCTTGCGCTTCCTTGATCTCCGCCAAGGATACGACGGCGGCCAAACTGTTGACCGGTTCCCCGGCTCGGTGGGATCGAAGCACGTTTCGCTCGGCTTCGCGGGAAGGATAGCCAACATCGATTCGCATGATAAATCGATCGAGTTGGCTCTCGGGGAGAACATACGTTCCCTCGTACTCGTAGGGGTTTTGGGTTGCGACGACGAGGAACGGGTCTGGCATGGGGTAGGTGGTCCCGTCGACGCTGGCTTGCCCTTCGCTCATCGCTTCGAGCAGCGCACTCTGCGTTCTTGGGGGAGCGCGATTGATCTCGTCCCCGAGAATCACGTTGGCAAATATCGGGCCGGGGCTGAACTTGAAATCGCCGTTGTGGTAGATGCTGCTGCCGACGATGTCGCTGGGGAGCAGGTCCGGCGTGAATTGAACACGGGTGAACCGACCGTCGATGCTCTTGGCAAGCGCCTTTGCCACCAACGTCTTTCCCACTCCTGGAACATCTTCCAACAGCAGGTGTTCGGCGGCCAAAAGGGCGATCAAGATTTTTCGGATCACTTCTCTTTTTCCGAGAACCACCGATTCGATGTTGTTTTGCAGCCGTTGCAAGGTTGCTTGGATGGTCGAATTCATGCTGCCAGGTTTCCGAATCGGTCAATGGACCGGGAAAAGGTTTCCAAAAAGTATGCTTGTTATCGGGCATAAGCCCGCGCGTGACAAGGTGCGAGAAGCTTAGTAGGGACGGGCGGACCTAGAGAGACGGGTCCGCGAGGGCATCGGATTGGCGGTACAACTCGGCAGGGATCAGCAGGGAGGGTGGGACCTCCTCGCCATCGAGGTACTTCACGATGGCGTCGACGGTTTGGGTTCCGATACGTTTGGGGAACTGGATTGGGTCGGCGTAGATTTTTCCGTCCCGGATCGCTTGCTTGCCATCGATTTGCCCATCGAAGCCGATGATTTTGATCTTGCCAGCCATGTTGGTGTTCTCGATCGCCGCATAGCACCCCAATGCGGACGGATCATTGATCGCAAAGATCCCGTTCAGGTCGGGATGGGCTTGCAGCAAATCCTGGGTTGCCTTGTAGCCCTTGTCCTTGACCCCGTCTGCGGGCAAGGTAGCGACGATTTCGATATCGATCTCTCCCTTCTGATTTCGTTCTGCCAACTCGTCGCGAAAGCCCTTGGTGCGCAGCATGACACTTTCAACCTGCGGGAAATCGAGAATGGCGACTTTGCCTTTCCCCGCTAGGGCTTCGACCATCGCAACGGCTGCCTGACGACCGCCGCTGTAATTGTCCGTCGCGACGTGTGTGATCACCTTGGCACCTTCGGCGATGCAAGCGATGTCTGCCGTGAAGACTGGGATCCCCGCCTGGTTCGCTTCTTGAATGGCGGTCCCTACGGCCCGACTATCGCAAGGAGTCAGGACGATCGCAGCCACTTTTTGAATGATGAAATTCTTGACCTGGTTCTGTTGCTTGTCGGGATTGTGGTCGCCGCTGACGACGATCACTTCGTAGCCCGACTTCGCGGCTGCTTCTTTCATTGCATCCGCAATCTCGATGAAGAACGGGTTGGAGCTGGTCAGGATCGACAAGCCGATCTTGCGATCCGTGGTTCCGGTCGACGCTGCATCGCTCGATGACGTGGTTTCGCGCGTTGAGGATTCGGGTCGTGCTGCCGAAGGCTGCGGGGGAGATGGTTTGCAACCCAGCATCCCGAAGGAGAGTGCCAATAGAATCAAGCCGAGAGCGTCGAGATGCTTCATGATATTGCGGATCGGTCAGCGTTTAGGTCGATTGGGGCGAGACTTGCTACCCCGTTGGGGTCGGTTCTCTTTGCCGGTTTCGGTCGGCTTCGTCGAAGCCTCCGAGGATTTCTTGCGAAAGAACGGTTCGAACAATTCGGCGAGGGTCTCTGGCGGCTTCGAGGCTTTTGTCTTGGGTTTGTCCGAAGTGGATTGTGATTGAAGCGAGGGTCGCTGGCCCGCAGGTGTCTTGGCGACAGCACTCGCGATTTCATTGACGATGTTCTCAGGGAGTGTCTTGATCTCGGCCTGAGGCGTGTACCTCTTGATGAGAAAGCGTTCGATCAAGGACCAAGTCGAGGAAGTGATGAAGTAGATGCACAATCCCGCGGGTACTTTAAAGAACAAAACACCCATCATCACCGTCATGACCATCATGATCTGCTGCGCCATGCGAGTCTGCTCATCGTTCGCTTTGGGCATCAACACTTTCTGTTGGATAATGAACAAGGAGATCGTGATGATCGGCAGGATGTTCAAATAAGGTCCGAACCAACCCGAGCCTCGACCAGCGATGAAGTCCGGCATCCATGTGTGCCAATCGAGGAGCATGTCCGGGCCGGCGAGATTGGAACACCATTCCCATCCAGGGACCAGCGGTTGTTGACGCAGCGCGACGTCGGCCGATACGCAGCGATATAGACCGATGATGATCGGCAGCTGTATCATTGCGGGCAAACAGCCTGCCAATTGATTGACTCCCGCTTTCTTCATCAGCATCTGCTGGGCAGCCATCAACTTGGTGGGCTCGTCCTTGAGCAGCTCTCGCAGTTTGGCCAACTCGGGTTGCACCGCTTGCATCTTCTGTGCGTTGATCGCCATCTTGCGGCTGACCGGAAACATCAACGAACGAACCAGCACGGTTAACATCATGATGGCGATGCCATAGTTGCCGATCACGTGATAGAAGAAGTGGAGGATCCAACCCAGCCGCACCGCAAAGAACCCAAAGATATCCCAGCCGTATTCGATCGCTTCTTCCATGTGGTAGGAAGCGAGAAGCTCGGGAGACTTGGGGCCGGTGACGATGCGATAGGATTGAACCCACTCGCCGTTGGGCGCCAGCGGGCGAGGCGCGGTCTGGAACCAGTATCCGATGTTGTAGGCCTGCACGCGCGCCTTGTCGAATTGCTCGGGTTCCTGAAAACGGTCGTTGACCACGGTCGCTTTCGCCTTTTGCAATCCACGCATCGAATCAGGCTGGCTGTCCGACGGTTGCATGGCGGCGACGAAGACTTGCGTGTCGAGACCGATGTACTTCAGGTTTCGCTTCGACTCGGAATCCTGGGGGCCGACGAGCAACCGGTCGGGTTCGGTCGGAAATGTCTTGGCGTGGTCGACTACCTCGCGCGCCATCACAATCGAGTAGTCCGATGCGTAATCTCCGAAGATCACGTCGCGGGCGCCTGGAGTCGAGAAGAAATGAGGGGATAACTTCGTGGGGTACCACCAGCCCTCTAGCGAGATTCCGTTGAGCCCTTCCTGCTTGATCGCCAACTCGTGGGTCTTGTCACCACGATTGCGAACGATGGTGGTCAATTCGAGATGATGCTGCCAATCGTTGGGCGTTTTGCGCTGGCTCTCCGATGCGGGAGCTTTGAGCAGACGATACTGTTTGACCAACTCCAGATTCGCATCGATTCCGGCCAGTTTGAGGGGAACCTCCAACGGCATCGTAAACTCGATTCCCGAGCCTCCCTCGACCTCGATGCTCTTCGCTTCCCATCGTCCTTGTAGCGTTTTCTCCAAACCGAACAGCGTGCGGTCCCCGTCCTCGAGTTCGTAACTGTCGATCTTTGCAAGGGTCATACCACAGGAACCGTACGGGTAGTTTCCCTTCACCTGCTCGTACGCAAAATCGTCCTCCGCGCGCAGTATCGCAACCGGTTGTTCGCTCAACGTCGCACGGAAGGTCAATCGCTGCGGTTGGCCACCCGCGACGCCGCGATCCACCAAGAGCGCCAACACCTTGCCCGGGGCGAGCTGATTGAGAACCTTGTCGAGTTGATACAGGGTTGCCGGCCCTTCGAGTCCGTCCCAACCGACGATCACATCCTCGGGAAGCAATCCCACCAAACTCGTATCCTCTACACAGTCAGCCAACTCGGCTGCCGATCCCTTGGGAATATGATGGACGATGATCCCGATCCCCGGACTCTCTTCGGCGGCCAAGTAGCCCAGATACCCCGCATTGTTCTTCGATTGCAAGGAACGATAATCGAACTTCCCAGGCTTGGATTGACTGACCAGTTCGATTCGCTCGATCGTTCCTCCCTGGTTGTCCAAAGTCACCAAGAGTTGGTAACCGTCGGACGCGAGCATGCTGCCAAGTCCGAAACGCTTCCGAGGTGGTTCCTCGGGGAGAGCAATTTCGGGATGCTGGGCGGCGAATTCCTCCGCCTTCTTCTTGGCATCGCTCGACCGTTGCTGCTTCAGCGAAGCGATCTTGTCCCGCTTCTGTCGCTCGTCGTTGTCCCGCAACGCCTGCTGCTGACGCCAACTAGAGAAAAAGAAAAAGATGGCCATCCCGAGAAGGAGCCATGCTAGCAATCGATTGTTTCGTTCCACCGGTACGATTCCGTCTGGGGATTGGCAAGTTTGACAAACCGAAATTGTCGGGCGATCGGCGGAGTTTGCCTAGTCTTTTTTAATACCACTCGGAGGTGAAATCGAATCATTCTGCATCAAATACCGTTCCCGATCCGACGTTTTCGCAACGCATATCACTTGGAGAACGCCCAGAAGCAGGGCCCAGTCCCAGTTTCCGCAATCGTAACAAACGGCAGAACCGTTCAACTTTCACACCCCGGGCAACCGATAACAAGAATTGATTTGTTCGAAAATTCAACTTCCGGCGAGGGGCTCGTCCCATGAGACACGTTACGGCCAAGGATCGATCAACGACTCGGCGGTCTGCAAAGTACCGATTTGTAATGGCCCTCTCGGCAAGCCTCTTCCCTTTCTCGGGATTCTCCTATGCTCAGGACGGCGTCCGGGAGCTTCGCAACCCTTCGGAAATGGACAAAGTTCCACCCGTTCGCGCGGTCGGCATTCGATTGAGTCCCGCCGCGCCGATCCGCATCGGTATTGCCGTTGCCGCGTCGCGAACCGACATGGCACCCGTCCGAGCCACCGAGCGTCCGCCAACTCCCAAGCCGATCATTACCGAAACGGTGCCGCTGGGACAGGTGTTGCCATCCACTGTCGCAGCGATCAACGATCCCGTCCTACCAGCATCGAGCGTCCCACTTCCTCCCCTGACGCTTCCCGAACTTCCCCATCCCGAACTGACCAGTCCCGCGATTGCCAGTTCCGAACCGACCAGTCCCGAACTGACCAGTCCCGAACTGACCCGTCCCGAACTGACCCGTCCCGAACTGACCCGTCCCGAACTGACCCGTCCCGAGATCCCGATGCTTGAGACAGCGAGGAAACCGGAACGGATCACCCCGAAATCGCGAGTGGCTGTCATGGATCCCGGCAACTCGCCGGTCCAGGTTCCTCTGATCAAGCCGCAAAGCCCGATTGAACTGGCCCAAGAACTGGCCCAAGAACGGGATGAGATTCGGACTGCGTCGGCGCCTGCGGAAACCAACGAGGAGACGAGAGTCGAACGACTACTGGCTACTGAGCCTCCACCGGTGATAGAACCCGTTCCCGAAGTCAAGTCGGAGCCGATCTCGATTGCCCTTGCACCAGCCATGCAGTTAACCCCACAGCTTCCGCTCCCGCCCGAGCCGTCGGCGATCGAACTGGAGCAGGCGATCCGCGTTGAGCTTGATGCACAGAGCACTCGCGAGGTCTCGATCGATTTCCCAATCCAGAGCGTTCATGTGCGCGATGAGAAGATTTGTCGCGTTATGGCGAGTGACGGACGAATCTATCTCATCGGGTTGACTCTCGGAGAGTCGCTGGTGGAAGTCAAACCGTTGG
>Ga0315904_10003369_pt1 | contig 23554 bp, 20 predicted proteins | sample LakEriMetagenome_6_FD_203529 | JGI IMG/M metagenome (GOLD analysis project Ga0315904, IMG submission 203529) | Freshwater fungal communities from buoy surface, Lake Erie, Ohio, United States - Buoy 12 MA120 | ecosystem: Environmental > Aquatic > Freshwater > Lake | place: USA: Lake Erie, Ohio... | reverse complement strand
GCTTTCGTGTTTCTCGAACTCGTTGGTCGAATCCCCGCGGTGGCCGATGCGGGCGTGGGCGGTGTCCACATCGAGATCGAGAATGAGCAGCAGGTCCGGCACGGGGGCGAACTCCTCGTTCATGCGCCGGATTTCCGCCGGATCGAAACCGCGCGCGCCCTGGTAGGCCATGGTGGAAAAGTAATAACGATCCAGAATCACGACTTTTCCCGCGGCCAGCGCGGGCTTGATTTTCTCCTCCACGTGCTGGCGGCGGTCGTTCAGGAAATATTGCAGCTCGTCCTGCGGCGAGAGCCGACCGGTGGCGGCGGACTCGCGGAGTTTCCTGCCCCACGGCCCGTCGGTCGGTTCGCGGCTGAGAACAACCTCGCGGCCTTGTTTCTCAAACCACTCGCCAAGCCTGCGCGCCTGGGTGGACTTGCCGGTGCCGTCGATGCCTTCGAGAACGATGAAGAGGCCGGGGGGCGTGGTGGATGGATTGGCTGGAGAGGACCGGTGCATGGGTGTTGGACAATACTGAGGTGCTTTGATCTCAGAGGGAAGGGGAGTGTTGAATCACAATCCGACCATCAGTTGCTTTCAGTCTCATCGTCGGGTCAAGAAGGCGCAAGCTGACTCAGAAATTCAACTGGAGTGATGGCGGGAACAGGTGAGTGGGTGAAGTCGCCGGTGTTTCGGGTGATGATGAATTCCGAATCGGCCTCCTCCGCTACGGCGGCCACCACGGCATCCTCGAAGTCAGGCATCGGAAGCGACCGGGCGCGAGCCCAGCCGGCCGAATCCAGATTCCCAACTTCGAAATGCCTCAAGACTTCATCCATCGCAGCCTCGGCATCGGGCCGCGTAGCGTGCTTGCGGACCAGATAGTAAAGCGTCGTGAACCCATGGGCCGGAAAGACGCCGATCAGTTCCCCTTGCTGGACCATGGCCAATATCCGGGCCGATGCGGCATAATGCGGTTCGCGTTTTTGGAAAACGTCCAAAAGCACGTTGATGTCCACCGTGATCTTCACAGGTGTTTGTGTTGCAGATGATCCAGATGCTCGGTTTTGGCATCCACATCAACGGCGATGATCCCGCTGGCGGCCACGATTTCGGGCGGCAACGGTTTTTCCATCTGCCGCCTGAGATTCCGGGCCTGCCGCGCCAGAAACTCGCCCACCGAGGTTCCTTGCGCTTCCGAGAACCTTTGCAGAAACGCAAGGTCCTCATCCGCTAGTGATACCGTGATCGTGCTCATATGAGGAGGCTAGACCCGGGAAACCCGGATTTCAAGATCGGAGGGGTGCCGAATGGTTTTCAATGAGGTATCCGAATCGGTGGACTGGTTTCAAGTTTCAGGGAAAAGCCCCGGGATTTGACGAAAGGCCCTGCCATTCCAAGGTCGGAAACCCTCGCCCAAGGGATCGATCACTGCGGCGCGCTGCTCCGCCCATCTGAACCAAAGTCCCGCCGGAGAATCCTCCTCAGGAGCTTGGCCGTGATCATGGAGATACAGGACTCTTGCAGCTTCGATGAAATCCCTAAGTTCCTTCGCGCGCCGATGATTCTTCGAATGGTTCAGCAAAACCTCCACAGCCTCTTCTTCCTTCCGCTTGATGGCATCCATCCGGTAGCGCAGCTCCTCAAGCTCCTTCCTCCTCCGCTCTTCCTCCTCTCGGCGCATGCGCTCGTTCATGAGAAACTCGCCCGCGAGCGGGATCGTGGCGACGATCTGATCCAGCTTGCTTTCAATCCGCTGGATCTTGCCGTCCTTCCATGACGACGTCCGGCCGAAGCCCCAGCCGGTGTTGATGGCGAACTCAAAAACGCCGGATGGCACATCCTCGTAGGATCTGCCCCAGAGGCGTTTCTTCTCCTCCGGGGCGGTGATCGTCACGCGCTTCTTTTTCTCGCAGAGCCAGAAGGAAACCTTTTCCCCACTGGCTTCCACCCAGCACACCGGCGAAGGTTGCTCGTCCCGGTAGTAGCCGTATGAGCGCGCCGGTTTTCTTGCGGATGCGTTGTCCAAGTCGCAACGAAACTTCAATCCCAAAGCCTCGACGCCCCGGGCGAAGGCATCGAGGAAAAGCAGCGCGCGGTCCAGGCTGTCCTTGAACACCCGCGCGTTGAAATGCCGGCGCTCGCGGTTGCGCTGGTCCCATGGCTTGTTGCTCCATTCCTCCCGCAACTGGGCGCGGGTGGCTTTCACCAACGGATGCAGGTGCTCCAGATCCGCGGCAATCGTGATCTTGGGCAAGTCCATGGCCTCCACCATTGCGACCGCCTCCTGCTCTTCCTTCTCCTTCCTCACCCGCTCGGTCTTCTGCCGCTTGCTGTTTTCCAGATCCACATCCCAGGTCAGCATGGTTTCCTTCTTGGCCTTGGGCAGTGGGTCCTTGGAAACCTTCTTGCCGCACTGCACCCGCGTCCAATACCCGGCCACCGGCGTCGGGATGTCCATCTCGGTGCAGATCCGCTTCAACGCGCTGCTGGATATTCCCAGCTCCGCCGCAATCTTCGTGCACGGCCGGGACCAAACGTCTTCGTAGAGCTTGGAGCGTTCGAGTGTGGGCATGGCGGGGGTGTTGGGGAATCAGGATTTGCGCTTGGCGGATTTTGAAACGCGGGTGCGGTTGGTGCCGAGCCAGTCGGGCATGCCGGACCAGCCTTTGTTGGCATATGTCTGCCAGGGTGCCGCTGGAATATCCTTAGGCAATCGTCCCAAGCGCCGCATCTCCCCTTTGCAGAATGACGCCCACTCGGTTTGATTCTTGAGTTTGAGAAACCGAACATATGCGCGCGCTTTCTGAAAGAGGCGATACTCCCGGAGTTGGTCCGCAACCCTCCCGGTCCCGAGCCAGTCGCCCATGCTTATCCATCCTTTTCCGAAGTATGTCCGATTTGGGTTGGATGGAATGTCTGGAGGAACATGCCCAAGTTGCGGCATTTCACCTTTGCAGAATGCCTTCCACTCGGCGCTGCTCCTGAGCTTGAGGCTTCTGGCAAATGCCCGCGCCTTGGGAAAAGGACGGTATTCTCTCAAACGTGGCGCAATCGTTCCAGTCCCTAACCAATCACCCATGCCCGCCCAGCCTTGATTGGCATATGTCTGCCATGGTGCTGCGGGAATGTTTTCGGGTAAACGTCCCAAGTGCAGTAGCTCACCTTTGCAATAAGCACTCCATCCAGCTCCACTCTTGAGCTTGAGTTTGCGGACGAACGATCGCGCCTTGGAAAAGGGTACATATTCCCTCAGCCGGTCAGCAACCGTTCCCGTGCCCAGCCAGTCTCCCCAGCCAGACCAGCCCTTCTCGGCATATGTCCCATTCGGACTGACAGGAATATCTTTGGGCAATCGCCCCAACTGGGGCATCTCACCTTTGCAGAATGCTTTCCACTCGGTTACGGTTTTGAGCTTGAGCTTACGAGCGAAAGCCCTCGCCTGATGGAACGAACGATATTCCCTAAGATAATTCGCAACATTGCCAGTTCCCAACCAATCCCCCCAGTCAGTCCAGCCTTTGTCAGCATATGTTTGATTTGGATTTGCTGGGATGTCGTCAGGCAGTCGGCCTAACTGCGGCATCTCTCCTTTGCAGAATGCCATCCATTCGGTTGCCCTCTTGAGCTTCAAATTTCGAGCAAAGACCCGAGCAGACTGGAAGGAGCGATATGTCCTGAGTTGAGCCGCAATCGTCCCCGTCCCCAGCCAGTCGCCCATGCCGACCCAGCCCTTGTTGGCGTATGTTTGGTTCGGACATGCAGGTATGTCCTCAGGCAATCGTCCCAAGTGAGGCATCTCACCTTTGCAGAATGCCGCCCACTCACTTTGATTCTTGAACTTGAGTCGCCGGGCATATTCGCGCGCCAACTGGAAAGGACGATATTTCCTCAACCGGGGCGCAATGGTTCCCGTTCTCAACCAATCACCCATGCCAGACCAACCTTGATCAGCGTATGTCAGATTCGGGTTTGAGGGAATATCTGCGGGCCGTATCCCCAAGTGCGGCATCATGCCTTTGCAAAATGATTCCCATTCGGCACGACTCTTGAGTTTGAGACTTCCGACAAACTCCCTCGCCTCCTCGAACGGCCGCCAAGAGAGTTTCGCCAAGCGGTCCCAGCACTTGAGTTCGATCTCACGCGCGAAGTCGGTGAGGTTGATGCGTTTGGCAAGTCGTTCGTCGATGTCGAACTGCACGCTGCCACCGCCCTTGCGTTGCCGACCTTGGGACACGCCCCGGAAGTATTCGATGATGCGGTCATCGTTGGCGGCGAGGGCGCGGAGAGTGGTGAGGACTTCCTTGAAGGCGGGGGACTTGAAGATGTCGTCCGCGGTGGCGTCGGCGTCGTGGAGGATGGGGACGATGACGTAGCCGTATAGTTTGTTAGGAGCGGGGCGCAGGGCGCGGCCGACGGCTTGCACGATGTCCACGGCGCTGCGGCGGGGATCGGCGAAGAGCACGCAGTCGATGCCGGGGACATCGACGCCTTCGGTGAGGCAGCGGGCGTTGGTGATGAGGGCGCGCTCGGCCCTGGCAAACTCGCCGATGATGCGGGCGCGGGTGCCGGTGGGCGTTTTGCCGGAGACGTGGAAGGTTTCGAGTTTGCCGAATTTGCGGAACGATTTGCTGAAAGTGTCGTTGTGGGTCTTGAAGAGTTCCGCGCGCTGGATGCTGCCGTGAAACGAGACGGCGTGCTGGATCGGGTATTTCTTCATCGCCTTGCGCAGGGCAATGAGGGAGGCGAGCATGTCGGCTTCGATTTCCTCGTTCCACGGGCCTTTGTCGGGCCGGACAAAGGTGTTTTTCCGGATCAGTTCCGCGACTTCCTCGCGCGAGACGGCGATGCTGATGATCTTGTAATCGGATAGAATGGGCGGGTCGTATTCCATCGCCCGCTTGAACGAGAGCAGGTGGAAGGTTTCGCCGTAGGTGGCGGGATCATCCATGCTGAGCACGGTGTCGCTCTGGCCCTTGTAGCGCCGCTCGGTGGCGGTCATGAACAGGCGGTGGCGGATCGGCAGGTTCTTGTCGTGCAGCAGGTGGGAGAAGAGCTTTTCGCCATCGCCGACGGTTTTGTGCGCCTCGTCCATGATGCCGAGGTCGAAGCTGAACTTCGCGGCACGCGCGGACTTGGCGAGCGCCTCGCCGCTTTGATAGGTGGTGAAGACGACGGTGAGGCCGCGGTGTTTGCGTTTCAGCCAAGCGGCGATTTCCTTGGGATCGGTGAGGCAGGGCACGCCGAGGTCCTGGCGCAGGACGGCGCTGTCATCGCGCTCGACGCGGCCGGCGGATTCATCGCTGCAGACGCAGATCCACTCGACGGCTTGCTGGTTGGCCATGGTTTCGCGCAGCCAGACTTTGAGCGTCTGGCGGATGAGCGCGAGGCTGGGCACGGCGATGACGATGCGACGGGAGCCGAGTGTTTCCGCGATCCAATATGAGGTGAGGCTCTTGCCGCTGCCGCAGGGCATGATGAGTTTGCCGCGCTTCGCCTTGCTGGTGACAAAATGCTCGTGGGCGTCCTTCACCGCGGGTTTTTGATGCGGCCGAGGTTTCAGCGGTTTGAGCGCGGCCGGCTTGCGGGAGAGGTGGGCGCGCAGGCGTTTGAAGAACTCATCATCGAGCGCCTGCCAGACATCGAGCGCGCAGAAGCCGATGCGCTCCTGATCCTTGAGCACATGGGTGATGCGCTCGGTGGTGGAGCAGATGACGCCGAAGGAAAATCCCCGGCAGACTCCGAAGGCGAGGCCGGTGAAGGTGGAGATATCGCGCCAGGTCAGTGAGTGATCGGTTTCCTGGCGGTACTTGCATTGAACGGCCCAGAACCCGCCGTCGTGGGTTTCCGCAACGATGTCGATGCCTTGGTCGGTGGCAGGGAGCTTGAGTTTTTTCGCGACGGCTTGCGGGACCTCGCGTTGGAGCCAGACGTGTTTGAGCTTGCTGGCGTATTCGGGATCGAGCTGGAGGTAGGCTTTGACGAGCGCTTCGAAGATGTCGCCTTTTTGTTTTTCCGGGAGCGTCCGCCACTTGGCTTGGATGTCCTGCCACGACGCGCAGCCGCGAATGGATCGGGCCAAGTCAGGGGCTGTTTCCGGAATTGAGCGGGTCATGCCAAGAGAAGGGCGGTGTTTCGGAAAGAGGGAGAATGTGGGCGGTTTGGATTCATTTTCCGTCCTCCATTTCCACGCGGACGATGTCCGCAAGTTGTTTGGCGGATGGGAGTTTGCCTTTGAGTTCACCGGGGAGCTTCGACTGCAATCGATAAGCGGCGACGCCGATGGGGTTGGCCTTGGAGCGCAGGGCATACTCGACTTCCACGTCGTCATTCTCGGCGCAGAGGATGATGCCGATGGAGGGCTGGTCGTCGGGGCATCGTTCCTTGTCGTGGAGGAGGTTCAGATAGAAATCCATCTTGCCCGCGAATTCCGGTTCGAAGGGACCGACCTTGAGATCGAAGGCGACGAGCGCCTTGAGGAAACGATGATAAAAGAGAAGATCGATGAAATACTCCTTTTTACCGAGGGCGATGCGATGCTGACGGCCGACGAAGCAAAAGCCGTAGCCGAGTTCGAGCAGGAAAGCTTGCAGGCGGGAAACGAGCCGTTCTTCGAGATCCCGCTCTTTCACGGCCTTGCCCAGGCCGAGGAAGTCGAGGCTGTAGGAACTCTTGAGCATTTCATCCGCCTGCTCGGCGAAGTGTTCCGGCAGGGCAAGATCAAAGTTGTGGGTCTTCTTATCCGTGACGGCACGTTCGTAGGCACCTCCCTTGATCTGATTGAGCAACACGTTGCGCGACCAACCGAAGCGGGCGGTGGCGCGGAGATACCACAAGCGGGCGGCGGAATCGGTGAGCTTGTTGAGGATCAGCAGGTTTTGCCCCCATGGGATTTCTGCGACAGCCTGTCGCAGAATTGGAATCGGCTGGTTTGCATGGATTTTTCCGAGCATTCCCGCGGTGATATCCAATGTCGTGTAGGCCGCGTAGAACCGACGCATGTCCCATACATTCCGGGTGGAAAACCCACGCATTCCGGGGAATGCCGCCCGCAAATCCGCTGCTACCATTTCCACGACGGAATCGCCCCAACTGTGGATCTGTTGTTTCTCCACAATGCTCTGTCCGATGTCCCAGTAGAGAAGGATCGCCTCATGGGTGATGGCCCGGGCGGCGGTGACGCGGGCGGAGACCACCCGCGCCTTCAATTCCTCGATGAATTGCAGGTAGCCGGGACTGATGATGAGGGTGGCGTCCCGGATTTTTTTCATGGTCTTGGTTTTGGGAGCGAGGTTAGAAGTTTTCCTGCGTCGGGGAAACTGTCTTTGGGATATCTGACCAGGGTTTGAGGATATGACTGGCAGGGGATTGGCTATCATGGGAGCGCCGGTCAGAGATATCGGGATCGCAGATGGGCGAGGTAGTCGTTCGTCGCCGGTGGTTTGCCGGTGGCCCGCGCCATCAGGTCCGCGGGATCGAGCGTCGCGCCTTGGGCATGAACTTGTTTGCGGAGCCATGCGAGCAGCGGCGCGTAATCGGCAGCGTCGCAGGCGGCGGCGATGGCCGGGATTTTCCGGGCGGCGGAGAAGAGCTGGGCGGCGTTGATGTTGCCGAGCGTGTAGGTGGGGAAATAGCCGAGACCGCCCATGGCCCAGTGGATGTCCTGCAGGCAGCCCTCGCGGTCGTTGGCAGGAGTGAAGCCGAAGAGTTCGTGGAAACTTCCGTTCCATGCTTCGGGCAGGTCTTTGACGGCGAGTTCGCCGTTGAGCATGCGGCGTTCGAGTTGGAAACGCAGGATGATGTGAAGGTCGTAGGTGGCTTCGTCCGCCTCCACGCGGATGGGCGAGAACGAGGCGCGGTGAAGATATGTCATGAAGTCGCGCAATGGATAACTTGCGAGCTGGGAAAAAGTTTCCTGAGCGATCGGATACCAGTGCTTCCAAAAAGATTGCGAGCGTCCGATTTGATTTTCCTACAAGCGGCTCTGCGATTCGTGGATGCCGAGTGAAACGGCGCTGCCGGATGGCAGTCCGAAGTCATCGGCGGGCAGCCCTTGTTCATACATGCCGTGGCCCGCCTCGTGCAGCACGCCGAAGAGCGAGGAGGTGAAATCGTCCTCATCATAGCGGGTGGTGAGCCGCACGTCGCGCGGGCCGAGCGTGGTGCAGAACGGGTGGGCGGTGGCGTCGATGCGGCCTGCCTGGAAATCATAACCGATGGCTGCGGCGATGCGTGCGTTGAGTTGTTGTTGTGCCGCCACCGGATAGGGGCCGGGCGGGAGTGCAGGGGCGCGTGCGGCGGATTTTTCCACGGCCATGGCGGCGGTGTCGCGCAGCGCGGGTTTCAGGGCATCGAAAAGGGCGGCGACGGCGGCGGTGGATGTGCCGCGCTCAAAACCTTCCAACAGGGCGTCGTATGGCTCGCCGGTGTAGCCCCACAAGTCCGCCTTCTCGCGGGCGATGTCTAACAGCTTTTCCAGATGCGGCGCGAAGGTGGGGAAATCGGAGTTTTTCCTGGCATCGGCCCAGGCGTGTTTGGCGAGCGAGGTGAGGGTTGATTCGCGGGCGACGAGTTCGACGGGCAGTTTGGTGGCGCGGTCGAACTCGCGGCGGAGTTCGCGGAGGTTGGCGGGGAGTTGGCGGCTTCGGCGGTTTCGAGATCGCGTTTCCAGTCGTCGGAAGTGGCGAGTTCGTGGGCGCGGGATGAAAGCCATGCGAGTTGGGCGGCGCGGTGTTCGGCGGCTGCGGGAGGCAGATAAGTTTCCTGATCCCAACCGAGCACGGATGCGGCCGAGTGGATCAAGGAATGCTCGCGGGCTTTTTCAAAGATCGACATGCCGGGTTTCTGGAGAAATCCGGCGTCCGCGCAAAGGCGGAAGTTTGGGAACAAAGTTGGCAAGACGCGGGTGCTTCGTAGAATGCCGCCATGCGCATCGACATCGTGACCCTGTTTCCGGAAATCGCGCTCGCGCCGTTGAGTGATTCGATCGTCCAACGGGCGCGGGCGGCGGGCCTCGTGGAGGTGGTGGGGCATCAGTTGCGCGATTGGTCGGAGGACAAGCACCGACGCGTGGACGACACGCCTTGCGGGGGAGGGCAGGGGATGTTGCTGAAACCCGAGCCGCTCTTTGCCGCCGTGGAAGCCCTGCGCGGACCGGAAACCCGGGTGATCCTGATGACGCCGCAGGGCAGGCCTTTCAAACAAGCCGTCGCCCGCGAGTTGGCGGCGGCGGAGCACCTGCTGATCCTTTGCGGTCATTACGAGGGCGTGGACCAGCGGGTCGTGGAGTCCTTGGTGGATGATGAGATTTCCATCGGCGATTACATCCTGACCAACGGCGCGCTGGCGGCCGCAGTTGTCTGTGACGCGGTGATCCGCCTGCTGCCGGGTGCGCTGGGCGACGAACGTTCGCCGGAAGACGAGTCGTTTGCCGATCCGCATCTGCTGGAAGCCCCCGCTTACACGCGGCCGATCGAGTTCCGCGGTCTGCGGGTGCCGGAAGTCCTCGTTTCCGGACACCACGGGAAAATCCAGGCATGGAAACAGGCAAACGCCCTCGAACGCACGCGGCGGAACCGTCCGGATTTGCTCGGGTGATGGGATTTTTTCGTGCCGTCGGCCCGGAATCGTGTCACAACCCGCCTGATGAAACCCGCACCGCAGTCCGGAGTGTCCAACGATCCCCCGCACATCGAGCCAGCGACCATCGAGGATTTGCCGGCTCTAACGGAACTGGTGATGGATCTGATGGCGCGTTCCGGCGACTTCACACCGGACCGCCCGGCTCAAGAGCGCGGCCTGCGCCTTATTCTCGAACAGCCGAACCGCGGCCGGATTTTCGTGGTGCGCAACAAGGACAAGATCTTCGGCATGGTGAACCTGCTCTTCACCATCTCCACCGCCCGCGGCGGATTCGTCATATTGATGGAGGACGTGGTCATCCATCCGGACCACCGCGGCCAGGGCTATGGACACATGCTGGTGGATTACGTCGTGGATTTCGCCCGCCAGAAAAACTTCAAACGCATCACGCTGCTCACCGACAAGATGAGCGCGGAGTCGCAGGAGTTTTTCAAGAAGCAGGGTTTTGAATATTCCAACATGATCCCGATGCGGCGGATCATTGATTGATTTGACCATGAATTCCGAATTCAACGAACCCGTCAGGAAACGCGTGGGTGGCAGTCTGCGCAACGTGCCTGTATTGAAACGTGTTGCCATGTTGCAGGCGAATGCAACGCTGCTCCGCAAGCAAACCCAATGGAAGCCACCTGCTGATGATGGAACCCTCGTTCGAAAAATTGTTGGTCGTTCTTGCTGACGCCAAAGTGGATTTTGTTCTGGTCGGCGGACTGGCAGTCAGTTTGCAGGGATATGTCAGGTTCACCGAGGACGTGGATATCCTGATCGATTCCCATCCGGAGAATGTGACGAGGCTGCTGGAGGCGCTTGCCGGATATGGCGAGGGTTTTGCCCGTGAGCTTGGCTTGGAGGATTTTACCGAGGACGAAGGAGCGATCCGGATCGTGGAGGAGGCCGAGCAATGCCAGATCGATGTCTTTACCGTGATGTCCGGCCGGAAATTCAACGATGTGGTTGAGGATGCCGACTTATTTGCCATTCAAGAGCGGATGATCCATTACGCATCCAAAAAATCACTGATCGGCTGGAAAGAGAAATCAGTCCGCGAAAAAGACCGGCTGGATGCCATGGCCCTGCGGCGGCTTCAAGAGGATCCGACGGCTTTCGACTGAAGGAAATTTCCGCGATTGCCGCGTTGAAATCCGCCGGGCGGGTTCTAGGTTTCCAGCAGATAGAAATCACACGCCATGGGACTCGAGAAAATCACCCAGAAACTGCAGGAGGCGCTGCATGCCGCACAGGGAATCGCCTCCAAATCCGCCCACCCGGAACTCAAGAGCAATCACGTGCTGCTCTCGCTGCTCCAGCAAGAGGGCGGCATCACCGCGCCGATCCTCCAGAAAGCCGGTGTGGATGTTTCCCAACTCAAGGCCGCCGTAGCCTCGGCGCTTTCCCGCGAACCCAGCGTGCAGGGCGCTTCCACCCAGCCGCAGATCAGTGTCGGCCTGCGCGCGACGCTCGATGCGGCGGATCAGGCGCGCGAATCGCTCGGTGACGATTACCTGAGCGTCGAACATTTCCTGTTAGGCGCGCTCGATGGCGACTCGCCGGCCGGCAAGCTGCTCAAGGAAGCCGGGTTGGACAAAAAGAAAGCCCTTGCCGCGATCAAGAGCGTGCGCGGTTCGCAGAAGGTCACCGACGAAAATCCGGAGGGAAAATATCAGACGCTCGAAAAATACGGCACCGACCTGACCGCCCGCGCCCGTGAAGGGAAGATTGATCCGGTCATCGGTCGCGATCATGAGATCCGCCGCGTGCTGCAAGTGCTTTCACGCCGCACCAAGAACAACCCGGTGCTGATCGGCGAGCCCGGCGTCGGCAAGACCGCCATCGTCGAAGGCCTCGCCCGACGCATCGTTTCCGGCGACGTGCCGGACTCGATGAGAAACAAGCGCGTCATCACGCTCGACCTCGGCGGCATGCTCGCCGGTGCGAAATACCGCGGTGAGTTCGAGGATCGTTTGAAAGCCTTTCTCAAGGAAATCACCGAAGCAGAAGGCCAGATCATCCTGTTCATCGATGAACTCCACACCATCGTCGGAGCGGGCAAGACCGAAGGCAGTCCGGATGCCGGAAACCTGCTCAAGCCACAGCTTGCCCGCGGCGAACTTCATACCATCGGCGCGACCACACTGGACGAGTATCGGAAATACATCGAGAAGGATGCCGCGCTTGAGCGCCGTTTCCAGCCGGTGATGGTCGGCGAACCTTCCGTCGAAGACACCGTTGCGATTCTCCGGGGATTGAAGGAGCGTTATGAAGTCCACCATGGCGTGCGCATTCAGGATGGAGCGCTGGTTGCCGCCGCCGCTCTATCAGACCGCTACATCTCCGACCGCTTCCTGCCGGACAAGGCCGTCGATCTTGTCGATGAGGCGGCCTCGCGCCTCAAGATCGAACTCGATTCCATGCCCACCGAGATCGACGTGCTGGAGCGCCAGATCCTCCAACTTGAAATGGAGAAAAAAGCCCTCGAAAAGGAAACCGACAAAGCTTCCGCCGCACGGCTTGAGAAAGTGAAGGAGGAACAGGCGAACCTGCGCGAGCAATCGTCCGGCCTGATGGCCCAGTGGCGGAATGAAAAGGCGATCATCGACCAGGCGCGCGCCGCCCAGGAGAGAATCGAGGCATTGAAAGGCGAGACCGAACGCGCCCAGCGCATCGGCGATCTCACCCGCGCCTCGCAAATCACCTATGGCGATTTGCCGGAGGCCAACAAGGCTCTTGAAGCCGCGAAGGATCAACTCGCGGTGCTTCAGAAAAACGGCGCGATGCTCAAGGAGGAGGTCACCGAGGAGGACATCGCCCGCGTCGTTTCCTCATGGACCGGCATTCCGGTCAATCGCTTGCAGGAAGGCGAGAAGGAAAAACTCGTGCACATGGAGCAACGTCTCGGCGCGCGCGTGGTCGGCCAGAAGAAGGCGATCACCGCCGTCTCGAATGCCGTTAGAAGGGCGCGCGCCGGATTGCAGGACGAGAACCGGCCGATCGGGTCGTTCCTGTTTCTCGGTCCCACCGGTGTCGGCAAGACGGAGTTGTCCAAAGCGCTCGCCGAGTTTCTTTTCGATGACGAGGGCGCGATGATCCGCATCGACATGTCGGAATACATGGAGAAACACAGCGTCGCCCGCCTGATCGGCGCGCCTCCCGGATACGTCGGCTATGAAGAGGGCGGCCAGCTTTCCGAAGCCGTGCGCCGCAAGCCGTATTGCGTCGTGCTTTTCGACGAAATCGAAAAAGCGCACCACGATGTTTTCAACGTCCTCTTGCAAGTGCTCGATGACGGCCGCATCACCGACGGCCAGGGCCGCACGGTGGATTTCCGCAACACCGTCATCATCCTCACCTCCAACATCGGCTCGCAGCACATTCTTCACGAAGACAACGCCGAACAACGCGAAGCCAAAGTCACCGAAGCCCTGCGCGCGCACTTCCGCCCCGAGTTCCTCAACCGCATCGACGAGATCATCATCTTCGACCGCCTGCAGCGCGAGGAGATCACCACCATCGTCGATCTCCAGCTCGACCGCGTGCGCAAGCGCCTCGCCAAACAGGGCCTCGCGCTCGCGCTGACGGAAAAGGCCAAGGAGTTCATCGGCAACCAGGGCTACGATCCCGTCTATGGCGCGCGCCCGCTCAAACGCGCCATCCAGCACCTGCTGCTCGATCCGCTGAGTCTCGATGTGCTGGATGGGAAATTCAGCGATGGCGATGTGATCACCGCTGATGTCGATCACGGCCACATCGTGTTTCACAAGGCGTGAGCCATGGACCTTCCCGACGTCATCGCCCACATCCTCTCCAAACCGGGAGCCGTGGAAACCACGCCTTTCGGGCCGGACACCTTGGTTTACAAGGTCGGCGGGAAAATGTTCGCGCTCACGGACCCCGACGAGTTTCCCGCCCGGCTCAATCTCAAGTGTGATCCCGAGCGCTCCATGGTGTTGCGCGACGAATACGAATCCATCATCCCCGGCTACCACATGAACAAGCGCCATTGGAACACGCTAATCCTCGATGGCGGCTTGTCCTCCAAATTGATCCGCGAACTCATCGATCACTCCTACGAACTCGTGGCGGCGAAACAGCGGAGATAAGCGCACGCGGAGTCTTGTATCCTGCTTCGGGCGGAAAAGCGCATGACTACAGCGGATACTCGCCGTCGTCATCGACGCCGTGCCAGCCGAGTTTGCCGAAGGCGCGCAGGATGGAATCGACCGGTTCGCCGTCTTCCTCGCCATCGCCGTGCTCGATGGTGGCCGAGCTGCTGAGGCCGTGGTTGGCCTCGATGCTGATGACGGTGTTGTAACATTCAAGGTAGATCCAATCGCCCCACGACTTCGCTTCATGGCGCGGATCGAGGTGTTCCTTGCGCAGCGCGGCGAGGACTTCCGCAAGCGTGCTGGGCGGGGAGGATTCGGGGACTCTGACAAAAGTTTCCATGGAGAAGGGGAGAAGGATGTTGCGAACACCGACAACTTGCATGAATTCATGCCGGAGGTCTAGGCTCGATTGCGAATCCCGCTTCACAAAGTTTCGCGTAGCTGCCGCCGCGGGCGATGAGTTCATCGTGCGAACCTTGTTCCACAAGCCTGCCGTGGTCCAGCACGCAGATGCGGTCGGCCTGTCGCACGGTGGACAGGCGGTGGGCGATCACGAAGCAGGTGCGGTCGGCGCGCAGGTTGGCAAGCGCCTGCTGCACGAGTCGTTCGGTCGTGTTGTCGAGCGCGGAGGTGGCTTCGTCTAACAGAAGCAGCGGCGGATTCCTGAGCAGCGCGCGGGCGATCGAGATCCGTTGTTTTTCGCCGCCGGAAAACGCCGCGCCGCGTTCGCCCGCTGGCGCGGCGAGACCGCCCGCATGGGCGCGGACGAAATCCGCGGCGTTGGCTGCTGCGAGCGCGGCCCACAGTTCGTCATCGGTGGCGTCGTGTTTGGCGAGGCGGAGGTTTTCCCGCAGCGTGGTATTGAAGAGGAAACTCTCCTGCGTGACGTAGCCTAGCCGGTCGCGCAGCCACTCTTTGGAAATTTCCGCAAGCGGCGTGCCATCGAGCAGGATGCGTCCTCGGGTGGGTTCATAGAAACGCGTGAGCAGGTTGAGCACCGTGGACTTGCCCGCGCCGGTGGCGCCGACAAGCGCGATGGTTTCTCCGGGTTTTGCCTCGAAACTGAGATCGCGGATGGCCGGCGCGTCCTCGGCATAATCGAAGGTGACGTTTTCAAAACGCACATGGCCGCGCAGGTTCTCCGGCCGCAGTCCTTGGGTGAGATGGGACTCATCCGGTGTGTCGAGGATGGCGAACACACGTTTGGCCGCGACGATGCCGCGCGTGAAGGTTTTCGACAGCGGGTTGATGCGCGAGATGGGATCGAAAAGAAATCCCCATGCCACGAGGAAGGAAATCACAGTGCCTGCGGAAATTTTTCCGTTGAGCGCCCAATACGCGCCGCAGGCCACCATCAGGATGATGCCGGACTCGGCGATGAACGAAACTGCAGGCCACACGACCGCCTGGCCGCGCATCACCGACATGTGCTTTTCACCGACCTTGCGCGAGGCCTCGTCGAAAGTGGCCAGCGCTTCGGGTTCCACGGTGTAGGCCTTGATCTGGCGGATGCCCGCGAGTTGGTCGTGCAGCACGGCGTTGAGTGCGGAGGATGCTTCCGATGAAGCGCGCCACAGCGGTTCCGACCGCCGCGACCACCACGCGGTGAGCAAGCCGATGAAGGGCAGCGGCAGCAGCGTCACGAGCGTCAGCTCCCATGAATGCCATAACATGTAAGCCGCGATGATGAGGAACTGGAGCAAGGCCGCCAATGCCTGATCGACGCCCTCGATCATCACCTTGTCCATCGTCGGCACGTCGTCGGCCACGCGCGACATGATTTCTCCCGATGAGTTGGAATCAAACCACTTCACGGGCAAACGCTGGAGTTTGTCATAAAGCTCCACCCGCACGAGATGGGTGAGTTTTTGTTCCAACAACTGGTTCACATGACTCCGCAGTGTGAACATGAGCTGCCTTGCGAAAATCGCGCCGATGCCGATCGCCGCGGTGGATAGGATCAGGTCCGGGCGGTTCCTGCCGATGATCACATCCACGAAGCGCATCGTCACGCCGGGCAGAACCAGCACCAGCGCGGTGGAAACCACGGCCATCACCAGCGACAGACCGCTGAGCAGCGGAAAGCGGAAGGTGTGGCGCAGAATCCTTGCAAGGATCAACATGCATCAAACCCGACAGGAATCCCCGTGAGTGGAAAGCGCAAAGTGCCCGGTGGTTGCCAATCCACGCCGCACGCGCTATGAACGTGCCGCGTGGAACCCATCACCTTCAAACCACTCTACATGCAGCGCGTCTGGGGCGGCCGCGAACTCGAACGTGTCTATGGCCGCGAACTTCCCGATACCGTTCAGCCATATGGCGAATCATGGGAAATTGTGGATCGTCCGCATGAGCAATCGATCGTCGATGAAGGCGCGCTTGCGGAAACTTCGCTGCACGAACTCTGGACCACGCGCCGCGAGGAGATTTTCGGAACAGGATACGACGGCCATCCGCGCTTCCCCATCCTCATCAAGATCCTCGACGCGCGCGACGACCTCTCGATCCAGGTGCATCCTCCGGTGGACCGCGCGGAGGAACTTGGCGGCGAGCCCAAGACCGAGATGTGGTTTATCGCGGATAGCGAACCCGGCGCCAAACTTCATGTCGGCTTGAAACGAGGCGTCAACCGCGCGGATTTCGAACAAGCCATCGCCGACGGCAGCGTGGCCGCGTGTGTGCATGCCATCGAACCGAAACCCGGCGATTCCATCTTCATTCCCTCGGGCCGCCTGCACGCCATTGGCGCGGGTTTTCTCATCCACGAGATCCAGCAGAACTCGGACACCACCTACCGCGTCTTCGACTGGAACCGCACGGGCCTCGATGGCAAACCGCGCGAACTCCATGTCGCACAGTCGCTCGCCAGCATCGACTTTGACGACTTCGAGCCGGCCATGGACACGCCGGCCGGCGACAACCTCGCGACCTGTCCATATTTCAAGACCGACCGCAAATCCCTCGCCGCGGGTGAAACAATCGCCAATCCGGTGGCGGGGAAATTTTCCATTCTGTCCGTTGTCGATGGCGCGCTCGAGAGCGAAAGCGGCAGGCGTTTCACCAAAGGCCGGTTCCTCCTGGTGCCGCGCGATGCGGCCCCGCTCCGGGCGGTGGAGGGCAGCGTGGTGCTTCAGGTTACCCTGCCTCTTTATTCTCAGATGTAGCCATGCAGACGTAGGCGCAGTATTGCCGACTCTTTGATCCCTCTGGGATCGTTTCACACAGCGCACGGCAGACGCATGAAATCATGCCGGGAAATCAGGATGGGAAGTCAGTCACGAGCCCCCGACTCCTGCATCGGGAAAAGACATGCGTCAATGACCGACAGAACCTCATCTGCTCGCACATCACATATCCGGTCAGACCGCAATGGTCGGGAATATGCGGAGGCGCTACCACGCCTCGTTCCCGCGCGATTCACCCCAATCATGCTCGCCGTCGAATGCATCCGGAGAACTGGAAGTCACCAGATTTTCTATCTGATACCGTCTTCGTATCGGGCGGACATCCTGCGCTCCCTTGCGCAGCGGAGCACGAAACCACAGTGGATGACTGCGAAAATGATGGCCTCGTAAATGGCGCGGTATCCGTCATCAAACGGGCAGTTGAGGAAGACCTGACGAGCGTAGGCCTTGGAGGTCTTCATGCGCGCTTGCGGCTTTTCGAGGAGAGTGTCCGGCCCGCTTTCCTCACGGTGACGGCTTTGCGCTTCGAACCGCCCCGAGCGGAATCAGATCGCTCCGCCTTCACGGCCTTGATGGCGGCACGGATTTGGAGCAAAGTCACTCTGCTTTTTCCGTAATCGTGTTGGAGCACCTGTGTCATTGTATATTTAACGTGATGGAACCTAGCACTGCCGCTTCGGGCGTGTCAAACCAGGACATAGGGATGGATTTTCAGGCAGGGTGGCCCGGCGCGCCTCGGTTTAGTTCACACCTCGAAACCAAAGTGCCGCCTGGCGTTTTGGAAGCAGATGTCGCGGATGAGTTTGGCGAGGGCGTCGAAGTCGTTGGGGAGTTCGCCGCGGTCGGCTTCGGAGCCGATGAGGTTGCAGAGGATGCGGCGGAAGTATTCGTGGCGCGGGAAGGAGAGGAAGGAGCGGGAGTCGGTGAGCATGCCGACGAAACGCGAGAGCAGGCCGGTGGATGAGAGGGCGTCGAGCTGGAGTTCGATGCCGTTTTTCTGGTCGAGGAACCACCAGCCGGAGCCGAACTGGATCTTGCCGGGGAAGGTGCCGTCCTGATATGCGCCGGTCAGCGCGGCAAAGAGGTAGTTATCACTTGGGTTGAGATTGTAGATGATGATCTTGGGAAGCGCGCCGCCGCTGGCGAGGGTGTCGAGATAATGCATGAGCGCCTCGCCCTGGCGGTAATCGCCGATGGTGTCATAGCCGGTGTCGGGTCCCAACAGACCGGTCATGAGCGAGTTGACACCGCGGGCGGCGCCGAGGTGGAGCTGTTTGGTCCAGCCGCGCGCGGCATCGAGCTGGCCGAGATATACCATGAGATAGAACGAGAATTTCTCGCGCTCTTCCGCAGTTGCGGCCTTGCCGGAGAGGGCCTTGTCGAAAATCATGGCGGCCTCCTCATCCGTGCAGGGAAGGGACGGCAGGCGGACGAGTCCGTGATCGGACAAGCGCGCGCCGGCTTCGTGGAAATCGTCGTGGCGTTTCTGCAGGGCGGCCAGGAGATCGGAGAGATGGACGATGGAAATGTCGCTCGCGCCCTCGAGTTTTTGCAGCCACGGCTTGAGGATGTCCGGGCGATCGACAAGGAAGGCCTTGTCGGGACGGAAGGTGGGAACGACGTGCGTGTTGAGATCGGAGGCTCCGATGGCCGCGTGGTCGTCGAGCGGGTCGGCCGGATCATCGGTGGTGCCGATGACGCGCACATCGAATTTTTTCAGGATGCCGTGAACGCAGAAATCCGGTTCGGCGAGTTTCGCGTTGGCGAGGTCCCAGATCTCATCGGCGGTGTCCGGGCCTAACAGCAGGTCGATGCCGAAGTAGCGCTGCAGTTCGAGGTGCGTCCAGTGGTGGATGGGGTTGCGCAGCGTGTAGGGCACGGTCTCGGCCCATGCCTGGAATTTCTCGCGCGGGGTGGACTCGCCGGTGATGAGTTCCTCGGACACGCCGTTGGCGCGCAGCAGGCGCCACTTGTAATGATCGCCGCCGAGCCAGATTTCCGCGAGGTTGTCCCAGCGGTGGTTGGTGGCGATCTCGCGGGGCGAGAGGTGGCAGTGGTAGTCGATGATCGGCTGGTCGCGGGCGACTTCGTGGAAGAGTCTGCGGGCGGTGGCGGAATGCAGGAGAAAATTTTCGTCGGGATAGGCCATGGCGCGCGAATCACAGCGCATGCGGGCAGGGCTTCCAAGCGGGAAATCCGGTGGAGCCGGGGCGCATGAAAATTAAAGTTTCAACGCAGGGCGCGGATCAGGGCATCGTGGAGTTTTTCATCGCCGAGGTTGCCGAGGTGGCCGCCGGTGGGGAAGAGGTGCAGCCGTCCGTTGCCGAAAGTGCTCTGGAGCCATGATATGTCATCCGGCGCCATGATGAAGTCGTTGCGGTTGGTGATGACACGCGCCTTGCTGTTTGATGCGAGGCCGCGACTGTGGTTTTGGAGGTCTGCCTCGCGTTTGAAATCAAGGAGGCCGATACCCAGCGACTTGTAGTGGGGGACCACCATTTTGATGAAATAGTCCTCGTAGGAGTAGCCGAGAATTTCCTGATAGACCGCATCGCGCCGCCATTTGGAAACCGGGTTTTGAAGCATGCCCGACGGGTGGCGCGACTCGGTGCTGAAGATGATGTCGCGCAGGACCATGCGGAACGTGAGACCGATGAGCAGTTTGGATTCGGTGGCGTCGAAGGGCGGCCCGGCGTCCGGAGCGGGTGGGTTGCGGGCGAGTTTCACCACTTTGAGGAAAGTATTGTCGATGCGGGCGTCGCGCTCGGTTTGCGGCCATGCATTGGCGGCGAGGGCATATTTGTCGAGATTTCGAATGCCGTGGTGGAGATCAACGGGCGGATTGATGGCCACGTAACGGGCGAAGCGCAGCGAGTCCGCCGGGCGGGTGTTTTCGGTGGCGGCGAGATGAAGGGCATGGAATCCGCCCATCGAGAAGCCGACGAGCGAGCGCTCGCCGAGTTTGCCCGGATGCCTGCGGTCCAGTTCCTTGTCGATGGCGGCGAACATGGCGAGCAGGTCGGCACGGTCGGTGGGCGGATAGGCGGGCACTCCCGCGCTGGCCGCGCGCTCCATGAATTCAGGATGAAACACGCTGGTGGTGGTGACCACGGAGTAACCATTCTGATGGAGGTGTTCCGCAAGCGAGAGCAGGCTGAGCGAGAGCCGGTGTCCGCCGAGTCCGGGATTGAGATAAACAAGCGGCGCGGGCTGCTGTTGCATCCAGCAGTTGAAGTGCATGGTGCGGCCGGTCGATTCCATGCGCACGCCCAGCCTGCGGCCACGGTTCGGGAATTCGGGGTCTTCGCATTGAACACGGGCGAGTTCGATGGTTTCCAGAGTGGATATGTCAATCGGCCCGCGCAGTTTCATGTCGGGCTCGCCGGGTGCCACGGCGTGCGTCCAGATGATCTTGCTGTCCGCGTAGGGGTCTGCGGAGCTTTCCGCGAATCTCACCACATCGTCGGTGGTCTTCGATAGTTTGTTGAAGGAGGTGACGGCGGTGGCGTAATTGAGCGGCTCGATGTAGTTGAGCGGTTCGGCGAGGCGATCGCCCGCAAGGCCGACGGTGTTGGTTTCGTCACTTGGTCCGAAAACCGGCAGCATCAGATAGGTCCGCGGCTGCCATCCCCATTGCATGAAAGTTTGGCCGAAGGCGGCATCCGACTTGGGAATGTCCCAGCGGCTCGCCACATCGAAGAGGCCGGCGACGCCGACGGTGGTGTTGGTGAGGAAACGCAGCGATTCATCGCCCGCTCCCTGCCAGCGGCCTTGCAGCATGTGGTTGACGACGCGGCCGGGGTAGTTGGCATTGCGGCCGAAATTCCGGATGGATTCGCGGGCGGGCTCAGGAATGACAGTGCGCCAGGCGCGGCCGGCCGGCTGGAGCACTCCGACCAGCAATCCGCGGTTGGCCGCCCAGAAGCCGCGGTTCACAGGCTCAAGCGGATCGTTCAAGGAGTCCGTGGGAAGGATGCGCGGACCCGGATTCGCCGCGCTTTGCGGCGTCTGGGTGGGCGAACAGGAGGTCCAGCCGAAGATCGCAAGAGCCGTCAGCAGGACGCCGGATTTTTTCAGGAATGAACTCACGCGCTGCCCTTGGATGGGATCGGCATTGCGGTCAAATGGAAAATCCATGCGGGGGGCTGGCGAATGAGTGTTTTCCCTGGGAGGGTTCGGGCTGGAAGCCCGGGCTCCGCAGCAGGCTCACTTCTGCGGGATGGAGTCGTAAATCTGGGCGAGGGAAAGCACGGTGAAGGCGGTGACGAGCACGGGGTTGGATTCCATCCAGCGGCCGTTGTCATTGAGCCATGAGCCGTCCTCGCGCTGTTTGGAAAGCAACTTGACGGCGAGTTCGTTGCGCCAGTCGGCCTGTTTGCCGCCATCAAGGGCGAGCATGTCGATGTTGGCGGCGGTGAGGGCCTTGGACATGGTCTGATAGTAATAGTATAAACCTTGCGCTCCCATGCCGGGGTTTTCATCAAGCGTGTAGTTCTGGGAGAGCCAGTTCTTGACGGCGACGACGCGCGGATCATCAGGGCTGAGTTTGGCGTAGATCATCGAAAGCAGGCCCGCATAGGACATCGAGCCGTAGGAGCGCAGGGCGGTGCGGCCGTCGGCGGTTTGCTCTTCGCCGGCTTTGGACTCGAAGGGGGAATAAGCGAAGCCGCCTTTGTTTTTCGGATCATCGGAAGCCCATTCCTGATCGTTGCTGCCGGGCAGGTTCTGGCAGCGCGAGAGGAATTTGATGGCGGCCTGCCAGTCGAGTTCCGGTTGATCGCCGAAATTTCCATCATCGACGACCTTGCGCGAGAGGGCGATGGCCTCGATGGCGAGATAGGTGTTGGAGAGATCGGTGTGGGAAGGGTCCGAGCCGTAACCGACGCCGCCGTCGTTGGGGTTGTCGGTTTTGCCTTTGGAATCGATGTCCCATTGGTTGTTGATGAGGTGTTTGCGCGCTTTGACCACGACGGGGTCGAATTCCCTGCGGTCGGCGGCCATCATGGCGGTGACGGCGGTGGCGGTGTTGTAAACGGAGAGACCGCGGTTGTAGATGCCGCCGTCTTCTTTTTGCTGTGCGATCATCCAAGTGAAGCCCTTTTCGAGGTGCTCCGGCAATGGGGCCTTGCGGTCGAGGTTCGGATCGCGCACGGCGGCGTTGAGCGCGAGCGCGGTGAAGGCCGGAAGCTGGGGGTCGCTCCAGTAGCCCTCGGCATTTTGCTGCGTCTTGAGCCAGGCGTTTCCACGGGCGATCGACTGGCGGATTTCCTGGCGGATCGACTCGTAGCGGTTGGGGTTTTCCGCGGCCGTGGCGGCGATCGGGGTGGCGAAAATGAGGATGGGAGCGAGGAGTTTCATGGTCTGGGAGGGGTTGAGGTTCCGGCTAGAGCGATGCGGGTGGTGTGTTTTGTTTTATCTTAAAGACAGCGGAATCATGGCGCGGATGTGTAAAAGCGCAAGGACGGGAAATTCATTCCTCCGCCGGATTCAGGCGGCTGCCAAGCTCCAGCCAGACCAACCGGGTGACGTGGGTTTGAAACCGGGCGACGGGTTGGGTGTCGTCCAGTTCGTTCTCCGGGATGCGGAGGTAGCTCTTGTTTGCGATATGGCTGCGGAGCAATTGCAGCAGGGAGCCGGCCAGGTCTTCGCGCAGGGTTTCAGGGGAGAGGACGGTGAATGTGAGCACTTCGGTCGAGTGTTTGGCCGGTCCTGAAAACCACACGGCGACGATCGGCGGTCCGATGTCCTCCGGGATGTCGCGTCCCGCGGCGACGTTCGTTGTGACTTTGAGAATGCCGGAAGACGCGCGTTCGATTTCGCCGGCGATTTCCCGCATCATGGGTTCAAGCAGGATCGCGGTGGATTTTCCGGTGCCAGCGTGGAGGGTGATGGGGATGGCGGTTGCGGATTCGGCGTTCCAAGCCGGCAATTGAGGGCGCAAGCGCCGGATGGCTGAGATCGCCGTCTTCTGTTGATCCTCGTCCGGCTGCGTGCTGTCCATGACGCGCTCGGCGGCGAGCAGCGCGCGTTGGATCTCACCTTTGGTTTCGAGGGTGCTGGAGAGTTCAAGCAAGTCTTTGGCATTCACGGACGGCCCTTCGCGATAGAGCGCGAGGGTCGGCGGTGTGTTCGCCTCGACGGCAGCCGTGGATGGTGCCTGGGGCGGTGCTGCGGCCTCCGGCTTTGGCGCTTGGGCGGCTGTCTGCTCGTGGATGATTTCAAGCGGAGAGCCGGGTGGGGGATTCAGGAAATCATAGTGGCGCGTGCCCAGCCACCAGACGCCGCCCACGACGGCGATGGCTAACAGAATGACAATGGGTATGGGAATCCGCACGGCGGGAAACTGTCGCCTCGGCGGCAATCCGGGAAGCGGAAAGCACGAGGACGGGTTGATCATAAAACACCCCGACCGGCGACCGGGCGGGGTGTTGGGAGAGAAACTTGCGGTGATGCGCTCAGTTCGCGCTCTTGACCAAGAGGGCGCGCTTGCCGACGCGGGTGCGGAGGTAGTGTAGTTTGGCGCGGCGGACTTTGCCGCGGTTGGTCACTTCGATTTTGGCGATCCGCGGGGTGTGCACCGGGAAGACGCGCTCGACGCCCTCGCCGTAGGAAATCTTGCGGACGGTGAATGCCGCGTTGATG
>Ga0315904_10003368_pt1 | contig 23556 bp, 18 predicted proteins | sample LakEriMetagenome_6_FD_203529 | JGI IMG/M metagenome (GOLD analysis project Ga0315904, IMG submission 203529) | Freshwater fungal communities from buoy surface, Lake Erie, Ohio, United States - Buoy 12 MA120 | ecosystem: Environmental > Aquatic > Freshwater > Lake | place: USA: Lake Erie, Ohio... | reverse complement strand
TTTTCAGTCAATTTTGCAGCGGCTCTTTCTATAGATTTGTAACCTGTACATCTACAAATATTGCCATCGATAGCACTTATAGCTTCTTCGACAGTCGCCGAAGTAGTGTTTAAGGCAAACCCACTCATAGAATTAATAAATCCAGGAGTACAAAAACCACATTGGGTTCCAGAGCAATCTACCATAGCTTGTTGCGCCTGATTGAGTTGGTCTGGTAAATTCAAACCCTCAACAGTTACAACATGCTTCCCATGGGCGTTTGGCAAAGGAGTCAAACAGGAAGTTACACTCATGTACTCCATTTTGCCCTCTTTCAAGGAACCAATAAGTACAGTACACGCCCCACAATCGCCTTCGCGACATCCTATTTTGGTACCACGAAGATTTTCATCGTAACGAATAAAATCCAATAACGTAGTACTCGCTGGCTTATCTGTTGTGATAAGCCGGTTGTTTAAAAAAAATTGAATCATAAGTGTAGTAGAATCAATATTCTATTTTGTTGATACTTTCTGACCAAAGACGGAAGGCTTCTAGCGCTTCTTCTCGCATCATTTGCTCGGTATTTAGTTTTCGTTGCTGATAAGGTACTTCCAATTCTTCATAAATAAATTGATCGTCAAATTGGATATCAGCGGCGTCTTTTTTGGTATTGGCAAAATACATTTTATCGGGTCTAGCCCAATAAATAGCACCCAAACACATGGGGCAAGGTTCACAACTGGTGTAAATCTCACAACCATCCAATTGAAAGGTTCCTAATGTTGCGCAGGCATTTCTAATGGCTACAACCTCAGCATGTGCTGTGGGGTCATTAGTTGAAGTTACTCCATTGGCTCCGCGGGCAATAATCTTTCCATCTTTAACGATTACTGCACCAAAAGGCCCGCCTTTTCCCGATTTTACATTCTCGATAGACAGGTTGATAGCCTCTTGCATAAATTCATTTTGTTTTGTAGCACACATGTAAATTATTTTTTTGGTAAATATAGAAAACTTAAAAAATTTGCACGAATAAATTCGTAACAAATTTAAGTTTTTAAGAAGTATTTTACAATAAATCGAATTATTTATTGCATTTTTAAACGTAATTGTTGCGGTTTTGAGCTACTTTCTATAAATAATGCATCCGTTAAATAGAAAAAAAATACAAGGGAAAAAGGAAATCGAATTTAAAAAAAAGGGCTATCTAATGAGATAAAAATGCCCTACAATCTTCCTTTCAGCGAACTAAAAACCCAGGCATTGGCTAAAAATCCTATTCCCACTGCAGCAAAACCCCAACCCGAAATATCTCTATAACGAAAAGCTCCTAAACCTATTAAAAGAAATCCCATAATGACCATTAACAAAGTAGCCCATCCTAAGATGGTGTTTTTATTCATTCCCATAATTGTGGTATTATATAATTTTAGAGTTGCGAATATCGCATATTTTTATTCTACAACCAAAATTTATGTTTCCTTGTTGTTTAGTTTTGGTATAAAATTACTGCACTTCTTGCGGGTATAGTTACTGTTCCAGAAGATAGGGTTTGCAGACCTTTTTCGTCTATCAATTCACCGTTGCATACCATCACCCAACTCCCTTCTAATGGCTGATTTACTGCTTTTTCATCACCGTTAAAAAACACTCTAATCGTTTTCCATGAGTCGCCATTAGCGTTATTTTTAAGGGTATAGCCTACTAATAATGGAGACTCTATATCTAGAAACTCCAAATGTTCCTGAAGCATTTGCTCCGTGGGCATTTTAAACGCAGGGTGATTTTTTCTGAGTTGGATTAATTTTTTATAATACTCCACCAAGGCACCATTTTCATGCTTCCAATTCCAGTTGATCTTGTTGATGCTGTCGGGGGCGTTATAGGAATTCTCCACACCTTTTTTAGTGCGCTTCATCTCTTCACCCATGTGCAGAAAAGGAATACTTTGCGAGGTAAAAACAATGGTATTGGCCAAACGATCCATTTGTACCAATTCCTCCTCAGTGGCTTTTGGATTGGCTATGACCAGTTTATCGTATAAAGTATTGTTATCATGACAGGAAACGTAACCAATAACTTTGGTTGGCGCATCAGCATACGGAAACTGCGCATAACTTCGTTTGGTATCGTAGTGAAGTTGCGGATGATTGGTCGAAGCTACTATTCCAAATTGTATCACGGCTTTCAAATCGGGATTACCGCTGACAAAGCCTTTCTCTTTGACATTAGACCAATGCCCTTTTACCCCATCCCGAATATCATCCGAAAAAACGGCGATGGTGTTCAATTGCTTGGCATTATTTTTCAAAGCTCTTTTTTCTATGGGAAGCGGAGAATCTCCTGCGGTCCATCCTTCACCATAAAGAAAAATGGAAGGGTCTATTTGGTGTAACTCGTCTGAAATGAGATTCATCGTTTCGATATCGTGTACCGCCATTAAGTCAAAACGGAAGCCATCGACATGGTATTCCTTAACCCAATATTTTAGGGATTCTAGCATAAACTGGCGCGCCATAATTCTATCGGAAGCAAATTCATTGCCACAGGCAGTAGCATCAGAACGTTTTCCATTAGGCCAACTTCGGTAATAATAACCCGGAACCAATTCATCAAAAACAGCGGTAGAACTGGTATGATTGTACACCACATCCATAACCATTCGAATACCCGCATGATGCAAGGACTGAATCATTTGTTTGTATTCGGTAATGCGCACCAAACCATCATACGGATTGGTGGAATAAGAACCTTCAGGCGCATTATAATTTTGTGGATCATAGCCCCAGTTGTATTGGTTCTGCTCTAATTTTGACTCGTCGATAGACCTATGATCAAAGACCGGCAACAAATGCAAGTGCGTAATGCCCATTTCTTTCAAATGTGCCAAACCCGTAGCTTGTCCAAAATCATTTGTAGTATTGGCTTCTGTCAAGCCCAGAAATTTACCTTTATTCACAATGCCCGATGACGCATCAATAGAGATATCACGAACATGCGCCTCATAAAGAACAATATCCGAAAAAGAGTTTAAGATAGGTTTTTTATCCGTAGCCCATTGTGATGGATTGGTCTTCGAAGCGTCAAAAATCAATCCGCGATTACCGTTAACTCCTACGCCCTTAGCATAAGGATCGGGTTGTTCCTTAGACCATTTCCCCTCATTTTTTGCTTGTAGCGTGTAATAGGTATTTTGATACTCCCCATTCAACACCACCTGCCATACTCCTGTTACAGCATCATAAAGCAAATTATCAGTAGCTATTGCTGTGCCACCATCACCTTGTTTGTAGAGACGGATTTTAACTTCTTCCACATTGGGGCTCCATAGCTTTATGGTCGTTTTCTTGGGGGTGTAGGTACATCCCAAATCACCCTTCAAATACACAGGATAGTCATCATAAGAAGCATACCGCTTGGAATTGGTTTTTGTTTGCTGAGCAACAAAAGACTGAGTTAAAAGAAAAAAACAGACAATCATTAGGTTTCGTAGTGCTAAATGAGACATGATTTTGGAGTTTATAAAGATGGAACGGAACGATACAGAGGCATACTGCTACTGTACTACAACGTTCTCAAAAATACTATTTAATTCACGGATAACAAAATTTAAACTTTTTTAAGTACTTTTTATTGTATCCTTTTTTAAATCAGATTCTTAACTCCAAAAAACCATGTTATGATAAAAAGATCCATACTTATGGAAAACAAAACTATTCTTACATCAAAGCATCAATAATTAGTACTAAAATCTTATAGTTTATTGTATTTGTTAAAAAAAACAATAAGTAGAAACTGTATATCCCATTTCTTCTTCGGAAAAAAAATATTTATTTGTGAAGGCAAACTAAAGGCGAAACGTTAGCGGACAGCCTAAAAGATAACAACATAAAATTCAAACTGACGATAAAAAATATAATTTTACCAGATAATAAAACGGGGAAAGCTGAAAACCGATTAGAGTATGCAAATAAAAATAACAACCAATGAATAGATTTATGATTGACATCCTTTTACAGGGAATTGACGATGAAACAAGAATTAAATTATTACCTAGAGAGCAAGAAATAATAAAAGAATGGGAAGACAATGGAACACTTTTAGCTTCCTATATTAAAAGTGACACTGCCGGAATTTATTTAGTGTTACTAGCTAATGACAAATCAGACGCGGATAAAAAACTGTCAACTCTACCATATTATCCCTATATGAAAATTGAAATAATGACATTGAAGTAATCATTTAGAAATTGAACAATAAAAGCACAATAGCATAATACGGGTATGAAAAAGTGGTGTTTAAGCGCCCCACGCTAACGCACGAAATAACATTCAACAAAGTCCATCCTTTCGCCTGATATTAAAAATAGTTCTTAAAACCTGATTGTTTCCTATATTTGTTACATCAAGCAAGGACTAGAAACTATAAACTAGTCTTGTCCTGGAAAAGAGGAATTAAAAATAAAACCGCTTTAAAGTAATATTTAAAATAGATTGTAGTGAGCATCAGAACCTTAATACTAATTATAATCAACAGCTTAATCGCATTTGTAATTGTGGTTTTGGCTTTTTCTTCCTACAAAGAGTTTTCAAATGTGTTGAACGACCGGATTTTACAGCAATTAAATTCTATTAAAACCCTCAAAAAAAACCAAATTGAACATTTGATAAAATCCGAATGGGAAAAATTTGAAACTTCTGACTTCTACACCCAAAATTGGGATAATACTCTAGTAAATCTTCCTGATAGCATTAAAGAAACAAACGGAATTCACGATTTTACACCCTATCAGGTCAACAAAAAAACAACCATAGGTTTTGTTTTAAATACTAGAAGAGGAACAAATATTAAAATTTTAGACTACAACAAAATAAAAAACATACTCTTTGAACGTACTGGAATGGGAAATAGTGGTGAATCCTATCTCGTGGGTGAAGATTGTCGACTGCGTTCGCAATCCCGTTTTTATCCCAGCACCATACCTTATACGCTATCGGTAAAAGCTGAAAATGTCGCCAATGCATTCCAAGGTAAAAATGTCGCCGCCATTCGCAAGGATTATCGAGGTATCGAGGTGTATAGCGTAGGCAGTCGTATCGCAATTCCAAACTTAAAGATGGTTATTCTATCTGAAATTGATGTGGATGAAGTCACCATGCCCCTAAAAAAATTACGTGAAAGACTCGCAGGCTTAACTTTTGCTATTTTTTTGTTAGCGGTTATGCTCTCCCTATTTTTAACTAGAATCATTACCAATCCGATAAAAAACATGCAGAAGAGTCTTAAAATCATGGCCCAAGGAGATTACAACCAAACCAATGAATTTATAAAAAACTCGAACGAAATCAAAGAAATGTTTGAGGCGCTCGCCCATTTAAAAACGTCATTGCAAGGCGCCGTAAAATTCTCAGATGATATGGGTAAGATGAATCTCAATACCGAGTATCAGCTTAAAAGTCCGAATGACCTCCTCGGAAAAAGTCTTTTAGCCATGCGCGATAAGCTGATAGAATTTAGAAATAATGAAGAAAATACGAGAATACTATCCAAACGAATGTTAGTTAACGGTATGGAAAACGAAAGAAGAAGATTGTCTCGAGAGCTCCATGATGGCATAGGCCCCTACCTCACCTCTTTGAAATACTACATCGAGAATAAGGTAGAAAATGAAACTATGAAAAAAGAGATGAAAAAAATAGTGGACGATACTATTGCTGAAATCCGATTGATGTCAAATGCTTTAATGCCAGCCTCTATAGACGATTTTGGTATTGGAGTCACACTAACCAACTTTATCGAAAATATTAAAAAATCAACGACAGTAAGTATTGTATACGAAGATTTAACCAAGCAAGAAAACTCAAACATTACAAACCTTCAAGCCATTAATCTTTTTAGAATAAGCCAAGAGTTAATTAATAATTCATTAAAACACGCACAGGCTAAAAACATCCGTATCACACTTTCAGAATTTGATGAATTTATCTCTCTCTTCTATTATGATGACGGAATTGGTTTTGACAGCACTACCATCAAATTAGGTTTAGGCATTAACAACATCAAAGAACGTGTCGCCATTTGCAATGGCAAAATGACCATGGATGGAACAGCAGGAAGTACAACTTTTGAAATTGAATTACCCATAGAATCATGAACAAAATAAAAGTAATAATAGCCGATGATCACAAGCTTTTTCGAGAAGGACTTTCGGGACTACTTCAAAAGTATGACGACATCAAAATCATTAAAAGTGTAGGTGATGGTTTGGAGTTCATGGAGTGTATAAAGAACCTGGTTGAAGCAGATATTGCTTTACTAGACATTACTATGCCAAATAAGGATGGTTTTCAAGTTTTAAAAGAATTAAAGGCATTAAACACCACGTTAAAACCTATCGTAATTTCTATGTACAATGATGGTAATTATATTGCAAAGTGTGCTAAAATGGGAGCTTACGGCTACCTGTTAAAAAATACAGATGAATCCGAATTAGTCCTTGCGATTAGAACTGTTGCCAAAGGAAAGAAATATTTCAGCGCTGAAATCTCAGAAAAAATGATAAACTTCATGTCCACACAAAGCATCAGTGAAAATGTGTTATCCAATAAGGAAACTGAGGTTTTAGGATTACTCTCAAAAGGACTAACAACCAACGAAATTGCTGCCCAACTCTATGTCAGTTCACGCACCATAGAAACCCATCGAGGAAATATCCTAAAAAAGTTAGAAGTAAAAAATACTGCGGAACTCATTAAAAAAGCGGCAGAAATGAATTTGATATAGCGCACTAAAAAATAAAAAAATCAGTATAAATACGGATACAAATAGCGTAGATTCACATAATACTAATGTTCTGATACCGACTGTAACTTTGTAAGAAACATAAAGTAATAGTCATGAAAACAGTAGCATTAATTTTAGGCCTTTTAGGAATTTCTTTTAGTGGAGTTGCACAAGTAGAAAGCAACCAAAAACAGAGTGATTTAAAGGGTCCTGCCTTTAAAAATTATAAAGTTTGGATGGACCAATCAGAACCCATAAAAGTATATTCTGAAAACAATAAAAAATCTTTAGTTGGACCAGCTTATAAAAACCAACAAGCATGGACTACTATTCCTAAAGAAAACCTTGCTGTGGTAAAAACAGCTGGTAATGAAAGACAAAAGCTAACTGGTCCTGCATTTAAAAACTTTGGGCCTTGGAGTAAAGATGCAAAATAATTGAAATAAGAGAGTGTAACAATTGCTGTCTTACCAAATTTCAAAAATCTTAAGTCCTGCTTCGGCGGGACTTTTTTATTTTAAATAGAGATGAAATTTATCACATAAAAAAAATAATCTATTGTCGAAATTAAATTCTATCTTGTTACCAACAACCTATTAAATAAAGATTTTTATTGACAAAAACCTTTTTTAGTAATTATCCATAAAGGGACAATTAGTATATTTGCGCGATAAAAATTCATTCATACCATGCGTATCTCCTATAACTGGTTAAAACAATTTATTAAAATCGATTGGAAATCTGATGAAACAGCAGCCTTGCTCACCGATTTAGGCCTTGAAGTAGAAATAGTTGAAAAATACCAATCCGTAAAAGGCGGATTAGAAGGTATTGTTGTAGGTCATGTGCTAACCTGCGAACAGCATCCCAATGCAGACCGATTGAAAGTAACCACTGTCGATTTAGGTGATGGAACTCCAGTACAAATTGTATGTGGCGCATCCAATGTTGCCGCTGGACAAAAAGTTCCTGTAGCTACCATTGGAACAACTTTATATGATAAAAATGGTACTCCATTTCAAATAAAAAAAGGAAAAATTCGCGATCAAGAAAGCTTCGGGATGATTTGTGCCGAAGACGAACTAGGACTTGGAACTAGCCATGAAGGTATTATGGTTTTGGACAATAATTTAAAACCAGGTACATCAGTAGCCAAAGTTTTTAAAATAGAAAACGACGAAATATTCGAAATTGGATTAACTCCCAATCGTGCCGATGCCATGAGTCATTTAGGTACAGCAAGAGATTTAAGAGCAGGATTGATTCAAAGTGGTGTCAATGTAGAATTAATCACTCCATCGGTAAGCAATTTTAGAGTGGATAAGAGAACATTGAAAATTGATGTTAAAATCGATAATTCTAAAGTAGCACCAAGATATTGCGGAGTAACCATTTCGGGAGTAAAAGTGAAACCTTCGCCTGAATGGCTTCAAAACCGATTGAAATCTATCGGCTTAACTCCCAAAAACAATATCGTCGACGTTACTAATTACGTTTTACACGAATTAGGGCAACCTCTTCATGCTTTTGATGCATCAAAAATTAATGGAAAAATTACCGTCAAAACACTACCAGCTGGAACTAAATTTACAACACTTGATGATATTGAACGTAGCTTGCACGAAGAAGACTTGATGATTTGCGATGAAAAAGGACCTATGTGTATCGCTGGAGTTTTTGGCGGAAAAAATTCAGGAGTGACAGAAAACACGAACGCCATTTTTTTAGAAAGTGCTTATTTCAATCCTGTTAGCATTCGGAAAACAGCCAAAAGACATGGTTTGAGCACCGATGCCTCCTTCCGATTTGAAAGAGGCGTTGACCCTACCATTACCGAATATGCATTAAAACGTGCTGCCTTATTGATTCAAGAAGTTGCTGGTGGAGAAATTACTTCAGACATTATTGATATTTATCCAAAACGAATTGAAGATTTTCCAGTTTTCCTAAATTATGCTAAGACAACAAAACTTATAGGTCAAGAATTACCAAAGGAAATTATTAAAAAAATCTTGGCTTCGCTTGATATCAAGGTAAATAGCTCTACTGATGCTGGTTTAGGACTTATTGTCCCTGCCTATAGAGTGGATGTGCAACGAGAAATTGACGTTATTGAAGAGATACTTCGTGTGTATGGATACAACAATATCAATTTTACAAAAAAACTAAATGCAACCGTTTGTAACTCGCCAAGAACGGAGGATTATAAAATTCAAAACATCATTGCCAATCAGTTGAACTCGCTAGGATTTCATGAAATGATGTCCAATTCGCTGACTTCTCCAAACTACATCGAATTATCAGACAGCTTGTTGAAAGAACACAACGTAATGATGCTTAATCCTTTAAGTAGTGATTTATCAGCCATGAGACAATCGCTATTGTTTTCTGGCTTAGAAACTGTTTCTTACAATACTAACAGAAGAAATTCTGATTTAAAATTATTTGAGTTTGGAAAATCCTATCATCATTTTCCCTCAGGCTATAATGAGCAAAAACATCTCAGCCTTATTGTTTCCGGTAATCGTATTGCTGAAAATTGGACAAATCCAGAAAAACCAAGTGATTTCTTCTTATTTAAAGGATATATTGAAGCTATTTTTTCTAGATTAGGTATTAGTAAAGGTGCTTCAAAACCAGTTCAATCGGACGTTTTTGCCGAAGGAATTGGAATAGGAATTGGTGAAGAAACTTTAGTTGAATTTGGAACGATTAAAAAGTCTATTCTGAAATATTTTGACATCAAACAAGAAGTGTTTTATGCTGACTTCAATTGGGCTTTAGTTTTAAAACTAATTTCAAATAAAATCAAGTTTGCTGATATTCCAAAATATCCTGAAGTGAGAAGAGATTTAGCCTTGTTGATAGACGAAAATGTCTCTTTTGATTCTATTTATAAAATTGCACGACAAACAGAAAAAACCTTATTAAAAGACATTAATCTTTTTGACGTGTATCAAGGTAAAAATTTACCCGAAGGTAAAAAATCGTATGCGGTAAGCTTTACTATTCAAGACAGTTCAAAAACATTGACCGACGAGCAAATTGACAAAGTAATGTCTAAATTGCAAAAAAACTTGGCAACGGAACTTGGAGCCAGTTTACGATAGAAAAATAAATCTTAATTTATTTTCTGATTTTTAATCTATTGTAGTAATTTTATAGCTAGTATAGAATCGTAAACTTCTTTAAAATGAATATCAAAACGCTACCCTTAGTGCTTTTTTTACTATTTGTTAATAGTATTTCTGCACAATCTATTTTTGAAAAATGGCCAGAAATGAATGTTTTTCATGAGGTTATAGCTGAAACTTTTCATCCTGCAGAAGAGAATAATCTGGAACCTTTGAAAACGCGTTCTGAAGAATTAATGAAAAAAGCGGAGAATTTGCTTAATTCTAATATTCCCGAAGAATACCGCACAAAATCGATATTAAATGCTTTAGAAATCTTGCAAAAGAAAAGTGAAGCAGTACATCAATTGGTGCTTTCTAAAGCATCAGATACTGAATTGAAACAATCAATTACAAACGTTCACGATACCTTTCATGAAATCGTTGGACTTTGTTCTGTGGAAAAATAATGACAGCTTTACACTAAATTCTACATTTTATGCTTGGTCAAACAGTTTAAAAAATCTTTTCAACAATATACTAAATGCCAAAAGTAAATCTCAAATTAAAATTTACCTTTGGCGTTTCAATAAAATACAAAAATTATGGTTTATAAATTCAGAGTAATTCTCGATGCAGAAGATGACGTTTTCAGAGATATTGCTATACTCGAGGATGATTACTTAGAAGATTTACACAATGCCATTGTCAATGCTTTTGGTTTTGACGGCATGGAAATTGCCTCATTTTACACTTGTGATAATCAATGGAATCAAGACGAGGAAATATCTCTTTTTGATACTGGAGATGTTGCTGGTGAGCAAAAAATAATGAGTGACTATCAGTTATCTGAAATTCTAAATAAGGAAAACACAAAAATCATCTATGTTTATGATTTCTTGAACATGTGGACTTTCTTAGTAGAACTAGCCGCTATTGAAGATATTGTTGCTGGTGAAACCTATCCAGAAACTATATTCTCTCACGGAGAAATGCCAATGGATGCTCCCGAAAAAGATTTTGAAGCCGATATGAAAGATGACATTTATGGTGATTTTGAAGATGACTTCGATGAAGATGATTTAGACATGTTAGACGGCGGAGAAAACTTTGAAGACTACGGTTTTGAGGAAAATTGGAATTAAGTCGCAAGTTTAAAATTGTTTATACTCTTAAACAACCTTAAACCTTAAACTCTCAAACAAAATAAACATTTTTAAACTATCTAATGATCAACCTATACAATACCCATATTGAAACACTTTCCATTCATCGTGTTGGAAATAAAAGTCGTAACGAAGCTATTTTTTTGTCCGAACAACCGTATGCCCTTAACGATGAAATAACACCTTTACTGAAGGAATACTTCTTCAAGCCTTTTCGGGATAAAGAAGAAAATTATTTCCAATTTGCACACGAAGTAGATTTAGAGTACAATGACATGTACAAATTAGCTTCGGAGCTTTTTGAAAACCCAAGCAGTTTGCATGACGTTTCTAAAAAGATTACCAAACACCTATTTGAACAATCCAATCATCCGCATATTAAAAACGGTGAAGTGTATGTGGCCTATTTAACGAATCTCAACATTGATAATAATGTGGTGGATGCGATTGGTATTTTTAAAAGCGAGTTGCAATCTGATTTTCTCCAATTTGAAGAAAAGGGAACTACCCTTGAGATGATTCTGCAACACGGAATCAACCTCAACAAATTAGACAAAGGCTGCTTGATTTTTAATCATAAAAAAGAAGAAGGCTATAAAATTTTAACTGTAGACAGCAATCGATATGATGCTAGATATTGGTTGGAGCATTTTCTTTCGGTTGATGCCTTTGAAGATGAAAATTTTATCACCAAAAAATATTTGAAATTCTGTCAAGGGTTTGCCAAAGATGTTGTTTTTCCTGCCGAAGACAAAAAAGAAGAGGTGATGTTTATGAATCGTTCGGTAAATTATTTTGCTAAAAACGACCAATTTGAAGAAACTAATTTTCTAAACGAAGTGTTGGATAACCCAGATTTAATTCCAGAATTTAAAAATTACAAAGTTGATAAAGGCGAAAAATACAGCATCGAAGATGTTACCACATTTCCCATAGCTAATGCTGCTGTTTCTGATGCTAGAAAATCAATAAAGAATGTGATTAACCTAGATACTCATATTCAAATCAAAATGGATTTTATTAATCCTGAAAGTGCCGAAAAATATGTGGAAAAAGGTTGGGACGAAGAAAAACAAATGTATTATTATTTGGTTTATTTTAATAAGGAACAAAAAAGCTAAATTGAACTAAAATTGAAAAGCGTTTAGAAAGCACTAAACGCTTTTTTTATAAATTACTGTGAACCAAGTTTTTACCAAACCCTCTATTTTGTAAGTATTTTTATATAATTATTTTAAAAACAAGTACTTAATCGATTTAATTTGCTGTTTATCAATATATTGAATAGGTTTGTAGACCAATCTACAGTATCAAACCTATGACTAATCCTAAAAACAAACACGTCTTTTTTGCAGGGAAATTATGGTGTTCTGTTTTTGGGCATCGTTTCATCACTACTAGAACTATTACAAATCATTTTAAAGAATACAAATGCTGTAATTGCAATTTGGAATTGACTAATGATGAAAAAGGGCATAAAATTTACCTTACGCCAGAACTGAAAGATATCAATGAAACATTAGTTCGTTTTTACCAAAAAAGACACCATTCAATATAAAATATATTTTTCAAGTTTTAGGTAACAATTCCTTACCTTGTTCGTCCTATTTAGAATTAAAAAAACGAACACATTGGAAACCATTCTTTCAATTAAAAATTTGAATAAACGTTTTGGCACTCTTCAAGCAGTAAAAAACGTCTCTCTGGAAATTCATAAAGGCAATGTTTACGGAATTCTAGGTCCCAACGGAAGCGGAAAATCAACCACGCTGGGTATTGTTCTTAATGTAGTGAATAAAACCTCAGGCGAATACAGTTGGTTTGGTGGCTCAATGCCAACACACGAAGCATTAAAAAAAGTGGGGGCAATTATTGAACGCCCTAATTTTTATCCTTATATGACGGCAAAGGAAAACCTAGAATTAGTTTGTAAAATTAAGGGCATTCCTTCAACCAAGGTAAATGAAAAATTAGAGCTAGTGGGCTTACTAGATAGAATGAACAGTAAGTTTAGTTCCTTTTCACTTGGTATGAAACAACGATTGGCTATTGCCTCAGCCTTGTTGAACGACCCAGAAATTTTAATCCTAGACGAACCAACGAACGGATTAGACCCACAAGGAATTCATCAAATAAGAGATATTATAAAGCTTATAGCCTCAAAAGGAACTACCATTTTACTTGCCTCTCACCTTTTGGACGAAGTGGAAAAAGTATGTACTCACGTTCTGGTACTGCGCAAAGGAGAAATTTTATATTCAGGAAAAGTAGATGAAATGACCTCCAATCAGGGCTTTTTTGAATTGCAATCCAATGACAATTCTACACTAAAATCTACTCTTGAACAACATCCAGCCGTTGAAAAAATTAAGGATGAAAACGATAAAATTGTAGTATATCTAAAATCGTCTTTAGAAGCAGCTGATTTGAACCGTTATTTATTTGAAAAAGGAATTGTCTTGAATCATTTGGTTAAACGAAAAAATAGTCTTGAAGAGCAATTTTTGGAATTAACAAAGCGATAACAATATTAAAATATACCTAATATGGAACGATTACTCTCAATAGAATTACAGAAAATATGGAAAAACAAAGCCAGTCGAATACTGACTTTATCTTATTTTATTATTCTTTCCTTCATTGCATTAATTGCCTCTATCAAATTTGATTTAGGAATTTTCAAATTTCATCTAGCCGAAATGGGAATTTTTAATTTTCCTTTTATTTGGCATTTTAACACCTATATTGCGGCAATCTTAAAACTATTTTTAGCAATTGTTATTGTTTCAATGATGGCCAACGAGTACAGTTATGGAACCTTAAAACAAAACCTTATTGACGGAATGAGTAAAAAAGAGTTTATACTCTCAAAATTCCTAACTGTTGTGCTATTTGCTTCAGCCTCAACTGTTTTTGTATTTGTGATGTCACTTATTCTGGGTTTGAGTTTTTCTTCCTACACAGAGTTCGGTATTATCTTTTCTAACTTAGAATATCTTTTAGCCTATTTTGTAAAGCTAGTAGGATTTTTTTCCTTTTGTTTGTTTTTAGGGATTTTAGTAAAACGCTCCGCATTTGCATTAGGATTTCTAATGGTTTGGAATATTATTGAAGGAATTGCCAAAGGTATCCTTGCATTTAAAATCTTTCCTAACAGCACTATTTCTGATTCAATTTCTCAATTTTTTCCCCTTGAATCAATGTCTAATCTCATTGTAGAACCTTTTACAAGATTATCTGTTATACAAAGCATCGGAACTCAGATAGGTGTAGAAAATTTTAAAGATTATGACGTACATTGGTATAGCCTTTTAATTGTCATCGCTTGGATTGTTATTTTTATGTTAATGTCTCTCAAATTACTTAAAAAAAGAGATTTATAGTATCTTTGCGGATACTATGACATTTTTTAAAAACATCTACATTATATTTATTTTTAGTTGCTTTTCAACTAATTCTTTTGCACAATATATAACTGTTACAGATACCTATACTGCTAAAGAACTTATTGAAAATGTACTAATAAACAGTCCTTGCGCCAGTGTTTCCAATTTTTCAGTTAGCGGAGGATTTTTTGGAGGGCAAGAAAGTTTTGGATATTTTTCAGATAGTAGTCGTAATTTTCCCTTTACTGATGGTATAATCTTGAGTACTGGAAAAGCCGTTTCAGCTATTGGCCCTAACAATTCTATCCTGAGTGAGGGTGATACTTCTTGGTCAGGAGACACAGATCTACAAGAAGCTCTTAGAGTAAACAATACAATAAATGCTACTGTTTTAGAGTTTGATTTCGTTCCGTTAACTAATAAAATAAGTTTTGATTATATTTTTTCGTCAGAACAATATCTATCTAATCCCAGTAGCAATCAATGCAATTTTACCGATGGTTTTGCTTTCTTGCTAAAAGACCTTACAAACTCTGGTAGTTATCAAAATCTTGCTTTAATACCAAACACAACTATTCCAGTTAGAATAAATACAGTCCGTGGTTCGGGAACTGTATGTCCTGCTGCCAACGAAGCTTTTTTTGGAGGCTTTAATGGTTCCGAACATCCTACCAATTTCAATGGACAAACAGCTGTGATGAAAGCACAAGCCACCGTTATTCCGGGAAATAGCTATCACATCAAATTAGTTGTAGCTGATCAAGGAAATAATTTATACGATTCGGCTATTTTTCTTGGAGGCGGAAGTTTTAAATTTGAAAAAGATTTGGGGCCTAATCGATTATTAGCAACCAATAACCCCATTTGTGAAGGAAAAAATTACACTCTCGATGCAACTGAAGCTGGCTCTAATTCCTATAAATGGTTTAAAGATGATGTTGATACAGGAATAACAACCCCAACATTCTTAGTCACCGAAGCTGGAAAATACAAATCAGAGATAACCATAGGAACAACTACTTGCAAGGCAATTGGTGAAGTTACCATTGAATATGCTGCTCTTCCTATTCTTACCAACACAACAAGTATACAATGTGATGAAGATAAAGATGGTTTTGGATTATTCAATTTACCAAAACTTGACAACATTATAAAAAACAACAGCAATATTGGTAGTGTTTTATACTATCAAGAGCTATCCGATGCTGAAAATCAAAATACTACAAAGGCTATTACTGCACCTGAAAGGTATTTAAGTAAGCCTAAAACCATTTATGCAAGCGTAAGTAATGCTTATGGCTGTAATGCTGTGGCAAGCGTTATTTTACAAATTTCAAACAACAAAGTATCGAGTTTCCAGGATTTAGAAAGTTGTGATTTAGATGACAAGATTGACGGTTTTTATACCTTTGACTTGAGTAAGGCAGACTCTAAAATTCTTACAGGATTGCCTTCAGGACTTATAGTAGAATATTATGAAACCCTAAACGATGCGCTTCTACAAAACAACATCCTATCAAATAATTACCGAAACACGACTCGTTTTGAAATGACCATTTATGCCAAAGTATTGAATGGTTCAGATTGTTATGGAATTATTCCTTTGCGGCTATTTGTGAACTCAAATTCTCCCAAAAACTTTGGTGATGAAACCATACAATTGTGTGAAGGTGGTTCCAAAAAATTACAAGTATCCACCAATTTTATAAATTACGAATGGAGTAATGGAGATAAAAATTATTTCACAGAAGTGAAAGCTCCCGGTAATTATTCTGTTAGTGTTGCTGATAGCAAAACCTGTTTAGCAACAAAAAAATTCACGGTCATACCTTCGGGTAAAGCTATAATTACCAATGTTGAGATAAACGATTTTAAAGAAAGTCAAAATTCGGTGTTGATATATTATGTTGGAACTGGAGAATACGAATTTTCAATCGATGGTACTTTTTTCCAAGATAGCCCTTTGTTTGATGATGTTCCAGTAGGGGAATATACCGTTAGAGTGAGAGATAAAAATGGTTGTGGTGAAACAACAAAAAAAATATATGTCCTAAATTATCCCAAATTTTTCACTCCAAATGGAGACAGCTACAATGATATATGGACTATTCAAAATATTGACCTTTATCCAAAATCTGTTATAAGTATATTTGACCGATACGGAAAACTTATCTATCAATTTAAAGGAAATAAAAAAGGATGGGACGGAAAATTAAATTCAAAAGACTTACCCTCAACAGATTATTGGTTTGTAATCACTTTAGAAAATGACAAAATCGTAAAAGGACATTTTACACTTTTGAGATAGTGATTTACCATTAATTTATTATTTTTATCCAATGAAAAAGAATCTATTAATTTGTTTTTTACTATTCTCGATATCGTGTCTAGCTCAATTCAGTAAAACACATTACCTACCACCTTTGTCTGGGTCAGAAAATATTTCTTCAAGTGCGCAAGAACAATTTTTATACATTTCAACGCCCAATTCAAATCCTGTAAATTTCAAGATTTTACAACTGGGGAATTCTGTCATTAGTGGAACGGTGTCAAAAAGCAATCCCTATGTTTTAGACATTGGTTATGGTATAGATACACAACTGATGGTTAGAGAAAATGAGGTGAGTAAAATACTTTCAAACAAAGGTTTTATTGTTGAAGCAGAAGATTTAATTTATGTTTCAGTAAGAGTTATTGCAGGAAGTGGGAATCAGTCCGGTCAAGTTGTATCTAAAGGATTAGCGGCACTTGGAACCGAATTCAGAATAGGTTCCTTATTAAACACCAATGCAATACCTTTCACCGATAATCATTTTACATTTGTTTCCATACTTGCAACAGAAAACAATACCTCTGTAAGTTTCAACGACATCAAACCTGGAGCCTCTTTGCTTAACAACGTATCGGCTTCAAATACACCTGCTACCATAAGTTTAAATAGAGGAGAAAGCTTTGTTATGGCAGTACAAGGCCCATTAGATGCTAATCGTGATGCGTTAATTGGATCCTTAGTATCATCAGATAAACCTATTGCTGTTAACTGTGGTTCCTTTACTGGTTCAAATGCTACGCAAAATCTCGATCTTGGTTTTGACCAAATTGTTTCATCAGAAAGAACTGGAAAAGAATATATCTTTATAAAAAGTACCGGAAGAGATGATGCCGAAGTAGTGCTTCTAGTTGCTAATGAAGACAACACTGATATCTATTTTAATGGAAACGCATCGCCCGATTATACATTGAACGCTGGTGAATATGTTGCACTAAAAGGAAATAGCTATACATCCAAAGGGAATCTTTATATAAGAACTTCTAAAAATGTCTTTGCCTATCAAACTGTTGGATACAAAAATGACGACCCCGATAGATTATATGCGAATCAAGAATTATTCTTTGTTCCGCCTTTGAGTTGTGAAACTCCTCACATTATAGATAATATCCCTTTTATTGAAAGAATTGGTTCTCGAATTTATGATGGTCGTGTTACTTTAATAACACAAGCTGGTTCAAGTTTAACTTTTGAAATTAACGGCACATCATATACAACCGTTTCATTAAATGCTCTTCCTGGAGTAACAGTAACAGGTCCTACCACTGTAACTGGAAATGCTAACTATACAACTTACACCGTTACTGGACTAAAAGGTGACGTAGGAGTATTCTCCTCTGGGCAGCTCTACTTAGCTGCTTATGGAACCGATGATGCTGCCACTTTTGGTGGATTTTACTCTGGCTTTACCTTCAAACCTGAAATTAGTTTTAGTCTTTTGGATGAAAACAAATCGAATTGTATTCCCAATACAAAGCTTTCAGTTAATACCTTAAGTCCATTCGACATTTTTCAATGGTACTATAACGACAATCCTATTGCAGGAGCCACTAGAGGAAGTTACACCCCTACTCAACCTGGATATTATTATGTTAAAGCTACTATTGGAGATTGTGGGACTGTGTTATTATCGGATAAAATCCCTGTAAGTTCTTGTCCATCAGATTCTGATATCGACCTTGTTAACGACAACATCGATATTGATTATGATGGAGATGGAATTCTAAACTGTGTAGAATCTTTAGGCAATAAAAACATTGACCTGAGCGATACAACTGGAATTAGTACAACAACAACTGGAACAGTCTCTGCTACTCCATTTTTAGGAACAACAACAGGAGATTTTGTAACTGAAACCGGATTCGGAAAAGGAAGTAGCGTTACTGTTAAAAAAGTTTTTAAGCAGCCAACAACCATTTCTTTTGAATATGTTGCTACTGCTAACCCTAGTGATTTACTAAATGACTCGGGTGAATTTATTCTAAACTCTGATATAAACAAAACAATAACCATAGTCAATCCAAACGATCAATTGCTTATTGACACAAATTTTGATGGAATCTATGAGAGCGGTGTAACTTCATTTTCTTCATTTGAAATTCGTTTTCGATTAAACAGTGCGGTTCCTCTTACAGCAGGTTCAGGAACATTCAAGTTTAAATGCTTTGAGACTACAACTATAACTTTTACTCATAAAAATCTCTCTGAAACAGCCACAAATAAAGCCACTTTCAAAATAATTGAAACCTGTGCTCCTAAAGATTCCGATGGAGATGGAACTCCAGATTATTCGGATTTAGACTCTGACAATGACGGAATTTTTGACAACATCGAAGCGCAAGGAATTAATTTTATTGCAAAATCCAATACAGATGCAAACCAAGATGGTCTTGACGATAGTTATGCTGGTGGATTGAGCTTTGTAGATTCCGAAGGTGATGGAATTATTGATTATCTTGATTTGGACAGTGACAATGATGGTATTTATGACTTTTTAGAATCAGGATGTACTGCTCTGGATGCTAATCTTGACGGAATCATTGATGAAATTCCTTCCGGTTTTGGGCAAAATGGTGTTTTAGATTCCATTGAAACCTTTAGAGATTCAGGAATTCTCAGCTACACTGTAACCGATACTGATAGCGATGGCAAAAAAAATTATTTAGAATTAGACAATGACAACGACGGTTGCTTTGATACTTTTGAAGCAGGCTTCTCTGATGGAAACAATGACGGATTGCTGGGGAACAACACTCCAACAACCGATTCAAAGGGAATTGTAACAAATGCTATAGGCTATACAGTACCCAATACAAACTACAACACTTACGCCACAATTACGATAATCAATCAGCCAACAATTGCTACCACTTGTGAATTACAAAACGCACAAGCTATTATCGAGACATCGCCAGTAAACTTTTACCAATGGCAAGTTTTTAGTGGTGGAATTTGGAATGATATAATTGATAGTTCTGACTATTCTGGAAGCAAGACCAACATATTACAAATAAATGCAATAAAAGCTGCTATGAAAGGTACTCGATACAGAGTGAGACTGCTTACCAATGGAAACTCTTGTGAAGTGCTATCCAACGAAGCTGTTTTGACTATTTATGATTTACCGGTTTTAGCTCCAGTTACTTCATTAGTCCAATGTGACGATGACGCTATATCTGATGGATATACCGATATCAATTTAAGACAGAAAGAAAACGAAATTTCTACCAACTATCTAAACGAAACTTTCTCCTATTATAATTCAAGATTTGGTGCTCAAAATGCCGATATAAATTATAAAATTGTAAATCCTTTACAGTTCAACAACACAAATTCTACTGTTTGGGTTAGAGCCGAAAACAAAAACTCTTGTTTTCAGGTTACACAACTCGATGTTACTGTGAGTTCAACCCAAATTCCAATAACATTTCAAAATAATTTTTACAAGTGTGATGATTTTCTAGATGCTGACGGAAATAACACTGCCGATAATAGTGATACTGATGGTATTGCAACTTTTGATTTTAGTAGTGTCACAGCCAAAATAATCAATTTACTACCTACAACAACCACCTACTCTATTAAGTATTACAAGAATGTTACCGATGCGTCGGTCGAAACAGACGAATCTGGAAACTCATTAGAAATTTCTCAAAATCCATTCACACTCAATAGCATCTATAATTATCGAAACATCGACTACCCTAATCAACAAGAAATTTGGGTCAGAATTGAGAGTGATGCCGATAATGCCTGTTACGGATTGGGTCCTTATGTAAAATTAAACGTAGAAAAATTACCTGTACTATTTCCTATAAATGGTACAAATATCATTAAAAAATGTGATGACAATCAAGATGGCATTTTAGGATTTGATACATCAAAAATTGATGCTACAATTCTAAACAATCAAACCAATATCACTTTAACCTATTTCGATGAAGATGGAACTGCTTTGCCAAGCCCGTTACCAAATCCATTTATTGTAAAAAATACCAAAACAATTACTGTTAAAGCAACAAACAATTCAACGCTTACAGACGAAGGACCATGCTCTAGAGAGGGTAAAATTCAATTTATTGTAGACACTTTACCGCAAGCTTTCCCTTTACTAGCCAATCAACTAAATAGTTGTGATGATGAATTAAATCCTAAAAACCAAAATGGGATTGTAGCTTTTGATACTTCATCCTTTGAAAATACAATTCTTGGCGGACAAACAGGAATGACAATTACTTATTTTGATGGAAAAGGAGTTGCATTAAGCAGTCCGTTGCCAAATCCATTGGTATCAGCATCACAAAATATCAAAGTAAAAATTGAAAATCCAATTAACCCAAGTTGTATCGCCGAAAGAGTTTTACCGCTTAAAGTAATTCCTTTGCCAAATGTCGATTTAAATGAAAATGGTTCCTACAGCGAATTGATTTGTACAAACATTCTAGGGTATACTGTTACTTTAAATGCGGGCGTTTCAGGAAGTTCCGCCTCTGCCTATACCTACAAATGGTATCTTGATGGAGTTGAAATCCCTAATGAAACCAAATCGACTATTGTTGTTAGTAAAGCAGGACAATACAGTGTCGATGTTAGCAATAGCAATAACTGCTTCAGAACGCGAACCATTCCTGTTACCACATCGGTAATAGCAACTATTGAAGATATCAAAATTTCCGATTTAATAGACAATAATACTGTTGAAGTCATAGTTAGCGGCAATGGAGATTATGTATATAGCTTGGATCCAAAAAATGGTTTTCAAAATTCAAATATTTTCAATGATGTTTCTGGTGGAATTCAACAAGTGTATGTAAAAGATTTAAATGGTTGTGGAACTGTAGGTCCACTAGAAATTGCCGTTCTTGGAATCCCTGATTTCTTCACACCAAATGGTGACGGTTACAATGACATTTGGAGTATTAAAGGAGTCAATAAAAATTTCAACACCAATACTCGTATTGAAATTTATGACCGTTATGGAAAATTAATCAAGCAAATTAATCCAATGGACAATGGCTGGGATGGAACGTACAATGGCTATCAGTTGCCATCTGATGATTACTGGTATACCGTTACCTTTGAAAATAATAAGGTGGTAAAAGGACATTTTAGTCTAAAACGTTAATTTTAATTAGAATAAAAGCTCGTTTGGTGAAATTCAAATTAAATAAAAAATAAACCACATAGACACATAGATTTATGATTAATCGTTAAAGGCATGGATAGAAATAATATTATTTTTCACATAGATTGGCTATGAGAAAAGTTAAATGCCTATCCGAATATTTTAAATATAAGTTAATTCTATATGTCTATGTGGTTAAAAATAATTTCCAAAAACGGGTGTAAACTAGGAAGAAAAAACTATTATTTTGAAAACAGTTATACATTAAATCTTCCCATGAAAGAGAATAAATTGACATAAGGGATTCAATCAAAAACTTAAATGTTCTTGTGTATCTTACATGGTAAAAAAAGACACTATTTTGTTCTAATTACTTAAGTTATTTCAAATGACAAAAAAGCTATTCCACTTACTGCTATTAATTATAACAATGACAAACGCACAAGAAGTAAAAGTTTCGTCAGGGAAAGTAGAACGTTTTGAAAACTTCAAATCCAAGTATGTCGATGCTCGAAACATTGATGTTTGGTTACCTGATGGTTATTCGAACAACCTAAAATACGCTGTGCTCTACATGCATGACGGGCAAATGTTGTATGATGCAGAAAGCGCTTGGAACAAACAATCATGGGAAATTGACGAGATAGCGGGCAGGTTACTCTCCGAAAATAGAATTAGAAAATGTATTGTCGTAGGTATTTGGAACAACGGACAAAAACGCCATCAAGAATATTTCCCTCAAAAACCGTTTTCAAAATTTTCTGATGCTCAAAAAGAATTCATTTCGAATGACTTGCTCAAAAAAGGCAAAATCAATACTGTTTTCAACCCTATATCCGACAATTATTTACAATTTTTGGTCACTGAATTAAAGCCATTTATTGACCAAACCTATTCTGTAAAAACCGACCAAGCCAATACTTTTATTGCAGGTTCCAGCATGGGCGGATTAATTTCTATGTATGCTATTTGCGAATACCCCAGGATTTTTGGGGGAGCAGCCTGCCTTTCGACCCATTGGACAGGCATCTACCAACTCAATGACAATCCTATTCCAGAGGTGCTTTTAACCTATTTAAAAGCAAACCTTCCCAACCCAAAAAACCACAAATTATACTTTGATTGTGGCGATAAAACACTCGATTCCTTGTACCCTAGCTTGCAAAAAAGAGCTGATGTCATTATCCAGAAAAAAGGATATACTACAGCAAACTGGACAAGTCAATACTTCCCTGGTAAAGACCATACTGAAAAAGCATGGCAAGAACGCCTGCATATTCCTTTAGAATTTTTGTTGAAAGACTAAGTATACCAGTGCTACCAAAAAATTATTTGAAGCATTTGCTGATTTATTTCTTTATATTTGAGATGCAGTAATAAAACTTCGCCAATCTACCTAAATGTGGGTGTATATACGAAGGTTTGTTTCGCTTATATACAAATTATGCCGCAGTTTCCCCGAACGTAACAGAAACCGAAATGAATAAACGAAAACTGATTTATTTCTTACTAATTGGAATTTCAATCTTAGGAATTCTGATAACACCATATGGAATTCTAAACACAATGGTAAGTTTAAAATATGAAACTGAAAATATTACTGACTGTATTTCAAATGTTAGCGGTGAAAATCTTTGTCATACAATTAGAAATTTGAAAATAGTGTTTGTAA
>Ga0315904_10003367_pt1 | contig 23556 bp, 50 predicted proteins | sample LakEriMetagenome_6_FD_203529 | JGI IMG/M metagenome (GOLD analysis project Ga0315904, IMG submission 203529) | Freshwater fungal communities from buoy surface, Lake Erie, Ohio, United States - Buoy 12 MA120 | ecosystem: Environmental > Aquatic > Freshwater > Lake | place: USA: Lake Erie, Ohio... | reverse complement strand
AGGTGAAGACTGGAAGATTCGAATGGGCAACATCTTCAACGACAAGGAAAAGATTCCCGAAGAGTGGAAGCCCAAGTAACAAACTTTCGGTGGCGTTGGTCACGGTTACTTCATGCTTAGAAAAAGCTGTGACCGATTTAATCCCCGATACCTTTTGGTCCAGAGTGCTTAAGCTGGGCAGGCCACGGTGTGTTACCGTGAAGGCTCTGGACCAATTAACTTTTTAAGGAAAGACCATGATCTGGATCATGCGAGGATTGCCTGGGTCAGGTAAATCAACTTATGTGAAGAACTATGCTGGTGAAGATTGTGAAATCTTCTCGGCTGATGACTTTCACACAGTCAATGGTATTTACCAGTACGACCCTAAGCGTGCGGGTGAGGCTCATGATTGGTGTTTGCGTTGTTACATCTCGGCGGTCTTCGTTGAGAAACGCTGTCCACTTTTTATTGTGGATAACACAAACACAACTCTCATGGAACTAGCTCCATATGTCAGAATCGCTCAAGCATTAGGCCACGATTACGTGATCAAGTACCACATGTGTCCGGTTAGTCGTGCAATGCGTAGAAATACGCACAAGGTACCGGTCAACACAATTTTGGCAATGCATAAGAACCTTCAAGAACAAATTGTTCCTTCCTATTGGAATCAAGAAGTGTTCTTAGCATGAAATCAGGCCGACGAACGCGGACGGGGTGTGGCCACACCCTTTAGCGGGGTGGTAATCTGTGCGGTTAACCACAGGTGATACGATCCTGTTTCGCAGGCTCTCCATTTTGAATCCTGCCGTCGGCACCTTATTAGAGTGGCGTAGATAACAGTTACTTCTTTAGGTCGTGGGTTCGAATCCCGCCATGAAGTCCCTCGGGATGGATTGTAGCTCAGTGGGTAGAGCAAAAGACCAACCCCTGTTGTCGATTATTATCCCTCTAATGCTTCTTGTGGTGGTGATAGTTGTAGCTACTTCTTGGTTTGAAACCCGCAAGGGTGCCGGCTCGATACCGGCTAACTACAGCGATTGTTCCCCACTTTAATGTTTGCGTGGCGTTAGGAAACGGTTACTTCAAAGATGGTTTGATCGCCCGAAAGGGCAGCAGCCGTTCCGCTTGTTCCCGCAAATTCATGTTGGTCGTAGCTCAACTGGCAGAGCACCGGATTGTGATTCCGGCGGTTGCGGGTTCAAATCCCGTCGACCACCCTGGAGGGTATCTATGTGTTCACTTGTGAGATTGTCTTAGCAGCCGCCTTATTGACGGCTTCGAAAGACTCGCCACCTGTTGACGTTGCATGGATCGAGGTATTACGGCCAACGATTCTGGCTCTCGCTCTTGATAGCGAGATTCTTGATCCGCGGGAACATTCCTTCCTACTCACTCAAGACCCAAACACTGATCTTGAGATGCTGAGGGGCCGTAATGAAGAGTTTCTGTCTTACCCACAATTGGGTGAGTGTAACCGGTATCCAACGCGTAAAACACTGAATGACTTTCTGGCATTGAATCGGTCATTTCGCAATGACTTGAACAAGAGGCTGGAAGTAGACTTGTTCCACGCGGATGTGATACGTGAAGCAATCGTTGAGACGGACCAGTTGTACCAAGTGTGGGACACGGTTCGTGACGCTCAGTGTGATTACTACTATGTCACAGTGAGACGCCAATCATTAAAACTCCTGCGTGATTTGATCGGGGCAGAAGCTTTTTATTCGGGCTACTTGCCACCGAACATCCCAGTCTGGCATTTGCCACGGAGTTGACATGCACCCGGAAGCATTGTATGTGACAGGTGCCTTTGCAATCTTCGGCGTTGGGTTCTACATCGGTGGACCCAAGCCGAAGATTGAATTAACAAAGAAATTCGGTGGTAGCCGTCGAGTAGCAATTACTCCGGCAGAAACAAGAATAAGACAATGGAAGCAGCGATGATTAGACCCATAAGTGTCATGGGTCAGGAATTGTGGAGCATGGACTATAAAAGTCATGAGCTTCGCAATGAACTGTGGCTTTGTCAATCCCAGGAGAGCATCATGAAGACGAATGTGAAGGCACCCAAGCTTGTCAAGCGTACCCACGGCGGAGCAATCGCCAGCAACGTCAGTCCCGAAGAACAACTTCGGCGATCCGTGATGGCGTGCATGTTGTGGGAAGACACGTTCTACGAAACTGGCGAGAAGATCGCCAAGCGGATTGCGAGCCTCATCAAACAGGTCGATCCGCAGAAGGTCGCGAACATGGCGATCGACGCCCGAACGAATCAGAAACTGCGGCACGTACCGTTGTTGATTGCACGTGAAATGGCTCGGCTGGATAGCCACAAGGGACTGGTGAAAGACCTGCTCCCGGAAATCATCCAGCGTGCTGACGAGTTGGCAGAATTCCTTGCCATCTACTGGAAAGATGGCAAGTGCCCGATTTCTGCCCAAGTCAAGAAAGGACTGGCGAAAGCCTTCGGGAACTTCAATGAGTACGCCTTGGCTAAGTATAATCGTGATGGAGCGGTCAAACTCCGGGACGCCATGTTCCTCTGTCATCCGAAACCGGCTGACGTTGGCCCCGCCACCATCAAGCACCGTACTTACAAAGACGGTCACTCCAAGTCCCTGCTACGACACACCGATTCCCTCTACCACAAGTTGGCAGAAGGCACTCTCAAGACTCCCGATACTTGGGAAGTTGAGCTTTCTGCGGGAGCCGACAAGTGCGAGACGTTCACGCGTCTGATGAGAGAGGGCAAGCTCGGTGCGTTGGCGTTCCTGCGGAATCTCCGCAACATGGAACAGAGCGGCGTGGCCAAGGAACTCGTCGTCGAGTACTCGAAGCATGTTGATTTGGGTCGTGTGCTTCCCTTCCGGTTCATCGCGGCTTATCGTGCGGTTCCGGCATGGCAGAACATGATCGAAGACATGATGCTTCGCTGTCTCCAAACGATTCCGAAACTCCCCGGCAAGACGGTTCTGATCGTGGATTCCTCGGGGTCCATGACTCAGGGCAAGGTCTCGGCCAAGAGCGATCTGTCGCGTCTTGATGCCGCTGGTGCGTTGGCGATTCTCGTCAAAGAGATCGCCGAAAATCCGGTCATCTATGCTACCGCCGGTAGCGATTCGGCACGGCGTCATGCAACGATGCAGATTCCGGCTCGGCGTGGTTTCGAGTTGTCTCGACTGTTCAGTGAGTTGCAACTCCAGCACCAAATCGGTACTGGTGGCATCTTCCTGAAACAAGTCATGGACTATGTCTATCAGGAACAGCGAACGGCTGACCGCGTCATCGTCATCACGGACGAGCAAGATTGCCAGACTCCTGGCAGCAAGCTCGATCCGTCTCAGGCAAACGCCTTCGGTGATTCCAACTATCTCATCAACATCAGTTGCAATGAGAATGGAATCGGCTACAACAAGTTCGTCCACATCAGTGGATGGAGCGAGGCAATCATCGACTTCATTCGGGCACGCGAGTATATGTAAGGGTTCCCCTTTGACCGCCGTCCAGTTTGGCCGGCGGTATAAGAGTAACCTTTTACTTAAAGGAACGCATCATGGCTTGGGAAATGCAAAGTTCGAATTCGAGAAACTTCCAATCAGGTGTTGCAAAGTATGGAGCAGCTTGGGCAGAGCGGCCGATGGTTGCCATTCTCAAAAATGGACTACAATGCAATAAGGCTTTTGCCGAGATTTTTGGTTACAAGCCGAAAGAAGCGGTGAATGTTTTCTTTGATAAGACTCGATTAAAGATCGGCTTTCAAAGACCGGCAACGACTGCTGCCTCGGATGCAGCGTATCGAATGGCTCCGGCGTACAAAGGTGGTCTACTGATTACCTGTACTCGTGCCCCGAAAAACTTTCCAAAGCATGTCGGAAAAGCGTTTCCGGCCACGCTGAACAACAGCGATAAGATCATCGAAGTTCAACTTTCTTAAGGACAAAGAAATGACGACCATCCTTTACCATGCTAATTGTGCCGACGGAATCTTCGCGGCCTATTACGCTCATCTCCACAATTTGACAGCAGATTTGGTTCCAGTCTATTACCAAACCAGCATTCCCTCATTGGATGGCCACGACGTAATTTGCGTCGATTACTGTCCTGATCGGGCGACTCTGGAATCTGCCAAATATAAATCCCTCAAAATCCTCGACCACCACAAATCTTCCAGAATCAAAATGGAAGGGTTCGTACCGTCGTACCCGTTTGAGTATGTCTACGACGTTGACAAGTGCGGTGCTATGCTCACATGGGAATATTACAATCCAACCCTTGAAGCACCGTGGATTCTGCCTTATATCCAAGACCGTGATTTGTGGAAATGGGAACTTCCACGGTCCAAAGAGATCGATGCGTGCATCCAGTCTTATGCTTTTAGCATGGCCAATTGCGAAATGCTGACCAAGCTAGGGCATACTCTATGTACATCGCAAGGCTTATCAATCCTTCGGTACCAAGAGAAACTGATTCAAAAAGCTGTAAGTCAGGCAACCGAGATCGAGTTTGAGGGTCACAAAGTTCCGATGGTGAACTCCACCGTCCTGCAATCGGAAATCGGCGGCGAACTTGCAAAGGGCAAACCTTTCGCAATCGTCTGGTGGAACAAGGACAAAGAGAAGCGTTTCTGCTACTCGCTGCGTTCCGATCCCAACGGCATGGACGTTAGCGAAATCTGTACCCGATTCGGCGGCGGTGGCCACAAGCACGCCGGCAGTTTTAGTTGCCCTTGGCATATGGAATCCGATGAAAAACCTTCAAACATCTAATGGTTATTATTTCAAAGTTGATGATTGTTACTTTGCAACCCTTAACAATGTGGAGTTGGACAAATGACCAAGTACGAACGGATTCATCAAATGCGTCTGGATCACGCTGCTGGCTGCACCGAGCCACCAGTCAAAGAGTCAAGGGTCACAATCGAAACGATGAGCAAACGAATGGAACGCGAGATCATCATCGGCGATCACGAACGCTTCACATTCAACCACCCCGAGAGAGCAAAATATGGCCAGTCGTAATCTTTTGAAACGTGAGTACGTTCAACTTGCTCATGTTTACGATCCGAAGAAGCACTCGCCGGCTGGCTGGTTTGCTAGCGAAAAATTAGATGGTATGCGGGCTTTTTGGGACGGCGGAGCAAGTCGTGGTAAACCCGCGTCTCAAGTTCCGTATGCCAACACCGAGAAGGATCACATTCGTGTCAACGAAGTGATTGCCACGGGTCTGTGGTCACGTTATGGTAACGTGATCTACGCTCCGGATTGGTTTCTTGACCAACTTCCAAACTTTTGTTTGGATGGCGAATTGTGGTCTGGTCGTGGAAACTTCCAGACGAATCAAGCCACGGTCAAGGATCATAACCCTGGTTCGGGCTGGCGAAATGTCAGATACATGGTGTTTGACATGCCTTGGCCATACTCTTTGTTCCAAGATGGCGACATCTCGGTACAAGCGTACAAGGTGTTTCTGCGAGGTTGCTACCCTTGGTGGCAAGCAAACTTCACAGGAATCATGCCGCCGTTGTCATCGTATGAAGAAGTTCATAACTATCTGTGTAGCAACTTGAAGATCACCGAAAATCTTCAAGTACATACACAGTGGCGTATGCCGTTTTCGACGCCAGCCGCAGTAACCGAGTTGAATCGGTTGTTGGATTCTGTTGTTGACCAGGGCGGCGAAGGCATCATGCTTCGCAAGCCATCGGCAAGTTGGGAACCGAAACGTAGCTACAACATCTTGAAGGTGAAAGACTTCAATGATGCGGAAGCAATCGTTACGGGCTACACAACTGGCCGAGAGACCGATAAGGGCAGCAAACTGCTCGGCAAGATGGGTGCCCTGATTACGAACTTCAACGGGAAAAGACTCGAATTGTCAGGGTTCACAGATGCCGAGCGTGAACTCAAAGGCAAGAATATCGTCTATGCCAAAGAGTGGGCAATTTGCAACCCAGAGAAAGAAGTTCCTGACTGGATTAACAATCCATTGTTTCCAAGGGGGAGTCAGGTTACGTTCCGTTACCGTGAACTCACCGATGACGGTATCCCGAAGGAAGCACGGTACCACCGAAAGTTTCAACAGTGAAACACATACTACTAAGTAATGGCTGTGCTTGGTTGTGATTTGTGTCACAATCTACAACATCATCACGGTGATATACAAATGAAGGACATCATCAAAGCCGTCAGGAATCGGACTCTAGCCCAAGATGCTCAAGCTTGGGCTGAGTCCCGATTCCGTGAGTTGTATCAAGTCCTAACTAAGATCAGAGGAAGGAATCGTATTCTCTCTTCTGATTCCGAGGACCGCATCCTTAAGGTAGGACATCTGCGTGCCTATAGGGATTGGGACTGGTACTTGATTCGGGTGAATGTCGAAGGTGGTACGCTTGTGATTCGTACCGAAGAAAGCCGGCAAGTTTCGGGCCGGCTCAAGAACAAGAGATGTTTGACTTTGTGGTCAACTTCCTTGTTGAACAGATTCGTGTCAAGGAAATCTACCCTCTTTGAAAGGAACGTGTCATGTTGTCTCGTTTGATTGTCTGTGCGTTGTTGCTCATCGGCTATGGCGTTGCTTGGGCTGTGTACTTTCAGAGTACACAATACGAGCGAACGAACGCGGCCGCGAAACAAATCAACAACGCAAAGGCCGTGGAAGAAACCGTGACCAACCAGCAGATGCGGGAGTTCGCATACGGCGGAGGTTGGCTACTTGTTCTCGGAGTGATCGCAATGATTCTGTACGGTGACATCAAGAAGTTGTTGGTGAAAAGCTTCACCGCGACCTGTGCTCTGCTGCTTCTGTGTACGACAGGCTGTCTCCGGCCTATCGAGCCAGTGATCAACAAGGAAATCAACAGCCATGAAGAGGCGTTCCTGATTCCGTACCAGGGCGATGCGGCTCAGCAACAAGCTGCGAACAACGAAGAGTTTCTCAAGAAGAACCTCGTGTTCGCCAAGCAGGTTCGGATTCCGCAACAGTGGATCGCGACGGGTCGTGAGTGGCTGGGTCCGAACGGCAAGTGGCACGATGCGGCCACGCTCATTGTCGTGGATATTGCTCCCGTCACTCGCGAATGGACTGCCGACAAGAATAGCGGCACCGGCGGCAAGGATGAAGCGATTTGGGTCATGACCGCGGACTCGATCGAGTTCAGCACTGGCTGGACTGTCACGGCCAAAATCGACGACCGTGATGCTGCGGTCAAGTTCCTGCACAACTACCGCAATGGTTCGCTGGCCCAAATTATGGACAGTGAAATTCGCGCCAAGGTGCAGGCCGATTTCGGCCTTGAAGTGACGGACCTTCCGATGGAAACGCTTCGCAAATCTGCGACGCCTCACATCAGCAAGGTCATCAAAGGTGTGAAAGAAACCTTTGCGGCCAAGGGAATCAATATCACGAACATCGGTATTACCGGTGGTTTCGTGTATAAGAACCCCACCATCTCCCAGAAGATGGTTGCCGTGTATAACGCTGAACAAGAGAAGGACATCGCGATCAGCAAGACCAAAGCTCAAGAAGAAGCAAACAAGGCTGTGATTCTCAAGGCGCAAGGTGAGGCAGATGCCATCTTGAAAACCAAGAAGGCCGAAGCCGACGGCATCAAGATGCTCGCTGATGCCAAGTTCTACGAAATCGAAAAGGCTAAAGAGAACATGGCCGCGTATGTGCAACTCAAGCAACTTGAGTTGCAGAAAGTCCAGAACGAAAAATGGGATGGCCGTTACCCTGTCTACTACATGGGTACTACGCCGCCCAACATGATGATGCAGATTCCCGCTCCCAAGTAACTCCATTAGCCCGCTAATCTTTAATTAGGCTAGCGGGCTTAAGGCAGTGGATGTCAGAATGGTTCGATTAGCAAGTGTGTCCCTTTGGCCTTAACAAAGAAAGGATGGTGTACCATGAAAAAGTGCAACCTCTTCGATAGCTTCTAATCTCTTTCTTTCGGCGCCGTCCTCAACAGGACACTGGTCATTCTACACCCGGCTAACCAAGTGGTGGTACGAATGCTCGCGGTGCAGCCCGCCAAGCTGCACCGGCCTTGGGACTGTAGCTCAGTGGCAGAGCAGGGAACTCATAATTCCTAGGTCGCTGGTTCGATTCCAGCCGGTCCCATTTCTCAAAGGAGTTTGACAATGACGATTCATGAGGCACGAGTCAAGGGCAGGAAACTCTTGCTTCAACAACGAAAGATTAAACGGAACTATCTGAATCAACAACGACATCTTGACAAAACCCTGCGTGATCTACAACGCCATTGTCCACACGATATTGTACGCGATGAAGAGCGTCAACAGTATTGTGCTGCTTGTGGTAAGGAGTTCGACTGATGGCCAAAGATAATTCTATGTTCATTGGGGCCTACGAATCGGCTCTCAGGACATTCGCTGATCAAATCCAAAACAAGAAGACGGTTCAAATTGACCCACACTTGCCCAATTTGATTGCACGGTACTTCGCATTGCCTGAAATGTGGCCCAAGGATTGGGAAAACGACATGAAGAAGCAGGCCAAAGAGTTGTACAAGACTCTTCCCAAAGAAATCAGCTTGGGTACGATGCGAGACTATGTCCTTGTCGTCAGGTCAGACCCAACGCAAATCGTCATTGGGTTCTACAACGGCGACATCTATACATACAACAAGGTTGGTGAGTCATGGGTCAAGCAATGAACAACTGGGATCAATACTTCCTTGACATGTGCTTGTTCGTTGCGAACAAGAGCAAAGACCCATCGACGAAAGTTGGCGCGGTAATCGTGGGTCCGGACAATGGTGTCCGTGGCACAGGCTACAACGGTTTCCCTCGTCGGGTTGCAGATACTCCCGAACGATTGAATGACCGTGATATCAAGATCAAGCTGGTCGTACATGCCGAGATGAACGCAGTCTTAGCGGCTGCAAGTACAGGTATCCCACTCTTGGGGTCTACCATGTATATCTGGGCGTTTGACGCCAAGACGAAGCAAACATGGGGTGGGCCACCCTGCACGCGTTGTGCGGTGGAGATGATTCAAGCCGGTATCGCTGAGGTTCGTGTGCCAGTACCCAAGGGAATCCCTGAACGCTGGCAAGCTGATCTCGATTATTCAAGAGGCATTCTTCTTGAGGCAGGGGTCAAATACCATGAAATTCATTAGGGGCAAAGAGAACCAGATTGTAAATCTGGAATTCGTGCGTGTCATTGACATTCACGAAATCGCCGGCAAGCAAGAAGTGCAAGCCGATATGGGTGAATACAGTATTGTGCTTGCCGACTTCGAGCATATCAGCCACGCCAAGGATTATCTGGACAAACTCTGGCACAACACCTTTGATGATTCCTTAGGGAAATTCATCAATGAACCTCAAGAGAGTCTCTCAGCATGAACTGTCCAGAATGCAAATCCGCTGATTGCTGGCGGGATGAAGTTGACATTGGCGTGGGTGTCTTAAATGGTCCTTGGCGTTGCAACAATTGTGGATGGAGTGAAGAACCATGTACGCTGAATATGTTAAAATCGGTGACAGATTCATCATCGAAGAAGGTCCAATTACCTACAAACGAGTAGACACTGCCTTCCAAGCCGAAACCGTTTGGTCTGACCTAGGACTGGTTCGCCAGGAAAAGCAGGTGGTCTACGCCATCAACGACGACTGGCCGGAACGCCTTCATCGATTCCATCCTGAACAGGTGGTGATCCCATGTTGATGAAAAAGGCTGCAAGCCTAGGTAAATCGGAAGTCACGATTCCTGGCACATGGACCATGCCAACTATCGAAGAGTGTCAAAGTCTCTTCTATCGGATGTTCCCAGGGTCATGGGTCAGGAGTCCTTTCGAGATTCGAAACTACGCTTCCTACAGGGTCATCCCAAAACAAACCGGCCCATTGAATCCTTGTGGCGAGATCAAGCTACCCTGGAAAGGGTGGTGTCGTCTGGGCTTCCGTGAAGTTGACTCGCCGTTTAACTTGACAAGTTTTACGGAGCCTTACTATGTCCGAGGTACAATCGATGATTATCCGGACTGAACGCGAAGTTGCTTTGAAAGAAGCAGAGCTTCGGCAATTGAAACTCAAGCTGGCTTTCTTGAAGGAGAAACTCAATGAGTCAAGACGAGTTAACCGTTGAGTTTTACGTCGAGAAATACGGTGAGAAGCACCGTCAATTGATTACGGAATGTGTAGCTCTTGTTCTCAGGCGTAATTACTGGGGACAAAAGAAATGGAATTGGGACCACTACTTCGAGGATTTGATCAATGAAGGACATCTACCCAAAAGTCGTGACGATTCTGACCGAAGCCCTGAATGTCGAGCCGGGTGAAGTAAAACCCAGTTCAACACTCAAGGACGACCTTGGTGCGGAATCGATCGACGTTCTTGATATGGTCTTCCGTCTTGAACGGGAGTTCAACATCAAGATCACAACCGACGAAATGTTCCCCAGGGGTGCGGCGGCATTCAACGCATTCACTGTGCAGGACATCGTCCAGTACATCGACAAGGTGAAGCATGATTCAAGTGTTCCTTGATCTTGACGGGGTCTTAGTTGATCTTCTTGGTGGCCTTCTCCGCTACCACAAGATCAAAAATCCCTATGACAACCCAGAGAATCATGGGCGGTATGATGTGCGACACCTTGTCAACATGTCACCGCAAGAGTTCTGGGGTGTGTTGGACCAAGACTTCTGGCTCGATCTTGAGTGGATGCCGGACGGTCGTGCAATCCTTGCGGAGATTTTGAAGTATGTCAAACCCGAACAGGTGACGATACTTTCAAAACCTACTGGCTTTCCGCATTGTACCGAAGGCAAAGAACTCTGGATCAAGAAAGAGATGCCAGGGTTCAATTATCTAATCGGTATGCGTAAAGAACCGATTGCAGGTCCGGGCAAACTGCTGGTTGACGACCACGACGATAACGTGGACAAGTGGAATAAAGCTGGTGGACCAGTCGTTCAAGTTCCATTGCTCTCGAATCGTTTGCATAAGTTTCCAACCTTGTCTTTTGTACGAGAACAACTGGAGTATTATTTTGCGAACAATCACGATTGAGTTGGATGACGAAGCTGAAAAGCGATTCGATGATCTTGTTCGCAGAAGCAAGAGTCGTGGTGACTTGCACCTGATTACCAAGGCTCTTGCGGTCTACAACTTCCTAACGGTTGGCAAGACGGAAGAAAACATCGTCATGATCAAAACCGCTTGGGGTAACAAGGAGTTCAGAATCACATGATTGCCATGCGTGAATTGCTAGTTCGCCCAGCCAAAGAAGCTGGGATGAAAGTTCCGACGGACCTTCATCATTTTGACCCAAATGAGTACCCGCATTGGTATGTGTTCTGTCAAATGCAAATTGGTCGTCGGATTCCAACCATGTCCGAACACTGGAATAACGCGAAAATCATCGCGGGTATTCCAGACAACAAAATCGAAGCTGTCACCTGTGAAGGTTTGATGGCACTGGGGTTCCAATGAAAGACCTGCTCATTTCAATCCTGTTCATCGGAGCGGTTTGTGCTGCCTGCCTAGCATGGAATCGCTACAAACCGGAGTGCATGTGTAACCCATGCAAATGCAAATGAAAATCGTTCTTTCTGTTTACGGATTGATTTTCGCGTGTATCATAACTGCGGCTGCAAATGATACACGAATCCCGCAGCGTCTTCCCGAAGGACCGGAGCCGCCGCTAATCAAAGTGAATACTCAAGTGATCCCCGGTCGCTACCTAGTAGTAGGGCCGACTTACAAGAGTACGGCACTGATTGCTCAGCCTAAAGATACCAAGGTGTTTATCGTGTACCAGTATACTGGTGCGACGGTACTCAAGGGTATCGGCTACATGGACGGTGATCGTTTCGTCATGGGCTGGAATCAGGACAACCTCACTGGTGTCTCGACCATCCGGTTCCGTGATGGCAAGGGTCAGTCGTCATGGATTAGCAATCCCGGCAACGGTCAAACAACCACTGAAACGTGGAGCTTGATCGATGCGGAAGAGTGATTACATTCGGGCAAGAAAGCTTCTGCGAGACCCTAAGAATTGGAATAAGGGTCACTATTCCGTTGATAAGAACGGCAAGAAAGTTCTCTCAAGTGATCCAAGTGCCGTTCGATGGTGTGCCTTAACCGCTTGTAACTTGTTCGCTCGGGAGCGTGATCATTGCCGAAAAGAACTAACACTTGCTGCAAAGCAAATGGGTTTTACCAGCATCACGCAATTGAATGACAACGGCACTCACGAACAACTAATCAAGATGTTCGACTTGGCAATAGGGCTTTGTGATGTCAAGACCGTACTCAAGATGGGCGTCAAGATTCCCCGTTGGCATAGTTACACGCCGGTGTCAGAAGCTCTCGCAGAGATTCGCACCTAAGCCGATTACTGGCCGCGATCCACTCAATAATCAAATTGAGAATCTAAGACCAGCAACGTATTAGTATTCATCTTGGCTACTTTGCAGATATGAGTGAGGCTGCTAGGGCTTATGATGAAGCTGCAAAACGACTTCATGGTGATTTCGCTTTTCTTTAATTTTCCTCAAAGGAGCTAAAAAATGCCTTTCATCTGGGCAGGGTGCATGGACGGATCGTCCATTGACATGAGCAAAGTTGATGCCTTGGTTGTCGGCCAAGTGCAGAAGCACGATTCCGAAGGCAAACCGATGTTTGAAGTTGCTGATGCCGACGGTAAAGCGGCACCGGTCATGCAGATGTGCGTATTCGCTCGAATCGGTGCCGAGACCTATCCGGTCCGCCTGATAGATTCGATGCATGAGGCACAGGTCACGATTCAGAGCATCCTCGGCAAGCTCAAGTCCGAGTATGACAAAGAACGTGGCGTGATCCAGGTCGCTTCCGCTGGCGAGAAGGCCGCTTTGAAATTGTCATGAAAAGCAAAAAGCGTTGTCAAGTAGAGCATACCGCAAAGCGTTTCCAGGAACGCTTCGGTATGACCTACACTCAGTTCATCAAAGACCAGCTATTGCATAAGATTCACAGTGGCAAAGCCAAGCTACATGTGAAGTCAACAAATCGAATTTCTCTCTGGGATGTCGAATTGGAAACCCCCGAGAAAACTCTCATGGTGCGTGTTGCCTATGATAGATTACGAAGGAACGTCGCCTCTGTATTAACAATGGAGATGACGGCATGTTCGGATGCAGAGTTGTAGCGGATAGTTTCTACTCAACAAGAATCACAACCTTGGAGTTGAGCTACCCGCGGTTCATCCACTCAGAAATCATGACCCACCGTGATCGAGCAAGGAATAGTGGCTCTTCAAGAGCGATTCCTTCCACAACGATGTTGGCTGACATCGTCAGTAACCCTGTGATTCCCATCTATTGGGGTGCGAATCAGAAGGGTATGCAGACCGGAGACCAGATCGGACTGACCGAGCGAATCAAAGCCGAGCAGATTTGGCTCGAAGCCCGTGATGCGTGTGTAGCCGCTGCTGAAAAGTTGAACAAGCTCGGTATCCATAAGTCGTTGGTGAATCGAATTACTGAACCGTGGATGTGGATTAAAGTCGTCATGACTGCCACGACATGGAAGAACTTCTTCGACCAACGCTGCCACCCCGATGCGGAAATTCATTTCCAGAAGATTGCTGGGATGATGCGGGAGGCACTTGCAAAATCGGAACCAAAGACAACCTTGTGGCATCAGCCATACATCGAGGATGATGACCGTGCTAACAACAGCATTGATGATTTGAACCTGGCGTCAGTCGCCCGTTGTGCCCGTGTTGCTTACAAGAAGCATGGGTCACAGTTCAAGTCCATCAAGGATGATGTTCTCCTTGCCCATGACCTGATTAAAGGCTCGGGCGACTTGGGTCATCGCAGTCCTTTTGAGCATGTGGCTCAAGGTCAAGAGAATCCGAAATATCGGTCAGGACCATTTGAAGGATGGTTCCAACTTCGGAAGGCTTACTGGGAGTGTTAAATGAACCAGAAGCTCTATCGCGATCTGCAAGAGCTACGAAGCTACGAAGCAAAAACGCGATCTGAACTAGACCAAATGTGGCGTAACGCGGAGGAACATATTGACGCCATCAATATGCTGTTGGAATCAATGCCAGAGACAACGCTAAAAGCTGTACTAACTCTGGTCGTGTTGCAGATACGACTCAATCGACTTGCAAGGTATCTCGATGAGTTGTAAAGAAATTCTAAGTTCCAACGGCTATAAGATTCAGGTATCGGAGGAAGATTTTCCACACCTAAATCAATTTGGTTGGAATGCGCATGTTGTTGACGGAACCGTTAGAGGCATCTCACGCGGCTTCCGTCAAGGTAGTAAAACAATCTTTGTTCAACTATCTCACGAGATTTTGACACATCGTGGGATTGAATTTGACGGCACAATTGATCATAAGGATAGAAATGTCCTGAACAATCAATTTGAAAATCTCCGACCAGCTAGTAGGAATCAGCAAAGCTGGAATCATGGTTTGAGGAAAGACAATAAGACAGGTTTTGTAGGTGTCAAAAGCCCAAATGCGTGGGGTAGTTACGTGGTAACTATTGAACACTTTGGGATCAATCTCTACATTGGGTCTTTCAAAGATCCAATCGAAGCGGCGAAAGCCTACGATAAAGTCGCATTACGACTGCGTGGAGATTTCGCCTTCCTCAACTTTTCAGGAGTCTAACCATTTTAGTCATAGATCGCAAGGACCAGGAGAAGGTCAAGATTTTCGTCGGCGATGTTGCCTTCGAAATCTTGGCATCACTCGAAAAGGGCAAAGTCAAGTTGGTGTTCGACGCCCCACGTGAAGTGGAAATCTGGCGAACCGAACTCCTCAAGAACGGCGAACGTCCCGAAAAGCGACCTTAAGGAGAAGGCTTATGTGCTGTCCGAAGTGCGGGTCTGAACGAAATTTCTTTGTCACTTTCTGGTTCAAGTATTGCTGGAAATGTGAGCAAGAAAAACTTGCAAAGACCCAAAGGAAACAAGAACGGAAACGTCTCAAATTCAACACTCACAAGGAGTAATCATGTTCAAGCCGCTGGCGAAGATTCTTGTCCCTGGTGCCAAGGTCTTCAAGCAAGCGAGAGATGGTGATGCTGGTTACGACATCTGGAGTTTGCACACTACGGTTGTGCCGAGTCAAGGTGTCGCCGAATTCAGGACTGGAATCGCCACCGCTTTTGATCCGGAATGGGTTGGCCTTGTTCTGGATCGAGGCGGCTGGGGTTGGAAAGGTTTGATGCGTCAAGCCGGTGTCATTGATTCCAATTATCGTGGTGAATGGTTGGTGAAGCTCTATAATACGAGCAACCAAGCCTTGACACTCGAAGGTGTCCTTGACAATCCAAATGCCAAAGCCATCTGTCAAGCCATCTTTGTCCAAGTTGGCTTAGGTGATTTCTCTGTCGTAGACGTACTGCCTACTTCCGTGCGTGGTGCGTCAGGGTGGGGAAGCAGCGATGCGAATTCCGGCAACAAAGGCTAAGTGTCTTTGTGATAAGTGTGGCAAAGAGATTGAAGTTGAACGGTATGGTGTTGCTCCTACCGTTATCGAATTGTCAGTCTCACACGCTTGGCATGACCGTGCCAATACAAATGAGAAGTTTGAGTTCTGCAATACGTGTTGGCGAACGGTATACGAATCGTTGAAAGCAGTCCTTACGAGGAAGTAAGATGATTTGCCCAGAGTGTGGCGAGGAATGCACCCCGTATCAAGAGGATGTGGGCTACGGGTTTACAGAAGCCTGGGGCATACCACATAATGACGTACAGCTTGTTTGGCTGTGTAGTGAGTGCGAGTGTGAACTCGAAGGCGATTTCACACCGGAACCGGATTAACCCTTTTCAGGAGAATGTCATGCGCTATGGATTGAGTCTGCTGGTTTGCTTCGCTCTGGCCGTCAGTGCTTCCGCTCAGGAATGTGCCAACGGAAAGTGCAAGGTCGCGTTCGATAAGATCGTTACTCAGCCGGTGAAGACCGTTGTCACCGCTCCGGTGGCTGTGGTTCGCGGTGTCAGTTGTCAGGTGTCGGCCGCTCCGGTGCAACGCACTGGTCCGATTCGCCAGTTCTTCCGTCGCTGTCGGTAACGAAACCGAAGATCGTGGTTATCCCGATCTTCTCCTTTTCTGGAGAACCTTTATGTTTTGGCGTGCATCTGGAGTTGACACAAGTTCCGACGATGGACGATGGTCTGTCGTAGTGGAAGCGAATCGCCGCGACGTTGCAATTCAACGTATCCGCGGACATCTTCTCAAACTCGGTCGTAAAGACCTTGAGGTTGCTGATGTTTCTCTCTTGACGGTCGAGGGTGGAATCGTCAGTAGTAATGTAGAGAGCCGTGGAACTAACTCTTGAGCAGCGTCAAGCTGCTGATTCAGTAGTTAGACATGCCATAGAGTACGGTCTAAGTTCTCTTGGCGGCTATGCCGGTACTGGTAAGACTACGATTCTTAGCCACTTGCAAGATGAACTGCACGGCTGGAAATTTGTAGCCTTTACTGGTAAGGCGGCATCGAATCTGCGGAAGAAGGGTGTTCGCGCATCAACAATTCATTCGTGTATCTACCGTCCGATTGGCAACCCACCGTATGCGTGGGAATTGAAATCGAAAAAGGACGTAGAGGCACGCGGCTTTGCAATCGATGAAGCCAGTATGGTTGGCAATTACCTTTTAGGTGATTTGAAAAGCTACGGGCTTCCAATCATTGCAGTCGGAGACCACGGACAATTGCCACCAGTAGCTGACTTTGGCAGCTTGATGGTGAACCCCGATTACAAACTGGAAAGAATTCACCGGAACGCTGGACCAATTGCTCAGTTCGCAGAGATGCTCCGAGAAGGAGAGTCTGCATCTGAGTGGCGTGGTGCAGGGGTCAGGGTTATACACCCTCATGAAATTACGATTCAAGAATTGGTTGCTGCTGACCAAATTATTGCATCGTTTAATACGACCCGAAGAGGTTTGAATCGCAGAATCAGAAAGCATCTTCAACGACCGGAACACTTAGTGGTTGGCGACAGGATTATTATCCTCAAGAACAACCGTGACTATGGTGTTTATAACGGTCAGCAAGGTGTGGTCAGTTGGTGCGATCTGAAACGATTGCGTCTTGACACTGGCCAAGAGTTCAAGTACTCGATGACCGATATGGACAAGTATGGAACTACTGTCCCAATCGACTACGCGTACTGCGTCACGTGTCACAAGGCTCAGGGTGACGAGTTTGACAACACGATTGTGTTCGAGGAAAAGCAGACCGATCTTTGGCCTCATAACAAGTGGACGTACACCGCTGCGTCGCGGGCCAAGAAGTTTCTCACATGGGTTCTTTATGGAAATTGAAACTCCTTGTCCGCCGAGTCGATTGTGCCCACGATGCAAGCTGGAGACAAACAGCAGCTTGTATTCATCGTGGGAGTGTGGCAGTTGGATCGGTGCGGGCACCAGAAAATTCCAGCAATCGACGAGTTGTAAGCTCCAAGAAGCAATCAACTTGTTGGAAGCTGTTCAGAAAGAACGCGGTACTGCTGGGATTCCAGAGTACCCGGCTCAACTGATGTACCAAGACCTCGACATGTTTCTTGAAAGGATGGACAATGAGCGAGCAAAAAGTTCGAGTTGAAGCAAGTGGTGGTGTGGGCTTTCTCGGGTTGCTCACCATCCTTTTCATCGGCCTCAAACTCGGCAACGTGATTGACTGGTCATGGTTGTGGGTCTTGAGTCCGCTCTGGATTCCTTTTGCCGTGGTGTTTGCAATCGCTGCCATCATATTTCTGGCAATGTGCCTGCTGTCGATTCCAGGTTGGTATCGTGGCTGGCGATTGCGGCGAACGGTTAAGAAGCATCTCAAGATTTACAAACCGTGATGGTTGGGCGTGTAGCTCAATTGGATAGAGCAGCGGCCTTCTAAGCCGCTGGTTGGGGGTTCGAATCCCTCCACGCCTAATTAAAGGAGATTGTCATGGGCATCAAGTCCACAACACATCTCACGAGGGCGGAAGCCTTAGCCCTGCGTGAATCGCTCAAAGAAAGGTTGTTCGGATTGTCCCAAGTTCTGACTGATGCAGAACTGGGCGATGAACTGGATGCCTTGCAAGAAGAAGTGTGCAGACGTGAAGGAAGAACCTGTTTCGACAACTACTTAATTGGAGGTTAATCATGGCCGATGATGATGACGATTTCGATGACGAGTTGAACGACTTCGGCGAACTCGACGACGACGCTCGCGATGACGACGACTTCGACGACGATGACGATGACATCGACGATGACGAAGATTTCGAGAGCGACGACGATGACGATCTCGACGATGACTTCGACGATGACGATGACGATTTCGACGATGCTTCGGAAGAAGTTCAGTTGAACTCGTAACAAAATGGTAAGTGGCGTACGCTCAACGGTAGAGCGGGCAGGCATGTCAGTTGCGGGTTCGAATCCCGTCGCCACTTCTTTCGCCCTAACCTTGAAAGGAACGACAATGTCATTGACTCTTGAACAGCAAGCATGTAACAACGACACGCGAAAACATATTGCTCGTGTACAGCAATTGTTGAATAAGTTCGCGATTGCATTGCTCAAGCGTGGTGAGATTCACGACGACTCAAAACTCGAATCACCCGAGGTCGAGGTCTTCACGCAGTACACACCGATGCTGGCAAACACGGTATTCGGCAGCCCTGAGGGCGAGCGAATCAAAAAGGAAATGGCTCCTTGCTTGGAGCATCATTATGCCAACAACCGGCACCATCCGCAACATTTCAAGAATGGTGTTTCGGATATGGACCTTGTTGACATCATCGAGATGTACTGTGATTGGAAGGCGTCAAGCGAACGCCACAATACAGGCAACATCCGAAAGAGCATCGAGATCAATGCCGAGAAATTCAACATGCCAAAAATGTTGATTCAGATTTTCGAGAACACCGTGGACTTCATCAATGATTAGTTTCTTGCGTCAGATTGTGGAGTTCGAAAAAGTCTTCAATGATTTCACAGTGGTCAACGCTGTGTTCAAAGAAGACTTTGGCACATGGCGTAAGGGCCAGCGTTGTGAAGTTCTGGAAATCATCGTGCTTAAGAACGGCACTATTTGGCTTGAGGAATACTGTGCTGCTCTTTGTGTGCGGAAGGCACAGATAACTCTGGGAGTTGTGGCATGAGAACTATCTGGAAAGCACCGATTCGACCTGACTCAGAGCATGGCACAACTTGGAAGCTCAAGATTCCAGCCCGCAAAGGTGCCAAGGCGTTAAGCGTGGCCATGCAAGACGGCAAGGTCATGGTCTGGTTTGAAGTTGACCCGGATGAAGAACATGAAACAATGATTCTCTATTCGGTTGGCACAGGTGTTGGTCAGATTCCGCAAGGATGCAGGTTCATCGGAACAGTTGTCGAGGGTCCAGGCGTGTGGCATGTTTACGCGGAGCATTAAATGCTTTTGAAACTTGAAGACATTCACCAAAGTCCAATCTCTCTACGTCCGGTAAACCGGGACACATACGACTATGAGTTCTTGGCTTTATCGGTCAAGGACCGCGGTGTCTTGATGCCGATTCTCGTGCGTCCGAGTCAACGCGGTTATGAAATCATCAAAGGTCAACGTCGTTACGAGGCTGCACGAGACGCCGGACACAAAGAAATTCCGGCCCAGATTATCTCTGCAACTGACTCTGAGGTAATGGAGATTCAGGCGATTACATCCAGCCACTTCTATGAAGTGAAGCCGATGGAATACGCCAACGTAATACTAAAGCTGTGTGCCTACAATCCGGCCATCACCTTGATTGAGATGGCAAAAAAGTTGAATAAGAGTCCGCAATGGATTCGCGACATTCTTGGCCTGAAGAAGGTGCATAAGGAAATTGTACCTCTCGTCGATAGTGGTCGAATCTGTTTGATGAATGCCTGGTATCTTTCCAAGCTCTGGGAAGATCAATTGGCGTTCGTTGACAAGGCCATTGCACTTTGGCCAGATGAGTTCGGCGGATTCGTTCAGGCAAAAATGAAAGAAATCAGAGAAACAAGGCGAGCCGCTTACAAGGGTAAAGCCTCACCAAAAGTATGCGTGGCTCATGTGTCACGCGAGTTCTTTCAGGATGGCAAATCAGATGGTACCGAGACTGAGTACATCTACGAAGATGACGCTATCGCGGAATCGTTGAAGAACTGTACCACGATGGACGAAGTTCGAGTCGTGGTTCAGGAGCCACCGAAGGTCGATTACTACTGGGTCGTTACCCAGGTTCAATTGAAAGATCGAGTTATCGTTTGACTCGTGTTGTTGGCTATTCGCCGGATGTTGCCCGACGATTCTCGGTTGAGAACGAACCTTACGCATCAAGGAAAGACTATGAAAAAGTTACTCGCACAACTGGCCAAGAAGTATCCCCATGATCGCATCGCTCCAGGCGTCATGGTCAGTTGGCTTGCTGACAAGGAATTGTACTACGTTGCAGTCCACCGATTCAAAGGTGGACTGGCTAGCCGGAAGGTTCTTGCTTCCGCAAATGGACCCGACTTAGAGAACACCATTCTTGCTGTACGCAAAATGGTATTTCATGAAAGGGAACTCAATGAGATCAAAATGCCACGATTGTCCTCACTTCGGTGAGAGTCTCAAAGGTGTCGCAGAGCTTGAAGTACGTGGTAAGAAACAAGATTACCATCCGTGCCACAACAATACGGAACTAATGTGTGTCGGTGCAATCGAGCGGCTTGGTTTGATCCAAGCTGGTGCACCGCTCAACGGTGATGTGATTAAGTTCACACATGAGGTCACGCTCCAATGAACAACTGGCACGATTACCAGCGGCTGCTGAAAGAGAGTTACCCACTTGAAGTACGGCCAAAGAATGGTGGGTATGACATCTTTGCCAAAGGCAAGTGGGTTCGGTGGTTCAGGGGATTGCACAAGCCGGGTACTGTGCATATCGTGAATGGCGAGGCTTGGTTCGGGCCTGATGAGCCAATGGTCAAGACTCAGGAAGATTGGAAACATGTCCATCCGGAATCAACATGGGAAGACTTCCGCTGTCGCCTGTTGATGCTAGGATATGAACCGATCAAGCTTGAGTTTGCAGAGTGTCTGTACAAATACGACGACACGAGGGTACCAGGATGAGTTGCGATAAACCGCCTGCTGGTTGGATTTGTTCCCGTAAAGAAGGCCACGAAGGACCGTGTGCTGTACGTCCTGCCGTAGGGTTGCCAAACCTGCGAGCAAGTTCGGAATCGGCTTTCTACATGTGCTGTGCAACAATCATCTGTGTCCTGATCCTTGCGGTCATGACGTACAACATCGTTTCTCTTTTGGTGAAGACATGATTATCATCGGAACTGCAATGTTGATTCGGCTTGCGGAAGGCATGATCCTCGGACTCGACTGCTCCAAGGGTCGGGGCAAGATTCTTCCCGGTGGCAAGGTTGATCCCGGTGAGACCTTTCGAGAAGCAGCTATCCGTGAGTGCCTCGAAGAGGCAGGAATCGTGGTTCATCCGGTTCATGCAAGGCTGGTCTTTCATGCGTTCAGCACGGACCAAAGCTACTGCTACACCTACGAAGCTGGTATGGTGAACCCTGACCAATTGGCAGGTAAACTGGGTGCTAACCTTGGCTCCGGCATGATCGGTGTGCATCACTACACCGAGTTCCTGCACAGCGATTACAAGGCGTACTACGAAATTCTCTTTCAAACTGTGGGGATCATGGAATGAAGAACTTCTGGAACATCATGTGTGTTGTCGTCGGTCTGGTCATCGGCCACTTGATTGGCGGCTGCATTGCTGACGAACGCGAAGAACGAAACCAGATGATTCTGCGTCTCCAGAAATTGGAGCAGAAGAAGTGAGAATCTGGCGTGAGAAAGCTGGCGTCATTAGTCATGGGCCATGCTGGGTGGCCAGCTACGGCTGTTGGATGCATTGTTGCTCCAACCCATTTACTCTGGTCTGGAGTCTACTCACAGAATGGAAGTCAGACCACCATTTAGTGGGGTGAACATGAGAGTCATCAGTGACATCCACCTTGGTTCCAAGCTGTGCAAGAACAAGTTAATCAATAGATTCCTTGATGAGTACGATGGACCACTGATTGTCAATGGTGACTTGGTGGATCATTGGAAAATGCACAAGTGGAAAAGGAGTCATCTTGTCACGCTTGACCGATTCAGGAAACGTCCTGATACGTCCTTCATTGCCGGGAACCACGAAGTAAGTACGGAGGTTGCTACCCAAATTACTGGCTTAGTTTGGGTGCCTGCAACAATCATTGATGGCCGTTTCTTTGTTTGCCACGGCCATCATTGGGACAAGTGGGTTGGTCGCTGGCCGTTAGTGGAAGACTTCATTGATTTGGTCTACAACTCTCTAAATGAGAAGACGGCCAAACTTGCTAAGCATGCCTTTAAGAAGGCAATCAAGTGCATCAGCAAGGATGCTTTGAAGACGAACTATGATGCGGTTATCTGTGGACATACCCACTGGCACACAAATATCGGTCGCTACTGGAATACCGGTTGTTGGACCGAGAGTCCTGGTACGTGGGTAGAAATCAAAGATGGTGTTGTTTCTTTGGGGAGTTACAAATGATTACCTACAAAGACAAAACCTTTTGCAATAACCCGAAGTGTACTTGCCCTCCTGACCGACAGGTAACTGCTAAGGTTAGACTTGCGGCTAAGTCACTCGGCCTCCCTCTTTCCTTGGGGAACCTGTGTCAAAAAAGAAACGATCAAGATTCTGGCTCTGGTTCTGGATCATCCTCCTGATCTTGTCGGTGGTTGCCATTGAGTCCAAGATCAGTCAACTTGAAGAAAGGACACAAAATGTTAACCGAGATTTTGACCGTCGCGGGAACTGATACTTGTGCGGATGTTGGCAAACGACTCGGTGTTCCGGGTCATACCATCGCACAGATTCTCAGCTTGAATCGTTTGGCTCAAGAAGAGCAGATGGTTGAGGCTGCTCCTGCTGTCAACTGCTACAACTTGGCACGCTTGCCGAAGGATGAGCAGGAACAATACTTGGACCGTGCGATTACCATGAGTCCAAGGCAGTTCGAGGAAGTCACGCGGAGAGCGTCATGAGTCACTTAGTGTTCCTCGCAACCGTTGGCCCGAAGTGTACTCCAATGGAGATGTACAAACGTGCCAAGGATCGATTGTTCGGTGCCATGTACGGCAACGACCCTGAGACTGCGATGGAGGCGTACTCCATCATGCACAAGTTGCAGAAGAAGGCTTTTGGAATCTGGTCGCCATTCCAGATGGAAGACTTCTTGGATTATCCAGTGGTGCCGCCTGTGCCGGAAGGTGCTGTCAGATTGGTCACAATCAAACCACAGGAATCTATTCAAGCTTTCGGGAGAATGAAACGTGATCAGTTACAGCCAAGCCTTGGTAATCTGCGTCGGCACGTTCGTCATTCTGACGTGGGTCTTCTGGGAACAGCTTGTGATTTGGTGGTACCGCCCGTGGTGCGTCCCGTGTCGAAGGTGGACGGTTCATCAGGTTCTGCAACTGGAGAGGGATGATACGGATTCCTATTACATCTGTCCACGCTGCGGGCGTATCTGCGAAATGGACGATGCTGTGAGGCTCATGAAATGA
>Ga0315904_10003365_pt1 | contig 23561 bp, 17 predicted proteins | sample LakEriMetagenome_6_FD_203529 | JGI IMG/M metagenome (GOLD analysis project Ga0315904, IMG submission 203529) | Freshwater fungal communities from buoy surface, Lake Erie, Ohio, United States - Buoy 12 MA120 | ecosystem: Environmental > Aquatic > Freshwater > Lake | place: USA: Lake Erie, Ohio... | reverse complement strand
CGCTCGTTAGTACAACGCTCGTTAGTACAACGCAGCGCGGTCGCCTCTCAGTCAGTCCCTTTGACCAGGGCGCGGAGGACTTTGGGGAGCGGAAAGTGCACCGCTTCCTCGCGCGTCGTCCGCACTTCGACTGTCGCCGAGTAACGGTCGACAAGCCAATCAATTACTTCCTGTACGACCTTTTCGGGGGCGCTGGCTCCGGCCGTGACCAATACCGAATTGATGTTCGCAAACCAATTCGGATCGAGGTCGGCAACGCCGTCGATCAGGTACGCTTGATTGCCTCGCTCTTTGGCGAGTTCACGCAACCGCTGGCTGTTGGAACTGTTCTGACTCCCAAGGACGAGACAGACCTCCGCCAAGTCAGAGAGGATCCGGACTGCTTCCTGCCGGTTTTGAGTGGCGTAGCAGATGTCTTCCTTGGGCGGATTCACCAGGTTGACAAATTTCTGCCGCAAACGGGCGATGATTCGATTGGCGTCATCGACTGAAAGGGTGGTCTGCGTCAGGTAGGCGACTTTCGCATCGGAGGGAATCGTCAGCCGATCGACATCAGCCTCACTTTCGACAAGGATCATCGCCTCGGGCGCTTCGCCCATCGTGCCGATCACCTCATCGTGCCCTTCGTGGCCGATCAGAAAAATGGTGTATCCCTCGCGGGCGTACTTGATTGCTTCCAGATGCACCTTGGTGACCAGCGGGCAGGTGGCATCGATCGCATTCAGCTTCCGCTCGCGGGCAACACGACGGATTTCGGGCGAGACGCCGTGAGCGGAAAATAGAAGGTTCGCTCCCAACGGAACCTCGTCTAAATGGTCGACGAAGACGGCTCCTTTCTGACGGAAGGTCTCGACGACATATTTGTTATGCACAATCTCGTGATAAACGTAGACAGGCGAACCGAAGGCCTGAAGCGCGAGTTCCAAACTGTCGACGGCCATGTTGACGCCGGCACAGAACCCCCTCGGGTTTGCCAGGATTACTTTCATTGTGCGTCTCCGGAGTGGGCTGAGGGGCTTTTTTCGCGCTCAGCCGAGCAGGGGCAAAAACAATTCGGGGGGCGATGGGCAACCCTCCACGAGAGTGGCGAACCCGTCGCCAGTCGCTTACAAAAAACGACCGCCATCCGGATTCCCCGCCAAGCCGGGCCGAATGTCACTGTTCCGAATGGGTTCCGTTCGTCCAGCTTGGGAAAACCGCACTAATTCTGTCGATTCGACTGGCCTTGCGATAGTTGCCTCTACTTTAACAAATGGCGCGTGACTGGTGAATTTCGGACTTTCGCCGCCACAATCGCATCCAGCGGGTAAAATAGAGAGCGGTCCGGTCTCGCAGGCGGAACTTCCGATTTTAGGGTTCCCGGTCGGTTCTGTCAGGGGTCAAGTCTGGTGCTGCCCGAGGGGTTCCCGAGGGAAGGCTCCGGCGACTCACGCCGGCGAGTGGTCGGTCGCAGTCGGCCGCGCGTCCCCGGAGTCGCGTTTGGTTTCCCGGTTTGACGGCGGCCGGGTCACGAGGCATCAGCTGTTCCAATTTGGCCATTGAGCAAAACGAGATATGGAAGCCACTCACCCCGGCGGTCTTTCGCCTCAACAGCGAACATTCATCAAGCCAACCCCCGCGGAACTGGAGCGGGGTGCGAAGCAAAGCGTCAAATCGGCGCGCGAGCATTTTGGGCAGTGGATGTGGGCGTTTCGCAATCTTCCCAAGGAACAGTATCAGGCGGTTTGCGGGCTGGCTCATCTGCTGCAACTTGCACAAGCGGCCAGCTTGGAGCGAAAAGACGTTCCAAAAACCGAAGCTCCCTGTGACCAATTGCGAGAAGACCTGTCCGACGCCTTTGTCGGAAGGTATGTTTCCGCGCCTCTCTATTTTCTGGCCGATGTTGTGGCCAAGTTTCGGATTCCCAAGCAATTTATTTTCGAGCCCCTCGAGGCCTGCGATCGCCACTGGCGGTTTGGCCAACCGGCCACCGAACAGGAAATGCTGGCGACCGCGACCCGTTTGGGAGGCGCCCTGATGCGGCAGCTGGTTCACGTCTTGGGAATCGAGCAGCCCGGTTTCGAACAAGCTGCCCTGAAAACGGGCCAAGGCTTGACGCTGACCTGGTGGCTGCTGCACTTGGCGGACGATGTTCGGGCTGACAAATTGCGACTGGCCAAAAGCGATTTCACTACTTGCCAGCTCAAGCCGGAAAGAGTCCTCGCCCCTGAACCGTCGAAAGAGCTGAACCAATTCGTGCGTTTGAACGCTCAACGAATTGACAACATCTTGGCCGCCGGCAGTCCTCTCTACCATCACCTCAATTACGATGGCCAGCGCGTGCTCCGCACGTTACTGGGAATCTGCTGGAAAGCACTAAGCAACGCGCGGCTGAATCCGAGTTTGCTCCGCGAGTCCGGGGCCGCCTTCAGCGACTCGGACCTGTTCAAGCTCAAAACGCGACAGTTCCTGGGACTGGATGCCCCCTTGCCGTTTGGCGGGGACGATGAGCACCACTAGGTTGCGGTGAGACACCGTCCAGCCTACTCCAGTCCGACGAGTTCGAGGAGTTTCAACGCGTTGGTCGTAGGCGAAATCCCGGCGTGCATCCGATAATCAAATGTCATGACCTTTTTGCCTTCGACCGTGGCAAACGACTCGGCAAAATAAACGGGTCGACAAGCCAACTTCAATTCAGGCAAACTCGCCAGTTCAAGGTCATGGGTTGATACCGCCCCAATTGCCCCGGCCGCCAGGAGGCGATTGAGGACCCGGCAAACCGCAATCTGGCGCTCTCGAGAGTTTGTCCCCTGAAGAATTTCGTCGAGCAGGAACAACTGACCTCGCGGAGCGTCTTTCCCCAACGCTTCGGCCCGGGAGACGACCTCGCGCAGTCGTTTGAGTTCGGCCATGAAAAACGACACACCGTCAGCCAGCGAGTCGCTGATCCGCATGCTGGTGGCGAGTTCCACCGGATTCATTCGCAGCGATTCCGCACAGACCGGGGCGCCCAGTTGAGCGAGCACGGCATTGAGTCCGACACTGCGCAACAGCGTGCTCTTGCCCGACATGTTACTGCCGGTAACAAGCAAAAGTGTCCCGGGCGGTCCGATTTCGACATCATTGGCAACGCATTGCTGCGGTGGCAGAAGCGGGTGCCCCAGTTGGCTGGCCCGAAAAATCAAGTCAGCCGCATCGCGTCGGGCTGTGACTTCCGGAAAAGCCCATTGGGGATGATCCCAGGCGAGGCGAGCGAGCGCTACCAGCACTTCCCACTGAGCAAGATCGGCAAACCAGACCCGAGCGCCTCCGGCGTTCCGTCGCTTCCACCGCTCCAGCAAGTCGAGCACATGGATATCCCAGAAAAACATGAATTGAAAGAAGATATAGGCCAGAAAGAAGATGCCGTTACGGCGCAAATTGGACAGCCAGGTCAAGCGTCCCAGTTGGACCAGTTTTTGCTGAAGCGCTCCATTCTCAAACAGCCGTTGATGGATTTCGCGGAGGCGCTCGGCCTGTGGCTGGTATTCTGCCAACTGGCCGAACAGTCGGCGATAGCAGCGGACATCTTCCTGCCGGGCTGAAATCTGGTTGAAGATGTCGTGAATGCTGCCGGCGAAAACAACCGAGAGCAAAAAACTGACGACGGTCGTGGCCAGCAGAATCGCGCCTCCCACCAGTGGCGGCACCAAGCCCGAAATCAGACCCAGGGGGACCAGCAGCCAGAGTGCGAGCGCCAAACGAGCTATCCAGAGCAGAGGCAGACGGCGCTGCACCCAGCTTTCACCTTCGCACCATTCGACGAAGCGGCTGGGACCGGCCTCGCTCACGGAGAGTTGCTCGCAGATCAATTGAAATTCTTCTCGCCACTCCGTTTGGTCGCGAAGCTCGGCGACTGCAGCCTGCCGGGCCGTGATTTCAGCCGAGTCAGCCCCTTCGAGAATCCAGTCGCGGAGAAGGAGAATGCCGAGCGGCGTGCGCGCCGTACCCAGTAGCCGGTAGAGCGAATTATCACCAAGGAGGTCGAGGTCGCGGGCCAAACTGAGGTGTTGCGGAGGAACCAGCACTTGCGGCACGGAGTCGAGTTCACGCAAACGCCGCTGCTGCCGCAACACAGCATCTCGGTTAATTCGAAGCCGAAGCCGAGTGAGGAAGATCCTCCCGGCCAGCGATTCGTGAATTCCAGCCACAGCCAGAAACGCGAGCAGACTCAAGCCCGCCACCACCAGCCAGCCGCTTCCCCATCCCAGTTGCCCCGTCAGCCAGCAGAGAAGTCCACCCAGGGCGAGGAGAAACAGGCCACCTCGGACAAATCCGAGCCGGCGCCAACGCTCGGCGCTGGCAGCTTCCTCCATCGATAGCTGACTGACTTTCAGCTCATATTCGGCCAGTCGCGAGGCGGATTGCCCCGCCAAGGGAGATCGAGCAGATTCGCTCATTGTTCCGGGACCTCAAAAAATTTCAGGCCGACGAGGGCTGGGACTGGTCAACCGAGACCAAGGAGATCTGAGGTGCCACCCCGGCGGAGAACAATCGACCGGTTGCTGGAGCGCGACGCACCATCGCGCCGCTGGATGGCTCGATGCTGACGGGCAAACGCTGACGGAGTAGAGCGGAAACCGGGGTTTTAGTAACCGCCAAGCTCGCTGGCCCGTTTGACGCGCGAGATCGCAATCATGAAGGCTGCCGTACGAAGACTGACTTGGTGGGTATTCGCTTCTTGCCAAACGTCCTCAAACGCCGCGGAAAGAACCGCATCGAGTTGCTGCCGAACCCGGTTGAGGTCCCAGCTGTAGTACTGACGGTTCATGACCCATTCGAAATAGCTGACCGTCACACCGCCGGCGTTGGCGAGAATGTCGGGCATCACGACCACACCCCGCTCGTGGAGAACTTCGTCCGCCAGCGGGTGGACGGGATTGTTGGCACCTTCGATGACAAACTTTGCCTTGATGTTTGCGACATTATCCTCGCGGATCACGTTGCCCAGCGCACTGGGAACGAGCAACTCAACATCCAAGGCCAGCAGTTGCTCATTGGAAATCGACTCCGCTCCGGAGTAACCCTTGAGTGAGCCGTACTTCAGCGTGTGCTGGAGCATTCCGGGAATGTCCAGGCCGTTGGGATTGAAGTAGCCACCGGTGATGTCGCTGACTGCAACGATTTTGAATTCCGACTCGTGCATGTACTTGGCGGCGTGCGACCCCACGTTGCCGAACCCCTGAATCGCGACGCGGCAATCGGCGGGGCGTCGCCCCAGCCGCTTGAGCAACTTGAATGCCAGGATACCGACTCCGCGTCCGGTCGCTTCCTCGCGTCCCCGGGCCCCGTAATCCTCAACCGGCTTGCCCGTGATGCAGGCCGGGTTGAAGCCGTGGTACTTTTCCCACTGGTTTCGAATCCAGGACATGGTCTCGGCGTTCGTCCCCATGTCAGGAGCGGGAATGTCGACATCCGGACCAATGATTTCGTGAATCTGGTCGACAAACTTCCGCGTAATCCGTTCCATTTCCTTGCGGCTGAGTTCGCGCGGGTCAACACAGATCCCGCCCTTGGCCCCGCCGTAGGGAATGTTGACCAGAGCCGTCTTCCAAGTCATCAGCGAGGCGAGGGCTCGGACTTCGTCGAGGTCGACTTCCCAGTGGTATCGCAAACCACCTTTCATCGGCCCGCGGGCGTTATTGTGCTGCACGCGGTAGCCAACCAGAGTTTCCTGCCGGCCATCGTCCATCTCGACAGCGACCTGAACTGTCAGTTCGCGTCGAGCCATTTTCAGCCGCTTGCGTGTGGCCTCATCGAGGCCGAGTTTGTCCGCCGCGCGGTCAAAGTAGAGTTGGACGGCTTCGTTCTGTTTCATGTGCGACGGCTTGGGAGCAGCAGCGACAGCGGCAGTGTTCATTGATTCCACTCAAAAACAAATCAGGATCGGGACAAACCCGGAACGTTGCGATCACCAGCGGACCGCCGGGGATGGAAAACCACAGCGGTTTCGCCATAGGCCATGCGAGTCAAATCGGACCACGTGAGTCAAATTGGGCCACACGAACTCACAGTAAACCCCGCGAAACCAAAATTCATCGGGGCAGACCGAAACAGAGTCCCTGTTTGTCAGGACTGCGTCTCGGAAAAATCGTCGGCTGGGGGAGTTTGGGAAGTTCGAGCCCAAAGCCGCTGGCCTGTCGCCCGTCATCAGCTTCCCCAACCGCCGCTCGCGCGGCAAAGCAACAGATTCGCCCAGCAAACGGCCAGCAAAGGCTGGCAATCCGGCACTGAGCCTGTTTGCCTTCCGCTTCTGCAGACCACAATAACGGGCGGCGGACATTCTTTTCCAGCCCCCCATACTGTATTCTTTAGCGGAAACGAATCCAACACCAGTGGCTGGAAAGTGGACCTTAATCTCAACCAAGCTTGGCAGCTTCTTTCCCTGAGTCGGCTGTTCAATGAAGATCAGCTGGGCAAGTTGCGCGCTCGCTTCGAGCAGGAGCAGCCCCAACCGAGCGGTCCGGGGGGCTTGTGGGACTGGCTGCTCCAAAACGGCGCGTTGACCCCCTACCAAGCCAAACTCTTCACTTCGGGGCTGAACGGGCCCCTCAGGCTGGACAACTATTTGTTGCTGGATCGGGTCCAGCAAGGCCCGCTCACGGGGACTTTTCTGGCGCGGCATGTAACGAGCCAGCACCCAGTGCAGCTCGACTTTTTTGCCGATGGTTCAGCCAAAGCTCAAACGTTGTGGCAAGCCTGGCGTGATCGAGCGCAAAAACTGGCGGCGGCGCCGCACCCCGCACTGGTCCGGACGCTGGAAGCGGTAACCTTGACCGACCATGCGTTTATCGTCAGCGAAGTTCCGGCGGGGGTGCCGCTCGAGCAAAAGGTGCCGCGGAAAGCGCGCTTGCCTTGGAATCAGGCCGCCGCGATTGGGGCCCAGTTGGCCACGGCACTGGGGGTCTTGGAAAAAATCGGCCTGGTCCATGGCGGACTCTCGCCGCGCTCGGTTTGGTTGTTTGGCAAATCGCAGGTCCAGTTGCGAATCCTCTGGCAGCCGGACTCTGAGTTTGAAAATGTTCAGGCCGAAACCGAGGAAGCTGCTTGCGACTACCAAGCCCCGGAAGTGCTGGGCGGTGCCTCTCCAAACATCTCCAGCGATCTTTACTCGCTCGGCTGTTTGCTCTTTCGCCTGGTCACGGGACGTCCTGTCACTCAAGGGTCGACGCTGCCAGAGAAGCAGCAAAGTCAGCGTCAGGGGGGAACTCGGGATTTAAGCAAATACGAAGTACCACCGGGGATGCAGCAACTTCTCGACCGCTTGCTCGCGCGTCTACCGGCGGAGCGACCATCGACCGCGGCAGAGGTCGCTCGCTCACTGGCGGACCTCAGCGGCCAATCGCTGGAGCAACTGTTCCCGCGCACTCCTCCCTCGACTTCCCTGACCAGCCTGCTCCGCTCGATCACGGAACAAACTCCGGTCGTGTCTGGAACGCGTCTGGATGAGTCGACCACGGACGTCGCCGTTGCTGCACTGGAAGAACCGCCCCCAACCAAAACGGCGCCCCCCATGCCTTCCCTGACGTTGCAGGAACTGCGAGCCATTCGCCAAGCCAAACAGCGGCGCATTTTTCTGGCGACCGCGAGTTCCCTGCTGCTGTTCGCCGCAGTCCTTGGGCTGCTGGCCTGGAGTTTGACTTGGAACAAAACCGTCCCCGTCGTATCGACTGCGGCAACGCCAGCCAGTTCAACTGGGGCGGCGGCAACGCCAGCTACAGCCAGTTCGGGCGAGATTTTGCCGAGCGAGCCCAACGCCGTAGTGCGTCAAAGCATTATCCCTGATGACGGCAATACACTCTGGCAAGCACCCACCTCGGGGCGGGCTGCGAACTTGAATTACCTTCCGCCAGGTGCCCGCATCGTCCTGACGGCTCGACCGTCTGTGCTGCTGGCTGAGCCTGAGGGTCCGCTGTTGTTTGAATCGCTCGACAGCGGATTGCGATCGACGGTCAACAGGTGGGCCAATTCGATTGCGACCCCCTTGGCTGAAATCTCGTCCGTCGTTGTGGGACTTTATCCCACAGAGAATCAGGAATATCAGGCTTTGGCGCGGATCACGCTGGCCCGGCCGATTTCCCGCACTGAATTGGGCGACCGTTGGCAAGTCGACCTGGTGAGTGAAACCACCACAAACCAGTTGATCTCGCGAGGCAATGAATCGATTTTCCTGCTTCCCTATGGTGGGGGCGTTGAACAGACCGCGACTCCAACCGGGAACAGCAGCACCGGGCTCGTCGATTCGTTCTTGTACGGACCAACGGAATTGGTCAGTTCGGCGCGGGACTCCGCCAGAGTCGACAACCTTTCTGGACCTTTTGCAGCCCTGAATCAGGCTCTCGATGGCCAACGCCATTTCAACCTGTTGTTTCAACCCGCCGGGTTATTTAACGACGAAGGCCAGTGGCTGATGTCTGGCCAATGGGCTCCGCTCAATCGTTACCTGAGGGGTATGCTTGACGAATCAGCCCGCTCGGGATTGTTCAGCGTTCATCTGGACCAAGGCGTCTATCTGGAGTTGGTGCTTTGTCACTCGGTCGACAAACGGCCGGTGGAATTGCGTCCGCAGATGGCGGCCCAGTTTCGCCGGGCAAGGGAAGACGTGGTCAAGATTCTGGCGACCATGAGCGCAAACCCTTATTGGGAACGGGTACGGCTCCGCTTTGACAACATGCTGAACGATTTTTATCAGCAGTTGAGGATTGGCGTCGAGCGTAATCTGGTTGTCGCCAACGCGTGGTTGCCGCCGATGGCTGCGCACAATTTATTGGCTGCCACGGAACTGGCGCTCGGTCTGGGTGATGCCACCAATCTTTCGGTGGCTGAGGTTCCGGCACAAACTGCGCCGCAAACGCTGGAGGAATTGCTGGCTTTACCTCGCTCCCTCTCAGTGACGACCAACCCTGACCTGAATCTGTTGCTGCAGGGGATCGCCACCGAGGTCAACGAACAGTTTCCTGAACTTCCATTCAAATTCAGGATTGAGCTTGCTGGTACCGACCTCGCCAAGGAAGGGATTACCCAAAACCAGCGTCCGGGGGACTTCACTGCCGCACAGCGACCGCTCTCCGCAATCTTGACCGAGATTATGCTCCGTGCGAATCCGGACAAGTCAGCGCAGAAAGCCAGTGACCCCAATTGCAAATTGGTTTGGCTCATGACGCTGGACCCGACCAATCCAGCTGACCGTATCGTTCTGGTCACGACGCGCGCGGCCGCCGCGGAGCGCGGACTGACGCTTCCGGCTGACTTCCAGCCTGCCGCGAACAAATAGACAGGTTCGCGGGTCCAAATCGCTGGCTGGACGCCGACGGAATCGCAGCCTGCCCGCGGACGGCGTTTCGGGTGATTGGCCGGCTGCGGTGGCAAATATTTGTCGGCTTCACCTGAGTTTTCAGGAACTCCGCCAGTCGGTTTCGCTACAATAGTGGGTGAGGGCAACTGACTGAGATGAGGACTGAGGGAAGATGTTTTCGATCACCTGTCGGACGTGCGCTGCACGGCTCAAGGTAAAGAGCGATGCGGCGATTGGCCAGCGATTGGCTTGTCCGAAATGCGGCGAAATGGTCGAAGTGACTCCGCCTCCCGGTTGGGTCGCGCCACAGGAATCCGCCCAGAACTCGGTAGATGGCTCGGATTTTGATGACATCGAACAGATTATCGGCGGGTCTGTGAAGGGGGACCACGTCAAGCGTGACCCGAGCCAGCCCCGTCAGGTTGGCGACCCGGGGCGAGCGGAGGCTGCAGGCCGAAACACGAGTGGAGCGAGTGGCAACACACAGGGCAGTTCCGCACCCGCCAAGTCGCCGCAGCCTCCTGCGGGAACTTCCCATCCGATAGCTGCAGGCAAGCCACCCAAAGCTGGTTCGGTGCCTCATACGGCTCCACAACCCTCGGGAAAAAACAGCCCCTCAACCGCGCCGGTCGATCGAGCCCCTCGGGACTCCAGCGAAACTTTCCCGGCCCTCCAGACCTCGCCAATCACTTCGCTGGACAAACCTCTCCTCAAGCCTCGCAGCGACCAGTTTGAGCTGGGGCAACCTCGCGAATACCTGCCTGATCCGAATCTCCCGCCACCGGATTGGTCGAAAAAGGGGAAGTCGAACAGTCGAACGCTGATGGTCAGCGGTCTGCTGCTGGCCGGTTTGATCGGAGTCATCGCAGCGATTATTGCCCTGCTCAATCAATCAGGCTCCCAAACCAACGATCAGCAAATCGCTCAAGCCGAACAGCCGAACGAGCAGCGGCCAGCCGAATCGTCGCAGAAGAAATCGCTCGGCGATGCTGGACCGAATGGTGAGCAGGCCAAGCTCAAACCGGAGGCCCCAGCCGCCCCGGTGACACCGACTGCCAAGGACGGCTCTCTGCCTGAACAGGAACCCTCTACCGCTCCCCCCAAGAACCCGAGCGATGGGGCAGGTAACGCTCCCCGCGAGGCGACAGGCAACGCGGAAGCCGAGGGAGCGACGGAAAAGCAAGTGAACGACGGCAACCAGGCATCCGCTGAGCCGCCATCAGAAACGCAACCGCTGAAGCCGGATTTACCGGCGACTCTTCCCGGTCGCGATGAGCGACCGGTGTCTCCACTCGTCGGCGAGAAGCAGCCCGACGAAAATCTTCCGGGTGGAGTTCCAAGCCAAACGACTCCCACACCTTCAGCCGAATCCCCCGGGGCGACCTCATTGACCGATCGACTCGGAAAACTTTCCCAGCTGCTCGCGGGGCCCGGCACGAGCCTGACCGAGTTGGGAGACCTCGCTCAAAGCGAGCGGACGGATCGGCTGGTTGGCCTTCCGCGTTACTTGATCACACAGCCCACACCAACCCCGGCACCGAATGATCCGTGGTCGCTCCCGATTGCGGAAATTGAATACCGCGATACCCCGCTGCATTTGCTGATCAGCGAACTTTCGGCTCTTTCGGGGGCACCGATTTGCCTCGATGCCTTGGCACTGGCGAGGTCGGGAATCGCCGTCGATGCACCAGTCAGCGTGCAGTTGACCGACACGACCTTGGGGGAAGTGCTGACGACCGTTCTCAAGCAGTTGCGACTGGAGCGAAGCACAATCGAGGGGGTTGAGGTGATCCTGCCTGAAGGCGCCAACCAGACGGGAGCGGTTCGGTTTCCGCTGCCGAAATTGAAAGAGGCGGCTCCGGAAAAGTATCAACGATTAGCCGACAATCTCCCCAAGTTGATTGACCCGGTCAGCTGGACGATCGACTCGGCCAATCGCAAGGCGGTCGTCGAGGGGACGGAACTGGTGGTCAGCAACACCAGCACGGCGGCGGCTCTGGTGGGAGAGTTTTTAAGCAAGCTCGCCGCAGCCCAGCAGGTGCGCGAGGTCCGCGGTGACTCCGCAGCGATCGCCACCCTGCGCAGCCGCTCGACCAAGGCTGAGGAGGGTTTGAGGAAACCGCTCCAACTGCAAACGACACTCGACCAGACGCTCGAGCAGTTTTTGCAGCGCGTTTATCAGGAGAGCGGAATTGCCATCACCGTCGACTGGTCCTCCCTCGCAGCGGCGGGCTGGTCCCAGCAATCTGTCGTGCCAGGTGATTTCCAGGCCGCGACGATTGAGCAGCTGTTGCGGGAGTTGGCTCGTTCGCTAAACGCCACTTGGCTTGAAATCGATGAGCGAACATTCCAGTTGACCTCTTTCCAGGAGGCCGCCCGTCGGCAACTGGTGGAGGTCCACTCGCTGGAGGGATTGGCGATCGAGCCGGCGCCACTACTTGAGATTTTGACGCAAACGCTCGGGGCTCAGCTGCGCGATAATCCCCTGATCCGCTTTGTCTATGAACCTGAGGCCAACGCCTTGATTGTCGTTGCCCCTCAATCCGTTCAGCGTCAGTTTGAGGCGATCGTCAACCGTTTGAAGCAACCCGCTCCGCAGTGAGTCGAGCAGCATGAGCAATTGGCGTTTGAGTGGCGGGACGGTTTACGATCCGGCAAATGAGATCCATGGCGAGGTTCGCGATTTGTTCCTTTCGCAGGGCCGGGTGGTTGCGACTCCACCCGCCGCGGATCAAGAACGGTTTCAGACGATCGATTGCCACGGCCGGGTGATCATGCCCGGCGGCGTCGACATGCATTCGCATATCGCGGGTCACAAAGTCAATGTCGCCAGGAAGATGCAGCCTGAGCTGAGCCTGGTATCCGCAGGGAGGGGAGGGGAGTCCCAAACGGATTGGCGGCTCTCTGGGAACCGCACCGTTCCGACGATCATCGATACCGGACTAAAGTATTTGGGGCTGGGATACACGACTGCATTTGACGCCGCGATCGCTCCGACAGCAGTCCGCAGTACCCGCGCCGAGCTACGGCAACTTCCCTATCTGGACGCCGGTTACTTTCTGCTGTTGGGCAATCATCACTTTCTGCTGGATGCGGCCAGCCGCGGAGATCAGGCTGCGGCCACCCGTTTTCTGGACTGGATTCTTCGCCGCTGCGGCGGATATGCCCCCAAACTGGTCAACCCCGGCGGAGTGGAGAATTTCAAGCGGCATCGAGAGGGAAATGCCCGCGATTTGGACGCTCCGATTTCCGGATTTGAAACGACGCCGCGAAGGGTTATCGAAACGCTGGCGGAAGCAGCTGAGCGTTTGCAATTGCCCCATCCGGTTCACATTCACTGCAACAACCTCGGATTGCCGGGCAACTATCAGACGACGCTGGAAACCATGCAGACGCTGGCGGGTCGTCGCGGTCACTTCGCCCACATTCAATTCCATAGCTACGGCGGGAGCGGCGAGAACGAAACGGCATTCTGCTCGCGGGTACAACCTCTGGCAGATTACGTCAACAGCCATCCCGAAATCTCAATTGATGTGGGGCAGGTCCTGTTCGGTCAAACAACCAGCATGACGGGTGATAACGCCCTTGGTTATTATCTGGCGAGATTGAGTGGTCAGCGGTATTACTCCTGCGACACGGAACTCGAGTCGGGATGCGGCATTTCCCCGATCGAATACAAGGCCAAGAACTTTGTACATGCGATGCAATGGGCGATTGGCCTGGAGTGGTTTCTCAGCGTGCGCAATCCCTGGCAATTGGCCCTGACCACCGACCATCCCAACGGGGCGAGCTTTCTGGCCTACCCGCAAATCATCCGGCTGCTGATGGATAGTTCCTACCGGCGGGAGCGACTGCGGGAAGTTCATCCGCGCGTCCTTGAGCATTCGGCTCTACCCGATTTGGACCGCGAGTATTCGCTGGGCGAAATCGCGATAATTACCCGCGCCGCGCCGGCGAGGCTGCTGGGGCTGAGCGAGAAAGGCCATCTCGGGCCCGGAGCCGACGCCGACTTGACGCTCTATACTCCGCAAGCTGACCGCGAGCAGATGTTTCAATTCCCCTGGGCCGTATTCAAGTCCGGTGAACTTGTGCTCCGCGATGGCGAGTTGCTGGCTCCGCCCTTGCCGGCGAAGCTCCTCACCTTGTCACCCAGACGTCACGGCGAGTCACCCGGACGTCACGGCGAAGAAGCCAACGATTTCGAGGCGTGGGTCGCGCGGCACTATTCCTTTCGCGCTGATCAGTTCGGAATAGCCCCGCCTGTTGTGGAATAGGGGAAAACTCGCAAAATACGCTGCGGGCTCTTTTTCTGGCGTTGAGTTTTGCTACCTTTTCCTCGACTGCAGGGACGAGGCCGCTTTACCGTTAACGAGCCCGCAGGACCCTTCTCACCATTAGAACTTTCTTTCGTTCCAGGATTTCAGGCATGTCGATTCGCTGCCGTTTCGCCCCCAGTCCCACCGGTTATCTGCACATTGGCGGCGTTCGAACCGCGCTGTTCAATTGGCTGCTCGCCCGCCAGGCTGGTGGTCAATTCATCCTGCGAATCGACGATACCGACCTGCAGCGAAATCAGGACGAAGCCCTGCAGCCCATCCTCGATGGGTTCCGCTGGCTGGGGATCAACTGGGATGAGGGACCGGAAGTCGGTGGACCACACGCTCCCTATTATCAGTCTCAACGTCTTTCCCGATATCAAAACGAAGTCCGGCGGTTGCTGCACGCGGGAGCGGCCTATCGCGACTATGCCACGCCCGAGGAAACAGCAGCGGAGCGAGCTGAAGCCGAGGCGGCCAAACAGGATTTTGTCTACAGTCGCCGCTGGATGGCTGAAACCGACGAGCAAGCTCAGGCGTTTGAGGCCGAGGGCCGCAAGTGCGTTGTCCGGTTGAAAATGCCGCGCGAAGGTCAGTGCTCCTTTTACGACCACATTCGAGGTGAGGTTTCGTTTGACTGGGCCCGCGAACAAGACCATGTCGTCCAGCGGGCCGATGGCACGTGTTTGTATCACCTCGCCAGCGTGGTCGACGACTTCGATTTCCAGATCACGCACGTGGTGCGAGCCATTGAGCACCTCAGCAACACGCCGAGACAGATTTTTATTGCCCAGGCACTTGGTTACCCGCTTCCCGAGTATGCCCACATTCCGTTTGTGGCTGAACCGGGCAGCAAAACCAAGATGAGCAAGCGGAAAATCGCCCAGTACCTGAAGAATCCTGATTTCAAAAAGATGCTTGACCATGGCATGGCGATCGCCCAGCGAATCGGCAAGTCGATCACGCCTGAATCGTTCAACCCTGTACTCGTCGACTTTTACAAAACGGTTGGCTATCTGCCGGATGCAATCAACAATTATCTGGTGTTGCTGGGCTGGTCGCTGGACGACCGGACCGAGGAGTTTACCCGTGAGGAGATGATTCAACAGTTCTCCCTGCAGCGGGTGGTCAAGAGCGAGGCGAGTTTCGACCCGCAGAAGCTGCTCTCCTTTCAAGCGCGATACATGAGCCGCCTGCCGGTCAAGCAAAAGGTGCCGCTGGTGATTCCCTACCTGCAGGCGGCAGGGTTGGTGGCTGAACCGATTCCCTGCGAAATGGGAGAAACGGTTGCGGCAGTCGTGACGGCTGCCGGAGATCGACTGGTCGTCGCTGGCGACATCCTGCAGTTTGATGACTTCTTCCTCCCCGATGAGGCCCTGCCGTACGATCCCAAGGCATTTGAAAAGCGGATCGGCAAGGCGGAGAAAGCGGAATTTCTGCTCAATGAATTCCGCAAGGTGCTCGTTGGCGTTGAGCCGTTCGATGCAGCTTCGCTGGAGCGTGCCTTGCACGGCTTTTGTGAAACGCAGCAGATTCAACCGGGCGACATTGTGCACGCCTTGCGGGTCGCCCTGACCGGCAAGGGCGTCGGGTTCGGCCTGTTCGACACCTTGGCAATTCTCGGTCGCGATCGATCGCTACGCCGGATTCAGGCTGCCCTTCTGAGGAAGCAGTCAGCGCCAGCCTGAGAGCGGGCACGCCGCCCGGGGAGCGTTTTATCCGAACGCAATCCGGGAGATGAACTCGCGGCGAGCTTGGCTCCAGAGGCGGGTTACACCTTGGCTCCAGAGGCGGGTTACACCTTGGCTCCAGAGGCGGGTTACACCTTGGCTCCAGAGGCGGGTTACACCTTGGTTCCAGAGGCGGGTTACACAGCGCGTGACTTGATTCGTCAACTGCCCAGGAACGCGGGGCAACTTGGCCCGCAAGATTCGCTGGGCACCCAAAAAAAGAAGGGACACCGAGTCGCCCCGGTGTCCCTGAATTGAATTTGAACTTTGCGAGTCCAGCCCATCCGGCGATCCGCAGCGAGTTTTGCTCAAAGCGGTTCGCTCAATCGAGCGAAGCCCATCGGCTCCCCTAGATCTTGTGACCTTTATTGGCTGCGACTGATTTGCGTGCACTTCGCACGGCGATTTTCTTTTTGACTTTGGGAGCCTTGCCCTCGGCTGGCTTGGCAGCTTTGACCTTCTTGCTTTTGGGAGCCTTCTTACGCCGCGGCGTGGGCTTGAGCCCGCCTTCTTTGGCCGCGAAGTGAGCCCGCGCGGTCGCGACGATTTGGGCATCGGTCATTTCATCCGAAGCCGCTACGTCGAGCAACAAACCGGGCACCTTCTTGGCGAGCAGTTGCTTTTTCAGTTCGGTCTTGGCTTGAGCCGGGCCGAAAACGAACAATTCGGTGCAACCATTGGTCGCCGTAATGATGTCCTTGTAGTAGCCTTTGCGGTCAACATCGGCCTTGTTTTGCAGGCGATCTTCCGCGGTCCAGTCCAGTCGACCGTGGGACTTATTGCGAGCGGCAACCCGTCCCTCCGCGACCGGCTTCCCAGTCTTGAACTTGACCTGCTTGACTTCATGTCCTGCGGCAGTGAAGTGAACCAGAACGGCCTTTTTATAATCGACCCAGATTCCAACCTTGTCTTGCATGAAACAAACTCCTTAAGGGTGAACACCTCACGGTGCATGACTTGTCGCAAGTATATCAACTCGGCATATCGGTTGGCAGAACAGTTTTCACTCTCCCGCCACCGGATCAATCCGGTCCTGCCTGGCCTTTGGAACCTGTGCGAATCGGCACGTAGCCCAGCGTCTCGAGGTGGTTGAGCCTGCCCCCTGCTGAGTTCGGCAACCCAGAGGCCTACAATCAACCTTAGGTCAAATTTAGAGCGAACCGGGTGGGGTAGACGGACATGTGGAATATTCCCAACACACTGACCCTCATTCGGCTGGGGGGAATTCCGCTCCTGTTGATTCTGGCCTTTGCCGGGCAACCTGTAGCGGTTTTACTGCTCGGCTTGTTGTTGGTCCTGACGGACTGGCTGGATGGGGCTCTGGCGAGGGCCTTGCATCAGCAAACGCCGCTGGGAGCCAAGCTGGACACGATCGCCGATGTCCTGCTCGGCCTCAGCCTGGTGCTTTGTGTCGCCCGGTTGGACTGGTCCTTCCTCGCTCGTCACTGGGTCGCTGTGGTCATGGTCCTCGCAAGCTACGGCCTCTCGGCAGCCGTCTGTCTGGCCAAATTTGGGATCTGGCCGAGCTACCACAATTATTTGGCAAAAGTGGGGATGACACTTGGGAGCGCGACCGGCTTGCTCCTCCTGACCAAGGCCGCAGGTTGGCTCGCTTGGCCGCTGGACTGGCTGTTTTTACTCGCCGCTGGACTGATCACTTTGGCCAACTTGGAGTCGGTGGCGATCACTGCTCGGCTGCGACATCCCCGTTCCAATGTGGGCAGTATTTTTTCGTTGCTCCGCCGCCAGCTGCACTGACACGGGCGTTCCCCCTTTTGGCCGGACCGCTCCGTTCCTTAAAATCACGGAACTGCCGAACCCGGCGACCGAACTTGTTCCAGCCCGCAACGCTCTGCCGAGTGACTGCGATTTGCTCGGTTTGCCTGTTCTGGAACCGAGCGGGTTGGCTGCTTTTTTCTGAAATCTACTGGAATCCCTGAATGACCTCTGACCACTCTGCTGACGCCGCCTCTCATCCGGAAGTTGCCAAACCGCTGGACTTCATCCGCCAGATCGTGGAAGCCGACCGGGCGGCTGGCAAGCACGCAGGCCGCGTCCACACCCGCTTTCCTCCGGAGCCTAACGGCTACCTGCACATCGGCCACGCCAAGTCGATCTGTTTGAATTTTGGGATCGCCCGCGATTACAACGGCAAGTGCAACCTCCGGTTTGACGACACCAATCCGGAAACGGAGGAAACCGAGTATGTCGAGGCAATCAAGGAAGATGTACGCTGGCTCGGCTTTCAGTGGGATGGTGAGGTCAAGTTTGCCTCAGACATTTTCCCGACGCTGTACGAATATGCGATTCGACTGATCAAGGCCGGCAAGGCCTATGTTTGCGACTTGACCGCGGAGGAGACGGGAGCCTATCGCGGCAAGTGGAACGAGCCGGGACGAAACAGCCCCTACCGCGACCGCTCAGTCGAGGAGAACCTCGATCTCTTTGAGCGGATGAAGAACGGCGAATTCAAAAACGGGGAAAAGACGCTGCGGGCGAAAATTGACATGGCGTCCCCGAACATGAATCTTCGGGACCCGGCGATGTATCGGATTCGGCATGCTGCCCATCATCGCACCGGCAACAAGTGGTGCATCTATCCGACGTATGACTGGACCCACGGGCAAAACGATTCCGTTGAAGGAATCACTCACTCGATCTGTACGCTCGAGTTCGAGCAGCACCGACCGCTGTACGACTGGTGCATCGAAAATCTTGGCATTCACCATCCGCAACAGATTGAGTTCGCGCGGCTGAACTTGACTCACACGGTGATGAGCAAGCGAAGACTGCTGGAATTAGTCCGGGGCGGGTTGGTCGATGGCTGGGATGATCCCCGGATGCCGACTATCTGCGGATTGCGACGCCGCGGCTACACCCCGGAATCGCTGCGAAATTTCTGCGCTCGTATTGGCGTAACCAAGGCCAACAGCCTGACTGATTTGGGGGTGCTTGAGCAGGAGGTCCGCGAGCACCTCAACGCCGTGGCCCCCCGGGTCATGGCGGTTCTGCGCCCAATCAAGGTGGTGCTGGAAAACTACCCCGCGGGACAAGTGGAACTGCGTGAGGCGGTCAACAATCCCGAGGATCCGGCGGCCGGCGTGCGGCAGATTCCGTTCGGCCGGGAACTGTACATCGACGCCGAAGACTTTATGGAGCATCCACCCAAGGGTTACTTCCGACTCTTCCCCGGGAATGAGGTGCGGCTGCGGTACGGGTATTTCATCAAATGTCATGAAGTTGTGAAAAACGAGGCAGGCGAGGTGACCGAACTCCGCTGCACTTACGACCCCGAGTCCTCAGGAGGCCAGGCACCCGACGGCCGCAAGGTCAAAGGAACGATTCACTGGGTAGCCGCCAATGGGGCGATTGATGCTGAGGTGCGAATGTATGACGTGCTGCTGACGCGGGAAAATCCCGGCGACACCCCGGAAGGCGCCGACTGGAAGGCCGATTTGAATCCCCATTCTCTGGAGGTCCTCCGCGGCTGCAAGCTCGAATCGAGCCTGGCCGACGCGCGACCGGGCGATCGTTTTCAATTCGAGCGGACGGGCTATTTCTGCGTTGACTCCAAGGACTCGCAACCTGGCCAATTGGTGTTCAATCGCACGGTTACGCTCAAGGACTCCTGGGCCAAAGAAAAAAAGAAGGCTTGATGCAGGTCTTCGCGCTGCCATCCTTTCCGTGCCTGTTCCGCGTGGAAACTTGAAATGTCGCTCCCTCCTGTTCCGACCACGCGTTTGGCTCCCTCGCCAACGGGTGCGTTGCATCTGGGGAACGCGCGGACATTTTTGGTGAACTGGGCACTGGCGCGGCAACAAGGATGGCGAGTCGTTCTGCGAATTGATGACTTGGACAGCCCCCGCGTCAGAGCAGGAGCCGATCGGCAGGCGATCGAGATGCTCCGCTGGCTGGGTTTGGATTGGGATGGTCCGATCGTCTATGAAACGAAGCATGTCGACCATTACGAGAATGCCTTGCGGCGATTGGCCGAAGCTGGCTGGCTTTATCCCTGTCGCTGCACCCGCTCCCAGATTGCCGCGGCGGCCTTGAGCGCGCCGCATCTGGACGAACACGAACTGCGTTATCCGGGGACCTGCCGACCGCCTGAACCCTTAAGGCAGAAGTTCCCCTCAGTCGAAACCGGAGTCGCCTGGCGAGTGCGCGTCCCCGATCGCGAGTTTCAATTTCATGACCAAATCGCTGGTCCCCAGGCATGGAATGTCCAGCAGTTGGTGGGTGACTTTCTGGTGACCAACAAGCAGGGCGCGGCCGCCTATCAGTTGGCGGTGGTGATTGATGATTGGCTGCAGGGCGTGACCGAGGTCGTGCGGGGCGCGGATTTGCTCGGTTCAACTCCCCGTCAATTGTGGTTGCATGAACTGCTGGGACTTGCTGCGCCTCGCCACTGGCACGTTCCCCTGCTGGTCGGTCCAGATGGCCAGCGTTTGGCCAAGCGGCACGGCGGCTTCCGGCTGGAGGAATATCGGGTCGAGGGTGTGCCCGTCGAGCGGATCGTCGGCTTGATAGCCTGGTGGTGCGGGCGGAGTGAACTGGAGCCACTGCGACTGGAAGATTTTGTCGAGGGATTTTCGCTGTCCCAACTTCCGCGCGAGCCGATCGTATTCCGCCCGGCCGATCACGACTGGTTGCTGACGGGTGCGGCGACCCGAGGTTGAGCAACTCTCGCAAGACTCTGGCTTCGAGCCGTTCGAGCGGAAGGAAAATGGAATGGTTCGAACTCTGGGTCCGTTTGGCTATTCCCGCGAGACTGATAGAATTGGGGCTGAACGTTGATTCACAGTGGAGTCCAACCACTCCTCAATTCGATCCCGGAGTTCAAATGCCTGGTTTTCAAGTTTCGGTTCCGCATCGACATGACACCACGATAGCCGCAGAGCGTTTGCGGGTCTTCGCAGACAAGGTCCGAGGTGAGCTCCAGATTCAAGTCACCAATGTAGTCGAGACTTGGGACGATGCCGGGAACTTGCAGTTTGCCTTTAGGGCGATGGGGTTTCAGGTCTCCGGAAAATTAGAGAACCGGTTCTCCGAGGTTTTTGTGGCGGGAACCATTCCGTTTGCCGCACTCCCTTTTCGTGGCATGATCGAGAGTGAATTGGCCGCAAAGATTCGCGAGGCTTTGGAGGAGCCCCCGGCAACCGTGGACCGGGACTAACAGCAGCTAACAAAAAAGGCTCGGCGTTATTTGCCGAGCCTCTTTTTGCTTGCGTGCGACCAGTGGACTGCTTGCCCAGTCAACCTGTTGGTCAGGCTTGCCAATTGAATATCGAACTTTGGTAACCGAAGATCCAGTTGAAGTTCAGCCCGTAATCCAAAATGTCCGGTCGTGCAGGCGGCCGAAATCCATCGGCTGCACCGTTTACCTGACGCCGATTCGATTTGAACTTGAATCCCGCGATCGACCGGCTTTGCCGATCGGGGTGGCGGGGCAAGCCTGCCCCCAAACCTGCTGCAAGCTCGGCCCAACCGGCGTCGTTAAATTCGGAGGGGTGCACCGCGTTCGGCCCATCCCCCAGCGCGCACGTTCGCACGCGTTTCGCGACGAATCGAGCCATTTTGGCTCACACCTGGAATACTGAGCGACGCCCGTTTCGGCCCCACTAATGCTCCGTTGCGGCCGCAGTGGCAAACTCCTGAGCGTGGAGCCAGTCGGCTTGGCGGACGGTCTTCTTGTTGCGGGTCCACTCGTCAAGCATTGCCCACTTTACCTCGTCCAGTTTCTGAAGTTGGTCCGGGGTAGCGGTTACCGTGGTCAACTCCAACCGGTGGCCATTGGGATCGAAAAAGTAGATCGACTTGATAATCCCGTGGTCGGTCGGGCCCACGACTTCGATTCCGGCGGCCTCCAGGCTTTGCTTGGCATCCAGCAATTCCTGCTCGGACCCCAATTGCAAGGCGAGATGCTGGACCCAGGCCGGGGTATTCTCATCGCGGCCCATCGGTGGTTTGGTGGGGAGCTCAAAAAAGGCGAGAATATTCCCCTGACCGGCATCCAAAAACAAATGCATGTAGGGGTCGGGCTCTTTCGTGGAGGGGACTCTATCCTCGGAAATTGCGAGGATAAACCGCATGTTTAAATGCTTGGTGTAAAACTCGACGGTCTCCGCGGCATCCCTGCAGCGATAGGCGACATGGTGAATCTGCTGAATCTGCATCAAACGGTTCCCCGTAAAGCGTCATGGGACCAAAGGCACACACGGGGCTGAACCATGCAAGCGGCGTGCCAGCGCCGGGAAGCGAGAAAGCAGGGGAGGGCCCGAATGGGCTGGGAAGAGGGACCAAAGGGGGCCGCAGAGCCCTCAAATCCATGCGGTCAAATCGAGGCTTCCCAAGGTGTTCTGGGAGGAAGGAGCAAGTCGACTTAACGCGTCCAGTTGAGCGTCACGCCGCAGGCGTCCTGGGCTCGGGCCAGGACTTGGGCTGCTTTGGCTCGGGCCTTGGCTGCACCGGCAGCCAGGATTTGTCGGACTTCATCGGGATTGGCGACGAGCTTTTGCCTCCGCTCGTGAGCCTGGGTGAAATACGCCTCGGCCGCGTCAGCCAACTGCTTTTTGACCTCACCGTAGCCAAATCCTCCGCGGCGGTACTTGGCGGCCAGCTCGTCGCGACTAGGCTCGTCGACAAACAGGGAGTAAAGGTCGTAGAGCAGGTCGCCGTCCGGCTCCTTGGCCTGGTCCATCGGCCGGGAGTCGGTTGCAATTCGCATCACCTTCTTCCGCATTTCCTTCGGACTCTCGAAGATCTCGATGTGATTGTTGTAACTCTTTGACATCTTTTCGCCGTCGAGGCCCGGAACCTTGGCTGCGGTGGGCAGCACGTAGGCCTTGGGAATCACGAACACCTCACCGAACTGATGATTAAACGACTGGGCAATGTCCCGGGTTACCTCGATGTGCTGAGCCTGGTCCTGGCCGACGGGCACCAAATCGGAATCGTAGGCGAGGATATCGGCGGCCTGTAACACCGGGTAGGTAAACAAGCCCGCCACCGTGGCGAGCCCCTTGTCGACCTTGTCTTTGTACGACACGCACCGCTCCAGCAGCCCCATCGATGTTCCCGAGAGCAGCAGCCAGCAAAGCTCGGAGACCTCGGGCACGTCGGATTGGACGAAGAGCGTTGCCTGATTCGGGTCCAGCCCCAAGGCGAGCAGGTCGATGGCGGCATCGAGGGTGTACTGTTGCATCAGGGCCCGGTCGCGAATGGAAGTCAGCGCGTGGAGGTTGGCGACGAAGTAAAACGCCTGCTCATTGTTTTGCAGGGCGATGTACTGCCGAATCGCGCCAAAATAATTGCCCCAGTGGGGTCGCCCCGTTGGCTGAATGCCTGACAATACCCGCATGACACATCTCTAATGGTGGTTTGCTGAAGCCCTGAACCAACGCCGCTTTCAGGGACCGCATTATCTCGCCCTGGGCCAAAGCGGACAACCGCCGGGGCGGAATGAACGCTCTTTCGAGTTGCCCAGCTTCGCGGCCTTGCTCGCCGGTTCAGCAGCAGGAAGGCGGACGGGCGCTGACTTTCGAGCAACGATCTCTCCAATCCAAAAACGAACAGGCCGGAGCCCGCCCGAGCTCCAGCCTGCCGCTTTGAATCCGTCCTCTCGCGACCGCAGGGCGGTCGCCTAGATAATACCGCCGTGAGTGCGGTAAGGAGTCTGATGGTCTGGCATGTCGAGGAACCAGAAGCGATGCCATTCCTCGCGGAGGTTGCGCAGGTCTTCCGAGGTATAAATCAACTGACGGGCACGCACGGCCGGGTCCGCATCGTAAATCGGCATGAAACAACCAACATTGCTGCTTAGGGCGATTGCCAGAAGCGTCGCGAGAATGAGCCGACGCATGCTTGTTCCTCCGTGAAACTGTGTTTGTCCAAACTTCGGACCGGGGTGTCAGGACGGAAAGGCCCGGATAGTCTGGAGCCTCGGGACCACGCGTCCCGGATTCGTTGACAAAGGACAAATCGACACGATCGGCAGCCAAAGTTTAATCCGCACCCCTTTTTCAGTCGTTAAATTTTACGCTGCCTGCTAGCAACGCTCCGTCCGAAGAGGGGGAACCCCGTGGGACTCCCAAGAAAACCGCGAGTGGCTGGGGATGGGCCGCGACCATCGGTAACGCCTGGTTTCGGGGGAGCCGGAAAAGAGCCGACTCTGGTCGAGCCGCTGCGGCTTGAGCGGACGCG
>Ga0315904_10003364_pt1 | contig 23569 bp, 2 predicted proteins | sample LakEriMetagenome_6_FD_203529 | JGI IMG/M metagenome (GOLD analysis project Ga0315904, IMG submission 203529) | Freshwater fungal communities from buoy surface, Lake Erie, Ohio, United States - Buoy 12 MA120 | ecosystem: Environmental > Aquatic > Freshwater > Lake | place: USA: Lake Erie, Ohio... | reverse complement strand
TGATGCTAAAGCTGATCAAGTGGGTAAAACCTCTTTCTTTGCTAATGTGGGAATTCTTGGTTTGACAGAGTTCAAACAACTTCCCTATCTCCTAGGCTCTTCTTACAGAAACACTAGACAAGCTGCAAATGCTATTGGTGGTAAGGTGGATGATGTATTATTTAAAGAAGGAAAGTATGTGGCAAACACAGCTACAACAAAGTTTGGTAGACTCTATGATAAGTTTACAGGCGTAGGTAGATATATTTTTGACCCCAAAGAAGCTGGCCAAGAGGTGGCTCAATATGCTTTACAAGTGGGTACACAAAACTATTTCAACAAGGCTAATAGAACCAATGATGCTGATGTTTGGGTGGATGGGTTTTTATATGGACTTGTTGGAGAAGATGAGAATAAAGAAGGAGTGGGTGCTCTTGTATCCAAAGAGGGTATGGAGAGTCTTGTTCTTGGTGGCATCACTGGAGGACTTTTACAGGCTAAGGGTAAGATACAAGAAACAAAAGAAGTTACCAATAACACCAATCGTTTTATCAACCAACTTAACAGTGCTCCTACATTTAAGGAAGCATTGAAAGATAAACTTGGTTATGCTAATAGAGCTGTTATACTTCAAGAGCAACAAGAGAATGCTGTAATTCAAGGCAATGAGTTGGAAGCTAGAGACTTGCATATGGATCTCATGCACAACTATTTAGCACCAAGAATTAAGTATGGTAGATTTGATATGGTAATGAACGATCTTGCTGATCTTCGCAATGCAGCTACCACAGAAGAAGGACTTGCTGACCTCAAGGCTCAGGGAGTTGCTAATATAAATGACACAGTTCCAACATATAGAAAGAGACTTGAAAACATTGAACGTGTAGCTAAAACAACCAATGACTTCTATGAGTCTCTCAACCTTCGTTATGCAGGAGTGAGACAAGAGGATGGTTCTCGCAAGTATTCTCCTTATGTAATTGACAAGATGGTGTATGCAGCTAGTAAAATAGCTGACTATGACGTTCGCATTCCCCAGCTTAATAACATCCTTACAGAAAACGGTATACTTATTTCAGACCTACTGAATAATGTATTGAAGGGTCAAACTCCTACAAGAAAGGCTACATCAGATATTCTCAATCAGATAAATGAGTTGTCAGTGACATCCACTGTTAAAGATGGACTGAAAACTGCTGTTCAAGATATCATCACTCTTGGTGAGCGCAGAAAGATATTCATGGAAGAATATGAGGATATTAAAGCAAATCCTCTCAACTATGAAACAGACCCAGAATTCAAGGTGGGTGATTCAATAGAGCTTCCTGTTGGTGTGGTTCAGAAGGTGCCTAAAGAAAAAGGAAAGAGAAGAAGAGTTAAAGAGGAAGAAAAGAAGATACAGGTGGGTAGAGAATACTCACTAGCTGAACCCATTAGAAAAGATGGTACAGTGTTACATCTTGCTCCAAAGCTCACCATTCTATCCCAAACATTAGGAGGAGAACTTGAGGTGAGACTTCCTGGAGGTAAGGTGACATTCATGGCTCCTGAGGAACTGAAAGATTACAACCTTTCTGAGCAAGACAATACATCTGATGAGCTAGCCAAGATATTGGACAGTTCTATAGACACTGTACTTGCAAAAGACAAGTATAAAGATTTGCCCAAGATGGAAGAGGGAGAAACCAAACTTGGATATCTCAATTCCCTTGGAGATCAAGCAGTTGTGGATGATGTTGAGAAAGAATTCAACAAACAGGCTGGTGACTATATCAAGACTGTGCTTGAGCGTAAGAGAAGAGAAGATGAGTTAAAAAAGAACAAAGCTGCTCTTGATCAACAACAGGAAAATATTCAGCAAAACTCTGGCGGTATTCCTACAGGAGATCCTACAAAGGAAGTTCCTTACGTAGAACCTCCTTTGAAAGATGAGAGTAAGCTCTTTAATTCCACTACCACTGAGTCAGAGGGTAGTGAGACATGGGAGATAGATGTTACTAAATCTGATCCCCATATCCAGCGCTCTAGAGAGTTCTTCAACAACGCTAAGAAGTTTAAGAACAGACCCAACCTCAGAACCATCCTGGTAAACTACAGAAATGTTGACCTTCTGAAGCTTACAGGAATGATCCAAATGTCTTATAGTTTGGACAAGGGTGCTGATATAAATAGTATTCCTGATGTTAAGGATGTAACTAAAGGATTTATAGGTGCTGTTTTTGTAGAACAGGATGGTGCAGATTTACACTTTGTAGATAAGAATGGTAATAGGATTGGAAAGGTGGGAGTGGACACTCCTAGCTTAGATGCTATCATCTTCCAAACAATGCCCACCACTGACTTAACAAACAGAAAAGGTAAACCTCGTTATAGATCTGGACAAGAACAGGGAGCTGCTCTTTATTCAAAAGCTTGGGCTATATACAGACAAACATTCTGGGATGCTGACCCAGCCAAATATCCTGTATCTGAATTTGTTATATCAAGAGGTAGACCAAGAAAAATAAAGACACCTATTCTTGATGATAATGGTAATCCTGTATTAGATGGTGCTGGTAAACCTGTAATGCAGGGTGAGAAGAATCACGTTGGTGACATTCTCATACCTGACAACCTTGTTTCTCTGGTTAAAGGATTTATTGAAATCCCCACTACAGGCACTATTAGTCATAATGGTGAAACAATCAACTTCCCTAAAGGAAGACCTGTTGCACATTTTGGTGACACTCTACAATTCCTAAACAACTCGAAGTTCTCTAGTGCACAAGCAAACACCATCTTCCAGGTGATTAAAGCCATGGCTGATGATGTAAGTGCTAAGGTGGCTGCTGGTAAACCTGTTGAGTTGGGAGTGAGATATACATCCTTCTTACAGAACGTAATGTGGTGGAACACAAGGACTAATCCTGTTGATAATCAAATCTTTGTAGACACCAACACTATGGAGCTATCTATAGGAAAGAAGAAGTTTCCTCTTCTACAGATAGCATCTTTTGAAGGTGAGATTGTAGGTGACCTCCTTAACACCTATCATAGTGTGAACAAGAACACCCTGGATAATAAGTTTGACCAGAAGTTCTATGAGCTCTATGCTGTAAAAGATAAAGCCACTGGACAAACCACTCTTGAAGAAAGAGAATGGACCAACTATCAAGCCTATTTGTTAGGGGCTAAATATCCAGATGGTAAAGCCAGACCTATTGAACAAACACCTTTGTACACAGATGTAGCTAAGGCTGAGCCTGGTATTCCTTATTCCTTCGCTCAGAAATATGCCACCCTGTCTGCAATAGAACTTCCTGTTCAGAAGGTTGCAACACCCCCTCCTGCTCCAGCTCCCACTGCTACCCCTTCTGGTAAACCCAAGGTGGGAGACTATACAGTGGATGGGGAAACTTCTAACACAATAGGTTTAATGGAACCTTTTGGTAAGACCACCTTCACTGCTATTGAAGAAGAACCAAGAACTCTTCCTGATGGCACCATTACGCCTGTTTTTAGAGTGGATGCTGTAAGTGATGGTATTACAGAGCTTGTTAAGAAAAAAGAAGCTGGTGATCCAATGGCCATCAAGCAGTTTGAAACTTACAGAGATATATTAAGAGCTGCAAATCGTGATGATTCTGGTCTTACAGATGCTCAGGTGGGTAATGTAATTGCCAACATAAGCATTTCTTCTAAGCTGGTTAATATGAAGAAAGCTGAGCAGGCTGCTGCTACAGCTGCTGTTCTACAGCCAGATGTATCTGCTCTTGCTCAAGCACAGGGCACAGCTCGCACAGAACCTGTTGTTACAACAGCTTCTGTACAAAAAGATAGAGAGACTGAGATTCAGGAAAAGTTGAAGAGTATTAGAGGAACCTCTTTAGGTTTCTCTAGTCGAGAAGCACCAGGAACTGTTAAGTATACTGAGAATGGAACTAAAGTAATGTTTGTAAAGTCTCAGAGAGATCAATATGGTAGAGGTAATGAGGTATTTGAAATCACTTCTCCAAGTGGAACTGTATCATCACAAATTGTAGACTATAAGCAAAGACCTACAAGTGGATTTAGTGATGAAAGAGATATACCATTTGAGGCTAAGTATTCTGAAAATCCCAAGGCTCTATTTGATGAATTAAAGGCTTTAGAAGGAGCTGCACCTGCTGCTCCTATTCCTCCCACACCTCCTGTTCCTGGTCCTGGAAAATTCAAGGCTCCTGGTGCAGATGGTGATTTTAGAGAGATGGCTCGTGGTGAAGAAAAGCTAGAAAGAATCAGTGAAGAAGAACTCAATCTGTTTAGAAAATGGGCTGCTGAGAATCTTCCTACCATCCCTTATGAAATTCTAGATAACATCATCAAGATAAATAGCACAAGAAAGGCTTGGGGTGTGTTTGAGAATGGTGTGTCTAAGTTTGTAAAAACTGCTATTAGAGGTACAGAATACCATGAGATGGGAGAGGCAGTTTGGAACGGAATGCTTTCTCCTGAAGAGCAACAAGCAATTATTGCTGATGAAAGAGCTAAGGGTGGCACGTTTGTTGACAGAGCTTCTCGTAAGACTCTTGAATATGCTACAGCTACAGACAGACAAATTAAGGAAAGAATCATGGATGACTTTGCTGACTATAGGTTAGGAAAGCTCCCTGCCCGTTCTTTGAAAGAACGTGTGTTAAGATTCTTTAAAGCCATTCTAGATTTCTTCAAGTCGGTTGTAAATAAACCTTCTCTGAAGGATGAACTGTTCAAAGCTATTGACACTGGTAAGTTCAAAACCAGAACAATGTTTCCATCTGTTTATAATGCTGCAGCAGAATATAGAGCTGTTGCAGGACTAACAGAACAGGAAACTCGTGAGTTTGTAGATGATATGACAGCTCGTGCTGCCATCTATTTATTCAGAGATGCTAAGAAACTCTTATACAACCCTGGACAGATTACAGGTGCTGAGGTGTTTGGGTACATCAAATCACGTTATGATGAGGTGGATGCTGAGTTCAGACTGAGCGATGAGGTGTTTAATCAGCTTGCTGAGAAAACCAGAAATCGTTTGCGTACAATAGGCATCACTATTAACGATGATGACAGAGTGAGTTTGAACAATGAGAATAACAATTCAAGAGACTATGCCCCTGAACCATTCTCTATAGATTGGAAGAAGAACTCTCCTGGTGCTATTAAGTTCATGCTAGCCACTCTTATCAAGGTGAAGCCTTCTAACCAGCAGGACTTATCCTTAGCTAATCCACAGGCTGCATTATCTCCTAACACTAATGGTTATCAACTACTTAACTTCAGTAGATCTTTTGCCACTGTTCTAGATAAGCTGAGCAATACATCCTCCGTACAGGAAGCTGTTAACAAAGTGTTCCAGTTGGCTAAAGATGATGCTAATTACATAAGCTTTGTTAAACGTCTTGGCGGAAATGTTTCTACAGCCACCATGCAGTTTGACCAGTTTAAAGATGAAGACTGGAGACTGTTTATCAACTTCTACCAAGCTTTCACTAAGCAGAAACCAGATGCTGTAATTGAATACATTTCTGGTAATGATGTGTACACAGGATCAGCCAACTTACAGAGCGCTAAGCGACAAGTGCAAAGCAAGTGGATTGAGAACATTAAGTCAATGGCTCAAGATCCTAAGTCTATCATCAAATACAATAGTGGAAGTAAAGAGAAAACATACGACGTTAATACAATCATTCTCAATAGTTTACCTACTAAGTCTATTGCTGATAAGATTGACTTTTTGTCTGCATTAGGAATTCAATTCCCTATGGAGGCTTGGCAGAGACTTAGCAGTGTTCCAACAAAACGTAAAGGAAAAAGTGATCAGCAGAAGTTTGATGAAGCTGTAGAGGCTATCAAAACCTACTTTGGTACAGAACGAAGCATCTTCACTCTTAAAGGTAAAACCTTGAAGGTGGGTGGTCCTATGTCTACACTTGCTGAGCTATACGCAAAGACTACCAATCCTGATCAGGCTAACATCTACACTGGTGTAGAAGGTACACAGGTGGGATCTTATGCAGATAGTAACGCACCATCTGTATTTGAGAATGAATTCAATGAGTCAAATACACTTGCTGAACTGAAAGAAAAAAGACCTGAGCTGAATGACGTGTTTTCTAAAAACAGCGTCACTTTAAAATCAGGAGGACTTTTCTATAATGCTGAAGGAGAATCCATTAGAACATTTAAGGTGGGATATATTCAGGGAGGAAAGAATGTAGAAACTGAAAGAGCTCTTCCCAATAGTAGAATCAGCCTTGGTTACAGATATACACAAGAGATTAACCAAAACGTTGATGGTAACTATTACATCCTCAATCCTGGTGATGGTTCTACTCCTTGGATGATGAATGTTGGAAACAATGTTTCTTATGAGAACATTGCTGCAGGAAGAGGCTGGGATCAAATCTTCAAAATCTTTAATGGTTATCTAGAGGATGATGTAGCTCTAGCCCTTGACTGGAAGAATAGAAGTAAGCTTACCAATATTGGAAATAAAGCTAAGGACCTACGTTTCTTCAAAGAGATACTTCCTCAGGACATCCTTGATGATATTAATGATATGATTGAGGAGGGTGAATCTCTTGATAACATAATGGCCTATGCTAAGGAGAACAAGAAAGATATTGATGCAGCTGTAAAAACCTTCATTGATAGTACAGTGGTTGAGACTAAGCAACTACTCTTAGATAATCGTCAGGTGAATGTTGCTGGTGAAAACCTGTTTTCTTATGGGGGTTTAAATAGTGAGTTTGCAACCAGAGAGAAGATTAACAAGAACAAGATGAGTGAGGGTGTTCTAAACAACCTACTCACCTTTGCCAATGCTAACTATATAATTGCCAACATAGAATACCACAAAATTCTGTTTGGTGATCCTTATCAGTTTAAGATAACAGACAAAGATGGTAATATCATCCTAGATGAGACCAAGCGTATCAAAAGCTTCTTGTCTCCTCGTAGGGTGACATTCGATTCTATAGAGTATAACAACTTCCTTAATAGAGAGAAGAACAAGGCTGGACAGATTGACCTCAAGGCTAAAGATGAGAAAGGAAATGTCACTCCTGGCTATCACATCCACAAGGCTCACGCAAATACTGTTACAATAAAAGATGACACCATTGTTGGTAGTCTTGCTAACGTAATGGCTGTATATGGTGAGAAGAAGGGTAAGGGTGCTGTGAATGTGGCAGACTCTGTTTCTTGGCTAATGGATAACACTTATAGAGAGATTAAGCAAAAGAACGCCCAGTGGGGTGATGAGGCTGAAGCTTTCCATCAGTGGCAAATGGCTTATACAAGAAAGCAACTTGCTACCAAAGGAATGTATGAGTATCCTAAGGATGGAGCACTTAAGCAATATGATGCTGAACTAACCAGTAAGCCTTCTCCTAGATTTGTTCTGGAGGTACTTAAACCTATTGTAACTGGTAATAAGTATGACAAGTCCAACTTTGATCTTGTGTTGGACAAGTTCTCTCAAATGCCCATCTACTATAGCATGGTGGAAAACACCAACTTAGAAAACCTCTACCTGAAGATGATGAACTCAGGAACAGGATATGCTATTGTAGAGAGCGGTAGAAAGGTGGGAACTGAGGGGTTGTACAGTTTATATAATAGTGATGGTTCAATCAATAACGAACCATTCAATAACATGGTACAAGTGCCCTGGAAGGCTTATGGTATCCAGGTGGAGAATAGCTATGAGGGTGAGAAACAACAGACCAGAGGATCTCAGCTAACAAAGATTGTTACAATAGACTTGTTTGAAAACGGTGTTCCTGTAAGCAAAGAGGCCCTGAAAGCTTTCCAAAGAAACACTAAGATATTAGACGACATGCATGAGAATGCTTACAAAGAGCTTCTCATAAAACTTGGTATTGAGGATCTGGGCAATGGGTTTGATTTAAAAGATGGAACTGCTATATCAGAAGCCCTTGTATATGAAATGCTTAGAAGAGAGCTTTCTGACAATGCAATAGATACAGTTCAGCTTGATGAGAACAATCAATTCAGAATTCCTTTCGAGGCATCTCCTACCTACCAGCAGATAAAAAACATCATGTACTCCTTCATCCATAAGGCTGTTAGTTCGCCTAAGATGAATGGTGGTCCTCACGTACAGGTTCCTGTAACAGGCTTTGAAAAACTTGGTTCTAACAGAAGTTTGGTTCGTAAGGTGGATGGTAAGTTTGTAAAGGTTAGCCAGAGTGAGTATGAAAAACTCAGTGACAAAGAAAAGAAATCTGTCTTCCTTACAGACAATACACTGAAATTCTACACCAAGAATGATCCTTACATGGAGGTGCTTCTACCTCACTGGTTCAAGGTGAGAATGGGTGATAAGTTTAAAGATGAGAAGGCTCTGCTTAACTATCTGAATAACACTGCTGAAGGTAAAAAGATATTAAGTGGGGTGGCGTTTCGTATTCCTACACAATCAGTTAGCTCTGCTGAGGTGTTTCGTGTAAAAGGATTCCTTCCTGAATACATGGGAAAAACTATTGTTGTTCCTGCAGAAATCACTACAAAGGCTGGTTCTGACTTTGATATAGACAAACTAAACATGTACCTGAAGTCTATCTACTTAGATAGAAATGGTGACATTCGTTTGGTTAAATACCAAGGATCAGAAGAGGCTACAAAAGAGTTCTTTGCTAATGAGTATGATGAGATAGTTAAGAACAAGATAATTAAAAAGGACGAGCTTAGAGAAGCTGCTGACATCCGTGCATACGGTCTTCCTGATCCTAAAGGGCTAGAAGAAAAATACAGCAATCTACTTGACACACTTCTAGAGGATGTAGAAGATCCAGCTCAATTCAATGAGAAGATTACAAAAGAGCTGGAGAAACTACAAGATGCTGATATTCAAGCAGTTCTAAAAGAGAAGTATGTAAAGGATATGTATAAGCGTTCTTTAGAGAATGAATACTATGAATCATTAGAAGAAATCCTTACACTTCCTGAGGTGTTCGAGCGTATGATTACGCCTGTAGATGATGCTGGTTTGAGCAAAGAAGCAGCAAGGATTTCTAAGCTGAGAGGAGAAAGGGATGATAGAGCTAACAGACTTCTGGATAGAAACTACATGACTCCTCTAAGACAGCTATATGTAATGGCTAAGAACTGGATCGGTATTGTAGCGGTTAATATTACCAGTCTGTCTCAAATGCAGAAAGCTCCTACTTATATTGATCCTAAGAGGTTTATAAAAGCTAGTGAAACAGATAGAAAGTTCCTTGGTAATGGAGAGATATATCTACCACATAACAAGGTGGATGTTGGAGAAGAAACACCATTTATATCACTAGCAGGTAGAATGACAGCTGATGGATCTAATCAATTTATTTCCAACAGATTGTCTGGATATGGTACTGCTACAGTGGATGTGGTGAAAGATCCCTACCTTGGAAAGATTATTAGAAGCGGACTTCTGATAGGACCTGCTATGTTCCTTGAGAGAATTGGTGCTGGTAACACAACTATAGACTTCTTGAATCAGCCTATCATTGTTGAGTATGTTAAGATGCTGGATTCTAAGAACATCCGTAATCTGTTTAATACAGCCAATATTGATCTCATCAGAGCTAAGTTTGGTGGAATTGGTGAGGCTGTTATAGGTGCACCATTCAATGTAAACAACCTAGAGAATAACATTGAGAGCTATTATCAAGGAAAGCTGAATAGAGAACAAGAGCTCGAGCAACAGAACATCTTAACTGAGTTCTTGAAATACGCCAAAATGGCTGAACATAGTTTTAAGTTCACACAGGCTATTAACTATGACACCACAAGATTTAGATCAGGTGAGGCTCTTACTAGAAAGCAGTTCAAAACTCAAAAGGCTATTGATGAGAATATCATTTGCTGCGTAGAGTTTATAATGGAAGACACGTTCCTGAAGGTACAGTCTGAAGTGTTAGATAGCTACAGACAAGCTATGGGAGCTGTATTCAAAACTGAGCAGGACAAGTTCAGGTTCATTACAGAAAACATTGTAATGAAACCTTATGCGGAAGATGAATACCTGAGCAATGATGACTTTGAGACAATTGCAAACAAAATAAAAGCATCCTTCCTAGACTACATCATCCTTACAAAAACTGATGTGGGCTCAGAACTGAAACGTCTGATGGTTGATCCTGAGACTAATGTAGCTGCAAGAGTGGTAGAAGCTGCTAAGAAATATCCCAACCTTGAGATATTACAGAAGCTGGAGCCTGCTACATCTGAGCGTGCTGATGGAGCTAAGTCATTGAAACTCATTGTAAACGATAGGACTGCTGAAGGTGAGAACTATAATCAAGGGCTCATGAGGGGGCTTAGAGACTATAACAGTGAGACTAATGCTCTCTACTATGATATTGTAAAGCTGAGCATATTGCAGGGAACTTATGCATCCCTTTTATCCATCAGAAACATTGTACCTATTGAGGACTTCCAAACTATCATCACTCCTGTTATCAACACCCTTGCTGATACAGAAGGACTGAAAGCCTTTGAGGAGGGAAGCTTCCAAAGGACCAATTTCAGAGATGACAAGATTGTACCTGTTGTACAGCCTAAGTTCTTCATGGCAAGTGATGATCCAATATATGAGCAAGTGACTCTGTTTGGAGACCATTATGCTGACATCTATCAATACTATTCTTCTCTGTTCCCCAATATTGAAATCTTTGGAATTAAGTCTACAGACAGAAAAATCCTAGAGCTGAGTGAGAAGTATAACTCAATGGATGTAGACAACATGTTTGTGAAGGTGCCTCGTGTGGTGACAGACAGATCTACTGGGGAAATGATTGACATGCAAACAGGTCAAACTATCACCAAGCAAGACTTTGCCATCAGAAAACAAAAGGGAGATCCTTCTCTAAGTGACTTCTATGGATACAAAAAAGTGCTTAACTTTGATGGTAGTCCTGTAACCTACGTGAACCAGAAAGGAGACACCATACACGTTTATAAACTTGTCAACCTGTATGGTGACAGTCCTCGCACAGTGGAACACCACAGTGACTTCCTGCCTTCTCCAATTAATAATGGTACAATAAAAATCACCACAGAGATTCCTGATGGAGATATTATTGAATACTATGGTGGTAAGTCAGGTGTTACAGATGCACTTGCACAAGCTCCCAATGAAACTCCTTTAATAGGTGCTGAGCCTGAAATTTTTACAGAGCCCACTTCTAAAGCTCCAGAAAAGTCAATCTTTGAATCAAGAACCAATCCTCTTAATTACACTACAGACCAGACCAAGGCTTTGATGGATGTCCAAAAGCTAATAGATGACAACAAACAGGCCTACTATCTACTTGCTGGATATGCAGGAACTGGTAAGACCACTATTGCTGAGAACATTGCTAACTATTCTACTGCTTCTGGCAGACCTGTGATTATAATGGCGCCTACGAACAAAGCTGCTAAAGTGCTGAATGACAAGCTTAAAGCAGCAGGTGTTCAGTCAACTGAGGCTGTCACTATTCATAGAGCAATATATGGTGAGCCTGATCCTATTACAGGAGAATGGATACCTAAAGCTGACTTAAAGAGTGCTTTAGTTATTGTAGATGAGTCTTCTATGATTTCTAAATCTGTAATGGATGACTTGTTAAGTAATACAAAAGACAGAAATAACATCTTGGTGTTTATGGGTGATAGCTTCCAGCTAGAACCCGTTGGTGAAGATCCAGGACTGTTTACAGGTAAAGTGAAAGAAATAGGTGATTCTAAGTCTGAGCTGAAGGAAGTGAGAAGACAGTCCCTGGATAGTAACATCCTTAAGATAGCTACTGTTACAAGGACTGATGACAAGGCTTACATCCCTTCTGAGTCTATTGCCAATTTTGAGATTTCTCCCAGTAAGGCAAAGTTTGTTGCTGATTTTAGAAACGCTATTGCGGCTGGTGAAAGTGCTGTAGCAATTGTAGCCACAAACAATGAGAGAATGATAATGAACCAAGCTGCCAGAATGTCTAAGTTTGGTGCTAACAAACAGGTGATAGAAGAGGGTGAATCAGTGATATCTGTAGCTAACTCTACAGACTTTCCTAATGCTGAAACATTTACATTAGTTACATTAGAGGGAGAACCCACAGTGCACCCTATCACCTTTGAGACTAGAGATGGTAAGAAGACAACCTATGATATGCACTTCACTTATTTCAGAACTCAAGATGGTAGAAGCAGAAAGATGTTCTTCTTCCCCACTCTAGACAAGCCAAGTATATATCATTCTGAAATACTTAAGGCAATTAGAGAATCTAATCCTTCTTTGTTTGAAAGCTTGGACAATGGTATGGATATTATAGCAACTAAAAAAGGATATAAGCTTAGCCCTAACATCATTGTTGGTACTTACGGATATGCTGTAACAGCTCACAAGTCTCAAGGATCTCAGTGGGAGAAGGTGTTTGTTAACCAGAACTATGTAGCGCCTACATGGAATGCTGCTCGCTGGTATTACACAGCCATCACTAGAAGCTCCAAGGATGTTATTGTACTTCCTCAAAGTGCCAATGTTAAAATCACTCCTATGCAAATGGAGAGTGTAATTAGCAAGATTGCTCAACCAGACATCACACAACCTTCTGAAGGAACAGATCCATTCACTTGTAAATAATCAACATAATGGCTTGTAATGTAAGAGATAATGCCCTAAATGATTTAAAATCAAAACGTTACATTGATAACAACTCTTTTGTTATTAATGCAATGTTCTTTGATGAAAACAATCGAATCACTGAATTGGCTAAGTCCAAGTATGGTGTGAAGAATAATGGACGTGCATTTATAACTACAGAACTTCCTTCTGGGAAGGTGAAGGCTATTGCTAATCAGGACTTCTTTGATGAACTGCAGAAGAAGCATGACGATTATCAACTCAGAGACTTACAACAGGGTAGTCTGTTCCAACTTGATAAGCCTTCTTTAATAAGTTCTAAGGCAGCTCCTGGAGTGATAGAACTTGTAAAAGAGCTATTGAAGAACATAGGTGTAAACTATGAAGGTGTTAGTAGAATAGTTGTAGATGGTAAAAAGATGAACAGTAATGGTGCAGCCATTATTATGCAGAAGCTTGTACAGGTGGTAAATGGTAAAGAAGCCACGTCTCTTCCTGAGGAAGCTATGCACTTTGTTGTGGAGATTGTTAAGCAAACCAATCCTACACTCTACCAAAAGCTCCTCAAAGAAATCAATAGCTACAAGATTCTAAATGAGGTGTATGAAAACTATGGCACAGATCCAGCCTACCAAATAAACGGAAAGCCTAACATACAAAAGCTTAAGGATGAGGCTATTGCAAAGGTGTTGGTGGAGAAGATTATTAACCAAATGGAGGGTAGCACCGAAAAACCTGAGCTGCTTGCAAAGGTTCAAACTTGGTGGGACTCTATACTAAACTGGATTAAGAGTTTGTTTGTTAAGTCTGGTTTTGACCAGGCTGCATTTAAGATTATTTCTGGAGAAGAAATTGGAACTGCAGAAGATATTAGGGCTCAGGAGGGTGAGTATTTTTTACAACAATCTGAGCAAGATAGAATATATGACAGGATTAAGGCTACTAAGGATTTAATAGATAAGCGTGGAACAGAAGAGGGCTATTTTGATAAGGATGGCAAAAAGATCCCAAGGGTTAGTGATCTTGTGGAGGATTGGTATAATCAAATCTTTGCTGATAAAGCATTGACAGATAGTGAGTACCAAAAAGCACTTAATGATTTAAAAGCTGAGAAGGGTACGGATGGCCATAAAGATTTAGAGAACATATTTAAACTATTTGTTGATGAGGATGGATATTTAAGAGACCAACCCCTAGATGATAGTGGGTACACCTCTCTTTTAAATCCTTACGATAGAACTATGTATGAGACTTTAAAGGACAATCTCAGACAGCGACTAGCGTCTTTTGACAATAGTCCTGTTGGTAGAACAAGATTTCTTTCTGAGGCAATCATCTATAATGATAAGGTGAAAGGTGGAAGAGCTGGTACGGTGGACTTTGTGGCTATTAAAGCTGATGGTAAGGTGAGCATCCTTGACTGGAAGTTCATGGACCTCAATATTGAGAAGTATGAGGATGTTCCTTGGTATAAGGTGAATGCATGGAACCAACAAATGCAGGCATATGTAAACATCTTAGAACAGATGTATGGGATAAAGCCTGCTAACTTTGAGCAAACCAGAATGATCCCCATCCTGGCACTCTATTCTAAAGGAAACGCTAAGGAGAACATTCTACCTACACTCATGGGTGTGCGAATTGGTGATGTTGATGCTAAAAAGATTAACGAAGCATATCTTGTTCCTGTAGGCCTTGAATCTGAAAAAACAGGAAATGATAAAATAGATACACTACTTGAGAAACTAAATGCCACCTATAAAAAACTTTCTGAGAAGAAAGCTATTCCTTCAGAGAAGCAAAATAAGGCTGAGCAGCTGAACGCTCTTTTCTCAGCTATCAGACAGCTTCAGATGAGACAGAATGTGCGTCCTCTCATCTACCAAGCTAGTGTGTTTAACAAACAGGTGAAGTCTATCATCAGCACTTATCAAAGTAAGTTTGTTGGAAGAGATCCTAAATCCTTCACCGATGATGAAATAAGTAATTTCTACTTAGATGTAGAAACTGCCATCTATTCTTTGGAAACTTACACAGATCTGGATATAGAACTTAGGTCATTGTTTGAAAAGGACTTAACAGAAGAAGATGAGAAAATTAAGGAAGATTTAAAAAAGACGGTGGATGAGGCTAGAGGTCTTTTATCAGATTTAAGAAAGGTAGGAGAAAACTTTACCAATGAAATTATTGCTGGTAGTGAAAAGATAGAAGGGATTTTAAATCCTGAGAAGGTGATTAAAGGAGTTACTAGATGGTTTGCATCTACGTCCACTATTCAGCTTAAATCTGTACAAGTGTTATTTAAAAAAGCTAACAGGGCTTTGGGTTTTGCGGCTATGGACACAGTGGGTGAGACCAATAATCTAGCTAGAATAAAAGATGCTTACGATAAGTGGGCACAAAGCAGAGGATTGAATCTTAAGAACTACTTTGACATTATTGCTAAAAAGGATGAGAATGAACTGATTGATGAGTTTAGTCCTGAGTTTTATAAAGAACTTAAGAAAAAGACACAAGACAAAGATTATCAATGGATTAGAGATAATGTAGATGTTGCTGCATACAGAGAATACCTTGAACAGGAAAGAGAGAAGGAATACCAACGTATAGAAAATAAACCTGAAAATATTCTGTTAGAAGAAACTCTTGAGAATGAACAAGCTAATGCAGCTGTTCGTAGAAACATTCAGTTTCAAAAGATAAAAGCTGATGAGTTGTATGACATCTCAGGACCTGAATCTGTAGGATGGTTACTATACAAGGATATTAAGAAGTTTCCAAAAAGGGAAACTTGGGAGTCTGCCGAATGGAAAACTCTTAACAAACCTGAGAATGCTCCTGCTCTTGAGTTCTATAACTATATTAGAAAGAAGAATGAGGAATATGCAGACCTGGGATATATATCAAAAGCTGAGGCCAGGGTGTTTCTTCCTTTCGTAAGAAAGGGAGTTACAGAGAAACTCATCTTTGGTGGTAACGTTACACTTGGTGAACAGTTCCTTAGGAGCATCACTGTTGATGAGGGGGATGTAGGATTTGGAAAGATTGATCCTCAAACAGGTAGACCTATAGATAGGATTCCTCGTTATTTTACTAAAGAGATTGATGGAGAACTTAGTAGAGACTTGTTCCGTACGATGGCCCTTTATAATGAAATGGCTATCAAGTATAAATACATGTCTCAGATTGAAGCACAGGTGAGAGCCCTTGTCACTCTTGAAAGAAATAAGAAGGCTATAGCCACTAGCTATTTTGGTAAAACTCGTTACACTAGAGAAGGTAAGCTTGAGTATACAAAGGATAATACAGAAAATACCCAGCTTCTGGAGGACATGGTTAAGGGTATTATATATGGACAAAAGTATTTGGAAAGTCAAACCTTTGACCAGCTTTTAGGTAAGGTGGGTAAATGGGGAGTTAAGATTAACAAGGCTTTGGGAGTGAAGATATTTGATGATGATATGACTGACAGACAAGTGAGTTTGAATAAGTTAATCACTAATGTCAATAATAGCTTTCAGATGATTAGTCTTGGACTTAATCCTCTTTCTGCACTATCCAACTTGTTTGGTGGCACTGCTCAATCAATTATCAACTCTGGTAAATACTTTACCAAGGACGACTTTACATCCTCTGAACTGTGGCTCACTGCTGGTAAAATGAGAGGTGGTGAAGACCGTAAGAAGTTTATTGCAGCCCTACAATACTTTCTTCCTCTTACAGAAAACTACAATAGGGAGATTGCTAAAGACTTGTCTCTCAGTAAGTTGAGTCAAGAAAATATACAGGAGTTCTTAATGGTTCTTATGAGAAACTCTGACTTCCTTGTTCAAACAGCCAACTTCCGTTCCTTCTTAAAGAACACAATTGTTGAGGGGAGTGGGCTTGTGAACGCTCGTGAATTTGTAAGAGCCAAGGAAAAATATGCTAATAGATATAGTGTAACACCAGAACAGAGAAAGAAACTGGATGAGGAGTTTGAGGCAGAAGTGAAACAACTGATTGAGGAGAAAGGGGTTATGAAGCTTGGTAAGATAGAGAACAATCAGTTTGTAATCCCTGGTGTGGAACAGAAATCAGAAAGTGTCATTGATCTCAGAAGGAAGACACAGGCTCTTACTAAGAATGCTCTGGGTAATCTATCTGAAGATGACATTCGTCTCATCAACCTTAATATATACGGTAAGTCATTCATGGTATTTAAAAACTGGATTCCTCGTCCAGCAGATGTACGTTTTGGTAATCTTAAATACAACGTAGCATCAGATGCTTATGAATGGGGTAGAATGAGAATGGTATTTAGAATTGTTGGAGAGGATGTTCTTAAGAGTATAGGAAGAATGAAAGACGCTCTTGCAGGTAATGAAAAGGGTGTTGACTACATGAGACAGCTTTTTGAAAAGAAAAAGGCTGAATATAAAGAGGATACAGGTAAAGACTTAGTAATGACTGAGGCTGAGTTTATGGATCTTGTTAGACAAAACATTAAGTCCCAACTTTTAGACACTACGTTCCTATTAACTCTAATGGCTTTATTCTTTGGTCTTAAAGCAGCTGAACCAGATGATGAAGAAGATCCAGCTATAAGAAACCAGTACAAGTTTTTACTTAGAGCCACCGATAAGCTTAGAGATGAGCTTATGTACTTCTACAATCCCACTAGTATCCAAGGACTTATATCTACAGGGTTCTTCCCATCTATGCGTCTATTAGATAACTACGGAAAGCTACTGACCAACTTTGGACAGGAAATGTTTGCTATAACTCTTGGTGATGAGGAACGTGCTGAAAAAGCCCACCCCATCAAGTATCTAATGAAGAGTTTCCCTATTACAAATGTAGGTCAAGCATACATTCCTATGTTTTCTCCTGACCTTGCTAAAGACCTTGGAATCAAGGTACAATCTCAATCAGGAATCAGATAGTATAGATAGCTATATTATGTCAGATTTCTCTCTATAACTCATTGAATATTAATACATATTAACTAACTTTGCTCACTATGAGAACCGCTGCTATTTGCCCTACATGTGCCACGTATGAGAATGCTTTATGCGTTCTTTACAATGGAGACTATCTGCCTAATACAGATATACAACCCCTTGATTCTCTGCAAGTTGCGTTAGAAAAGATTGACGCAAACCTTGTTCCTGTTACAGGGGTGACAGGACCTACAAACAGTGCTGTCTATGTAGGACAGCTTTATGTAAACACAACAGCTTTCCCCAAGCTCTTCCATGCTGCTACAACAGGACTGGGAGCTGCTGACTGGAAACTTGTGCTCACCATCCCCACCACAGGAGCTCCTGTATATGCTGATAATGCTGCTGCATTATTAGGCGGACTCACTGTTGGACAAGTGTATCGCACTGGTGATACACTAAAAATAGTTCATTAATCCATACATCCCATAGAGCATGAATGTTCTTTGTGCCCCTCCTAAATGTCCCATTATACTTAATGCGGTGTGCGTTCATTATGAAGGCCCCAATTTGGTGTATTCTGGTATTAATACTAACGATAACCTTCAAGTGGTTATCGAGAAGCTGGATGCTGCCTTAGCTGAGGTGGGTACATCTGGAACCAGTGGTACATCAGGTACCTCTGGGACAAGTGGTACTGCAGGCACATCAGGCACTTCAGGAACAAGCGCAACTTCAGGAACCTCTGGTACAACAGGTACCAGTGGCACTTCTGGTTCTTCTGGAACCTCTGGCACAAGTGGTACGTCAGGAACCACTGGCACATCTGGTACAAGTGGTACCACAGGGACCAGTGGAACATCTGGCACTACAGGAACATCAGGCACATCTGGTTCCTCTGGAACTAGTGGAACAGATGGTAGTGGTGGTACGTCAGGTACTACAGGAACTAGCGGAAGCTCAGGATCTAGTGGGTCTTCAGGCACAGCTGGTACAAGTGGAACAACAGGTACTAGTGGTACGTCAGGCACAGATGGTAGTGGAGGAACTAGCGGTACAAGTGGTACTTCTGGAACTTCTGCAACTAGTGGTACATCAGGCAGTTCTGGAACTACAGGTACTTCTGGATCTTCAGGTACATCTGCTACATCAGGCACAAGTGGTACAACAGGAACGTCTGGTACCTCTGGTACAACGGGCACATCTGGTACCACAGGTACATCAGGTACTTCTGGCTCCACTGGTACATCAGGAACATCTGGTACTAGTGCAACTAGTGGAACTTCTGGTACTAGCGCTACAGACGGAACAGGGGGTACATCTGGTACCTCAGGAACATCAGCTACAAGTGGAACTAGTGGTACTACAGGCACAAGTGGGTCTAGTGGAACCAGTGGGACAAGTGGCACTTCTGGAACAGATGGTAGTGGTGGAACCTCTGGAACTTCTGGTAGCTCTGGGTCCTCAGGAACTAGTGCTACAAGTGGTACATCAGGGTCTTCTGGCACATCAGGTACCTCTGCAACTAGTGGAAGCTCAGGGTCTTCTGGAACCTCTGGAACTGATGGTACAGGTGGAACAAGCGGAACATCAGGTACATCAGCCACCTCTGGAACTTCAGGCTCTTCTGGAACTGATGGTACAGGAGGCACATCTGGTACTAGTGGCACAGATGGAACCAGTGGTTCATCTGGTACATCAGGAACCTCAGGTAGTAGTGGAACCACAGGTACATCAGGAAGTAGTGGAACAAGTGGAACCTCTGGGACAAATGGTACAGGAGGTACAAGTGGGACTAGTGGAACGTCTGGAAGTAGTGGTACCTCTGGTACATCTGCAACCAGCGGAACAAGTGGTACAAATGGTACAGGGGGAACTAGTGGTACGTCTGGGACCAGTGGTTCTAGTGGAAGTTCTGGTTCAAGTGGAACAAGTGGGTCTTCAGGAACTACAGGAACATCAGGTACATCTGGAACATCGGGCTCCTCAGGTCAAAATGGTGTATCTGGAGGACTTGTATACTATCTAAATCAATCAGTAAACACAAGTAGTGCAATAGGCACTCCTACATATAAGCAGTGGTCTGGCACACCTACAGGTGGAGCAGAACAAACAGTGGTAACAAGTGTTCCAGGTAGTCATACAAGAACACTGATTGCTACATATGCTACAGACTCAAATGTACCAGGAGTGACACAATTGCCTTCTGGTCTATGGACATGGGTGACACACTTCTCAATAGATGCTACTGTCACCGTAAAGGTGGATGTAGAGCTTTACAAATGTGACTCCACAGGTGGAAGTGTGGTGCTCTTAGGAACCACCAATCTTGATAGCGAACCTTTGACCATTAATGTTCTAAAGGAATTTTTTACAGACTTGTTCCTTCCTTCTACAGCAATACTTGTTACAGACAGACTCTACTGTCAAATATATGCACAGCACTCAGGTGCTGGAAACCAAAACATTACATTCTATACTGAAGGAACAAGTAACTACTCATACGCACAAACCACATTCACCCCTCCTTCTGGTACCTCAGGAACAAGTGGAAGTTCTGGAACTTCTGGATCATCTTCCACTTCTGGAACCTCTGGTACTACAGGAACATCAGGAAGCTCTGGTACATCTGGTGTTAGTGGCTCAAGTGGTACATCTGGGACAAGCGGAACTAGTGGAACCACAGGTACGTCTGGTACTACAGGGACCTCTGGTACATCTGGAACCAGTGCAACTAGCGGATCATCAGGCACATCAGGTACTAATGGTACTGGAGGAACAAGTGGTACCAGTGGTACGACAGGAACCTCAGGATCTAGTGGTACATCAGCTACATCTGGTAGCTCTGGTAGCTCTGGTACAAGTGCAACTTCTGGTACCTCTGGCACTTCTGGTACAAACGGTAGTGCAGGTAGTAGCGGAACAAGTGGCTCTTCTGGAACAAGTGGTAGTTCTGGTACTAGTGGTACAGCAGGAAGTCCAGGAACCTCTGGCACCTCTGGCTCTAGTGGTACAACAGGAACAAGTGGTACATCTGGCACTGCAGGCACTAGTGGTACAACGGGTACCTCTGGAACTAGCGGAGTATCAGGCACTTCTGGCACATCAGGAGTGAATGGTACAAGTGGCACCTCTGGAACCTCAGGGTCTAGTGGCACTGCTGGTAGCTCAGGTACAGCAGGTAGCTCAGGAACAAGTGGGACAGCTGGTACATCTGGTACCAATGGAACAGGAGGAACCAGCGGTACTAGTGGAACTAGTGGCAGCTCTGGATCTTCAGGAACCACAGGTACATCTGGAACAACAGGTACCTCAGGAACCAGTGGCACTACAGGTACTAGCGGTACATCAGGCTCTAGTGGTACGTCTGTAGCTGTAGCTGGTACACAGGAATACATTGTTAAGTTTACCAGCTCCACAACAATTGGAGATAGCTGCACCTGTCAAAAGGCTAATGGTGACCTCTGTGTTAACCTAGCAGGTGGTGTGGGTGTGGATGTTGGAAAGGGTGGTGGGTCTATTTTTTCCAACACAGCTGTTGGAAGATGTGCTCTATGTAGTAATACAACTGGTGTAAGCAATACTGCTATTGGTGTATCTTCTTTAAGAAATAACACTATAGGATATAGTAATACAGCGGTAGGTATTTCTTCATTAACTGCCAATACAACTGGTACATGTAACGTGGCTGTAGGTGATAGTGCTCTCTATTCAAATACAGTAGGTAATTTTAACGTTGCTATTGGTAAAAATAGTTTGCTTTGTAATACAGATGGATGTCGCAATACATCTATAGGTACATCAGCATTAAGACAAAACACAGCATCCAATAATACAGCTGTAGGATTTTATGCTTTGAGATGTAATACTACTGGTACATACAATACAGCTTTAGGTAGATTAGCTTTACAATGTAACACGACTGGATGTTGCAACACGGCAGTTGGTAATAGTGCATTGAGAGACAACTCAACTGGAATTTACAACACTGCGTTAGGAAGTAGTGCTTTACTAGCTGTTAGAACAGGAAATAAAAATACGGGTATTGGTCACAATGCTTTAGCTTTGACTAGCACGGTTATTTCCAATAATACTGCAGTTGGGCATGAGGCGTTAGTATATAACACTGCTAATTATAACACAGCCATAGGTACTTGTGCTTTAAGAGGAAATACCTCAGGTAACTATAATAATGCTTTAGGTACATTTGCACTCCGTAATAATACAACAGGTGCACAAAATACTGCCATAGGAGGTCAAGCCTTAGCTTCAAATACGGGAGGAAACTACAACACTGCGGTTGGTGTATCTGCAATGAACGTAAACACTGTAGGTTCGAATAACGTGGCAGTGGGAAGACAGGCACTATTCTGTAACACAGCTTCTAACAACACAGCGGTTGGTTTTTGTGCATTAAGAAGTAATACTACTGGTTGTAAAAATACAGCTTTAGGATTTTGTTCTTTAAGAGCTAATACGACAGGTTGTTTAAATACAGCAGTTGGTTACAGAACCATGCGTGATAATACTGCTGGACGTTATAATGTAGCTTCTGGTTATCTTGCTTTAGCAAACAATACAACAGGTGATAGTAACGTTGCATTAGGTTCTGCAGCAATGTATAAAAATACAACAGGTAATGATAATGTTGCTTTTGGTAGAGATTCATTGTTTAATAATCTTACAGGTACACAAAACGTAGCTGTCGGTAGAAATGCTTTATTCTGTAATACTGCTTCCAACAATACAGCCGTAGGTTTCTGTTCATTGAGGAGTAATACTACAGGTGCATCAAACACATCTGTAGGATCACAATCACTTAAAAATAACACCACAGGTCAAAACAATGTGGCAGTTGGTCTTAATGCACTATATGGAAACACGGGAGGTGTTTGTAACGTTGCTTTAGGTAGAAGTGCATTGGAAACCAATTCAACAGGAAATAACAATACAGCTCTTGGACATTATTCTCTACTTTGTAATACAGCCTCAAATAACACTGCTGTAGGTAAAGATGCCTTAAGATTAAACACAGCATCTAACAACTCTGCTGTAGGATATAATGCATTAAGGAATAATACTACTGGTACAAGAAATACAGCCATAGGTGTTAATACCCTATGCGCTAATACAATAGGAGCAGATGGTGTTGCTATAGGACATAGAGCGCTTCAATATAATACTACAGGTAATGGTAACACAGCTGTAGGATATGTTACAATGAATGGTAATACAACAGGAAGCAGTAATACTGCTCTTGGTTGTAAAGCATCAAGATTAAACTCTACAGGAAATAATAACGTAGCTATTGGTACCTATGCCTTATATGCTAATACTGCATCAAATAATACAGCAGTTGGATTCCGATCATTAAGAAATAATACTGGTGCTTATAACACAAGCGTTGGAGCTAGTTCATTACGTTTTAATACTACTGGTACACTTAACACAGCAGTAGGAGTTAATGCTTCTTATTGCAATACTAGTGGTTTAAGAAATACAGCAGTTGGATATGCATCATTATTTACAAACTCTACAGGAGTTAACAACACAGCATTAGGGTATCAAGCACTTCGTCAGAATACAGCATCAAACAATACAGCTATTGGTTTCTGTGCACTAAGAGCTAATACTACTGGTAATGATAACACAGCAGTTGGTTTATGTTCATTAATATGTAACACTATAGGTACAAGTAACACTGCAATAGGTCTTCAAGCTATGTTATTCAATACTACAGGTATTAATAACACAGCAGTAGGCCGTGATGCACTCTTTGCTAATAGTGTAGGTAGTAATAACGTAGCAGTAGGATACCAATCTTTACTTTTAAATACAGTTTCCTACAGCACAGCTGTTGGATGGTGTGCATTAAGAAACAACACTACTGGATGTTTTAATACAGCTCTTGGAACTAATGTACTTAAAGCTAACACTATAGGTGGAAGAAATACAGCAGTAGGTTTGAACTCAATGGTTAATAATACTACAGGTTCTCATAACGTAGCTGTTGGATATGTTGCTTTAGGTTGTAATGTTG